>JAFEHB010000211.1_pt1 | contig 50527 bp, 45 predicted proteins | sample 9267121 | NCBI WGS metagenome assembly JAFEHB01 (sample SAMN17103336, study PRJNA684904) | human gut metagenome | isolation source: diarrhea sample from child under the age of five | host: Homo sapiens | place: South Africa: Mafikeng, Mafikeng Provincial Hospital | collected 2019-09 | reverse complement strand
AGAAGACGTACCATGTGCCCTCGACCTCAGCGGGGCCGGTCGCCATTGCGCCCCCCTTGGCGGGGTCGAGCCAGTACCAGAGGCCGGAGATCAGCTTCCAGCCGCGGACCAGCTCGGCGCCGGAGGCGCCGTAGTACCACTCGCCGTCCTTCCAGACCCAGCCGTTGAAGAGCAGCGAGCCGGAGGAGGAGAAGACGTACCATGTGCCCTCGACCTCAGCGGGGCCGGTCGCCATTGCGCCCCCTTTGGCGGGGTCGAGCCAGTACCAGAGGCCGGAGATCAGCTTCCAGCCCTTATACGGCTGTCCATCTGCGGAAACGTAAAAAACACCGTCTTCTGTTTTTTCCCAGTGATCGCTAGTTGAAACCCTGTACCAGTAATTGATATCGCAATACCCATCGATGCCCGGCACAGTGGAAAGGATCGAATACTGCCAGCAGTCAAACTTGGCAGGATACTCCGGGCCCAAGCCCAAAGAGGCGTCATAGCGCTGCCCATACCAATACTGGGCAGTCCAGATGTTCCAGCCGCTGTTGGTAAAGCACGGGTCAGTCAGGATGTTTTTGAACCAACTAGCACTTGCGTAGATACCGGGAGTGTAACCAGCAGCGGAAATCGTATTACAAAATGCCTTTGCGATCGATGCGTGATCGGTATCCTTGATGCTGTCGTCTTCGAGGTCAAGATATACCGGCAGCGTAGGCTTATGGCCCTTCAACAGTGCAATGATGTGGTCTGCACCCTTCACGGCATCGTCAGCATTCTTTGCATACGAGTAGGCATATACGCCATAAGGAATACCCAAGCGCTCGCATTCACTCAAATTGCGTTGAAAACGGCTATCGGTATACCAGCCGTCCGGCTCGTGAGCATTGATATTGCCAATCTTCAGGATTGCAAAGTCAATACCTGCGTCCTTGACTCTCTGCCAATCGATATCTTTCTGGTACCCACTCACATCGATGCCCTGCAACGTAGCGCCTTCGGGCATTTCGTGCATTGAGCGCGAGTCGACACCAAGGTCAGTTGCATTGTCATCCCGCAGGTCGCTACGCAGCTCGCCGTTCTGGTAGCGCCAGGAGTTTGCCTCGCTGTCACCGATCACGGTGCCATCTGCCGCCTGCTCGTCCGCGGCATCAAGAGACTCGGGAGCCGCAGCGTCCTCCTCGTTTGCTGCCGCGTCTTCATCTGCAGCGTCGGCGGGGGTTGCTTTGTCTTGCGCCGCATCCGCAGAGTCAGCGTCTTTGCTCACCTTATTGGCTGTGTCATCAGACACGTCCCCGGCAGAGCTATCCTGCGTACTGGATGCGTCAGTCGCCTCGGCTGCAGACTGCTGAGCTTGCAGCGTAGCAGCATAGGCGGCCATAGGCTGCAGGAGCGCCGACGCGCACAGCACGTAAGTGAGAACAATAGCGGCAGCGGCTTTGATTAGATGTTTGAATCGATTCATGTAGGCGGCCTTTGCAATCTCTGGCATTTATGCGGTCATCATTTTAGCAGGCTGAAGTTTCTATACATATTGCATATTGTGAAATGACAGCTATCGAAAGGCAATATAATTGAAAATAAGCTCTGGCACCCTTCGGGATTAGTCGGCCAAGTCGCGCTTGTTCATTGCCGCTCGTGCCACGATGACCTCTCGCAGCCCTGATTCAAAATCACCGTGCACAGGAGCCCACCCAAGCTCACGCCGCAACTTAGATGCATCAATTGCATAGCGCCTATCGTGACCGGGGCGATCACTCACCCAATCGATGAAGTCACGGGGTTTGCCCATTGCCTCAAGAATCATCTGCAGGACCTCAAGATTACTCCGCTCACAATTGGCGCCAATCAAATAGGTCTCCCCCAACCTGCCCTCATTTAGGATGGTCCATACAGCACAGGCATGGTCATCAACGTGAATCCAATCACGAACATTTTTGCCGTCACCATACAGTTGCGGGCGCCTGTCATACCTGATTCTCTCTATCGCTGCAGGAATGAACTTCTCTTCGTTTTGCAGCGGACCGTAATTGTTGCAACAGTTTGAAATAGTAACTGGCAAGCCATATGTGCGAGCCCATGCGCGAATAAGCAGGTCAGAGCTCGCCTTGGATGCTGCATAGGGCGAACCCGGGCGATAGGGCGAATCCTCCCTAAAGCGCGCGGGGTCTTCCAAGGCAAGATCGCCAAAAACCTCGTCCGTACTCACGTGATGGAAGCGAATGCCGTGCGCGCGAGCAACTTCGAGCAAACAATACGTACCTTCAACGTTCGTTTTTATGAAGGGCGTCGCGTTGGCTATCGCGTTATCGTTATGAGACTCGGCGGCAAAATGCACGATGGCATCATGCCCCGGCGCCACGCGTTCCAACAGCTTGCGATCGCAGATGTCGCCCACCACAAGATGGACCCGCCCAGCAGGTAAATCCTCGATGTTGCGCATGTCGGCAGCATACGTGAGCTTATCGAGCACCGTCACATGGACGTCAGGAGCATGGTTTACAACATAGCGGACAAACGCACCGCCGCAAAATCCGCAGCCGCCTGTCACCAGGATGTTCTTATATCGCACTTGCATGCTTATCGCCCGTTTTCGACGTAATTGCTACCGTCGCTTTTCCCAATCGTGGCGTCAATATCAATACGTACGCCATTTGTCTGCTGAGTCCAAAGCGTCAATAGCTCCCTCTCATTCTTTTCGATAAGCTTCCTTATTTCTCTTTTTATTTTTCCGGGCACTCTGCCATATCCATCACCTGCCAGGCATTTACCGCCCACAATCGCAATTGCCGCGTTGCACTCATGTCGATAATCAACGTGAACATGCGGAACAGAATGCCCGCATTGTTCATTTGAATGAAAGTAGAACCTAACAGAAGGAATCAGCCCGCGCCACAATTCACCAGCATTGCCATTAACCAATAAATACAAGTCAAATGAACGCACATTAAAAGTATCGGCCAGCTCACCAACAGTCAAAGATAAATCGTCTACATAGGCGTAGGTCCCATTTGCATGAAGATAGATATTACCGGGAAACCCGCTTATTGACTTAGGCCAGACATCGTCTACATCTTGTTCGTAAAGATTGCAAAACAGCTGTTGAAAACTTGCCGCACCGGCAAACGTCAGAGAAGCCCGAGCAGACTGCAAGCACCGAATTGCCTCGTCCATATCCAACTGCATCCAACTAGACAATTCATAGGCAGCAATCACTGCTTCGCCCGGCATTTCCCCCTTGTCTAGTACAAAAATGCGACCTTCGCACGAAACCGCATATCGAACGTTAACACGTATTGCACCATCCATATCCATAATCATCTCATTCAGAATAGGAGCCCACGTGAAATCATTTTCTAATATGTTCTCGCTTAGTCAGCAAGGGCATCAACAATCTCCTTGAATAATACCCCTCAAAAAACAACGGGGACGCCGCCCTAAAGGCAACGTCCCCGCCAAAACTCGCAAATTGTCGCGCGCGCAACTACTTGAGCGTTGCGTACATCACGGCCTTGATGGTGTGCATGCGGTTCTCGGCCTCGTCAAAGACCTTGGACTGCGCGGACTCGAACACCTCGTCGGTCACTTCCATCTCGGTGATGCCAAACTGCGCGGCCTTCTCGGCGCCCACCTGGGTGTTGGTGTCGTGGAAGCTGGGCAGGCAGTGCAGGAAGATCGCCTCGGGCTTGGCCATCGCCATAACCTCAGACGTCACACGGTAGGGCTCCAGCTGCTCGATGCGCTCGGCCCACACCTCGTCGGGCTCGCCCATCGAAACCCACACGTCGGTGTAAATCACGTCGGCGCCGGTGCAGGCATCGGCCACGTCGCTCGTCAGCTTGATGGTGCAGCCGTTCTCCTGGGCAATGGGCGTGCATGCATCCACCACGTCGGCGGCGGGCATGCAGGATTCGGGACCGCAGGCCACAAAGTTCATGCCCAGCTTGGCGCAGACCACCATGAGCGAACGCGCCACGTTGTTTTTGGCGTCACCCATAAACACAACGGTGCGGCCCTTGATGTCATAATTGAAATTCTCCTGGATGGTAAGCACGTCAGCGAGCATCTGCGTGGGGTGCCACTCGTCGGTAAGGCCGTTCCACACAGGCACGCCGGACTTTTCGGCAAGCTCCTCAACGTCTGCCTGGGCAAAGCCACGGAACTCAATGCCGTCGTACATGCGGCCGAGCACGCGCGCGGTGTCCTCGATGGACTCCTTCTTGCCCACCTGCGAGCCAGAGGCATCCAGATAGGTTACGCCCATGCCTAAATCCATGGCGCCCACCTCAAAGGAGCAGCGGGTGCGCGTGGAGGTCTTTTGGAAGAGCAGGACGATGTTTTTGCCCTCCAAGTAGCGGTGCGGGGTGCCCGTGCGCTTAAGGTCCTTAAGGTTGCGGGAGAGTGCCAGCAGGTACTCGATCTCTTGGGTAGAGAAGTCGAGCAGCTTCAAAAAGCTGCGGCCAGAGATATTGACGCCCATAGCAGGTCCTTTCGTCAGAGAAACTGGCCAAAAGTATGCCACGTTCGCATTCACTCTGCACGAGTAAAGCACATGGGGCCGCTTTGTTAACAAAATGTCCCTTTCGGCGTCACGCTCGCATCCTTTGCCGGCATGGATTTCTCTCTCGTTATCCCGTGGCGGCAAATCGAACATTTTGAAATGAGCGGCGGTTATTGAAACGCTTTGGGGCAGTTTTGGGGCCCGGAATGTGCGATTGTCCGCCACTCGTTGAATTAGGCGTTGCAAATGTACGATTTACCGCCACAGATCGCGTCGAACACACTCGTACTCAAGCTAACTCGCAAAAGCCGCCTGTGTAATCATATAGTCAACAATCCGATATGTGCCCCCGCCCCACCCAAAAGCCGGGTATTGTTGGTAGAGAGCAAAGCACGTGCAAAGGGAGCATCATGGCAAAAGATAAGAACAGCAAGAAATCGGCCGCGAAAAACGTAGTAGAGGTCTCGCCGCGCAAGCGTCACGACCTCAGCTACACTCAAAATCGTGAGCTTTCGTGGCTACGCTTTGACGGACGCGTGCTCGACGAGGCCTTTGACGAAACAGTTCCGTTGTTCGAACGCCTCAAGTTTGTCTCCATCTTCGAGAGCAACCTCGTCGAGTTCTTCATGGTGCGCATCGGCGGCCTTTCCGACCTCGCCACGCTCAAGCGCCAGCCCGTGGACAATAAGAGCAATATGACCCCCGCCGAGCAGATAGAGTGCGTTTTTAATGCTCTCCCACCGATGATCGATCGCGCGGTTGACGCCCAGCATCGCGTCGAGGCAGCGCTGGAGAGCTACGGCATCGTGCGCGCGCACCCCGACATGCTCGACGGCGACGAGCGCACCTTTGTGGAAGGCTACTTCCAGGCCTACGTCTCCCCCGTCATCTCGCCGCTCGTCATCGATACGCGCCACCCCTTCCCCAACCTACGCAACGGAGGGCTGTATCTGGCATGTGCCATCGAGAGCGCCGAGGAGGAAAACCTGCTGGGCCTGATCGAGATACCGCCCTCGCTCAACCGCGTGATCGAGATGCCGCACGCCGTGGGCGAATACCGCTATATCCTGCTCGAAGACGTCATTCTTGCCTGCTTTGACAGCTGCTTTGGAAGCTATACGCCGCTGGATCGCGCCGTGATCCGCGTGACGCGCAACGCCGATATCGACCCCGACGGCGAGGGTGTAGAAGAAGACGAAGACTACCGCATGCACATGAAGCGCATTCTCAAGAAGCGCTTGCGCCTGCAGCCGGTGGCTCTTTCCGTCTCGGGCGACCTTGCCCCCTCCACGCTCAAGACCATCCGCAAATCGCTTGGCCTCAAATCGCGCTCGGTTCTAAACATCGACTCCCCGCTTGACCTGGGTTATGTCTTTGGTATCGAAAGCCATGTACCGGAACATGTGCGCGAGAGGCTTTTATTCCCCCCGTTCAAGCCGCAGCAGAACCCCGATATCGACCCCTCCCGCCCCATGCGCGAGCAGGTGCTCGAGGGCGATAAGCTCCTCATGTACCCCTATCAGGCCATGACGCCATTGCTGGACCTTGTACATCAGGCGGCCTCTGACGAGGATTGTATCTCCATCCGCATCACGCTCTACCGCGTAGCCAAGCAAAGTCGCCTGTGCGAGAGCCTGATCGACGCAGCGGAGAACGGCAAGGAAGTCACCGTCCTCATGGAGCTGCGCGCCCGCTTTGACGAGCAAAACAACATCGAGTGGGCCGAACGTCTGGAAGAGGCGGGCTGCACCGTCATCTACGGCTCCGAAGGCTTTAAGTGCCACTCCAAGGTCTGCCAGATCACCTATCGCGAGGGCATGTCGCTCACGCGTCTCACGCTTTTGGGCACCGGCAACTTTAATGAGAAGACGGCCAAGCTGTACTCTGACTTCATGCTTATGACCGCGCACCCCGGTATCGGCGAGGATGCAAACTTGTTCTTCCGCAACCTCTCGCTTGGCAACCTCAAGGGCGATTACCGCTACCTGGGCGTGGCGCCCGCGGGTCTCAAGCCCCTCATCCTGCGCGGCCTCAACCGCGAGATCGAGCGTGCGCAGGCAGGCCAGCCCGCCCGCGTGTTCTTCAAGCTCAACTCGCTCACCGACCGCGAGGTCATCGACAAGATTTCCGAGGCCAGCCGCGCCGGCGTGCAAGTGCAGATGATCATCCGCGGCATCTCGTGCCTGCTGCCGGGCATCGAGGGCAAGACCGACGGCGTGCACATCCGCTCCATCGTGGGACGCTTCTTGGAGCACGCGCGCATCTATTCGTTTGGCGTGGACTCCGACACGATCTATCTGTCGTCTGCCGATATGATGACGCGCAACACCGAGCATCGCGTGGAGATTGCCTACCCGGTGCTCGATCCCGCATGCCGCGCCCTCGTGCAGCGCTATGTGAAGGCGCAGCTCAAGGACAACGTGAAGGCTCGCGTGCTCTCGCCCTCAGGCGAGTGGATGCCTGTGATGCGCGGCGCGGGTGAGGCTCCGTTCAACTCGCAGGAGTATCTGCTGGCCCGCGCATATCGTGATGCCGACGAGGCGGCAAGCAAGCGCGAGAGTGCGCCCACAGGGGACATTCCAGACGATAGCCCCGCGGCCATGGCGCAGGCAGAGGCGGAGCTTGATGCAGCCGAGGCATCCGCTGTCGAGGCTCAAACGCTGGCCGCATCAAGCAACGATGCCGGGGCGCCTGCGGGTGCTCAGACCCAGGCGGCCGCCAAGGAAGCGGGAATGTCGGCGGGGCTCAACGAGGCTACCGCACCTATGGTCAGCGCCGAGGCCGGCGCAGCCGCGCAGGCCGCTGCCGCCGGGCCGCAGGCCGCACCTGCCGCAGGTATCCCCGTAAAGGCAACCATCGTGGAGCCCGAACCGGAAAATCGGGCGGAATCTGCACCTCGCGCGAACGCCGGCAGCTCTCATGGCCAGCACGCGATGCCCAAAGCGGCCGCAAAAAAGACGCTTGCATGCCGCCAGCCAGGCCGTATCAAGCTGGGACTAGGGCTCATCGGCATGGGCATAAAGACGCTCATCACCGGTAAGACCAAGTAGAGAACGCGTCAACACGCACGCGCCGCCCGCGCCCTCTTGCGCAACCTGCTACTATGAACAGGTTGAATACGCAGGAGGGCGCAATCATGAAACTCACTATCGAATCCATGATGTACGGACCGGACGGCCTCGCGCACGCCGAGGACGGCAAAGCTGTATTTGTTGCCGGCGGCGTTGTGAGAGACATCGTAGAGGCACAGATTGTCGAGGACGGCTCCTCGTTCTCGCGCGCCACGGTGAGCGAGGTGCTGGAGCCCTCCCCCAGCCGCGGGGTATCACCCTGCCCGTTTGTGGGCGTCTGCGGCGGATGTCCCTGGGGCAACCTTTCCCGCGAGGCACAGCTCGCCGCAAAGGAAGAAAACCTGCGTTCCTCGCTCAAACGTATTGGCAAGTTTGATGACGATGCTGTCGCCCAGCTGGTGCAGCCCATCCGCGCCACCCGCGATGATTGGGGCTACCGCAATAAAATCGAGCTCGCGCCCACTATTCAAAATGGACGCTTCCGCCTGGGCTTGCACGGGCGCGATCCGCAGCAAATCATCCATGTGGACGCCTGCCCTCTTTTTGAAAAGAAGTTCCCCCGTGCCATCAAGGCTGTTTCTGGTGCCCTGGGCTTTTTGGGCAACTCGCACGACCTTTCGCTCGAACGCGTAGGCATTCGAGCTTCACGCCGCACACGTGCACTCGAGGTTGCCCTGTGGACGCCCACCGGCAGCTTCCCCCGAGGTCAAGTGTCGCGCGTACTCTCCGACGCGCTGCCCTCAACAAGCATGGTCCGCGTGATGAGCAAGGGCGAAAAGAAGGCTCGTCGCGTCTCCAAAGTCGAGGTCCTCTCCGGCGAGGGCTCATGGGCCGAGAACATCGCCGATTCTCAGATGCGCCTTTCTGCACCTTCGTTTTTCCAGGTCAACACCAAAGCTGCCGAGATTCTCATCGATCTGGTCATGGATGCACTGAACCCACAGCCCGAGGAGGTCGCCGTGGACCTTTACTGCGGTGCCGGCACCTTTACGCTGCCGCTTGCGCGCCGCTGCGAGTACGTCGCTGCCGTTGAGGCGTATGGTCCCGCCGTGCGTGACCTGCGTCGCAACCTCGAGATCAACCACCTGGACAACGTTGACGTCATCGGCGGCGATGCCGTACGCGAGTTCCCCGACGAGGATGCCGACGTACTGGTTGTGGACCCGCCGCGCGCAGGGCTCGCGCCCGAGGCTATCGGCCTCATCGCCAGCACCTCCGCACGAGACGTCGCCTATGTGAGCTGCGACCCCGCCACGCTTGCGCGCGACCTCAAGCGCTTCTGTGACGAGGGCACATTCGTACCCGTAAGCATCACCCCGGTGGACCTTTTCCCCCAGACATTCCACTGCGAGGCCGTCGCCCACCTCACGCGCAAATAGACCCGACCCCTCGACCCTGCCGTAATGTGACAAAATAAACCCGTGGACTTTTGTCACACTGTGCGGGCAAGTGGGGTATAAAGGCCTCAACATCAACCACGTCCGAGAGGTAAAAACATGTCTGCTGTTGCCATTCTTGCCGCCGATGGCTTTGAGACGATCGAGTGTCTGACCATTGTCGATGTCCTGCGCCGTGGGGGTGTGCGCGCCACGCTTGTATCCATCATGCCCACGCGCGACGTCATCTCAGCCCAGCAGATCTCCGTCTCGTGCGACTGCACCTTTGACGAGGTCGACTTCTCCGAATACGACTATGTGGTACTCCCCGGCGGCATGCCTGGCACCACCAACCTGCAAAACGACGGGCGCGTATGCGACGTTGTGCGCGAGTTCGCTGCAACCAAGCACGTCGCCGCTATTTGCGCAGCACCTTCCATCCTGGCCCATCTGGGTCTGCTTGAAGGCCGACGCGCCACCTGCTTCCCCGGGTTTGAGCTCGACTTCCCCGAAGGCACCTATGCAGGTAGCAAGACCGTCGTTGCCGACGGCAATATCATCACGGCATCGGCCATGGGACAGGCACTTCCCTTTGCCCTCGCCGTTCTTGAAGATATCGCCGGAGAGGTTGCCGTCTGCAAGATTCGCGAGGGTATCCAGCTGTGATCTTAGCTTCGCAATCGCCGCGCCGCATTGAGCTGATGCGAGAGGCCGGCTATGACATGCAGATCGTCCCAGCAGACATCGATGAGACCCCGCGTGCTGGAGAATTACCCTTTGAGCTGGTAGAACGTCTGGCTTGCGCCAAGGCGGCGGCTATCGCTGCGCTGCCACTCGCAGCAAGCCAGATCGTTGTTGCAGCCGACACCATCGTCGCGATCGACAACAAAAAGCTTGGCAAGCCCCACGATACCGATGAGGCTTGCGCCATGCTGCACGGCCTCTCCGGCCGCACACACCAGGTGGCAACCGGCGTCTGCATTATCTCCAAAGGCACACGCCAATCCTTTGTTGAAGTGACCGACGTCACATTCTATGAGCTAAGCGATGCCGAAATCGAAGCCTATGTGGCAAGCGGCGAGCCCATGGACAAAGCAGGCGCCTACGGCATCCAGGGCGCAGGCGGTCGCATGCTCGTTCGCGCCATCAATGGCGACTTCTACAATGTGGTGGGCCTTCCCATCGCCCGCGTCAAACGCGCACTCGACGCTCTTTAACGGGTTTCGACCTGTTTTGGCACCTGCAGAATATGCTACTTGTACAAAACAATTCGAAGTGCGTACCCTAAATTGAATTTAGCAAGTAGCCCCGCTTTTTTCCTAACAAAAGCCCAGGATTCAAGCGGCTAAACAAGGCAGCTACTCGTTAAATCCAATTTAGGGTACGCACTTCGAGAAGTTTTGAAAAATGAAGGGGGCAAACGCCCCCTTCCTTTCCTGTTGTAAGCAAAACCAGTTTGCGCTGTGGCACCTTAGTTGAATTTAAAGATCTTCGAGGCCATGTGATAGATGCCCACAGTAGTCTTCTCGCCGGCGCGGCCACGCAGGTTGGTAAAGAAGCCGAGCACGCCATAGCGAGCATGGCGATACATGCGAGCGTCAAACTCCTTGAGGTCCGCCCAGAGTTGCTTCAAGCGCTCGTCAGCGCCCTCCTCGTCGGAAAGCTTGGTGAACACCGAGCAAATGGCCATCATCATGGTGAAATAACCCATCATGTAGCTGCGCAAACGCGAGCTCTCGATGTCGTCAAACAAATGAAACGAGTTCATCATGATTCGTGTCACGCGGAACTGCTGGTCCAAGCGCTTGACCATGGTGGCCTCGTTAACGCTCTGGCCCTCGCGACCAATGAAGTAACGATACAGGTCGATATCGGCGTAGTACATGGTGCGACAGCGCGGGAGCGGCACGTACGCATAGATGTTATCCACGTAAAAGGTGTGCGCCGGCATGGGAAGGCCTCCGTCGCGCAGCACATCGGTGCGGTAGCACAGGCTATGCATAAGCAGATTTTGATCGGGGCGGAAGCGGCCCATCTCGTCCCAGCCAAAAATCTTCTTGCGCGGCAATGCCATGCGGTAGCTCACGGTATTGTGCGTACCTTCATGCACTTTCTCGTACACATAGTTCGAGATAAACAGGTCCACACGCAAGTCACGCTCAATAAAGCCACGCAGGATGGAAAGCATGGTAGAAAGCGCCTGGCCATCCAGCCAGTCATCGGAGTCGACAACCTTATAGTAGACGCCCTGAGCCTCGCGCAGGCCGGCCATCACGGCCATGCCGTGTCCGCCGTTCTCCTGGTGCACCGCACGAATGATCCCGGGATAGCGAGCCTCCCACTCATCGGCCTTTTGCGGCGTCTCATCGTGGCTGCCATCGTCGACGATGATGATCTCCACATCGGAAGCGTAGGCAGAACCCTCCAGGATAGAGATGATGCAATGGTCCATGTCGGCAGCGGCGTTGTAGCTGGGGATGCCGAAGGTTATGGTCTTGGCGCAGGCGGTATTAGGCATGACAGGCGATAATCTCATCAGACAGGTTGAGGGCAGAATCGGTTACGGCGTCCATGTCGTAATAGCGATACTCCGCCAAACGACCCACCGGGTGGAAGTTGGAAAGGTCCTGAACGCGCTCGAGGTAGCGCTCGTACAGCGCACGGTTCTCGGGCTCGAGAATCGCATAGTACGGAGTCTGACCGCTACCGGGCTCGTAAGCATGGCTGAATTCCTTCATGATGACGGTCTTGCCGGGAACAACCTGACCGGTCATGTTCTTGAACTCGGTGATACGCGTGAAGTCCTCGCTCGTGGTGTAGTTGACGGTACCCACCGGCTGGAACTGGTCCATATCGAGGGTCTCGAACTGCATATCGAGCGTACGGTACGGCAGGGCACCCAAGTCGAGGCCAAACAGCTCGTCCAGCGGACCGGTGTAGACAATCTCGCCACCGTAGACCTTGCCGCATACGCACACGTTGGTCTCGCCGATCTCGAAGATATCGCGCGCGTCAACATCGCAGTAGACATCGATAAGATCATGGTCGAGCATATGCTCGAACAGCGGGGTGTAGCCATCGGCGGGCATTCCCTGGTGCGGGGCCTGCGGGAAGTAGCGATCATCGTCACCGATAAAGACGGGCACGCGTCCGGTAATGGACGGGTCGATCTGATCGGGGGTCTGGCCCCACTGCTTCATGGTGTAGTGCAAAAAGACATTCTCGAACACATAATCCGCAACCTCGGCGAGGTCGGGGTCGCTCTTCTTGCGCAGCTCCATGATGGGAACCTTGACGTCGCGGCCAAAGGTATCCACAAGCTTGTTAAAGAGCTGCTCGCCGCGCTCTTCGCCAAAGGCGAGCTTTAGGCTCTGATGATTGAAGGGCACGGGCATCAGGGTGCCGTGAATGTTGGCGAGGACCTTGTGCTGATAGTCCGTCCACTTGGTGAAGCGCGACAGGAAGTTATGCACGCGCTCGTTAAAGGTGTGGTAGATGTGCGGACCGTACTTGTGGACAAGGATGCCATCTTCGTCCAGGTAATCGTAGGCGTTGCCCGCAATATGGTCGCGGCGCTCGAGCACGGCAACATGGAATCCAGCGTTTTCGGCCAGACGGCGCGCGCAAACGGCGCCGGCGTATCCGGCACCCACAACGATCATGTCATATGCGTCGGGATTAAAATTCTCCGGTAGACCAGAAGTGATCTGCATTACAGCTCCTTGCAGGAAAATCGAATGCGCAAGCTCTATAGCGTGCACAAAATGTCGTATGGATTATAGCGCGTGGCACCTATAATGTTTCGTGCCACACAAGGAATGCTCAACATGAACTTGAATGTTTGTGCACAAAGAGATGAGGAGAGACATGAGCGATTTCCTGGACCGTATGAAAGCTGCTGCCAAGGCAGACAAGAAGACCATCGTTCTTCCCGAGGGTGAGGACCCCCGCACCATCGAGGCTGCCAAGAAGATTGTCGAGGAAGGCCTTGCCAACCTCATCATCCTGGGCGACCCCGCAGAGATCGACGTTCCCGGCGCCACCGTTATCAACCCCCGCACTGCCGAGCGCAAAGAGGACTATGCCGCCAAGTTCGCCGAGCTTCGCGCCAAGAAGGGCGTCACCCTTCCCGAGGCACGCGAGCAGATGAACGACGCCACCTACTTTGGCACCATGATGGTCAAGATGGGCGACGCCGACGGCCTGGTCTCCGGCGCTTGCCACTCCACGGCCAACACCCTGCGCCCCGCACTGCAGATCCTAAAGACCGCCCCCGGCACCAAGCTGGTCTCGGCCTTCTTCATCATGTGCACCAAGACCCCCGAGTACGGCGAGAACGGCACCCTGCTGTTTGCCGACTGCGGCCTGAATATCAACCCCACCGCCGACGAGCTCTCCGAGATCGCCATCGCCTCTGCCGACTCCTGGTGCGCCTTTATGCCCGGTGCCGACCCCAAGGTCGCCATGCTCTCCTTCTCCACCATGGGCTCCGCCAAGGGCGACGTTCCCACCAAGGTCCAGGAGGCCGTGCAGCTGGCCAACGAGAAGGCTCCCGAGCTTGCCCTCGACGGCGACCTGCAGCTCGACGCCGCGCTCGTGAAGTCCGTGGCCGAGCTCAAGGCTCCCCACTCCTCCGTTGCCGGTAACGCCAACATCCTGGTCTTCCCCGACCTCGAGAGCGGCAACATCGGCTACAAGCTCGTTCAGCGCTTTGCTGGCGCTGAGGCTTACGGCCCCGTGCTCCAGGGTATCGCCAAGCCGGTGAACGACCTGTCCCGCGGCTGCTCTGCAGACGACATCGTGGGCGTCGTTGCCATCACCGCCGTCCAGGCTCAGATGGCCGAGTAACCTTTCTGCTCAAAAGCCCTTTTCTTACGCGCCTGTCTACGCGGTAAGAATTCGCCCTCCCCCGTAACGACCAGCCGGCCAAAGCGAGAGAGGGCGTTTTTTCTACGAGCTACGGCATATCCCAAGCCATATGATCTGTGTGCAAAAGCTTTTCGGAAAGCTCGGAAAGCGGCTCGCCCAGGAAGTCTCGATAGCAGGCTGTCACGTCGGGATTCTCGTGGCTAAAGCGAATCTGCGCATCATGGTCGAGCGCTCGCAGCACCGCTGCCCTCTCATCGGCAAGCTCAACGCCATCGTGAATGGGCTGGCCGCCACCGCCAACGCAGCCGCCCGGGCACGCCATGACCTCAACGAAGTCATAGTGCACAGCGCCACGCTCCAGCGCATCGAGCAGCTTACCGGCATGTGCCAAGCCATGGGCTACCGCTACGCGAAGCTCGCGGCCGTTGAGGTCGAAGACGGCCTCGCGCCAGCCATCACAACCGCGGACCTCCTTAAAGGCATCGGGCGCGGGATTCTCTCCCACTACGAAGAAGTACGCCGAACGCAGCGCCGCCTCCATGACGCCGCCGGTCGTGCCAAAGATCACACCGGCACCCGTGCCAAAACCGAGCGGTCGATCGAGCTCGCGGTCTTCGTAGCTGGCGGGGTCCATATGCGACGCCCGAATCATGCGCACGACCTCGCGGACCGTCAGGGCAACGTCGACGTCGGAATCACCGCTCTCCCCCATCATGGTGGGAAGCGCGGCCTCGGTTTTCTTCGCAACGCAGGGCATAACCGAGACGCAAAAGACGTCCTTCGCCTCGACGCCAAGCACATCGGCGTAATGCGTCTTTGCCATGGCGCCAAACATCTGCTGCGGGGACTTCGAAGTCGAAACCTGCGGCACGAACTGCGGATAGCGCGCCTTGACGTAGCGCACCCAGCCCGGACAGCACGATGTCATGAGTGGCAGCGCGGGCGCATCCCCGGCGCCGGCATCATGCTCGGCAATGCGATGCAGCAGCTCGGAGCCCTCTTCCATAATGGTAAGGTCGGCCGAGAAATCGGTATCGAAGACATAGCTCGCACCCATGGCGTGAAGAAGGGAACAAAGGCGCTCGACCGTTGCCTCCTCACGGGAAAGGCCAAGCTCCTCGCCCCAGGAGGTGCGCACGGCGGGAGCGATCTGGAACATGACGACTTTGTTCGGGTCTGCCATGGCATCAAAGACGCGCTCGGTGTCGTCGCGCTCGCGAAGAGCGCCCACGGGACAATGGGTGATGCACTGACCGCACGCGGCGCAATCGACTTCGGTGATGGGTTTGCGACCGCGCACATCCACAGAGGCATGCGAGGCGCGGTTGGTAAGATCCCAGACCCCAAGCCCCTGAACCTTCTCGCACACCTGGATGCAACGAAGGCAGCGGATGCACTTCTCGTTATCGCGAATAAGCGGAAACGTACGGTCCCAAGAGTTATGCTCAACATGCTTCTTGTACGGAAGACGATAGATGCCCAGGTCGTTAGCTACGGTCTGAAGAGTGCAGTTGCCAGAACGCACGCAGCTCGTACACGAGGAATCGTGCTGGGAGAGCAAAAGCTCGACATTGGTCATGCGCGCGGCACGGACCTTAGGAGTGTTCGTATGGACGACCATGCCATCAAGAACGGTGTTGTTGCAGGCGGCAACAAGGTGTTCGGCGCCCTCGACCTCAACAACGCAAACGCGGCAGCCGCCCACTTCGTTTAGATCCTTGAGATAGCACAGCGTCGGAATCTTGATGCCTACAGAAGCTGCCGCCTCCAGAATCGTCATGCTAGCGGGCACTTCGCAAACGTTACCGTCAATCGTAATCGTTACCATTGGTCAATCCTCCCTCCGCGAAACGAGCCAAAGCCAAAGTGGTCGCAGCGCAGGCAGCGCGAAGCCTCCTGGCGCGCCTCTTCGGACGAGAGTCCCTGCTCGACAAGCTCCCAATCATCGATGCGCTCACCGGCCTCACGCTCTTTGAGCTCGCAACGACCGCATGTATGAAGGCCCTTGAGCCTGAGCGAAGGGAGCTCGGTATCAATACCGATCTTGTGATCGAAGCCAAGATAGTGGTCGATATTCGCAGCTGCGACCTTACCCGCATTGATGGCGCGAATAACCGTTGCGGGACCGGTCTGGCAGTCGCCACCGCAGAACATGCCGGCAAACCCAGGAATGCTTCCATCGGGCTCGGTGAGGATGCGTCCCCATTTGCAGGCAACGCCGATGGATTCAAAGGGCGCGGAGACGATATCCTGGCCGATAGCCACGTAGATGCGCTCGCACTCAACCACGCGCTCGGCTTCTTCGGAAGCACGAGGAGCCGGACGGCCACGACGAGGCTCGCCGATAATCTGAGGCTGGACACGAAGACCGCAGGCATGTCCGGATGCATCGACCTCAACCGCAACAGGGGCAGTGAGCTCGAGAATCTCACAGCCTTCGGCCTGTGCGCCGGCGATCTCGGCATCCTGCGCCGTCATATCGCAGATACGGCGGCGATAGACAATCGAAACCTTTTGTGCGCCAAGACGAACAGCGGAGCGGGCAACGTCCATGGCGACGTTTCCGCCTCCCACGACCACGATGCGCTGGCCCGAAAGATCGGGCAAGACCTCGTCGCCAATGGCGCGAAGCATCTTCACTGCAGACTCGACGCCGGGCACATCCTCGTTGGGAAGGCCGAGCTTCTTGTCTGCATGCGCACCAATTGCCAGATAGACCGAGTCAAAATCGGCGCCAAGACGCTCGAGCTCCGCGGCATCGATGGAATGCTCGAGCTCAACGTCGATACCGCAGGCGAGAATCCAGTCTATCTCGGACTGAAGGCGCTCACGAGGCAGGCGGTAACTGGGAATGCCATAGCGCAACATGCCGCCAAGATGCTTACGCTGCTCGAAGATCGTGACCTTATGGCCCATGACAGCGAGGTAGTAAGCGCACGAAAGGCCGGCAGGGCCTCCTCCGACAATGGCAATCCTCTTGCCTGTTGCAGACGCAATCGCGGGGCGGTAATCGCACTCCATATGCTCGGTAACAAAGCGTTTGAGCGCAAGGATGTTCATGGGGTCGTCTACCATGCCACGGCGGCAATGCATCTCGCATGGGTGCTCGCACACAAGGCCGCAGGCGCACGGCAGGGGGTTGTCCTTGCGAATGAGCTTGACCGCATCGGTGTTGCGTCCAGCCTCCACCAAAGAGATGTAGCCAGGAATATCGACATGGGCAGGGCAGCCGGAAACGCAGGGAACCTGTTCTGCTCCGTCGAAGCCGCAGCTACGATGCTGAATGTGATGTTCAAAGTCGTCACGGAAACCGCGGATGGCGGTAAGGGCCATCTCACCCGCCTCGTAGCCGATGGCGCAATCGCTCGAATAATAGATGGTCTCGGCCGTGCGCTCGATAAGCGCGAGCGTGTCGTCGTTGGCGTCTCCTTCAAGCACATCTTGCAAAAGATCATCGAGGGCTCGCAGCCCAACTCGGCACGGCGTGCACTTGCCACAGCTCTGCGTTGAACACATACGCACGAGCGCTGCAGTGAACTCGACAGGGCACGGTGCAAGCGAACTCACCGCCAGCCTGCGACCGAGTGCATCGTGCAGATCGTCCATGACCGCCTGTGCGTGGCTGCGCTCCATTACGTGAAGTCTTGCCATACAGTCTCCCCTCTCCATAGCAACACACAGCAAGTAAGCCTAAACGTACTTATCTACCTTGTATTTCTCCTCTTGTTGCAATGAGCCATCGCAAAGCAACAAATTGGTGTAAGTGTATCGGCTGCCATTTCTTGCAAGACGGATGCCCTCCCCCAGCGGCCCTAAATAGCCCGCGGGCGAAGCTATTTTGACTCGGCGTACAAAAGATGAACATCTTTGTTTGGGTCGTTCATCAAAGGGGGCGGCCAGGGCTAAAAGCAAAGGACCATAGGGGAATCGCTCGGAATCCGAGCAACGCCGTGGAGAAGCGCCAGACAGTTGCGCGATAAAAAACGCCCGGCCGCACAGGCGACCGGGCGCATACGTCAATCGAGCGAACAGCTAAGATTAGCCAAGCAAAGCCTCGACATCAAGGGCGATCATAAGCTCCTCGTTGGTGGGAACCACGAGAACGCGAATCTTGGAATCCGGCGTGGAGATGACGCGCGGATCATCGGAACGGATAGCGTTGAGCTCGGGGTCGATCTTGACACCCATCCAGGCCAGACGGTCGGCAACGCCCTGACGCATCTCGACAGAGTTCTCGCCGATGCCCGCGGTGAAGGCCATGGTGTCCACGCCTTCCATGGAGGCAGCCATCTCGGCGAAGAGCTGGCTCGTGCGATAGTAGAACATCTCAAGGGCCATGGCGCACTTCTCGTCACCCTCGGCAGCAGCGGCCGTGATGTCACGGGAATCGGAAGACTTGGCAGAAACAGCGAGCAGACCGGACTGCTTGTTCATCATGGTATCGATCTCATCGATGCTCATGTTGGCAACGCGGTTGAGATAGAACACGGTAGCGGGGTCGACGGTGCCGCAGCGGGTACCCATGACCAGGCCGTCGAGCGGAGTCAGGCCCATGGTGGTATCCATGCACTGACCGTCCTCGATGGCGCACAGGGAAGCGCCGGAGCCCAGGTGGCAGCTCACGAGCTTGTGGGTCTCATGGTTGGTAAACTTATCGACGGTGCGCCAGATGTAGCGGTGCGAGGTGCCGTGGGCGCCGTACTTGCGCACGTGGTAGGTGTCGACCACGTCGCGCGGAATGGCGTAGCGCCAGGCATGCTCGGGCATGTGGTAGTGGAATGCGGTGTCCGGAACGATAACGTTACCCAGCTCGGGGAACATCTCGCGGCAAATCTCGATAACATCGGCCTCGGCATAGTTGTGCAGCGGGGCAAGCGGTGCAACCTCACGGACCCAGCCGAGGGTCTCGTCGGTAACGACCTTGGACTCAGGGAAGTACCAGCCGCCCTGAACGACGCGGTGGCCGATGCCCTCGATAGGCTGGTCGACGGTCTTGAGGATATCGAAGACATACTTGATGGCCGTCTTGTGATCGGGCAGGGCAACCTCCAGGGTGTCCTTCTTGCCATTCTCGGAGTGGCCGATGAAGGAACCGTCGATGCCGATGCGCTCGCAGTTACCCTTGGCAAAAACTTCACCGGTCGTCGTGTTGAGCAACTGATACTTGAGGCTCGAGCTGCCTGCGTTCACAACAAGAACGTTCATGAATCTCCTATCTTCAAGATACTTTCAAGCGTGTCGAGGACGCACCCTCGACACAACGGTGCCCATGATACGACAGAAACGGCGTCCGCATGGGCAAAATACGCAACTGCTACAGGGTATTTACAACCAAATACGACGTTGACGCTGGAGAAATGTTGTCATGCACGCCTAGATGAGGTTCTCGCCAAGGTCGCATCCGCCCAGCACGTGCATATGGAAGTGCATCACGGTCTGACCGGCGTCGACGCCGGTATTGGTAATCACGCGGAATCCGCCGGTAAGGCCCTTTGCACGCACAACCTCGTCCACAGCGTGCGCCATGGCCGCGAGCGTCTCGCCCGGCACGCCGTCGCAGATATTGGCATAGTGCTCCTTGGGGATAACAAGCGTGTGCACGGGCGCCTGAGGGTTCAGGTCGTCAAAAGCGATAACCTGATCGTCCTCATATACCACGGTAGAGGGAATCTCGTGAGCAGCAATCTTGCAGAAGATGCAGTCTTCCATGTTGGGTCCTTTCGTATTGAGTTGCAAGGCCGAAGCTTCAGCCGCACGGTGCGCGGTAGCCGGACGCAAGCCAGGGCAGCGCAGGCTGCCTCGATTATACGGCGAGCACGGGTGAGTCGCCCGCATCCATCTCGCCGCAAACGACCAAGCCCGGGGCATCCCCGGCGCATTCCTACAAAAAGCTCGGCTTGTCCTCCGTGCTCGCTGCGTCTGCGGACTGCAATACATCGTTTCCATCGATATCGGCCACAAGCACCGAGACCTTCTGCTCGGCATCCGCCAGGCGAGCGCGCAGGCTGCGGAGCAACTCCACGCCGCGCGTATAGCTCTTAAGAGAAGCCTCGAGTTCCATATCACCCGATTCAAGATTGCGAATGATGCGCTCGAGCTCGGTCGAAGCCTCACGGTAGCTCAGCTCGTCCACGTTGGTCTGGTTCTCCATAGTCAAATCCCTTTCTTCCAAGGTATCTATATCCAAAAGTTCCCGCTAGTTCGCAGGGTCTGCATCATCGATGTTCAGGTTGTCTGCTGCCTCGACGGATGTCACGCGCGCGTGCACGTTACCGTCGACGAGCGCAATGCGAACCTCGTCGTCCGGGTGCGCATCGGCAATACTCGTGAGCACTCCTGCAGGCGCATAGGCAATCGAGTATCCGCGCGCAAGGACTTTGAGCGGAGAAAGCGCATCGAGTGCCGCGGCCGAAGACGCCAGCTGCGAATGGGGAGCGCTAAGAAGACTCGCACCCACATGGCGAAGCTGCGAGGCGGAGAGCTCAAGTGCGTGACGCTTCTTAGAAAAGCCCGTGGTGGCTCCACGCAAACGAGGGGTCACAAGGTCAAGCTGCTGTGCGAAGCGCTTATGCGCGTGTTCAATAGCCGCGTCCAAACGCTCGGCGGTCTGCGAAAGCTCCACCCGACGGCGATCCACAATAACCGTAGGGTCGGTCAGGCAGGGGCGGGCGGCAGCCGCCTCGAGCGTGAGACGCATGCGCTCCAAGCGCGCGTCCATAGCCCTCTGCACGCGCTGCAAATCATTGCCAAGAGCATCTTGAGCTGCAGCCAGACGCACGTTCATCGCGTTTGCCAGGCGACGCTCGCGCGTGGAGGTCACCTCAACGAGGTCGGCAAAAGCGGGCGCCACCGACTCTGCCGCGGCCGTAGGCGTCGAGCAGCGGCGATCGCTCACCATGTCGCAGATGGACGTGTCGGGCTCATGGCCGATACCAGTCACCACGGGCACCGGGCAAGCGGCCACGGCGCGCGCCAAGCACTCATCGTTAAAGGTCATGAGGTCCTCAAACGAGCCGCCTCCGCGCACAAGCAAGATGCAGTCGGGAGCAGGCTCGATTGCAGCAGCGCGGCGCAAGGCCTCGATAAGCTCGGCAGGGGCCCCCTCGCCCTGAACCTTCGCGCCCACGCAGATAAGCTCCACAAGCGGGTTGCGGCGGCGCAGCGTACGCTTCACGTCGTCGATCACCGCGCCCGAAAGCGACGTGACCACGGCCACACGATTGCAAAACACGGGAACATGGCGCTTGCGTGCCTCATCCATAAGGCCCTCGCGACGCAGTTTCTCGGCAAGAGCCGCCACCTGCTGACGAAGCAGGCCCTCCCCTGCGAGCGAGAAACTCCGCGCAATAAAGCTCATGCGCCCCGTGGGCTTGTACAGATCAAATGAGCCGGTAAACTGCACCTGCAAGCCGTCGCGCAAATCGAAGGCGCGCTTTGAGTAGACGCCGCGCCAAATCTTGCAATCAACCGCAGAGGCATCGTCCTTGATTTGGAAATAGCAGTGGCCACTTCGGGCATTGGGTCCGCGAAAACCCGTCACTTCGCCAATTACCGTGAGCTGCGGGATGGCATCGAGCGCATTCGCCGCCATCTCGACCGCCTGGGAAACAGAAAGGGCATCGGCGTCCTCTCCCGCAGCGGATTGCCTTGCGGCCTCGGTATCTGCCATGGCGTTCGCAATGTCGATAAACGAGTCCGAAGAGGTCCCGGTCAAGTTCCAGCCTTCCACTATCAGCCCCCTCTCTTTTTATTTGAAGCATCGATTTACTCAAATAACAAGTCTATCGCGCCGCCCGGACAGGAACGACGCGACACCCCTCCCCGCATGACAAAAGTCCACGGGTTTGTTTTGTCACATTTCTCGATAGGGTCGCTAATCGTTACGACGAGACGTGCGAGCAAGCAGGTAGAGCAGCTGAATCACCGAGGAGAGGGCAGCCGCCACATACGTAAGCGCAGCCGCGGTGAGCACCTTCTTGGCGCCGCGCACCTGCTGAGCGCTCATGCCCGATTCCTGGATATAACGCACGCCGCGACGGCTTGCATCGATCTCGACCGGCAAGGTGACGACCTGGAAAAGTACAGAGAACGAGAAGAGCCAGATGGCAAGCGTGGTCAGGCCTGCAAGGTTCAGCGCAACGCCGAGGATAAAGACGATCGTCCAGGCGTTCTGGGTGAGGTTCACGACCGGCACCAGGGCCGAGCGGAGCTTCATCATCGCATAGCCCTGCTCGTGTTGAGCGGCGTGACCCGCCTCGTGGCACGCGACGGCAACGCTCGCAACCGACCCGCCGTACTGGTTATCGCGCGAAAGGTAGAGGTTGTTATCGGTGGGGTTGTAGTTATCGGTAAGGGTGCCGCCAATGCTTTTGATGCCAACGTTTTGACAGCCGTTGGCATCGAGCATGCGGCGCGCTGCCTCGGCACCGGTGATGCCATCGGACTTGACGTTAGACCAGGTGCCGTACGTCGACTTGATATACGCCTGGGCGGCAAGGCCGATAACCGTGGAAACGAGCACCACAAGCAAATAGAACGGATCCATTCCGTAGCCGTAACCATAACCGTAATAGGGCATGTGCGTCCTCCTCATTCCAAATTTAAGGAAGTGTACCCAAAAGCCCCTCGCTCCCATGTGACAAAAATCGACAGGTTTATTTTGTCACATCCGAGCCTTCGCCGAGGAGCGCTGTCAAAGGAGCACCAGTTAGATGCCTGTGTGACAAAAGACGACAGGTTTAATCTGTCACATTTTGTCACTGGCCGAAATGTCGAGTTACCGTGAACGAATCGAAGGCGGCTCCTTGGCCGCCACGCCCTTACCCACCGGTCACAGGGCCCCGCCCAAGTTGCAATGCGGCGCGGCACGCACGCCCGGCAACGCTATGGCTGCAAGATTTGATAACCCGCCTTGCGCACAACATCCGAAAGAACCTTTTGATCGATTGGGGCCTTCGATCGAACCGTGGCGATACGGCTCCCAAGATCAACCGTGGCCCAAGTCCCCTCGACGGCATTCAAGGCATTGGCGACGTTTTGCGCACAGCCCTCGCAACTCATACCGCCAATGAGGAAATTTGCTTGATACGGATAGTGGGAGACATCGGTATCGGCCACGATAGCCTTCTTAACACGCGTGCGCTTCTGTCCATCCGAGCAGCAGCTCTTGCCAGAAAAACTAGCAACAATGCGAGAGAGACCTAAGAGGAATCCTGCTGCAATGAGAATCACGACGATGACAGTGGATACGGACATATTAATGCGCCTTTCTTGTTGGTAGACATCCTCCGAGCCCATGCGCTGCCGACTATACCCCGCTCGGGCTGGAAAGCATCGACTGTCATAAAAGTTTAATCAAGTTGACTTTTTCTCTTGACCACAAGGCCTCAACACTATAAGTTCCCCTTAGTTAACTTATGCCGACCACCCGCCGCTCGCTAAGGCACGGCGAGGCCACGAGAGGAGAACGCCATGACATGGCCCATCGATGTCCAGGCCCTCGAACAAGCCATCGTGCGCAACTGCTCCCCCACTTTGGCTGCTCTAAAACCCGCCAGTTTGTTCACCTTTCCCGGATCGTTCACAGCGCAAGCGCCCGAGAACCAGAGCGAAGCAAGCGCGCGCAGACAGGCCCTCCTCGAAGCTGTGAAGTATTGCCAACGTCAAGTTTCAAACGCCGGAGTCGCAATCCGCATTCTGGCCTGGAAGCGCTGTGGAGCCCTCGTCTACGTGCATCGCCCTCGCGAACTTGCAGTGCATCTTGCCGACCGGCGGGCGGCGCATCCGCTTGAGAGGGAAGGGTATCGCCCCGGCGATCTCGATGCGTGCCTTGATGAGCTGTCGCGTCGCCTACAGAACCGGTCGAGCGCAGGCGCAAAACAGGGCACCAAGCAAAGCGCAAAACAAGCGCACGATGAAAGCAAGCCCTGCCCCTGCAGCAATCGCGTCTGCCAAAGTGAGTTCCCGCACGAAATCGGCTTTTTCTTGGGCTATCCCTATGAAGACGTGATTGGCTTTATCAAAAACCGTGGGCAAAACTACCTCGAAGTTGGCCCTTGGAAGGTATACGCCAACCAAAACCAAGCAAGGCGGACGTTCGCTCGCTACCGACGCTGTGCACGCATATACGCTCACGCATATCGAAGCGGGCAGAGCCTTCACCGCCTCGCGGTAAGCCCCGCGGCAAGCGGGCGCAACGCAACGCGCCCACAACACGCACAACGGTAATCCCGCCCATCCGGGCATCGATCGAACAAAGGAGTTCAACATGAGCAAGGCAGCAGTGGTGTATTGGACCGGCAGCGGCAACACCGAAGCGATGGCAGCGGCAGTGACCGAAGGAGCCGAGACAAAGGGCGCAACCGTCGAACAGATTCTAGCCGCCGATTTCCCCCTCTCTGCAGTCGAGGAATACGACGCTTACGCCTTTGGTTGCCCCGCCATGGGCGCAGAGGAGCTTGAAGACAGCGAATTCCAACCCATGTGGGACGAGGTTAAGGGCAGTCTTGGCGACAAGAAAGTTGTACTGTTTGGCTCTTACGGCTGGGGCAACGGGGAGTGGATGGACGCCTGGCAGGAAGATGCCGAAGAAGCCGGCGTCAACGTGATTGACTCCCTCATCATCAACGAGGAACCCGATGGGGACGGCATCGCCGCCTGCCAGGCCCTCGGCGCCCAACTCGCCTAGCAGCGCGACAGCAAGTCGACAGGTTTATTCTGTCGCATCCGACCGTTCACCGGTCGACTCCTCCCTGTGTGACAAAAGTCCTCAGGTTTAATCTGTCACATTTTGCCATCTACCAAAAAACTCAAACCGTCCGACAGCGGCATGTGCGTAACTGCCGAGCGTCCCACCTCAACTAATTTGCGTCACCGCCCAAATAGCGCCCGCTGACTCACATCGGCGGGCGCTATAGTAGATGTCGCCACGACACATCGAGAAAGGGCGTTCCCATGAACGATTTTTCCTTCTATTCGCCAACGCGCATCATGTTTGGCCGCAAAATGGCCGACCACGTAGGAGAGCACGTCGCAGCCGCTGGCTACACCTCGGCACTGCTGGTATACGGCACCGGATCTGTAGTTCGCACCGGAACGCTCGACCGCGTTAAGGCCTCACTCGACGCCGCGGGCGTCGCTCACGTCGAACTTGGCGGCGTACGTCCCAACCCCGAGATCTCCTCGGTTCGCGAGGGCCTGCGCATCGCACGCGAGGCAAACGTCGACTTGATTCTGCCTGTGGGCGGTGGCAGCGCCATCGACTGCGCCAAGGCCATTGCCCTGGGCATTCCCTACGACGGCGATGTCTGGGATTTCTTCCGCAAGCGCTCCGCACCGGCTCAGCGCGTAGACGTCGCCTGCGTGCTCACTCTCCCCGCATCAGGGTCCGAAGCCTCCAATTCCTGCGTCATCAGCAACGATGCTGAGCACCTCAAATGCGGCTGCAACACCGACCTCAACCGCCCCGTCATGGCGTTCATGGACCCTGAGCTCACCTTCACCCTGCCGCCCTACCAAACCGCAGCGGGCATCACGGACATGTGCGCGCACATCATGGAGCGGTTCTTCTCTGGCCAGCCCGCGGTTCCCGTTACCGATAACATCGCCTGCGGCCTGATTCGCGCCATCATGGATGCGGCACCGCGCGTAATGGAAGATCCGCAAGACTACGACGCGCGTGCCAACATCATGTGGGCAGGTACCCTCGCTCACAATGGCATCGCGGGCTTGGGCCTGGGCTGTGCCGGTGGCCGCGATGGCGACTGGAGCTGCCACGGCATGGAGCATGAGCTCTCGGCCTTTGATGTGAAGATCACCCACGGCGCCGGCCTCGCGGTACTTTTCCCCGCCTGGATGCGCTACGTGTGGCGCGAGCACCCCGAGCGCTTCTTGGAGTTTGGTCGTCAGGTTTTTGGCATCGAGCCTGTGGACCCCGAGGCAGACGGCGTAGATATCACGCCCGAGCAAGCAATCGAAGATGCCGTGCTTGAAACGATTGATGAACTTCAGGATTTCTTCGTCTCGTTGGGCATGCCGCGCACGCTCGCGGAATTTGGCATGAAGGCCGATGATATCGACACCCTGCTGCCGGGTCTCAAGATCACACGCGGCGAGGTGTTTGGCAACTTCAAAAAACTCACGCTGGACGACGCCCGCGCGATTTACGAGTCTGCGCTCTAACGCGACCCGCTTTCACAGCAGGGGCTTTATACCCCCCCTCCGGAGAAAAATGTGACAAAATAAACCCGTGGACTATTGTCATAAACGCCCCCGTCGAGAAACGATCTCGACGGGGGCATCGCAGTCAGGTGACCAAAATGTGACAAAACAAACCTGTGGACTTTTGTCACATTAGGAGATGTGGCCGAGGAATTCGCGGGTGCGCTCGGATTTGGGGTGGTCAAAGACCTCGGCCGGGGTGCCCTGTTCGACAACTACGCCGCCGTCCATGAAGATCACGCGGTCGGCAACATCACGTGCGAACTTCATCTCATGGGTCACCACAATCATGGTCATGCCGCCGCGGGCAAGGTCACGCATAACGGCAAGGACGTCGCGAACGAGCTCGGGGTCCAACGCACTCGTGGCCTCGTCAAACAGCATAACGTGCGGGTTCATGGCCAAAGCGCGGGCGATGGCGACGCGCTGCTGCTGACCACCCGAAAGCTGGCTTGGCATGAAATCCACGCGGTCGCCCAAACCAACCTTCTCCAGCTCCTGGATAGCGATCTGCTCGGCCTCCTCCTTGGAACGCTTGAGCACCTTTTGCTGGGCGATCATGACGTTCTTCTTGACCGAAAGATGCGGGAACAAATTGAACTGCTGAAACACCATCCCCAGCTTGGCACGCACGCCGTTGATATCCACGCCCTTGGCCGTGATGTCAGCGCCCTCAAAGATAATCTGGCCGCCCGTAGGCTTCTCAAGCAAGTTAACGCAGCGCAGCATGGTCGACTTACCGGAACCGGAAGGGCCAAGCACAACCACAACCTCACCGCGGTGCACATCGATGTCAATGCCGCGCAGGACCTCTAGATCCCCATAGCTCTTGTGCAAATCCTTAATGCGAACGATTACGTCGTCCTCGGACATAACGCCCTCCTGGACCTCGTTGTTCTCACTCATAGATAGATCTCCTTCTCGGTCCTAGAGGGTTGCGTCGACAGCATTTGCCTTTGCACGGGCGCCCTTGGGGGAATTCTTCTTGGCAGGCGTCTTACCCGCAAGCCTGTTCTCCAGACTGCTCACCACGCGCGTAAGCGGCAGGGTAACCAGCAGGTAGAACAGGGCTGCCACCACATACGGAGTGATGGAGCCGGTGGTGGCGACAATCGTCTTGGCGTACATGACGATCTCCATCACACCCACGGCGGCGAGCAGCGACGTGTCCTTGTACAGCAAGATAAACTCGCTGGTAAGCGTAGGCAAGACATTGCGGAAGGTCTGCAGAATGATGACATAGAGCATCGTCTGCACACGATTCATGCCAAGGGAGCGAGCTGCCTCATTTTGTCCCGGCGGGATAGATTGGATGCCCGCGCGGAAAATCTCGCACAGATAGGCCGCCGAATTCATGGCCATCACGATGACGCCCAGCGGATAGTTGCCAATATTCACGCCCGCAAGCGGCAGACCAAAAAATGCGATGTAGATTTGCAGGAACGCCGGCGTGCCGCGGATGATGTTGATGTAGAACCCCGAGATACCATGCAGGATGCGGGAGTTGGAGATGCGCATAAGCGAAAGGATAAAGCCAAAGGGAATGGCCAGCGGGAACGCCACGAGCACGATGGCGAGCGCCATCAAAAAGCCCGAGAACACAACAGGCAAACTGGAGACGATGATGAGCGGGTTGAGGAACAAGCGCAGGAAGCGGTTGGAATTCCATGCCTCAACCCAAGGCTGTTTCTCGAGAAACGACTCAAACTGGTCGAGTGCCGTAGTACCCTTGATGGTGAGGGCGGGGATGTTCGCCACATCCTTCTCGGTACCATCGGCGAGCTCATAGGTTGCACCCAGCTGCTCACTGCCGCCCTGTGCGGGAAAGACTACATGGTAAAGCTCAAGGCGAAAGTACTTGCCCGCCTCAGTCGCCTTAGGGAAGGTGGCCTTTACCGTCTGGCCGTCGACGCTGTACTTGGGCTTGACGAACGTGCGATCCATCAGGTCCTCGCCGGACAGGATGGTCACGCGCGCGTCCTCGGTGGAGAACTCGGTTCCCTGCGGAAGGGTAACGGTAAATCCGGTGAGGGCCTCATCTTCATCGGCCTGGAACTCCCAGGTCAGGCGCGTCTCCTTGCCGCCCAGGATATCGCTTCCGGCATCGGCATTGGGCTGCGCGGTAAGCTTTTGCACCTCAAGGGCGCAGGCAGGCGCGGGGGCCAGAACGGCACCGCAGCCCAAAGCACAAGCCGCAAGGGCACAGGCAACAACCAAGCGACGCAGGGCCGCGCAGGCGCTGTCAAGTGTTGTGTTCACGGGTTCAGTCACGATAAAACTCCTTACGCCCTGTTCGCCTAAGCGCGCGAATACGCGCAAAGGCCCCTCCCGCGCTGAGCGAAAGGGGCCGGATGGCTACAAGCGGGGCAACAAACTACTTGATGTTGTACTGCTCCATGAGAGCGTCAACGGTACCGTCCTCGGTAAGCTCCTTCAGAGCCTTGTTGATCTTCTTAGTGAGCTCGGGGTTGTCCTTGTTGACAGCGATAGCATACTCTTCGCCGGTGCTGATCTGCTTGATGGTCTGGCAGTTGTCGAACGAGGATGCGGTGAGCTGGGAAGCAACAGAACGGTTGGTCACCAAAGCGGCGGCCTTAGAAGCCTGAAGTGCAGAGAAGCAGTCCGTGGCGTTCTTGAAAGGAACGAGCTCGGCGTTGGGGAAGTTCTCCTTAGCGAAGGACTCGGCGGTGGAGCCGGACTGGACGGCGATCTTCACGCCCTGCTTGTTAAGCTCGTCGGCATAGTTGTCGCCGGTGATGGCGGTGTTGTCCTTAAGGGTGACGATAGCCTGGTCGTCCATGTAATAGGAGTCGGAGAAGTCGACTTCCTTCTTGCGATCGGGGGTAGCGGTGATGGCCGCGATGGAGCAGTCGTACTTAGTGCCGCTGGCAACGCCTGCTACCAGGGAGTCGAAGTCGACGTTTTTGTACTCGACCTCAAGATTGAGCTTCTCGGCGATCTTCTTGATGAGATCGAGGTCGAAGCCCTTGTAATCGCCCTTCTCCATATACTCAAACGGCTCGTACTCGGCAGAGGTGCCCACGGTCAGCTTGCCCTTGGTGACGAGCTGCACGCTGTCGGACTTCGCGGCAGAACCGGCATCGACGCTACCAGTGGAGGTGCCACCGTTACCGGAACAACCGGCAAGGGCGAGAACAGCGGCAAATGCGCCTGCGGCGACTACAGCGCCAAACTTCTTGAACTTGTACATACTTTTCTCCTTCCACGCGTCCCCTCTTGGTCAGGAACGCATAAAACTAGGGGCCATTATGCTCCGCCATGCATAACGGCCCTCCGAAAAAGTTCCTTGTAACAAAATAGACTTATTTTTATCCATAATTGTTGAAAACAATCGCCCAAACGACTAGTCCCCCTGCAGACCCCGCAGCAGTTGAATCTCGTGCGCATAACCCGCAAGCTCATTGGGCGTTTCCAGAATAAACGGCAGGCAGCGAAGACGCGGATGAGAAACAATGTGTGCGAAAACCTCCTCACCCCCGCCAAGCTCAGCAGACCCCAGGTAGCCCGCACCGATGACCTCGTGACGATCCTTATGCGCCCCGCAGGGATTCTTGGAGTCGTTGATGTGAACGGCGCGAAGACGCGAAGCTCCCACCACGCGGTCGAACTCAGCCAGTACGCCATCGAGATCGTGCACGATATCGTAGCCGGCATCGCTCACATGGCAGGTATCGAGGCATACACCCAGGCAGGCGTCCAGCTCGGGTCGGCGCGTACGCACCGCATCGATAATCGCCGCGAGCTCTTCAAAGCGGCTTCCTACCTCGGTGCCCTTGCCCGCCATGGTCTCGAGCAGCACGCACGTGCGCTGCCCCTCAAACATCACCTGGCACAGCGTATCGGCGATGAGCTCGATACCGCGCTCAACGCCCTGTCCCACATGGGCTCCGGGATGGAAATTATAGTAATTGCCCGGCAATGCCTCCATACGACGCAGGTCTTCCCCCATCGCCTCGAGTGCGAACGCACGCGCACGCTCCTTAGCAGAGCAAGGGTTATACGTATAGGGAGCATGCGCCACAAGCGGGCCAAATGAATGCTCGGACATAAGCGAGCGCAGCGCGGCCACATCGTCTAAATCGAGTTGACGCACAGAACCGCCGCGCGGGTTGCGCGTGAAAAACGCGAACGTATTTGCGCCAATAGACAGTGCCGTCTTTCCCATCGCCTCGTATCCATCGGAGATGGAAAGATGGCATCCAATCGTTAACATTGCAGCCTCCTATTCCCGATGAGCACCGTAGAGCGAGTACCAGCCGTCATGCTCGCTCACGGTCAAGGGCACGTCAAACAGGTCGCTCATCACGTCGTCGCGCAGCAGCTCGCGCTTGGAGCCGTCGGCAAAAATAGACGCGTCCTTGACGAGCAGCACGCGGTCGATAGCGGGGATGATGTCCTCCGGATAGTGCGTGATCAGAATGATGGAGCAGCCCTCGGCGGCAAGCATGCGCATGGTTTCGCGCAGGTGATACATACCCTGCGGGTCAAGGCCTGTACGTTTCCTCATTGATGTGACAGCAAAACGACAGGTTTATTTGTCACATTTTCACGCTGCTCTCATATTTAGCCGCGCACGGCAAATGCCTTACTCGACAGGACTCTACTCGATAAACATCGCATCGCCAAAACTAAAGAAGCGATACCGTGCCTTGATGGCCTGCTCGTATGCGTCCATCACCTGATCGCGCGAGGCAAGCGCCGAGACAAGCATCATGAGCGTGGAGCGTGGCACATGGAAGTTGGTGATGAGGGCATCTACCACGTGATAGGTGCTTCCCGGCATGAGGTAGAGCTGCGTGGTCGCGTTCTCATGCACGGTGACATCGCCGCGGCCGAGAGTGTCGGCGCCATCGGCGCGATTCTCGAAGTACCGTGCGGTAACGGGTTTTGGGGCCACGGGCGCATCCGCGTCAAAGGCGCTTTCGAGCGAGCGCACAGCGGTGGTCCCCACGGCGATCACGCGATGGCCCGCCGCCTTGGTGGCATGCACGGCGTCGACCACCTCGGCCGGCACATGATAGCGCTCGGTATGCATGACATGCTGAGTCGGGTCGTCTTCCTCCACCAGACGGAACGTATCGATACCCACTTCAAGCTCGACAGCCGCAAAGTGCGCACCCTTACCCTCGATGCGCTGCATAAGCTCGGGCGTGAAGTGCAGACCCGCCGTTGGCGCCGCAGCCGAATGCTCTTCGGGCATTGCATAGACGGTCTGGTACTTCTCGGGATCGCCCTCGTAATCAGTGATGTAAGGAGGCAGCGGCACGTGGCCCGCGGCGTGAATGGCCTCGTCAAGTGTGCGCGACTCGCCCGTTGCGGGGTCGGTGCCTTGAGGCTCAAAGCGAACCAGGCGACCACCACGGCTGTCAACCACGTAATCGGTAACCTCAGCCGTCAACACGACCGGGGCGCTTTCGGGAGCATGGGCGCCGCCCGCACGATATTCGATCTCCGCGCCGGGCTTTAGGCGCTTACCCGGCTTGACCAAGCATTCCCACACGTGACCCAAAGGATCAATGTCCTCACGGCGCTTGAGCAAAAGCGTCTCTACCACTCCGCCAGTCTCTGCCTTGCGCCCCATCAGGCGCGCCGGCATCACGCGGGTCTTATTGATGACCAGCAGATCACCTGACTCGATGTAGTCGATGATGTCGCGGAAGATGCGATGCTCGACCGTCCCACCGTGCTCCAAAGCCACGGCATCCGCGGCGTCGCTCCCCTTGCGATTAAGTACAAGCAGACGACACGAGTCGCGCGGATCGGCAGGTGCCTGGGCGATAAGTTCCTCAGGCAAGGTGTAATCAAAATCATCGGTACGCATGGTCACGATTGGCATCCCCTTTGAGTCAAAGTTCGTTGACCATCCTAGCATGACCGCGCAAGCTCAACGCAAAACATACGACCCAGGCCCGTTGCGCATTAAAAACGCCACGGCACCTGCTCGATGCCGTGGCGTTAATTCCGGTCGATGCGACCGTCGTCGATGTGACTTACCGGACCTTAGTAGTTCTCGGCCTTAACCTCAAAGTACGCCTGCGGGTGGCTGCAAACCGGGCAGACGTCCGGCGCCTTCGTACCTACAACGATATGCCCGCAGTTGCGGCATTCCCACACCTTGACCTCGCTCTTCTCAAAGACAGCGGCGGTCTCGACGTTGTGCAGCAGCGCACGGTAACGCTCCTCATGGTGCCTCTCGATCTCGCCCACCTCGCGGAACTTCACGGCAAGCTCGGGGAAGCCCTCCTCCTCGGCGGTCTTGGCAAAGCCCTCGTACATATCGGTCCACTCAAAGTTCTCGCCGTCGGCTGCAGCAGCAAGATTTTCGGCAGTGTTGCCGATACCCTCGAGCTCGCGGAACCACATCTTGGCGTGATACTGCTCGTTTGCAGAGGTCTTACGGAAGATCTCCGCAATCTGCTCGAAGCCCTCATTCTTTGCGACCGAGGCGAAGTACGTGTACTTGTTGGTTGCCTGCGACTCGCCGGCAAAGGCAGCCGCCAAGTTCTTCTCGGTCTGGGTTCCGGCGTATTTAGACATAGGTCCTCCTCTTCTTCGCGGCACTGCCGCGGCCGGTTAATTTATGGTATATCTACCCGGCTTGCTGTGGGTTGAAACGCACGGAAACTTTTGCGGCACCGACGACACAGGGTCGTCAAGTGAAAACTGCGACCGGAACAAAAGCCGAGCTGCAGCACTGATAGGACGAAGCTGCCGGGAGCGTCCACGCCATAATAAATTCGATTGATTCAATCGCACATATCCTAAAGCTGCGTTTGATTTTGTCTCGTCAGACGATTTTGACGCAGCACCCTCAATCGTTTTGGCGGAAAAACAGAAATATGTACGATAGGTGCCCGAACAAACAGCCCTTATTCCTTTGAATAAAGCTGTCCAAGAGAAAAAATGCTTTATGAACAACGTTCATAAAGCATTTGCAAAGCAGTCAAAATCCAGCTTATGCTCAATCGGCTCCCAGCATCGTACATATTTCTATTATTCCGCCAGTTTGAAGCGACGCTCCTGCAATCAAACGCCACAAAACACCAAAATGAAAAGGTCAACATCAGCTTGATACATTATTACGGCCAATTTGCAGCTATTTATACATTCCAAAACTATCAGCTCGCTTATTGGATTCGTGGCGAAACGATTGTGCCGGTCTTCAAAACCCGAAGTATTCAACGAACACAAGTCTGTCGACCAAATCGGGGCGTTTCCGCGAAAACCACCCCCTCGACCCAACCTGTCCCAAGCCAGCACAGCCAAAGAGCTACCCAAATAAAAGCCCGCTGCCGAACCATAGCAATTACCTATATACATCAATAAATTCTTAGTACTTCCCTATGACAAAAGCTGCTGCCATACTCTGGTTTACCAATCAAACCAGAGAAAGGACCCCAATGTCCACTACCCATAACGCACCGTTTCGCTATGACATCGTTGGAAGCTTCCTGCGCCCCGACGTGCTCAAGCAAGCCCGCGCCGACCACGCCGCAGGTATCATCGACGACGGCGCGCTAAAGACCGTCGAAGACGTTGCCATCCGCGACCTCGTAGCCAAACAAAAGGCCGCCGGCCTGCACGTAGTCACCGATGGCGAGTTTCGCCGCAGCTATTGGCACCTCGACTTCATGTGGGGACTCAACGGTATCGAGCATCGGGCAAGCCGCACCGGCTATATGTTCCACGACGAGGAGACTACGGCCGACACCGCCGTCGTTACCGGCAAAATCTCAGGTGAGAACCATCCGTTCGTCGAGCACTTCAAGTTCGTGAAGGCGCTCGAGGAGGACGGCCAAGTCGCGCGCCAGACCATCCCCGCCCCCGTCCAGACCTACTCCGAGGTGATTCTTGACCGTTGCGATGGGCAGATCGAAAGCCTGCGTTCCGTCTACCCGACAGATGAGGCCCTCATCGAAGACATCGCTGCCGCCTACCGCACCGTCATCGCCGACCTCTACGCCGCAGGTTGCCGCAATATCCAGCTTGACGACTGCACCTGGGGCATTTACTGCGACACGGACTTCGTGGCCAAAACCGGTATGTACCCGGTTGACATCCAAAAGGTCTCCGAGTTGGGCGTTCGCCTCAACAACCTTGCGATTGAGGGCAAACCCGATGATCTGGTGATCACCACGCACGTGTGCCGTGGCAACTACCACTCGACATACGCTTTCGAGGGTGGCTACGACCCCATCGCGCCATACCTGTTCGCCCATGAGAACGTCAACGCTTTTTACCTTGAGTTCGACACGCCGCGTGCCGGCACCTTCGAGCCGCTCAAGTATGTAGCGCCCGGCAAGAAGGTCGTGCTCGGTCTCGTGACCTCCAAGCAGCCCGGCCTTGAGGACGAAGAGCTCTTGATCGACCGTATCAATGAAGCCGCCAGGTACGTGCCGCTCGAGAATCTTTATCTCTCCCCGCAATGTGGCTTTGCCTCCTGCGAATGCGGCAACAAGCTTACCGAAGATGAGCAATGGGCGAAGATCGCGCTGGTCAAGCGCGTGGCCGAGCGCGTGTGGGGCTAAACAACCTCTCGGGTATCGCAGCAAAACTTATTTACATAAATAGCGCGGCGCGCAGAGCCATGGACATCTGCGCGTCGTGCTTTGTTGCAACGGGAACTTGTGCCTACAAATCTTCTCGCTCAAAAGCCATGCTCATGCAGTGAGGACCTCCCCTACCGCGCGAAAGCTCGGATGACGGGACCTCGATAAGATCGAACCCACTCTTATACAGAAGGTCGTTCGTGACCGAATTTCGCTGGTAGACAATAACCTTACCGGGACTTACTGCCAGCGTGTTGGCGCCGTCATTCCACTGCTCGCGGGCAGCCGCCAACGGGTCGCCACCGCCGCATTCGTAGATTCGAACGGAATCGACCCCAATCGCATCGGCCAGCACACTCTCAAGCGGCATCCCCTCGAGACTCCTGATGGCAGTCGAGCCAGCGCTCGCTCCACGTGTCAGCTCAAAAACCTTGAGTGTCTCGAGAATCCCGGGGTGTACCAAGAACGCATCGACATCAAGCTGCGTAAACACCGTGTCCAGATGCATGCACGAACGTTTACGCGGAATCGAAAACGCCAAAACTCGGTCGACGCCAGAGGCGGGACTCCCCCACAGCAGCGTCTCGGCGAGAGCGTCGATACCAGCAGCATCGGTCCTTTCGGAAATGCCGATGCCAATCGTACTCGGCCCGAGCACGAGAATGTCTCCGCCCTCGATACATCCGCTCGCCTCATGGCCGGGTTCGTGCCATACGGGCGCGCCCGCATAGACAGGATGATGCTTGAAAACAATCTGCCCAAACAACGGCTCGCGACGCCGCGTGACCGACCACATACCGTTAAGCGACACGCCCTGTCCAATGATGGAAAAGGGGTCTCTCGTAAAGTACAAGTTGGGAATGGGATCGATAAGAAGGCCACCGCGTTCATTACCGTCTGCTGCAACAACATCGGCAAGCGAACGACACGCTCCGCCCGCGCAAAGCTCGAGTTCGTCGGCCCTGATACCTTCAATCAGCTTGTCAACAAGGGCAAGGGGATCCTCAATCCTTTCGAGCTTATCTTTCACCGCCTCGAGAACCGAAGGGGAAGAAACGCCCGACTGCGCGAGCCAACCATCCAAGAGCTCTTCCCGAGCAGCCGCGTTCGATGCGATCGACTCGGCAACGAGCTGGTCAAGGTGCAGAACCTCAACGTCGTTTTCGCGCAGAAGCTCGGCAAATCTATCGTGCTCCTCTTGCGCCGCCGCAAGATACGGGATGTCATCGAACAGCAAGCGTCCCATACTGTCCGGCGAGAGATTGAGAAACTCCTTGCCCGGTCGATGGATCATGACTTTTTTCAACCGGCCGATCTCGGACCGGATATGTAGGCTATCACCCATAATTCTCCCTGGTTTATCGTCTTGGCCGTATTATCCCCGCTTTGGGCGTTTGATACCCTTGGGATCGAGGAACGACCAGAGGCGCAAAAGCAGGCACAGGCTCGCCACGCTTCCAAATGAAGCAAATAATCCCACTTAGGGACACGGTCACGGGCTCTAAATGGGATAATTTGCTTCTTTTGCGCAGAGGGATGAGCCGGTTTCCGCACGGCGCGGTGCCGCTGGTCGAATTTGCTTCATGTGCGCAGAGGAATGCCACCCGAACGGCCCCTTCGGTTCCTAACATGCTCGTAAGAAAGCGCACGCACGACACATCGTCCAAGGTCGTCATGTAAACTATCGAGGAAAACATGTAAACCATCGAGGAAACCGACTCTATAGAGGAGACCCCATGGCTCAAGATCCCAGCACCTCCCAGGACGAGGTCCAGCACCTGCCCGTAGACTCGACCGAGACTTTGCCGCTCTTGACCACCGCAGACCCCGAGCAGCAGGATTCTTCCATCTCCGATGAAGAGGCTTACGCCAAGCTCAAGGCCAAGCGTGCCGAGCGCCGCCGCAAGAAACTCATCCGCCGCGGCATCGTCGCGGGCGTCATCTCCGGCGTCATACTCATCGCTGTCGTTGCGACCGCCATCATGAGCTCGAAGTCGCAATCCACAAACGAGCCCGTACTCGAGAAGGTCCAGGAAGGAACGTTCACGACCTCAGTTGAGGCGAAAGGCCGGCTCAAGCCCATCTCGGCATCGGTGGTTTCCCCTACCGTCGACGGAACCGTGGCAGAAATCAACGTGCAAGCAGGCCAGCAGGTCAATGCCGGCGACGTACTCATGACGATCAAGAACGACAAACTCGATCGCAACGTTACCGAGGCCCAACGCGCCCTCACCGCGGCACGGGAGGACCTCGCCGCTGCAAAAAAGGCCCTGGCCAGCGCACAGAACGCACCGGCCAACGATGATGAGGGCAACCCCGTCTCTACCGATACTTCCTCGGAACAAAGCGCCGTCTCGAGCGCCCAGCGCTCGGTAGAATCCGCCCAGGCGACCCTTGACCAGGCCAATGCCCGCGCCGCCGAACGCACCGTAAAGGCATCCAGCTCGGGCAGCATCGTGGAACTCAACGCCAAGGTGGGCGCCACCGTCTCGGGCGGCATGGTCATGGGCGAAGGTGACACCAGCGGCGGCAAGCAGTGCATGCAGATCGCCGACCTCTCTAAGATGAAGGTGACGGTCCAGGTGGGCGAAAAAGACATCGCCAAGATCGCCGTAGGCCAAACCGCCAACGTCACCTATCCCGCATTCCCCGACATCGTGAGTCAAGGAACCGTCACCGCCATCGCCTCGGTGGCAAGCGGTGATTCCGGCAATGGCGGAGACAGCGTGAACTTCGATGTCGACATCCTCATCGACGCGCCCGACAAACGCCTAAAGCCCGGCATGACCGCCGAGGTCTCGATCATCACCGAGCAGCTTGATAACGTTGTCATGGTTCCGACCCTCGCGCTCATGACCGGTGATGGCGACACACACTACGTCAACCTGGCAACCGACGAGACGGGCACCGAGACCCGCCGCGTCGAGGTAAGCATCGTGACCCAAAATGACAACGAGGCCGTGGTGGGCAAGGTCGAGGTCGAGCATGACGACCAGGGCAACGAGATCAATCCGAACGTTCCCGTAACCAAGCTGCGCGACGGCGACACTCTTGTGGTCGACACGAAATCCGGCTCCAGCGATGCCGACGCCCCCGCAGACACCGCGGCATATGAGGACATGTAATGCGCCCCGTCATCGACATCCGCAACGTGCATCGCATCTTTGAGAGCGAGGCCGGCTGCGCGCACATCCTCCATAACGTGAGCCTAGCTGTAGAGCCGGGCGAGTTCGTGGCCATCACCGGCCCCTCCGGCTCGGGCAAGTCGACGCTCATGAACATCCTGGGCTGCTTGGACAAACCGACGGCAGGTGACTACTTCTTGCGGGGACTCAACGTGGCCGAGCTCGATGACGACGAACTTACCGAGGTACGTGCCTTGAGCATCGGCTTTGTCTTCCAGAGCTTCAACTTACTGCCGCGTCTTTCGGTCATCGAAAACGTGATGCTCCCCCTCTCCTACACCGACGTGCCGCGCTCGCAACGCGAGATGCGCGCCGTCCATGCGCTGCAAGCGGTAACGCTTCCCGTCGACCACTGGGACCATCGCATATCCGAGCTTTCGGGCGGCCAAATGCAACGCGTCGCCATCGCGCGAGCGCTCGTCAACGATCCGCCCATCATCTTGGCCGACGAACCCACGGGCAATCTCGACTCGACCACCGGAGCCCTCGTCATGGAAACGTTCCACAGGCTCCAGGAGCGCGGCAAGACCATCGTGCTCATCACCCACGACCCCGGCATTGCCTCCAAGGCCGACCGCTCCGTGACCATCCGCGACGGCCGCCTGCACGCAGGCGCCTATATTCCGCGCGCAGCACACACGCGAAGTGCCGCCAACGCTGCCGGCGCCACCGGATTTCGCTCAGATATTGCTGCACTTCCCACCCTGCAGCCACGAGAGGGGGCAACGTCATGAGCACTCGAGATTTGATGCGCGAGGCGTTACACTCGCTTGAATCCAACAAGGGTCGGAGCCTGCTCACCATCTTGGGTATCGTCATTGGCATCGCCTCGGTCATCGCCATGACGTCGCTCATCGGCGGCATCCAAAACGGCCTTATCAACAGTCTGGGCCTCAATGCGGCGCGCATGATCCAAATCAATTCATCAGAAAACCTCACCGATTCGGATATCGAGAAACTGCGTAAGACGATTCCCCAAATCGAGCAGATAGGCATTATCGACAACGCCTATACCGATTATCAAAAAGGCGACACCACATATAACGTCTCAACTGAGGGCATGGACATCTCCGTGCTCAAGATTAAGGGGTATGACAAGCCCCTCTGTGGACGCTCCTATACTGAGGCCGAGGCCAAGACTGGCGCGCGCGTGGCGATGATCAGCCGCAACGGCGCTGAACAACTTTTTGGTCAAAACATGGAAGACGCCCTGGGAAAGACAATCAAGATATCGAGCGGCGAAGTGCGCATCGTCGGCGTGGTCGATAATGGCGCCGAATCCCTGGGATCGCTGTCGCTCATCATGCCGAGGGCGACAATCGCCGCGCTGTTCACGGAGTCGTATAGTGTGTTCCCCAGCGTGACCGCCCTCGCACGAGAGGGTGCCGATATCGACGAGCTGTGCGACACCATCAAGACCAAGATTCAGGAATTCAAGGGGCTGAGCGGCGGCGATGAAAGCGGAGACGTCATGGTCAGCTCGATGAAAAGCGCTATCGACGCCATGAACTCCTTTATGGGCTCGTTCTCGCTCATCATGGGCGCCGTGGCGGGCATCTCACTTTTGGTGGGCGGTATCGGCATCATGAACATGATGCTCACCAACGTTACCGAGCGCATCCGCGAGATCGGTATCCGCCGCGCACTCGGCGCGAGCAGGCACGATATCACAGCCCAGTTCTTGGCCGAATCCTCGGCGATATGCATCACGGGCGGCATCCTGGGCGTAGTCATCGGATACCTGCTTGCTTGGGCACTGACGCTTTTTGCCGCAAACTCCGGCATCCTGAGTGAGTTTGGCGCAAGCGGGAGCATCGTCCCGAGCTTTTCCATCACAACGGTACTGCTCGCCTTTGCGGTATCCGTAGGTATTGGCGTGATCTTTGGCTTCTACCCCGCTCGTCGTGCAGCAAAGCTCGACCCCGTGGAATGCCTGAGGTATCAGTAGAGCGGTTGCGGGCATCGGAGATTGTGGGCGTTGGCACATGTGCGTGCTGACGATTGCCAGCACGGGTTCTTGCGTGGACGAGGGCGGCAAACCGCCACGACAAGCCAGGGTGTCTATCGAGAGGAAAAGATCGAGCGCGGGGGCACTTGCGGTGAATTCAATCGGCCTCACTTCGGGATGAGCGGCGGCTATTGGCGCCCTCGCAGACATGTCACCCATCTAGAACGGCACTATCCCCGGGATGAGTGGCGGCTTTTAGCGCACTTACGAGCGCAGCGCCCGTCTGGGCCATCGCGTCGCCCCAAACGAGCAGCGGTTTTCCAACGTTTTTTAAACGAGTGGCGGTTTTTGAAGCGTCCCGGGGCCGGATACGGCCATATTCCGCACGATTGTCCGCCACTCATTTCAAAATGAACATTTACCGCCACACATTAACGCCGAAAGACACAGCGGGAACCCGTTCGCACCTCATCATATTCAACCGGCCGTCTCGGCGGCCTCGATCAATTACGGTCGATTGACAATCAACCCAATGCGGCTATGCAGCAAATCGGCCTCCGACATCTCCCCTATTCAACAATCGAGAAACTCCTGTTACGAGGCTTCTTCTTGGGGGCTTCCCGCTGAAACTCCTTGGGAACCGGTATCAATCGAGACAACCCACAAGATGCGCACTCCTCCGAGGCGATGTTGTAGTTGAGCGTCGGATAAAACTTGGTAACTCTGCCACAGGTTGGACAAAGGCGCTTTCCCAGCCCCTTGAAATACGGATGCAGCGGCGTGAGCCTGGGATCATCCTCGTTCCCATAATCGTTACGCGGCATCACGCGTCACTTCCCCTCAAAGATATGTTCCGCAACAGGCGGCCATATGAACAAGAGATATCGTGGAACGTCGCACGGACACAAAATCCGGCAACGGCCCGCAAGCACCCCATCGGCACCGCCGCGCTAGGCCTCCAGGAAGGCACCCGTCTGACGGCCCCACAGGCTCGCATACTCGCCGCCCGCATCCACAAGCTGCGCGTGCGTGCCGTCTTCCACGATCTTGCCATCGGCAAGCACCACAATGCGATCGAGTGCCGCCACCGTGGAAAGGCGGTGCGCCACCACAATCGAGGTGCGCCCACGCATGAGGTTCTCGAGCGCCTCCTGCACCAGCGCCTCGGACTCGCTGTCGAGAGCAGATGTCGCCTCGTCAAGCACCAAGATCGGAGCGTCGGTCAAAATGGCACGCGCGATAGCCACGCGCTGGCGCTGCCCGCCCGAGAGCTTAACGCCGCGCTCACCCACCATGGTGTCAAAGCCCTGCGGCAGACGGTCGATAAACTCGGTCGCGTTAGCCAAGCGAGCCGCCTCACAAATCTGCTCGTCAGTAGCGTCGGGGCGCCCGTAGGCGATGTTCTCGCGAATAGAACGATGGAACAGCAGCGCCTCCTGCGGCACATAGGCAACTTGGCGGCGCAGGCTTTGCTGCGTGCAACGCGAGACGTCCTGTCCGTCCACAAGCACGCGGCCACCCTGAACGTCGTCCAGGCGAAGCAACAGCTTGGTGAGTGTCGTCTTGCCCGAACCCGATTTGCCCACCAAGCCCACGCGCTGGCCCGCCGGCACGTGCAGCGTAAGGTCGTCAAACACGCTCTCGCCCGATGCTGCATCGCGATAGGCAAAGTTCAAGTGCTCGAAATCAATCGCGCCCTTGTCTACCTTGAGCTCGGGAGCGTCCTTGTCATCTGCCACCAAGCGCGGCTCGTCCAGCACGCGCGTCATCTCGGCGGCGTCGCCCAGCGCACGGTTTATGCGCTGCATCATGGAGCTCACGTAATTGAGCCGCATGGTGAGGTTGTATGTGTAGCTAAAGATCATAACGAGCGCACCGGCCGAGATGCCAAACCACGCGTTGCCGCCCGCCACGAAAACACTCACCACGGCCATAGTGATAACGATAAGGCCGGAGGTCGTGAAGTTGCGCTGCATCATGGCATGCATCGAAACCGTCTCGGCATCGCGCGCGGCACGGTCGGCGGTGTCGAATAGATCGCGTTCAAAGTCCTCTCGGCCGCAGGTCTTAACAGCCAAGATATTGGTCACAGCGTCGGAAAGCACGCCCGAGAGCTTGTTTTGCGCAGCAGACGTAGCGGCAGAAAGCGGCATGATGCGCTTGTACATCACCCAGACAAAGGCAATGTAGACAATCATAATGAGGACCAGAGTCGCCGTGAACAGCGGCACCACCGGCGCCAGCGCCGCAACCGTGCAAATAACCGAGGTAATCGTGGGAATGAGCGAGTAAACGGTCACATCCACCAGGCCGGTGTAGCCACTCATGAAGCGACTCGTCTGACTCACGAGCGATCCGCCAAAACGGCTGGTGTGAAACGTCATGGACTGATTGGAGAGCGTGTCAAAGCACAGACGTGCCAGATGATAATTACCGGCGATCTCAAGCTTGTAGACGGTATAGTCCTGCAGCTTGGAAAGAATTTGGCCCGCCAGGTTAACGAACACGAGCGCGAGAATATACGGTCCAAAGACCTCGAATACCCGATCGCCCGCCACGGGGCCTGCTTGAACGCGGTCGACGATAAGCGCCATGACATAGGTGTTGGCAAACGTAAGCAAGAAGATGTAGCCCGCAGACGAAAACACCGAAAGGAAGACGATCAGCGGCTGCCTGCGTGTGACATCCCAAAATCGCCGCAACGTTCGACGCACAATCGATCGCTTGAGCGGGCTGGTGCTTCGCTGAGACATGGGCTTCCTTTCGCTAATGATGGGCAGTTGTTATTGTTGCACATTGGAGGGTAGCGCGGATGCCGGCACAGCGTCGACGGCTTGTCAGCATCCGCGCTACCCCCACCAAGTTCCGCCGTTATTCTCCAGAAACAACTTTGTGTCACAATTCAAAGCAGCGCAATCCAGATATGGGGGCGAATCGCCTTGGAAATACAAATGAATGATGATGTGACGCTGCGCGATATTCGTCAAGAAGACATCGCCGACTACATCCGATGGGAAACCATCGAGACCGAATGGCAGCTTTGGGATGCTCCCTGGCTTTACGAAGGACGTACTCCCGAGCAATGCGAGCGCGAACTCAAGGAATATATCGAGAAACTCGAGCGCTGGGTTTCCGAAGCATCTGGGTATTCCGACGCGAGCTTTCGCAGCAGTTTTGAGATTGACTATCAGGGAGAACACGTGGGCTCGTGCTCGAGCTACCTGATTGATAGCGACTGCAATATCTTGGACGGGTGCGATACAACGTCCCTCGGCAGGGCGATTGGCATCTGCGTGTTTGACCCCCGCCACCGTCGGCACGGCATTGCCACCACGGCGCTCACAGGTCTTATCGATTACCTAAAAGCCCATGGAAGCCAGCGCATCTTCACCCAAACCTGGTCGGGCAACGAGCGCATGATCGCGCTGGCGAAAAAGCTCGGCTTCGCAGAGTACCGGCGAAAAGACGGAATTCGCCAAGTGCGTGGAGACATCTACGATGGATTGACTTTCGAGCTGATGCGCTAAGCGAATGGCACCCCAAGCCGCCCATCTACGGCAGACACGCCTCGATAACATCCTTGCCCCTGAGCGCATCCACCCAGCTGCTAGGTATGCCATCAATGCTATAGACAATGCCAGCAAGGGCGCCGGCAACGGCGGCGGTCGTATCGGTATCGTCGCCAAGGTTGACAGCCGTCAGCACGCACTCCGCGTAGCTCGACGTGTTGGCAAGGCACCAAAGCGCCGCTTCGTACGTATGGAGGACATACCCGCCAGAATTGATCGAGCCACGTGGTTTTCCTGCGTCAACCCCGCCCATGGCCACGGCATCGCCAACCGACATGCCACCGACAAGCGCGTGGGCAACGTGCACCATTCGCACGCACGCCTCGGTTGAAGTCTGGTGCGCATGGGTGATGGCAGAAACCGCGCGAATCTCATCGTCCGTCACATCAAAAAACGCCAAAGGAACCGTGCGCATAAGCGAACCGTTGCCGTTATCACGCTCGCCAGACAGGCCGTGACCCGCAATGAGCGCCTGCGCCGTCGCGTTGCCGATATCGAAAAGCCCATCACACGTATAGGCGCCGTCGCGATACCACGCCAGAAACCTCGTGCGGATGTCGTCAGTATCGATGCGGCCCAGCTCACAATAGCTATCGCATATCGCGAGAGCCATAGACGTGTCGTCGCTCCAGGTACCTGCCGGCTGTCCATGGGTACCGAAACCGACCATCCCGGTACATTCAAACGTGTCCCGCCCGCGAAACTCAAACGGGACCCCCAACGCATCGCCAACAGCTTGGCCATATATGCAGTCTCGAACGTTTGCCATGACGATTCTCCTTGCCCACGACAGTTTCTTTCCAGTCTCTCATCGGCAATCAGACAAGCACTACCCCAAAGCAACAATGTCCGTGTAAGTGAGACAGTGTCATCCGTCGCGCCGGCCGTCACCATAAGAGGGAGTGTCACCTGGAATACATATGAACATGCCTGCACCTCCTCGTGGCAGATCGTAAGCCATCGCGCGGACAAGAAATGCAACGAGCGCACAGCGACCGTGCGCCCACGCGCTGTCAGGCCACCGCCTCGCAGCGACCCAAAGCCCCTAAAACGGCGCCTTTGTCACACGATGGAGACGAATCTCGTCGCAAACGGCATCACTGCGATGCGTGAGCAGGTACTCCGCCGCATCTGCAACGTCCTCTGGCAAAATCATGGGCGTCCCCACAATCTCGGGACGCACCTTGGCAACCATGTCGGTCAAAACGCCTCCCGGAGAGATGAGGTGAACGCGAATGCCGTCTTCAAAGACCTCGTTGGCAAACGACTTGGAAAGGCCGCACAGAGCATGCTTGCTCGCAGCATAGGCGCTCTGATTGGGATAACCCTCATGAGCAACGACAGAGCAAACGTTGATAATCTCAGGTGATGGCGATGCCTTAAGGAGCGACAACGTCTCGCGCATGAGGATGAACGGCGCGCGCACGTTCGTTGCCATCACGGCGTCGAACTCCTCAGTCGATATGCCCTCCAGCGGCCCCGATTGCACGATACCCGCATTGTTCACCAAGATATCGAGCCCGCCAGTTGCGCGGATGTACCCCACAAGCGCCAAAATGCTGCTCTCGTCCGTAAGGTCACAGGTGACGGTCTTGGTGGCACCCGGACAAAGGGCAGCGGTCTCATTGAGCGTGGCGCCGGTCCTGCCCACCAGGACAACGTCGCAGCCAAGCTCACTCAACCGCTGGGCAACAGCCCTGCCGATACCCGAGCCCGCGCCGGTGATCAAAGCTCGACGTCCCTTGATGCTCGTTTTCATTTGGACTCCTCCCGCTAGAGGCTTTTTGATAATTCTGCTGAATGCATCATAGGGCTGGCAACCTTTCTTTTTATTTCCAACGTCAAAAATGCAAGAAACGCCGCAGAAGCGGCCAATGGGTCTGAAACGTCGTCCGATTAAACTGCTGGCAGTTGTATGGCAGCAGCATCACCTGGACGGCTCCCCGCTCCCGCAGCTCAGGCAACCATACCGGACGCCAGAATTATTGCCCGGCCCTCCGCGAATTGCCCTGTCCCGCCTTGGTCGCGCGCCCCTTGACAGCTCTATCGGGCAGGCGATGGAGATGAAAAAGCATGGGCGCGAAACCGGCAGCTAGAACATCAACCTAAAGCGGAAGCCTCATGCATAGGCCTCCTCCGGGAGGTTGCCATCGACGGCAGCATACTGCCTGCCGCCGCGGTCTTACCAACTCGCGCAGACGTAGCAGTTAGAGCTTTTGAGCTTCTCGTCCTCGCTGGCTAGCCAGATCGGCTCGAACTGGCCGCCAAAGCGCGTGCAGCACAGCTCCAAAACGCCCCGACGAGGTGGCCGACGTGCCTGGTTTAATTTCCAGTTAGATTGACACTGCTCCAAAACCTTGGGCGTGCACGTACCACACTCCGCCAACGGAGTACAACGTCGCGACCACGCTCACCGGCGTCCCTCCCATGATCACGCATGAGCACACCGCCGCGACGAATATACCGACCGCGATGCAGAACCGCGCCAGCGTAACGGTCATGCGATATGACGACACATATTGCACGTATGCCGCACTGACCGCGCAGATCACCGCGGACAGGAACACCGCCAGTGGAATCGCGCGGGTCATCGACGGCTGCCGGATCAGACGGACGAGCACGGGCCCCAATGCCAGCGATGTCGCCATGACGCAGGCCATCGATCTGGCATAATCCACCCTGTGATGCCAGGTCAGACGTGCCAATACCACGGCGGAACGGCATAGCATGACCATCAACGCCACGGTGACGACGAGGACGAGCGCCAAATCAGCGGGTACTGGGTTGCCTGGGAAAGGAGAAGCCCATGGATTAAGAACGGGCGGACGACAATGGTGATTCCGAAGGCCATGCGAGGGAGACAAATCCCAGCGCCGCGGGCGCCACGCAGCTTGCGGCCGCGCAACCCCATGCCACGGACTCGCTGACGCGGCCGCGATTGCGGGAGGCCGCTGGCGCCATCATTCACCCTTCCCTGTCAGTCTCTTGCCACCCATGATACTCGGTGACACGAACCATGTGCCACATGGTCTTATTGGGCGGATGCCGTGCAGGAACCGCTCGCACCTCACGCGAGGATGTAGTTCGCGCGGCGCGGGTCGCCCGGCAGCGGGAACCGCGGGTCGCACTGGTCCGGCCATGCCACCGTGCCCGCGTACGGTACCGGAACCTCACGACGCAGCTGGTCATAGTAAGCCTTGTACGCGCGGAACAGCTCCAGCTCCTCGACGGCGGAGACAGCGCCGGCCGTATGACGGAAATCCGGGTCACGGCTCTCCCGCATCCAGTACAGGATATTCACCCATACGTGCAAATACCCGCCCCACACGATGTAGCCAGGTTTCATGCGGAACGAATTCATCAGACTCACCATCGTCTCGGACGGGCACCCATTGTACGGCGGCATGAACGCCGAGTCGTTCACATGACCCAACGAGCACGTCGAAAACGCCGTGAAAACTTTGTCATCGGTCAGCGGGAACGGGGCACGCAGCACATGCAACAAGGCATTGCGCCTATTGGGAAGCTTGCGCACGGGGCGGTAGTACGTCATATATCGGGAGGAGCTGTCGTTATTGATGGAGCTCATGTCCTCAAGAATAATCCATCCATCACGCCAGCAAAAGGAGACGGGCCAATAACTTGCTGCCCACGGGATTCTCGGATTAAGTATCGTACCGCCGAGATCGCGCTGCGCGGGAGCATCCAGACCCGATGCCGCAGTCCAGAACAAAGCTAACGGAAGATCGAACTCAGCACGTGGATACGTACCTGGCCCCTTACGAACCGTCCCGGGAATCACGCTGAACCTGCTGTCCGACCAGTCCCGATTCGCCCAATGCAAAGGATTGGATGCGGGATCGTTCATCCGACGAGCCTCACGCAAACTCTCGAACACCGCGAAATACCTCCTGCCTTCGCGTCACCGCTCTTCGTTAATCTGCTCGTTGAGTTAGTTCATCCATCTTGCGAAACTCCGCCCCCAACTCGCTGTTGTCGTCATGTCGGGCTTCTTCCATGGCCTGTTTCAGCTTCCTCATGGTCTTCACCATTCCGGCGCGAACCTCACGAGCCTCAGGCGATTTATCTATCCCTGAGATGATATCATTTTCGGTAGTTTGGCGCATGTCGATCCGCTGCTGTAGAATCTGCCAAGCCTTGCCGGATTCACCTTTGCGACGGCGTTCCTCCCATTGTGATGAAATGCGAGCGTTCTCTTTATCCGTCTCCTTTTTTATTTCCGCTACTTTAGCACGAGCCTTGGCTAGTTTGATCACCAGTTAGATCGACACTGCTCCAAAACTGATTAACGATTTCAGCAGGAGCGAGATCCAGGAAATCCTGGGTAGAAAAAGCCTTAACTAGAAAGATTGACGTTCAGGGCGTTCCTGGAGATACCTTCCGCAATGGCTTTACCGTGTCGACCCAGAGATCTTTAGAGATGAAACCCTTTCGACAGACTGTTTCGGACAGCTTCCGTTACCTGATCGATAGTCATCATCAAACCTTTGTGGGCAAGATCGATGAAGCCGGCGTTGACCATCGCGAATGGATTGAGTTCTACAATATCGCATGCGATTTCAGGAAAAACCGAAAGCCCAGATGGGTCGAACCAGCTCAAGTCATCGCAATAGCGCGCAAACTGGGTGCCGGGTTTATGCGAAAAGGGCATCGAGTACTTGAATTTATAGGGCCTCAATGAAAGAGATTGCATACGGTCGCACCAGAGCGATTCGCCCATATCGAACAAGGGAGCGACCCTCACCCAGGCATTGGTCTCGACATCGCGAATGATACCGAAGTTCGACCAGTGCCTATCGAAGTTGGAGAGGATATGGTCGACGAGAAGCATCTTCTCAACGGAGACCTCAACATCCCGGAGGCCATTTTGCTTACAGACCGCGATGAACTTCTGATAGAGGGACATGCTGTTATCATGCGGAGCAAGCTTCATGACGGCGTGGGCGGGAACAAGCTCCATAGTTGCGTCGATCATGCACGGGCAACTCGAAAAAACCCGGGGGAAAACCGTGTCTCCTTCCAACCTCGATGGGACAAAGTCATCTTGATCGAGCAGGAGCGCGCAGAGTCTAGTCGCTATCTCCTCGTTATAGGGCTCCATGATACCGTTCTCGGTTTTACCCGATTTATAGAGCCGGCGGGTGCCGTTTTCGTCGATATCCCAGTATTTCGGAAGGTTTCCCCCGCATGCGGGGTCGGGGCTGCTGTAGATGACCGTCGGGTTTCCCTCGATCACCGAGATGGCTTTTGAGGCAGAATCGTCATCATCGGGAACAAGGGCTTGCCCGAGCACGGTATCGAAATCGTTCTCGAAAGGGTTTACCGAACGCCAGTCGATATCGCTGTCTAAAGGTCTAAACCAGTATTGGTCGGAAAGGGAGAGTCCGAGAGTCGAAAGCATGAGTTCACTGGAAGACTGGAAACCGAGCTCATCGGCAGCCGTTTGAATTCGATCGAAAGGTACGGCTCGATCGGTAATCCACTTCTCGAACAGGGGCCGCGTAAAGGATCCGTCGAGCTCAAAGGTGCCGATGGGAAGTTGGGAGCGATCGATGATATCGACCTTGCCGACGATAGAGCTGTGAGCCATATCGTAGCGGAATCTCAATACCTCGGAACCTCTCCGCATGAGCACTCTGTCGATGACGGCAGTCTTGCGTTCTTCCATAGGCGTGACCTCATAACTAATTTAACCGCACAACGATGATAACTTTATTTCGATTGCGGTGCCATGTAAGGGGCCTAACAGGGTGTTTGATTACCAGTTAGATCGCCACTGCTCCAAAACAACCCACACGAGCGATGCCCACGTGCTCCTGAGACACGCGCGTCTGCCAATTCCGCCACGCCCCGATGGCACCTAGCCGAGGAATCGAACTCCGGTAAGCGGTTTTGGAGACCGCCACACTGCCATTGTGCTAGCCAGGTGTGTATAATCTGATTTGAAAAGCCCTGGGCGTGCTGGATAGCTAACCTGGGGCTTATTTCTTTATTTCGTCTATGGCCCCGCCCCTGGTCAACAAAATAACGCGGTCGATGTCATACCTCGACATCTCAAGCCGCACGCGCTTCAGCGCATCCTCCCTTGTCACAGGGACTTCCTCGCAGTTAAGCACGGTTTGATTACCAGTTAGATCGGCACTGCTTCAAAACATAAATATGGTTACAGAATCTCAAACGCTTCATCAATGGGTCGATAGAATTCGTCGTAGGAGTCTTTTGCTTCTTGTGGAGCATCATCCTTGATGTGATATCCACGTCCATCTTCGAAAAAATCGAAATCGATTCCTTCATCTTCTGGCGTTGTGTACCAATCTTTATTTTGGAGGAATAGCGGTTCGGTCCTCATTATCATGCACCTCGTTCCACTTACAACTTGTTGGTCTTCAGGTAATCACTCAGTGCTTTGCCGAATGCAGTAGGATTGCCGCCATTTAGCGAGGCGAACGATTCTGCAAATGCTTCGTAGGCATTATGTTTGCCATAGCGCGAAAGTGAGTTGCTGTTTGCGCCGTATTTCGTCTTTGCTACGTCCGTTTGATTACCGGTTAGATCGGCACTGCTCAAAAACTAGTCGAGCAGGCTGCACAGGATATAGTGCCAGTACCGCTCGTTCGCGCCTGCGGCGATTGCGATCCCGTCGAGCCTCTTGGTGTCGACGTCCTCCCCGCCCTTCAGGCACGTATAGAGGTACAGCAGGATGCGGTAGACGATAACATGGTAGTCGTTCTTGGCCATCGTCAGCACCATGCGACGTAACCGGACTCCTGAAAGACTCCGGAGCGGTTGAACTCTTCAAGCCTGTGGCAGAGATGGTTTGAGTAGGAAGAATGGCGGTCCGCCTCGGCTCTCTCCAAGACGACCCATGTGCCGTCAAGACGGTTGAACGACAGTTGCCCGCGATCCGACTTGTCGCCATCTGGATAATAGTCGTAAACAGCGCATTCTGCAGTCAACTCGACAAGTTCAAACAGCGTCATTGCGCGTCATCGTCCTTCCATTTATCCAGGTCCTTAAGTTTGATTACCAGTTAGATCGGCACTGCTCCAAAACAGAAGGTCAAGTCCGGCCTTGCCGGAGAGGTTTGATTACCAGTTAGATCGGCACTGCTCCAAAACCGGGAGCAGGATTTCATTGTGGACGATACCACGCTTTTCTGGGTAGTGCTTCACTTGCTGGTCGTATTCACAGAACAGCTTTTCGCCACTCTGGT
>JAFEHB010000238.1_pt1 | contig 50592 bp, 49 predicted proteins | sample 9267121 | NCBI WGS metagenome assembly JAFEHB01 (sample SAMN17103336, study PRJNA684904) | human gut metagenome | isolation source: diarrhea sample from child under the age of five | host: Homo sapiens | place: South Africa: Mafikeng, Mafikeng Provincial Hospital | collected 2019-09 | reverse complement strand
TCGGCTCCATTGTGCACTCCTGTGCGATTTCGATGTCACTTTTGAATCCCATAATTTTCTCCTTTCTTTGCCGATAACGCCTGTCGTGATTGCCCCGTCACCAGGCAATCATGGTGTTGATTTTTAATAAGCCCTCTTTTCTTATTAAAAAAAGCAGTATCCGAGTTATCCTCAAATACTGCCCAGACGGTCGGCGTTACAAATCTCCTGCTCCCTCGTGGTATCTCCACAATTCCGTCAGTCACCGGAGACTCTATTTACTTGGTGAGAAAACATTATCATATTTATTGTCATTTGTCAATAAATTGTCGCGATTATTATGTTTTTTTATAAAACATAAGGAAAACTTAAATAAAATTTGTTATTTTATCATACTATTATTTAACGTCAGCCCGTTCTGTCCTAATGCACCAGGCGTGGCCCGGTGGGGAGCGCGAGGGGAGAACGGCCTTCGCAACTTCGAGTGCCCTCCCCTCGCATAAGGTTTTGCAGTTTCCAAACTGCGGGAATCTGGGCAGTACCCTAGAAAAGTGGTTTAAGGGCCGGATACAGTTTCTTAAACTTCTGATACTTTTCTTCGTACTTCGCCACAAGTTCTTCCTCCGGCTCAACGGTGTCAACGACGTGAGCCATCTTCTTTCCGATGGTCTCAACATCCGGATAAGCCCCACATCCTACGGCAGCCAGCATGGCGCCACCCATGGACGGTCCTTCTTCTACGTCGAGAACATCAACTTTGAGGTTCATCACATTTGCAATAATCTTTTTCCAGAGCGGGCTCTTTGCGCCGCCGCCGCAGATCTTGGTTCGTTCGATCTTGATACCAAGTTTTCTTGCAACTTCGAGGGAATCGCGAAGTCCGAAGGCTACGCCTTCGAGAACAGCCTGTGTCATATCTGCTCTTGTAGTGTCCATGGACATTCCGAAGAATACACCTCTTGCGTCAGGATTGTTATGTGGTGATCTTTCTCCCATCAGGTATGGAAGGAAGAATACATTGTTTTCGCCGAGTTTCTGGATCGGTGCCTGCTCTGCTGCGAAATCCTTGGTCTGAAGGATTTCCTCTGCCCACCATTTGTTACAGGATGCTGCGCTCAGCATGCAGCCCATCAGGTGATAGCTTCCGTCTGCATGGCAGAAGGAATGCAGTGCATTGTTTTCGTCAACGCCGAAGTTTTTGCTGGAGATGAAGATGGTTCCGGAAGTTCCAAGGGAGATGTTGCACTGTCCATCACCAACAGTTCCTGTTCCGACTGCTGCTGCCGCATTGTCGCCTGCTCCTGCTACGACTTTGACGTCTGCAGAGAATCCGAGTTCTTTTGCAACTTCTGGTTTCAGTGTTCCGACAACTTCCCAGCTTTCGTACAGTTTCGGAAGCTGTTCTTCCTTAACGTCGCAGATCTCCATCATTTCTTTGGACCAGCAGCGGTTCTTTACGTCAAGAAGCAGCATACCGGATGCATCAGAAACATCTGTGCAGAAAGATCCGGAAAGTCTGTATGCAAGGTAGTCTTTTGGAAGCATGATCTTTGCGATCTTTGCAAATTTCTCCGGCTCGTTTTTCTTCATCCACAGGATCTTTGGTGCTGTGAAGCCTGCAAAAGCGATGTTTGCTGTGTACTGTGATAATTTATCTTTGCCGATCTCATTGTTGAGATATTCTGTTTCTTTCTGAGAACGTCCATCATTCCAGAGGATTGCCGGGCGGATGACATTGTCATTTTCATCCAGTGTTACCAGTCCGTGCATCTGTCCGCCGAAGCCGATTCCGGCTACCTGGGAGCGGTCGATTCCTTCGGTCAGTTCTTTCATTCCCTCAACACTCTGGGTAAACCAGTCTTCCGGATTCTGTTCTGACCAGCCCGGATGCGGGAAAAACAGTGGATATTCTTTTGATACGATATTACAGATCTTGCCTGATTCTTCCATAAGAAGAAGTTTTACTGCGGAAGTACCAAGGTCAACGCCGATATAATACATGTTTCCTCCTAACTGTGCATTCCAATATGTATAAAACGCAGATGCACATTCTGTCTGCTATTGTTATTGATATTTTTTACTGATATTTTGCTCTTTACCACGACATCCCAGGAAAACTCCCGGGATGTCTGTATTGATTTTATTTTATTTTTTTCAAAATCAGAAGATTATCCCCACGGATTTTCTGTTGGGTATCTTACTCCTGCTGGCTGGTTGTAACCGATCTTCTTTACATCCAGTCCAAGGAATTTCACTACTTCGAAGAACTGTTTTCCGTAATGTCCGAACATAACTGCTCCGTGATGCGGATAGTTGCCTTCGATCAGTACGTGACGGTAGAATCTTCCCATTTCGTTGATAGCGAAGATACCGATACCACCGAAGGATCTTGTCGGTACATCAAGAACTTCACCTTCTGCAACGTATGCTACCAGTTCACCTTCTGAGTTGCACTGCAGACGATAGAATGTGATGTCAGAAGCAGCGATGTCACCTTCAAGAGTTCCTCTTGTAAAGTCTGGCTCAGATCCTGCTGGCTCAAGAAGTCTGTGCTGGATGAGCTGATATTTAACGGCTCTGGATTCGCACATCTTGCATTCCGGAGTATTTCCACAATGGAATCCCATGAATGTATCTGTAAGTTTGTAATCATATTTTCCTTTGATATCTTCGTCATAGATATACTGCGGAACGGAGTTGTTGATGTCAAGCAGTGTAACTGCGTCATTGGAGATGCAGAGTCCGATGTACTCGCTGAGTGCTCCGTAGATATCAACTTCGCAGGATACCGGGATGCCTCTGGAGCCAAGACGGCTGTTTACATAGCAAGGCTCAAATCCGAACTGTGACGGGAATGCCGGCCAGCATTTGTCAGCAAATGCGACGTATTTTCTTGCTCCTTTGTGAGCTTCTGCCCAGTCAAGAAGAGTAAGCTCGAACTGTGCCATTCTTACATTGAGGTCTTCATAGTATCTTCCTTCGCCCATTTCTTTTGCCATATCTGCGCAAACTTCCGGGATACGAGGATCATTTTCATGCTCTTTGAAAGCAACGAGAAGGTCAAGTTCGGAGTTTTCTTCGATCTCAACACCCAGTTCATAGAGTCCTTTGATCGGTGCGTTACAAGCGAAGAAATCCTGCGGACGTGGTCCGAATGTAATGATCTTGAGGTTACGAACACCGATAACGGCACGTGCAACCGGTACGAAATCACCGATCATCTTGGCGATGTCATCAGCTGTTCCAACTGGATATTCCGGAATGTATGCTTCAAGATGACGCATCTTTAAGTTGTAGGAGCAGTTCAGCATACCACAGTAAGCATCACCTCTGCCGTTGATCATGTCGCCGTCGCCTTCCGCTGCTGCAACGTACATGCACGGTCCGTCGAATCTTTCTGCGATCAGTGTCTCCGGTGTTTCCGGTCCGAAGTTTCCAAGGAAAACAACCAGGGCGTTACACTCTGCTTTGTTTACATCTTCGAGTGCTTTTTCCATGTCTTTCTCGTTCTCAACAGTTACTGGACATTCGTAAAGTTCTCCTGTGTAGGCTGCTTTGATAGCTGCGCGTCTCTTCTCAGAGAGCTGGATCGGGAAACAGTCACGGCTTACTGCGATGATTCCAAGTTTTACTACTGGGATATTGTTCATGATAAAAATTCCTCCATATTATATAAGTTTGTATTTACAGTTATTTGCTTTTCAGTATAAAAAATCAGTCGATTCCGACATTCTCACCTTTGAGTCCGTTAAACGCACCTTCGATAGCTGCTTCTTCGTGTGCGATCAGCCATTTATTCTTAGCTGTAAGAAGCTTGTCCTCGCCTTCAGCGGCTGTGTCAAAAGTCAGCTCCGTGTTTGTTCCTTTTGGTAAAACAACAACGCACTGGAAACCTGCTTCGTTTACATGGCATGGTGCATAGTGAAGAGTTGTTGCATATACTTCGATTCCAGTTCCTGCCGGAACAAGGAATGCTTCTACTTTGGATGTGTCATATGTAAAATCTTTTTCGATATCCTGCTGATGTCCGATCAGAAGGACAAGATCTGTAACCGCTACGTTGATCTCGGAATTGCGGTGATATTCCAGTCCTTTTAATTTCTTATTATGACCATTGCAGTATCCGATCTCGATCGGCAGTCCACCGTATCCTTTGTTCTGAAGTTTCTTCGCTACCGGCAATGCCTCCATCTCTTCTACGGATGGCACATAGATCACGTCCTCCGGTACCGGTGTGTGTTTCATTTCCTTCAGGAGTTCTGTAAAGTCATACCCCTCCAGTACTTTACCATATCTGCGAAATGCGTCATCTGCTACATTCTGAATCTTCACCTGAAGTTACCTCCTTTATATTTTTCATGTTGGAGATATCATATCATGAGGTGTATTTTATTTCGCCAGATTTTTTGTCCTCTTTAGTGCACTTTTTTGACCTTTTAGTTTTTTGTTTTGTACAAACATTTATAACTATTAAGAAAAAAAACAGGCGTTTCTGATCCGCCTGTTTTTGCATTTTTATTCTTTATTTTTCTCGTCCAAGTTCGCTTGGCAGAATGCCGTATCGTTTCTGGAATTCCCGCGTAAAAGCGCGGCTGCTGCTAAATCCGTTGTCCAGGGCGATCTGGCTGATCGTCTTGTCTGTGTTCAGTAATTCCCTGTATGCATAGGTCATTCGGATGTCCTGTAAGTACGTCTTAAAATTGACATTTGCATATTTCTGGAACATTCTGGATAAATATGCATCGGAGTAACCGAACATGTTCGCTACTTCGGTCAGTTTGAGTTCTTCCTGATAATGCTCTCTCATATAGGAAGTAATTCTCGCAAGAGCATCCAGGCGGCGGCTGTGGCGTACTTCCTGCTCGCCCGCCTCGTCCAACCGGTAGTGATTGACCAGAAAATAAAGCACATCATAATAGAAGGAACGGATCTTGAATTCATATCCGACTCCACGTTTCCCGTATAATTTATACATTTCACGCACCAGTCTCCAGAGTGTCGCATCCATCTCCGGAACACTTCCCGCAAAGCGTACAAATCGGTGTGCGGTAAAATAGTCCTCAAACTGCTTCAGCGGAATCTGAAGTACTGCCGTATGATTCTCTTCCGGCGAATCGATCGAATGCACTTCATTGGAATTGATAATCATCAGCTCCCCCGCCTTGAGCGGATGTTTCTCATCATTCAGATAAAAAGTCAGCGAACCTTCCATCACCGCAAAGATCTCCACAGACGTATGCCAGTGTTTCTCCCTCACATAATTTCCCTGACTTCCCTCAAACAGAAAAAATTTAAACGGCAGTCCCTCATCCGGGATCACCAGTTCATGCTGGAATTCCATGCTATACCCCTCTTCTCCAATAATAAATCAGTTTTCTTTCTTTTGTTTTACAAGACAACGCTTCTTATAAAAAGCTACACCATAGCAATAAATATGGTCATATTCATCTTCATACTCTTTTGCATACATACGCCTGTCAATTTGGCGCAGGGCTGCTTCACAGTCGCCCTCCATAGCAGACAATGTTCTGGAATATTTTGCCTCAAAAATCGCCACCTGTCCATTTACAGAGTCATACACAACAATATCGCTGCGTCCCTCTCCATGTTCTTTGTTTGACTCTACAACATATCCTGCTCCTGTAAAAATCCCTGCAAGAAAAGCATGATAAAAATCTTCCCTGTAATCATGATAGCTGATGGTTTTTCGCAAAAGTTTGCTCATTTCCTGTGTAAGGATCTCGCTCTGACCACTCCATGCAGCATCGAACAAAGCCTTTCGATTCCATGTTTTGACACTCTCAGAAAACCATTTCACAACGGTAGTCTCAAAAATTTCTCTGATCTCAGCATTTGGAATTTTTAACGCTGACATATTGTCTGGCAACGGATCTGTTATTTCATTTTCTCTTGCCAGCGTCAGATAGCCTGTCAGATAAAGAATGCTCCAGAGATTTTCTTCTGAAGAATGCAGATAATCGTAAGTGAGATTTTCATCTATACGTTGTATGATATAACCTCCTGAAAGTAAGGCTTCCATTTTCTTTGTAATGTTACTTCCTGCGTAATCAATAAAAGAACGGATGATCTCATTATCACTGGTATTCTTCCAGTAACTTGCCGGTCTTGCCTTCGGATTCCGCTGGATATCACGAATATAATTCATCACATCCCAGGGGCAGTAAACATCAACCTCTCCAAAATGATACCCATCATACCATTTCTTCATCTCGTCTCCAAATTCCTCGACCTCTGCTTCGCTCAGGATCTTATCTACATCTTTTTGTGTAAAACCAAAATATTCATTTAAGTTTGAATCGCTTATTGTATCGGAAACAAAATTATTGGTTCCTGTAAAAATACTCTCTTTCGCAATCTGCAGGCAGCCTGTGACTACTGCAAAGCAAAGCCCCGGATTGTCCTTTAACGCAGTGCTCATCATCACTTTAAGGATTTCAAGCATCTGTGGATAATATTGATGGCTGCTGGCTTTTGCAATCGGGACATCGTATTCATCGATCAAAAGGATTACATTTTTCTGATAATGTTGCTGCATCAGCTTTATCAGCAACGACAGGCTCTTTTTGATATCTGTAACAGTTGCTTCTTCTGTAATAATGCGCTGCATGATTTCTTTATCATATGGACTTATCCGGGAACTTTCCATTAAATACAGGTGCTCTTTGTAAAGTTCTGTGATCGTTGAAGAAAGCATACCATAAGCACTGGAAAAATCTAATCCGTCAACATCCTTGAAGGTCACAAACAGCGTTGGAAACTGGTTCATCCACTCACTGCACACGTCTCTTTGTTCCGCAATTTCCAGCCCCTTGAACAACTCTGTACTTTCTTTTCGAATATCAAAAAAATTCGCCAGCATGCTCATACCAAGAGTCTTCCCAAAACGCCTTGGTCTGGTGATCAGAGTAACTTCTGTGGATTTTTCTTCTAATAATTCTGCGATCAGTCCACTTTTATCAACGTAGTAATATCCATTCTTCCGGATTTTCTCAAAATCCGAAATACCAACCGGAATGCCTAATCTCGCCATGTCTGCCACTCCTTTCCCAACTAATGTCTATATCATAACATGAAGGCATTCCTTTTACAAGCAAGTGAAAATCCATCTGATTTTTTATCATCATAAAAAACACCGTCTTCCTGATAAGCTGAATATATCAGAAAAACAGTGTTCATAATAGCTTCCTGCATCGGAAAATACATCTGGCATTCCCTCCGATGCCTGGTGATTAGATACCGGGTAATTATTCAAGAAAAAAGCTTTCTATACATGATATATGCTTTTATCTTATCGCATCCTTCATGGACTTCACATACTCTTTGATATACGGTACGCAATCGGCTCCGTGGGTTTCGCAGAGTTTGACGATAGCGGAGCCTACGATGACGCCGTCGGCCTGGGAGGCCATTTTCTTGGCTTGCTCTGGGGTGGAGATTCCGAAGCCTACGGCACATGGGATGTCTTTCTGGGCTTTGACGTGTTCTACCATGGCCCCGATGTCTGTGGTGATCTGGCTTCGCATACCGGTGACTCCAAGGGAAGATACACAGTAGACAAATCCTTCTGCCTCTTTCGCGATCGTGGAGATCCTCTCGTGGGAGGTCGGCGCGATCAGGGAGATCAGATCCAGACCATATTTATCTGCAACGAATGCAAACTCTTCTTTTTCCTCAAATGGGACATCCGGAAGGATCATTCCGTCCATTCCAACTTCTGCTGCTCTCTTGCAGAAACGCTCAATCCCATAGGAAAAAACAACGTTCGCATAGGTCATAAATACCATTGGGATAGAACTGTTTTTGCGGATCTTTTCTACCATATCAAAAACTTTATCTGTGGTAACTCCACCGGATAAAGCACGCAGGTTTGCGCCCTGGATGACAGGGCCTTCTGCGGTCGGATCAGAAAATGGAATACCAAGTTCGATCAGATCTGCACCTGCTTCTTCCATGGCATATACGATTTTTTCGGTAACATCAAGGGACGGATCCCCGCAGGTAACAAACGGGATAAATGCTTTTCCCTTTGCAAATGCTTCTGTAATTCTCTTATTCATGGATATCCTCCCCTCTGTAACATGCGATCGCTGCACAGTCCTTGTCTCCTCGTCCGGAAATAGTGATAACTACGATCTGGTCTTTACGCATCTGTGGCACGATCTTTCTCGCGTAAGCCACGGCATGAGCACTCTCGATCGCTGGAATGATGCCTTCTGTTCTTGACAGATATTCGAATGCATCTACCGCTTCATCGTCTGTTACCGGCACATATTCCGCACGTCCGCTGTCATAAAGATGTGCATGTTCCGGTCCGACACCAGGGTAATCTAATCCCGCTGAAATAGAATAAACCGGTGCGATCTGACCATACTCATCCTGGCAGAAATAGGACTTCATGCCATGGAAAATACCAAGTTTTCCGGTTGCGATCGTCGCTGCCGTCTCTGCAGTATTGACACCGCGTCCTGCTGCCTCACAGCCGATCAGGCGGACTCCCTCATCCTCAATAAAGTTATAGAAAGTTCCGATCGCATTGGAACCGCCGCCCACACAGGCAAGCACAACATCTGGAAGTTTGCCTTCTTTTTCGAGGATCTGCTCTTTGATCTCCTTGGAAATGACTGCCTGGAAATCACGGACGATCGTCGGGAACGGGTGCGGTCCCATGACAGATCCGAGGACATAATGTGTATCGGAAATACGGTTTGTCCACTCTCTCATTGTCTCGGAAACGGCATCTTTCAGGGTTGCAGTTCCTGATGTAACGGCATGTACTTTAGCTCCCAGAAGACGCATTCTGTATACGTTCAGTGCCTGACGTTCTGTGTCTTCCTTACCCATGAATACTTCACATTCCATACCCATAAGAGCTGCTGCTGTTGCGGTTGCAACACCGTGCTGTCCGGCTCCTGTCTCTGCGATGACACGTGTTTTTCCCATCTTTTTGGCAAGTAAAACCTGTCCCAGAACGTTGTTGATCTTGTGTGCTCCTGTATGGTTCAAGTCCTCACGTTTCAGATAAACTTTGGCTCCGCCGAGGTCTTCTGTCATATGTGCTGCATAGTACAGACGTGACGGACGGCCTGCATAATTGTTCAGCAGATCGGTCAGTTCACGGTTGAATTCCGGGTCATCTTTGTAACGGTTATAGGCCTCTTCCAGCTCCAGAACTGCATTCATCAGTGTCTCTGGAATGTACTGCCCTCCATGTATTCCAAATCTTCCTTTTGACATTTGTGTCCTCCTCTATATTCTTCCAAACACCTTGTTTCTTTATATAATTACTTTGTTTCTTTCATTTTCCTGACGATATCCACAACCTGCCGGATCTTCGTCGGATCTTTCCACTTTTCTGTCTCCACACTGCTGCTTAGATCCACCGCATATGGATGGATTTCCCGGATCGCCTGTTCCAGATTGGCGGCTCCGATGCCTCCTGCGAGAAAAAACGGTCTCTGGATCTCCGGGATCAAAGACCAGTCAAAAGTCTTTCCGGTTCCTCCGCCGCCCTGATCCAGAAGAATGTAATCTGCCGGGCTTTGCAGTACTTTCTCGATATCTTCGGCTGTTTTTATGGAAAACGCTTTGATGATCGGCTTGTCTGTGTATGTTTTTAATTCTCTGATATAGGACTCATTTTCCTGTCCGTGAAGCTGTGCAAGTGCAAGCGTTCCGTCATCCAGAAGTGATCTTACCAGCTCCATCGGTGCATCGACAAACACTCCAACTGGCTGGATCTCCTGGATCAGATCTTTCACCAGATCTCTCACTTCATCTGCCGTTACACTCCGGAAACTTTTGGGAAATTCTATGATAAATCCACAGTAATCCGGCTTCGCCTCATTGACGGCGAGGATGTCTTCTCTGCGCCTGAGCCCACATATTTTTATCTTAGTTTTGCTATGATCCTGAGCTGTCATTTCCTGCATCTCTCTGTTTCTCAATCCTCAGTCAACGGTGCTCCATTCAGTTCTTCGAGTGCTGCTTTTTTGTCCGGACTTCGCATCAGGGTTTCTCCGATCAGCACAGCCTCGATCTGGTTATCATGCAGACGCTTGATGTCCTCCGATGTGCGGATGCCGCTCTCGGAAACAAAGATCACATTCTCCGGTGCAAGTTTGCGAAGGTTGATGCTGTTCGCCATATCCACCTCGAAGGTTCTGAGGTCACGGTTGTTGACTCCGATGATCCTTGCTCCGCTCTTTAAAGCTCTCGCAACTTCCTCTGCATCGTGTGCTTCCACCAGGGCATCCATTCCCAGATCTTCTGCCATTTCGCGGTATTCCCGAAGCTGTTTATCGTCAAGTAATGCACAGATCAGGAGCACTGCGGCTGCACCATAAGCTGCCGCCTGCAGGATCATGTAGTCGTCAATGACGAAATCTTTTCGCAGTACCGGGATATCAACTTCTGATGCAATCTCCCATAAATACTGGTCAGAACCCTGGAAATAAAACGGTTCCGTCAGGCAGGAAATCGCGGATGCACCGGCTGCTTTATACTCTTTTGCGATGTCCAGATACGGAAAATCCGGTGCGATCAGCCCCTTGGACGGGGATGCTTTTTTGACTTCACAGATATAGGACATTCCCGGTTTTTTTAGTGCCTGATAAAAACTATGCGGCGTTTTTGCTGTCTCAGACTGGATCAGCGGATTGAGAAGCATCTGCACTTTTTTCTGCTGGATCTCACGGATCAGATCCTCTCTCGGCATCTCTTTTTTGTCTTTTTCGATGCGCTCTCTCGTCTTCTCAGCGATCTCTTTTAATATGTTCATAGTAAAAAATTTCCTTTTCTAATCGGTCATTCAAGCGTTAGATTCCTGAATGAATTCCTCTAATTTCTTCAGTGCTGCACCGCTGTCGATCAGTTCTTCTGCCATGCGTACACCTGCTTCCATGGTTTCTGCTTTGCCTGCGATATAGAGTGCAGCTCCGGCGTTGAGGCATACTGCCTGACGCTTCGGTCCCTTCTCTTCGCCTTTCAGGATCGCTTTCGTGATCTCTGCATTTTCTGCCGGAGTTCCGCCAACCAGATCATCTTTGGAGCATCTTGTATAACCGAACTGCTCCGGTGTGATCTCGTAAGACTGGAACCATCCGTCCTTGATCTCGCAGACAGAAGTCGGTGCGCTCATCGAGATCTCATCCAGTTTGTCCTGTCCAAAAACTACCATTCCTTTTGTCACACCAAGCTTCGCCATAACCTGTGCCAATGGCTCTACAAGACTCTGATCAAACACACCCATCAGCTCCATATTTGCTCCTGCCGGGTTGCTCAAAGGTCCGAGGATATTGAATACGGTACGGATTCCAAGTTCCTTACGGATCGGTGCTACGTACTTCATTGCGATATGATAATTCTGTGCAAACAGGAAACAGATGTTGATCTTTTTGAGAAGTTCTGCACTTTTTTCCGGGGAGATCGTGATGTTTACTCCAAGTGCTTCAAGAACATCTGCTGCACCACTCTTGGAGGATGCTGCACGGTTTCCATGCTTTGCTACCGGCACGCCGCCTGCTGCGATCACCAGTGAGGAAGTGGTGGAAATGTTGAAGGAGTTTGCTCCGTCACCGCCGGTTCCTACGATCTCCAGGACATCCAGATCATGCAGTAATTTGATGCAGTGCGCGCGCATTCCTGCTGCGGAAGCGGTGATCTCATCGATGGTCTCACCCTTCATGGAAAGTGCTGTCAGATAGGAAGACATCTGTACCGGTGTCGCCTGTCCGCTCATGATCTCATCCATGACTGTCTCTGCTTCCTGATATGTTAAGTCTTCTTTTTTTGAAAGTTTTACGATTGCTTCTTTGATCATTTTCATGTCCTCCTTAACTATACTCTTACAACATTTATGAAGTTTTCTACCATCTTTTTACCATCCAGTGTCATAACGGATTCGGGATGGAACTGTACTCCATAGATTGGATATTCTGTGTGTTCCACTGCCATGATCTCGCCGTCTTCTGCCTCTGCTGTGACTCTTAAAATCTCCGGAAGTTTATCTCTTACTGCTGCCAGTGAATGGTATCTGGCTGCCTGGAAGCTGTCTCCCAGTCCTTCAAAAAGTTTGCTTTCTCCGACGGTATAGATTGTTTTTTTCTTGCCGTGCATCAGTTCTTTTGCGTAGAAAACTCTGCCGCCGAAGGCTTCACAGATTGCCTGATGTCCAAGACAGATGCCGAAGATTGGAAGTTTTCCTGCAAAATATTTAATTGCTTCGATGCAGATTCCTGCGTCTGACGGCTTGCCCGGTCCCGGTGAAAGGATCAGTGCTTCCGGTTTCATTGCCTCGATTTCTTCTACTGTATATTCATCATTTCGAACAACTTTGATATCCGGTTCTACGGAACCGATCAGCTGATATACGTTGTAGGAAAAGCTGTCATAATTATCAAGCAGTACGATCATTCCAATCCCTCCTGTGCTTTTTGGATTGCCAGAACTACGGCTCTTGCCTTGTTGCAGCACTCTTCGAATTCTTTTTCCGGAACGCTGTCTGCTACGATCCCTGCTCCGGAGCGGATGCAGATCTCACCTTTTTTCTTGTATACAAGACGGATCGCAATGCAGCTATCAAGGTTTCCTGCAAAATCCAGATATCCGATCGCGCCGCCGTAAATGCCTCGTTTGCTCTGTTCCAACTCTTCGATGATCTGGCAGGCACGGAACTTCGGTGCCCCGGAAAGTGTTCCTGCCGGGAGGATGGAGTCGACTGCATCTATCGCATCTTTGTCTTCTCGAAGCTCTCCTGCGACTGTGGAACCGATGTGCATAACCTGTGAAAAATGCTCCACACTCATGTATTTTTCCACTTCTACCGTTCCGATCTTGCTGATCCTTCCGATGTCATTTCGTCCCAGATCGACCAGCATGTTGTGCTCTGCAAGTTCCTTCTCATCTTTCAGAAGTCCCTCTTCCAGTTCCCTGTCTTCCTGCTTTGTCTTGCCTCTCGGTCTGGTTCCTGCCAGTGGAAAAGTGGTAAGTTTTTTGTCCTCCAGTTTTACCAGCGTTTCCGGTGAAGCACCTGCAAGTTCGATGTCATCACTGGAAAAATAAAACATATACGGTGACGGATTTGTTGCTCTCAAGACTCTGTAAGTATCAAATAAACTTCCCTCTGCTTTTGCTCTCATCGGGTTGGAAAGCACCACCTGGAAGATGTCTCCCTCATGGATATAATGTTTTGCTTTTTCTACCATCTGGCAGTATTTTTCTTTCGGGAACTGCGGTTTGATCTCAGAATCAAGCTGTAATGGCAGGAACTCAGCCTTCTGTCCGTTTCGGATCAGATCTGCCATTTCCTGAAGTTTTTTCTCTGCTTTCTGGTAAGAATTTTCCAGGTCGTCCAGCATGACTCCTGTGATCAGAAGTACTTTCTGTCTGTAATGGTCAAAGGCGATCACCTGGTCAAAAAGCATCAGATCCATGTCTCTGAAATCCGGATCTTCGTGTTCGCCAAGCTTTAATTTCGGCTCGCTGTATTTGATGTAATCATAGGAAAAATATCCGACCAAACCGCCGGTAAACGGTGGCATATCTTCAATCACCGGGCTCTTGTATTCTTTCAGGATCTCTCTTAAAGTGTCTCCCGGATGTGCAACCTGCTTTGTGATCTCACCCTGATCTTCGCCTTCCGTGCGGCGGATCTTCATTGCTCCGTCCGTGCAGGTAATCTCCATGGCCGGTTCATATCCGAGGAAAGAATAGCGTCCCCACACCTCTGTCTGGCTGGCACTTTCAAGCAGATAACAATGCCTGCTCGCCTTCCTTAAAGTCCTCATAACTTCTACCGGTGTATATCTGTCTGCGTATACTTCCCGGCAGACCGGAACTCTTTTGCACTGACCTTTTGCTACGATCTCTCTGATGGTTTCTATCGTAGGATACATGGATCATACCTCCCCGTGTATTACTGTTTGTTCCTGTCAGAGCAAAAAAGAAAGCCCGCCCATGACAGAATCTGCTCTCTGTCAAGGACGAGCGTTAAAATTCACCCGCGGTGCCACCTTGATTCACGGAATGACCCGTGCGCTTTGCGGAATACCTGCATATTCCCGGCAACTGACGTATGCCTCACGTCACAGAATACTAAGCGATCGCCTTTCCCTGTGCCCTCAGCGGTCCATTTAACGATCTGCATTTCCACCCGGCTCTCACCCTCCCGGACTCTCTGTGCGCGCATGATAGTTTTTATCTCCGCTTCAACGGTTTAATTAACTAAATCAAATTTTCTATAAAATACCACGATTTTTTCCCATTGTCAATAGGGTTAGTTAAATTTCACATTTTATGTGCGATAAAATAGCCTCGGCCACACCGTCTTCTTCGTTTGTTCCGGTCACGCAGGCGGCGGATTTCTTGCAGTTTTCGGTGGCATTTCCCATTGCGATGCCGTATTTTACCGCTTCCAACATACTGCTGTCGTTGTCTGCGTCACCAAATGCCATCGCTTCTTCCGGGGAGATCCCGAGTTTATCCAGAAGCCACAATAGAGTTTTGCCTTTCCCTGCATCTTTGTGCCCCATTTCGAGAAGATTCGACACAGAGGAAGTCACGTAGATATCCGGGATCTCATCCTCCAGGGATGCATACAGGCGGTTTCTGTCCTCGTGGCTGCATACGAAGGAGATGCTGTCCAGTTCTTTCGCATGCTGCGTCGCAAACTCAATGATGTCCTTCACAGGAGTTCTCGTTGCCTTGATATATCTTGCCCCGTACTCTGTTGCCAGATAAGGAAGCGGATCTCTGACGTAATCTTCCTCCGCATAGGGAACACCGTCGATGACGACTTCCATGACCATTTTTTCCCTTTTTCTTACAGCGATCGCGGCTTCTACGGATTCCGGTGTCATAAGGCATTGGTAAATGCGCTTCTTTTCGCTGACAGAATAAACAGCGCCGCCATTGGCTGTGATCAGATATTCCACTCCCGGGTACTCACGGATCATCTCAGGTACAGATTCAAAGGATCTGCCCGTTGCCGGCACAAGGTAGATTCCCTGTGCTGCCGCCAGATCAAGGGCTTCTCTTGTACGCGGAGAAAGTTCTTTTTTGTTTGTCAGCAGGGTCCCGTCCAGGTCGCTGGCGATAAGTTTGACTGCCATTTCACATCTCCTTTGTATTTTTTTGCAAACTATCCATTCATTTTCCACCATTATACAAAATCTTCTGCTTTTTTTCCACCTGATATGATATACTATTAACATTGAGTAAAAAGGAGATGTGTATCATGAAATTTATTTATCCTGCAGTATTCCGCAAAACTGATAAAGGTACTTATAAGGGATTTTTCCCGGATCTTGAGGATTGTTTCGGAGAGGGCGAGACTCTGGATGAAGCAATTGAGGAGGCAAATGCCGCTGCTTACAACTGGATCTCTCTGGAACTTGATGAGGATGACTGCCAGCTCCCGCCTGTTTCTGATGCAGACGACCTGGAACTTGAAGAAGGCGATATCGTCCGGAATATTTCTGTAAATATCCGTTTTTATGAGGGATGGGATGAATAAAATTCCTTTTCCGGATTTCATCTTATCAAATCAACCCGGAAGGAGTTTTTAACATGTCAACATTTTCGGAGGTTCTTACCGAATATATCAAAGCCAGGCACGTCAAAGTTGCACCTATGACCAAATATTGCGGAATTGACCGCTCTACCATGTACAAGCTGATCAGTGGTAAACGCAATCCGCCGTCCAAAGATATTTTTGAAAAAATGGCCCAGTTCATGCATCTGACGCCAGCAGAAACACAGCGTTTCGAGGAAGCCTGGGAAGTGACTGTGATCGGTCCGGAAGTCTACTACAAGCGCAAAAGTGTAGAAAATTTTATCCGGCACTTTCCAAGTCATTCCTCTGTATCACCGGATGAATTTATTTTTTCCTCAAAACTTATCCAGAATAATCAGGAATCGGACTGCACAGTCCTGACCAGTCTTCAGAGCGTCAACTATTTCATCCACAAAATGTTCCTCGCCGAAGCATCCAGGTCTTCCGGCAAGATATCACTGTTTCTACAGCCAGATCATGAATTTGTTTTTCATCTGCTCTCCACGCTGGCTCCGTCTGATACCCTGGAAGTTCAGCATATCCTCTGTCTGAACAGTGAAGACACCTTTACAGAACAGCATGAGCTTGTAAACCTGAAGTATCTGGATGCGATTTTCCCAATCTACATGTCTGGATTGAATTATACATTATGGTATTATTATGATAATATTCCATCTCATTACCAGAATATGAATATTTTTCCATGTATGATTCTGACTTCCGATGCAGCGCTGATGTGTACTGCTGACGGACAGTCAGGAATCTTTTACCGCAATTCTGATGTAATACATATGCTTCAGGAAATGTACAATACTTATCTGGAACAATGTTCACAGTTATTTCTGCCAACTGCTTTTCTGCCGGATAATTTTTCGAATGTTTTCAATACAATTTTTGAAGTTTCTGAAGAGGCACCTACTTTTGCCCTTCAACCAGAAGTCTGTATTACACCATTTATCAGCGAAAAGATTCTGAAACAGGCATTTAATTATGATATTCCGCACAGTGAGGAAATTATCAAACAGGCTGCCCTTGCTTTTAGAGGAAATATGAAAAGACTCACAGACAGCCAGACTTATGTATATTTTACAGCTGACGGACTTCTTCAGTTTGCTGCATCCGGACGGACTGCCGAGATTCCAGAAGTTTTTTATCATAAATTTACTGTTGAGCACCGAATCGAGATGCTACATGGAGTTGCCGAAAGCTGCCGCAAGGGTTCTTACAGAATTCTGCAAAAGCCATTAAACCATCTTCCATCCAACCTGCATCTTTGTATTCGTGGAAATGTCGGAACATTGATTTTTCAGAAATATAATGGAGAAGTCATGCTGTTTACGATCCAGGAGTATGGACTTCTTGAAACATTTCTTGATTATCTCCAGAATATGCAGGAAAGCAGTTTCTACACTTCAGAAGAAGCTGCCGCATACGTAGAAAGTATTATATACCGATTGGAAAATGGAGAACTTTCTTAACAATAAAAAAGCCGTATACTCAGGTAAACCCCTGAATATACGGTTTTTCTCTTTCATACTCGCCGATTCGATAATTAAAATTATACGTATTATTTTTCATATTTCAAGATGTGACATTATTTGTGGGCAGAGTTTTTTGAAATTCAGAACACTTTTTGCCCGTTAATGAGAATTTATTGCAATTATACAATAAAATAAACCCTCAGTGCTGTAACACCAAGGGCTTATGCTATAAAATTGCTTCCGTTATTTCGCTGGACGATATACCACAGTAAATCCTTCTGAAGCACTGCCCCGTACTTCTGCGGTATAACCAATTGGAGCCACAGCTACAACATCATAGGTAATCGGAAGACCATCCTCATCCTGAGAATCCAGGAGTACCCACACATGTCTCCACTCGGTATCTGTGCCAAGTGTAATGCTGTCATATTCAAATCCATTGGAAAGCAGCTGAATATCAACCTGATCCGGACGAACGGTCAGTGCGCCGCTGTCTTCCCATTGTGTCGTTACAGATACATCCGTTGCCGGTGTGACTTTGATCTGGAGCGGTTCGGACTGAACACCATTCCAGGCTGCAACGATATCGGTTGTACCCGTACCGATGCCGGTAACAATTCCCTTATCATCAACTGTTGCGACAGACGGATCAGAACTGGTCCATGTAACTGACGGACTGTCATTCTTCTCTGTGCCATCCCATGTCTCTGCAAAAATGATAGTTGCACCAGTCTGCTTAATACTACGGCTGGCTGGTGTCAGCTTTATTCCCGTACCGGTAACACTTACTTTGCTTGTTGCTGTAAATGCACCCCATGTAAGAGTTACAGTTGTCTCACCAGGGGCTTTCGCGATCAGATTTCCATTGTCATCCACTTCTGCAATCTGCGGATCATCCACATTCCAGATAACATCCTGTCCATCTGCCGCTGTTCCATCCTCACCTGTTCCATCAATCAGTTTATAGCCAATTGCCTGTACAGACAGATCCTCATTTAAAGATAACTGAATGCTGTCAGAGCCTGCTGCAAGCACAATTCCCTTAACAAAAACACGAATGCTGATGGTCATTGGCTCGCCGGATACAGCTCCATTCTCATCTGTTGGCTGATAAGTTCCTGTTACAACAGCACCACCTGCCTTATGGCTTCTTAACTGTAACTGATCGTCGGAATCTGTATCAAAAATACTCACAACAGATTCATCACTGGATTCCCATGTCATATCTCTGACTGCAATTTTGCTGCCGCCCTTCTCACCATAAACCGGTACAAAAAGACTGGTTTCCTCAGAAACTCCATTAAATACAACATTACCGTCTATGAGCTGACCGATAGAATTATCAGCAGGTATATCGCCAAGATAAAGCCCATCTGCGATTGAAGTCTCCTCTTCCACCTGAACTTCAGAAGTGAAATCTGCCTCAGACTGGAAATCAGCATCTGCATCTGTCTGTTCGTCTCCTTCGCTGGTCTCTGCATCAATATTCTCTGTGCTTTCATCTGTGCTGTCCTCAATTACAGTTTCCTCATCGCCTGAGAACTCCAGATCACTGGCTGCATCATCAGCTTCGTAATTATCCTCAGAAAAAGCCTCGACTGCCGCTTCATCCCCCAGATCACCGGCGTATACTACTGTGCCTCCCTGAGCTATAAGAGCCGCCGACAACATCCAGGTTAAAGTACGATTCCATTTTGAATGTAACCCTGCACTCATTTTTATCCCTCTTTCTTCTTATTAAAAACATCTGTAAATAGTTTCTACTTTATCGTATGGTAAAATCCTCCACTATTGAGGTCATTTTATCACATGCTTCTTTCTCTGTAAAGTTTCGTGAATATTAATTTTTGCTTATTTTCTAAGTGCAGATTTTAAATTAACTTTGAAAAATTCAATTTTTCTCTTGCATTTCTTCTTCGTATATAGTATAATTCGCAACTGTCAATTGCATATGGTCTAATTGGAAACGCACATTCTCCCTGAATGATTAACGAACAACACATGCTCTTGTATCTTAATTTATTTATTCAAGGAGGATTTTTTTATGCCTAAAAACAAGTTTCAGGAAGTAGTTTTTACAGTTATTATGGTATTTTTTATGGTCTACAGCATGATCTGTTATAATATCAGACTCAATGTAGGTGAGATGACAAATTCTATATTTCTTTCCGCATTTCATGAACTGATCATCATGGGACCGATCGCGTTTGTTCTTGATTTCTTTATCGTGTCCAAGCTGGCTTTTGCCTGTGCATCACGTATGGTCGATTTCAGAAACTGTCATCCGTTCAGCATGATCCTTGCGATCTCTGTTGCATCTATCGCTCTGATGTGCCCACTGATGAGTTTTGCCGCAACACTTCTTTTCAAAAATGCCGGAAGTCAGTTCATCGCTGTATGGATTGAAACTACTGCCATGAATTTCCCGGCAGCATTTTTCCTGCAGCTCATTTATGTAGGGCCGCTTGTACGCTTCATCTTCAGACATATTTTCCCTGAGAAAGAAGGTGCGCGCCAGACTGCATCTGAAATGTAATAAAATTCCAATAAAAAATCAGGTTTTCGCACGATGTTATCTGTCGTGTGGAAACCTGATTTCGTTTTATTTAGCTATTTAGCCCTTTTCGATATCTTCACATGAGATTACAGAAGATAAACCGGAAGTTCTTCATTTACCTGAACAGAACCCTGTACTTCTTCCGGTGTTTTGTCCTTGACAAAAGCTTTCTGAAGTTCTTCTGAATTCTCTGGTGTGAGAACGGAAGTTTTTACGGATTTTTTGCGGGTTGTGGTTTTCTTTGGTGCTGCTTTCTTGGCTGTTGTGGCTTTTGCCTTTGTTGCTCTCGGTTTTCTGGCAGGAGTTTTTTTGGCTGCCGGTTCTTTAGCTTCTGCCTTTGGTGCTTCTTTGACTTCTGCCGGAGCTTTTGCTTCTTCTGCTGGTTTTACTGGTTCTGCTTTTGTTTCTGTGTTTTTGGCTTCTGCGTTTGCAGCGCGCAGAATGCTGTCCTTACCTACTGACATAATCCATTACCTCCCTGGCTAATTCTGTATATTCCTTCGCGCTTCTGCTGGATTTCTTGTATTCTACAACCGGAATGCTGTTGTCCTGAGACCATTCAATGGTACTGTCAACGCGGATCAGGTTGTCAAATACATGAATATTGTCCAGCTGATGCAAAGTTTCCATGGTTTGTTTAAAATAATTCTTGCGAGTGTCGACTTTGGTCACTGCGATACCCGCAACTTCGAGATCTGGTGCGATCTGCTTAACTTCGCCCAGAAATTCAAACATATTTGCAAGTCCGAACATTCCCCATGGGCTTGCCTCTACAGGAATGATTACCTTATCGGATGCACACAGAATGTTCATGACCCATCCGCCGAGGGTTGGCGGTGCATCGATGAGAATATAATCGTAAACGCCTGAATCCTTGATTTTCTGGATACATTTCTTCAGGATAAATTCTCGCTGCCATTTGGTAAAAAGTTCGTACTCGATGGAACTCATCAGCGTAGATGACGGAATCAGATCAAGACTTTCGTACGGTGTGTGTACGATGTAGTCTGTCAGGTCTTCCTGTTTACCAATTGCATGGTAGAGATTCTTCTCTCCCTGGGCGTGCTCCAGAACCCAGTCCTCTGGAAAAACTGCCAGTGAAAGATTCAGCTGCATGTCACCGTCAACCAGCAGAACTTTCTTTCCGGCGCGTGACATGGCTGCGCCGAGGTTTGAGCAGGTCGTGGATTTGCCGCTGCCGCCTTTGTTGTTGGTAAAACAGATAGTTATTGTCTTTGCCATGGGATTTTCCTCCCCTGTTTATCGTTTTGGGTATTTTTGTAAATTTATCTATGTCATATTATACGAAATTTCTTCAAAATTTTCAATGAGTTTGTCACTATTTATACCTTTTATCCAACATTTGTGCATGTCAGACCGTTTTTGTCACGCGGTAGTCGGGATAATGTTCTATCAGCTCTCATGAACAAGCCTTTGCAGAAAAAAAGCCGGCAGATTTGCGGTCTGCCGGTAAGTTGTGAATCTTATTTCTGTGGAAAAACTACGGTCAGGAGCATTTTGAATGCCTCTACTGCATATACTGCGTGTGGGATCTTGGCTGGCATTACGATTGCTTCGCCTGCTTTGCACTGGTATTTTACACCGCCTACGGTGAATTCGCCGACTCCTTCGAGGACAGTTACCATGGCATCACCTGTGGAATCGTGTGTGCCGATTTCTTCGCCTTTGTCAAAAGCGAACAGGGTTACGCTGACTGCGTCGTTCTGTGCAAGGGTCTTGCTGACTACCTGGCCTGGCATGACCTGGACTTCTCCTGCGAGGTTTACTACTTTTTCGTGTTCGATGTTTTTGATATATGGCATAATGTGCTTCCTTTCTGATCATGTTGTGTCATGATCGTTGACATTTTAGTTGTTTGTTTTTTCTTACTTTATCATATTTCTGTTTTGGGGAATTGTCCAATGTTCCTTCTTATTTTTATGAATAAAAAATCAGTCGAGGATCTTTCCATCCACGGAGATGGTGGTTACCTGCCATGGGATGAATTTGCCACTGTTCTGGAGGGCTTTTTTGGCTGCCATTTCCAGACCACCGCAGCATGGAACTTCCATGCGGACAATGGTTACGCTGGCGATATTGTTGTTTCGGATGATCTCTTCAAGTTTTTCACTGTAGTCTGCGGCATCCAGCTTCGGACAGCCTACCAGGACGATCCTGCCTTTGATAAAATCTTCGTGGAAGTTTGCGTAGGCGTAAGCGGTGCAGTCTGCCGCGATCAGGAGTTTCGCGCCGTCGAAATACGGTGCATTTGTCGGAACAAGTTTGATCTGTACCGGCCACTGCTGGAGCTGGGATTGTGATTTTGTAGCTTTTTTCTGGTTCGCGAGAACGGCTGCTTCGTCATACGCCGCTGCTTCTCTCTCCACAAATGTGATCGCGCCGGTCGGACATGCCGGGAGGCAGTCGCCCAGGCCGTCACAGTAGTCATCGCGAAGGAGCTTCGCCTTTCCGTCAACCATGCCAATCGCGCTCTCATGGCAAGCCGCCGCACACGCTCCGCATCCGTTGCATTTTTCTTCATCTATCTGAATGATCCTTCTGATCATAAAAAAATTCCTCCTCATTTTGTCTGTATCTCTGACTCGGTATCGCAGGTGTTCTCACCTGTTGAGCACAGGATACTGGAATGGGGAGGAAAATTCCGTGGTTATGACAACGGAATTAAAAATTTATTTCTTTTCTGTTTTTATGCTTCCTTTTGAGTTGGATTCTCTTTTTCTGCTTTTAGTTGCAGGACTGTTTCAAGTGGTAAGCCTATTTTTTCTGCGACAAGAAAAAATCATCTGATTACAATATAACAAAAAATATCTGCAAATTGTCAAGCAAATTCGTTCGACAAACCTTTCCCTGCCTTGACCTCAGGAGTGCAAAATATTACAATGAAAATATATATCATATTTTATGGAGGAAGGTATTTTATGGATTTCTCTCTCATCTCCCAGACTTCTTTATTTCGCGGATATACGCCTTCCGAAACAGAGGAGCTCTTACGTGGGCTTCGGGCTTCTACCCGGAGGTTTGTTCGGGATTCGGCGGTTTATACTGCCGGGAAACCGGTGTCGAATATTGGGATCGTGCTGTCTGGTACTGCCCAGATCGAGAATAATGATATCTGGGGAAATACCAGTATCCTGGGGCTGGTCAAACCCGGAGAAGTTTTTGCCGAGGCTTATGCCTGTGTGCCTGGAGAGCCGATGATGGTGGACGTGATCGCCACGGAAGATACGGAAATTTTGTTTGTAAATGTCCCGGAAATCTTCCGTCTTGCCTCCAGCGGAAAGGGAAATTACACACGCCTGATCCAGAATCTTGTCATCATCAGTGCCCGCAAAAACCTCACTCTCTCCCGCCGGATCCTGCACACCTCATCCAAAAAAATCCGTGGAAGACTGCTCTCTTATCTCTCCTATCAGGCAGAACTTCAGGGCAGTAACCGCATCGAAATCCCACTCAATCGTCAGCAGCTTGCCGACTATCTGAGCCTCGACCGGAGTGCTCTTTCCAAGGAACTTAGCAGGATGAAAAGCGATGGTCTGATTGATTATCATAAGAATATTTTTACTTTGCATCATACTTTTACGAAAGGATTTTGACTATGAATTTTAAAGATATGGCAGAACAAAATGAGACCTGGATCATTGAACAGCGCCGCTATTTTCATGCACATCCAGAGCTTTCTTTTGAAGAAAAAAATACGACTCAGGAGATTGGAAAACGCCTGGAAGAAATGGGTCTTACACCACATTTTTACCCGGATTACAACGGTCTCTGGGCAATGATCGAGGGTGGAAAAAGTACACCTGACAGTAAGACGGTCGCGCTCCGTGCAGATATCGATGCCCTTCCCATCGAAGAACACACAGGCCTGCCTTTCTGCAGCCAGAATCCAGGTGTCATGCATGCCTGCGGACATGACTGCCATATCGCAATGCTCCTTGGCGGGATCCGCATGCTGATGTCCCAAAAAGAGGACTTAAAAGGCAACGTAAAGATCATTTTCCAGGCTGCGGAAGAGTCCTGTCACGGTGCAGAATACTATGTAAAACACGGTTTTCTGGATGATGTGGATGCCATTTACGGGACACATATCTGGGGCGATCTCGATGCGCCTTATATGAATTTTGAGACTGGTCCGCGCATGGCAAGCTGCGATAATTTCCGCATTGAAGTGGAAGGGATTTCTGCTCACGGCTCTACTCCACATCAGGGGGTTGATGCGATCCTGACTGCGGCTCATATCATCACAGAGATCCAGGCTATCGTCTCCCGCATGAACGACCCACTGAATCCGCTTGTCGTCACCGTCGGCAAGATCACCGGCGGCCAGCGTTTTAACATCCTCGCTGACAAAGTTATTATGGAGGGAACCACCCGCACCCACTCCCCGGAAATGCGTAAAAAAACAGAGCCTCTGCTCCGCAAGATCGTCGAAAACACAGCCGATTCTATGGGAGCAAAGGCCACTCTTACCTTTGAATATTTTCCAGCTCCGATCATCAATGACCACGAAGATCTCGTCCAGATCGCAAGAAACGCCGCCACCAAAATGTACGGTCCGGACGCTCTGAAACCCTTCCCGAAGATGATGATCAGCGAAGATTTCGCCTACTTTATGGAGAAAGTTCCCGCCGTTTTCGGTCTCGTCGGAAGCCAGAATAAAGAACTTGGTTTCACCGCAAAAAACCACAACGACCACTACACTGTGGATGAATCCGTCCTCAAACGCGGAGCCGCAATGTACGCACAGTTCGCGTATGATTTTCTGGAAGAAAAATCAAAATAAGTGTCTACATGATCTGCAGACATGCCAGACTATCTTTTTCGCATCGGAAAATATGCTGCGTGCTAGATCCGATGCCCAGAATCTAAAATAATCGATGACTCTGGCATCGGAAATAGGTTATATTCATAAACGGGCTCATACCCCATCCGATGACAGGCTTCCTCTGCAAGATCCGCATCAATTCCTACCAGATTGCCATTTTCATCAAAGTAATTATATGGCTTATATTCATCACAGCCTATCATGAGATCTGTACGCTCATCCGACGCCAGAATACTCTGTGCAATCCCGGTCAGCAGGACAGGTCCAAGAAACAGCGGGCACAGTTTTTTAATAAAATTTTCCATTTCTTTCCTACTCATTATACTGTTTTCAGTATACTCTTCCTCTTCTGCCTGTGTCAAATCATATAGATCTGCTTTCCATTTTTCTCTATGATTCCTTCGGCTTCGAGGTTCTTAAGTTCTCTCGTCATGGCACTGCGGTCGACACTTAAATACTGTGCCAGTGCGGTATAGGACATCGGAAGTGTGAGGTCTTTGCTGTGTTTTTCTGCGGAAAGTGTATTGAGATAGGTTATCAGTTTCTTACGTGTACTGGATCTGGAAAGCATGTAGATCCGCTCATTCTGCTGCCGGGACTGGATCGCGGTAAGCTGCAACAGATTGCTGACCATCTGGCTGTGATGGTGGCATGCCTGATCGCAACGTTTGATCACATGCTCGTAGTCGATAAACATGATCCTGGTCTCCTGCGCCGCACGGACATAATAATGCTGTGAATCCGTCGGAAGCAGAAACGGCTCACCAAAAACGGCATCTTTATTGAGTTCATCGATCATGTACTCATTTCCCTCGGTGTCACAGCAGTAAAGTATCGCCCTGCCATAAAGGATCAGACCGATCTTTTTCATGGAGTTTGAATATTCCATGATGGTTTCTCCGTTTCGGAACGTCATTTCCCTTGCATGAAAACAGACACGCATTCTTTCCTGTTCTTCGGGCAGAATATCTGTAAAAAGTGTGATGTGCTCCATTTTTCCCCTCATCTCTTTCCATTGTTTTTCCATTATTATAACACGATTTTTCTCAATTAAGAGCATTTTTGTGACTTTTGCAACAGAATTCTCTTCTGTATTCTGTTATACTTTTAACAAAGTCAAGGATACAAAAAACGTTTTACATAAAACTCATAACAAATTGGAGGGTACGAAATATGAAGATCACAGATACTATCAGATACGCAGGTGTAAATGACCATCAGGTTGACCTTTTTGAAGGACAGTATAAGGTTCCGAACGGAATGTCCTACAACTCTTACGTGATCCTGGATGACAAGATCGCAGTTATGGATACCGTGGATGCCAATTTCACACATGAATGGCTTGACAATATCCAGCAGATCCTCGACGGACGCAGACCGGATTATCTGATCGTTCAGCATATGGAGCCGGATCATGCAGCAAACGTTGCAAACTTCCTCAAAGTTTATCCGGACACCACAGTTGTTTCCAACAAAAAAGCATTCAACATGATCCATAACTTCTTTGATCTCAACCTCGAAGGACGCAAGATCGAAGTAGAAAACGGCGGCACACTTTCTCTCGGATTCCATCAGCTTACCTTTGTCTTTGCTCCGATGGTACACTGGCCGGAAGTTATGGTGACTTATGACAGTACAGAAAAAGTTCTGTTTTCCGCAGACGGTTTCGGTAAATTCGGTGCGCTCGATGTAGATGAGCCGTGGGATGACGAAGCAAGACGCTACTTCATCGGTATCGTAGGAAAATACGGCAAACAGGTTCAGGCGCTTCTCAAAGTTGCCGCAACACTTGATATCCAGAAGATCTGTCCGCTTCATGGCCCTGCACTCACCGAAGATCTTGGTCATTATATCGAACTCTATGATACCTGGTCTTCTTACACACCGGAGACAGACGGAATCGTGATCGCCTATACTTCCGTATATGGTCACACCAGAGACGCTGTATATCTCCTTGCAGAAAAACTCAAATCCAAAGGATGTCCGCGGGTTCTCGTCTATGACCTTGCAAGAGATGATATGTCTCAGGCTCTCAGCGACGCTTTCCGTTATTCCAAACTAGTCCTTGCAACCACTACTTACAATGCGAGCATCTATCCATTCATGAATGACTTTATCACCAGACTGGTAGAGCATAATTTCCAGAACCGCACGGTAGGAATCATCGAAAATGGCTCCTGGGCTCCTCTGGCAGCCAAAGTCATGAAAGAAATGATGGCTCCGTGCAAAAAGATCGACTGGTTAAAGAACAACGTCCACATCTGGTCCGCTGTAAAAGAAGAAAACAGAAAAGAGATCGAGGCAATGACCGATGAACTCTGCAAAGAATACATCGCCAAGAACGATACTCTCGCAAACAAAAATGATATGTCTGCACTTTTCCGTATCGGATATGGTCTCTATGTTGTGACTTCCAACGATGGAAAACGTGACAACGGACTGATCGTAAATACCGTTACTCAGCTGACCGATAACCCGTACCGTGTAGCAGTCAACATCAACAAAGCCAACTACTCTCACCATGTGATCCAGCAGACTGGTGTCCTGAATGTAAACTGCCTGTCCGTCGAAGCACCGTTCTCTGTTTTCGAAAGATTCGGTTTCCAGTCCGGCAGAACTGCTGACAAATTCGCAGGCCAGAAAGTCAACCGTTCCGGCAACGGACTTGTATTCCTGGACAAATACATCAACGCATTCATGTCCCTCAAGGTAGAGCAATATGTTGACCTCGGAACCCATGGCATGTTCATCTGCAGTGTCACCGAAGCCCGTGTCATGAGCGACCAGGAGACCATGACCTACACCTACTACCAGAACAACGTCAAACCAAAACCGCAGACCGAAGGAAAGAAAGGCTTTGTCTGCAAAGTCTGCGGCTACATCTACGAAGGCGACGAACTCCCGGAAGACATCATCTGCCCGCTGTGCAAACACGGCGCTGTAGATTTCGAGCCGATCCAGTAAAAAACCTCCGCGTCAGATTTTCACAATCTGCCAAATCATTCAATCCATAAAAATAGAAAGAACCGCTGCCAGAAACAGATAGGAGCATCTGCCTGGCAGCGGTTCTTTCTATATATTGTATATCAAAAAATCAATACAATTTCAAAATTAAACTTATATCGCCTGGTTTATACAACAAAAAGTGGAACAACTATTAACTCTCTTGCTGTTCCACTTTTTATATCTGTTTGATTTAATCTTCCGAACAAAAGATTGCTTTCACAACTTTTTCTAATGTAAGAGAGACTATTCAAAAAAATCCTCAACAATTGCTCCCTGACAATGCACTCTTAGTACCTGCTGTTACTCTACTGATTGTCCATCTCCCTCAGACCAGCTTCGATCTCTGGTCTCATCTTTTCAAGCTTTCCTAACGGAATGAGAAGGAGAATCATAAGGATACATGGAATCACTGCACCGAATACATAAATGTATTTAATTCCTGCCAGTGTCATTACTGTCTGTGTTTTTGCCATTCCATCATAACCAATGAAGGAAAGTACTCCACCTAATACAGCTCCTCCAAGTCCTACTTTCTCACCCTTTTTCGCTTCTACAGAATGACGTTCCTTTGTATTTTTCATGAATACATAGAGGAACAGATATCCAACAAAAACTGCCAGGATCATGAATACGGTCCAGCCCTTCTGCCCGCCGCCAAATACGGTTACAAGTGGCATGGCACTCATGGAAATAACAAGACTTGTCATAGACTGGATAGTCTGGAAGCTTGCTCCAAGAGCTGTTCTGTCTGCCACATTATCTGTGATCAAAGCAACAGAAGTGGATACTCCGACACCTGTCATTGTAATAAAAAAGAGGATCGCTTTACAGGGTATAGCAGTCGTAGCGGATGGCTTTGCCGTTGAGGGTATAGGAAGGTTTCCTTCCGGCGAGGAATTCGCTCTTCAGGGGGCGTTTAACGATGATCTTGTCCGGGGCAGCTTTGATGGCTGCGTCGAAGAGATCTGTTTCTTCGGAGCACGGCGGCTCCAGTTTCTGGATAAGCTGGAGTTTCTTGTTGATGAGACTGGATTTCTGTCGTGCCGGGAACATAGGATCGAGATAGATCACGTCTAGCGGGTCCAGAAGTCTGGACATGCATTCTACGCTGTCACCCTCTACAAGTTTCATCCGGGCGGCGATATCCTTTAACACTGGATGTTTCTTTGCACGGCGCAGTGCATCTTTCAGAAGAACTGCAACTACAGGATTCTGTTCGTATAATGTCACCTCATAACCCTGTGCTGCCAGAAGAAAAGCATCTTCTCCCATACCGGCAGTTGCATCGATAGCCCTGCGCCCTTCTTTCTCTGATTTGGCGGCGCGGACCAGCATTTCGTGCTGAAGCCGTCCGTTTGTAACACGGTGGAGCATGTTCTCAAAATCTCCCTGATAAGTCAGACCATATCCTGTCAGGGAAACGCCCTTCGAATCAAACAATACCGTCAATTCCTTCCCTGGCTTATCTGCGATCACACTCTCCGTCCGCCGCGCAAAAGACTCCGCCTGATCCCGCTGCCCGCCTTTTTGTATGCATACTACTATTTTGTCGTTCATGTTGGTTGTTCTCTTTCTATCTGTTATGAAAACTCATAATTCTAATCTGGTAGTTTTATCTGACAATATCTATCTGACACATTTCCATAGCCTTCAGTGCATTCTCGTGGCTTTCCGGGGTCACGCCTGCACAGCATGAAGCATCTACTGTGATCGGCACTTCCGGAAGGGCTGCTTTCGCCAGAAGTGCATTGGAGATCACGCAGATATCTGTGCAGAGACCAACAAATGTAATACTTCCTATCTCATCATCAATGTTCATTGCCACCAGATCAGCTGCCAGATCTGTAGAGCCAAAGGTTTCCTTATCAATCGGTTCTGTTTTTCGCAAATCGTCCAATTCTCTTCTGATCTGCCAGCCTTCTGTATCCCGGATGCAGTGCGGTATCGGAAGCTTCTTTCCTTCCTGGGTGTCCAGGTACCATGTTTCATGGGTATCTCGTGTAAAAAGAACTGTTCCTTTGAAATTTCGAATCTTCTCTTCTACTTTGGGAACGATTGCGACAGCCTCTTTTGTTCCAAGAGCACCATCGATAAAATCATTCTGCATATCTACTACAACTAAAATATCCTGCATAAATTTCTCCTTCTCTTTATCTGTACCAGTTTTTATTTTTCAATGAAATGTATTCTTTCCGGCACAAATCGATTCTGCTGAGGTCTTGTTTCTGCCGGATAGCCCAGTGCAAACATGGAAAATACTTTCACATTTGCCGGAAGATCCAGCAGTCTGTGTACTTCTTCCATGCGGTCTTCCACCGGTGCAATGCCAAACCATACACCTCCAAGACCCTGAGCATCTGTTTCCAGCCAGATATTCTGCTGTGCGATTGCCATGTCGATCTGCGCAAAAGATGGCGCAACAAGTCCTTCTGTATGATACACCGGAACGATAACTACAGGCGCTCCTGCAGCACAGCCGGTGTATGGTGTTACTTTGGATAGTTTCTGGATCTTTTCTTTATCCGTAACCACATAAAATTCCCATGGCTGCTGATTACAAGCACTCGGTGCCTGCATTCCCGCTCTCAGAATCTCCATGATCTTTTCCTTTTCTACTAGTCTGTCTTCATATTTTCTTACACTGATCCTGTGAAAAATACTATTCATAATTTATGCTCCCTTGCTCGTTATTTAAGATAGACTCATTATACCACAGGGCAAAAAAATAAGACACAGCTTAATGCTGTGTCTTATCTTTATTAGCGTGCGTTAGAGGTTGCTGCGTGCCAGTGGCACGCGCTTAGCAACGACCGAAGCGAAGCGTAGATCGAACCCGTTCGAGTCCGACCCGGACTCGAACAAAAAATAAGACACAGCTTAATGCTGTGTCTTATTTTTTATTAGCGTGCGTTAGAGGATTCGAACCCCCGACCTTTTGGTCCGTAGCCAAACGCTCTATCCAGCTGAGCTAAACGCACATCTCTTTTGTTTTGTGAGTACTTGTCGCTCACAACAAAATGTATTCTATAGTATAAATGTCATTTTGTCAACACTTTTTTTGAAAAAAATTTATTTTTTTATTTTTATAGTTTCGACTATGTGTTAATGATATAATATACCTAACAAAAACACCACAGCCACAGGAGGATGATATAAGTAACTAAATGTATTGCAAAAAAGATGCCAAATGTGTTTAAATATGCTTATAGGGGGACATATTATGAACACATCAAATATCACAAATTATAAACCAAAAGATTTTGCTACGTTATTGGGTGTTTCTGTAAAAACACTTCAGAGATGGGACCGGGAGGGAATCTTAAAAGCAAACCGAACTCCAACAGACAGGCGTTATTACACATATGACCAGTATCTTCAATTTAAAGGTATAAATATACAACATGATGAACGGAAAGTTGTTATTTATGCAAGAGTATCTACAAAAAATCAAAAGGACGACCTTAAAAATCAGGTAGCGTTTCTGCGTCAGTTCTGTAATGCCAGAGGAATGATCGTAGATCAGTGCATTGAAGATTATGGAAGCGGACTTAATTATAACCGTAAAAAATGGAATGGATTACTGGATGAGGTTATGGATCAGAAAGTCAAAACTATAGTGATCACACATAAAGACAGATTTATCCGTTTTGGATACGACTGGTTTGAAAGATTCTGCATGAAATTTCATACAACAATACTGGTTGTGAACAATAAAGAACTGTCACCACAGGAAGAACTTGTACAGGATATCATTTCTATCCTGCGTGAATTTTCTGGTAGATTATATGGACTTCGTAAATATAAGAAGCAGATAGAAAAGGATGAGGAGATTGCTGAAGAGCTTCAAGACAGAAATCAATCCTACAGAAGAGCAGAAGATCAAAATACATAAGACAATCGGTACATGCAGATACATTTATAATTTTTACCTGTTTCATAATAAAGAACGTTATGATGCCGGTGAAAAATTTATGAGCGGCAAGTCGTTCAGTGTATGGCTGAATAATGAATATCTTCCAAAACATCCGGAATATTCCTGGATCAGAGAAGTTAGTTCCAAATCGATAAAAAATGCAATTGAAAATGCCAGTACCGCTTTTTCAAGATTTTTTCATCATCAGAGCGGTTTCCCAAAATATAAGAAAAAAGGAAGATCCGATGTGAAAATGTATTTTGTAAGGAATAATCCCAAAGACTGTCTCTGTGAAAGGCACAAGATCAAGATCCCAACACTTGGCTGGGTAAGGCTGAAAGAAAAAGGTTACATCCCGACATCTAAGGATGGATATGTAATCCGAAGCGGAACAGTTTCCATGAAAGCCGGCAGATACTATGTGTCTGCACTTGTCGATGTACCTGCTCCGGAAGCAGATGGAAATTTCAGTGATGGGATTGGAATTGATCTGGGGTTGAAAGACCTTGCAGTTGTGTCAAATGGAACTGTATACAGAAATATCAATAAAACAGCACGGATCAGAAAACTTGAGAAACAATTAAGACGGGCACAGCGAAAGCTTTCCCGTAAATATGAGAACTTAAAGAAAGGAGAGTCCACTCAGAGAGCAAATATACGAAAACAAAAGCTTAAGGTACAGAAGCTTCATCATCGGATAGAAAATATCCGTACAGACCATATCAACAAGACAATATCTGAGATAGTGAAAACCAAGCCGTCTCACATAACGATCGAGGATCTGAACGTATCCGGGATGATGAAGAACCGGCATCTCTCAAAAGCAGTTGCGTCCCAGAAATTCTATGAATTCAGGGCAAAACTGAAAACAAAATGTGCAGGATATGGGATCGAACTGCGGGTAGTTGACAGGTGGTATCCATCTTCAAAGACCTGTCATTGCTGTGGGTGCATCAAAAAAGATCTGAAACTTTCAGACAGGATCTACAGATGCGTATGCGGTTATACCGAGGACAGAGATCTTAATGCCGCATTGAATCTGAGGGATGCAGAGACTTACGAAGTTGCATGATCCCGCAAACGTAAGTGTGTACCGAAGGCTATTTCGGGAATTAACGACTGTGGAGTGTACTTAGGATCTGTGAGTAGAGATAACTCCGGTTACTCAAAAGCATACACAAAGAAACAGTAAGCGGTATTCGTAAGAAACCGCATTATCTCGATGTGGGTATGTTTAATCACATTTTGAGTGGCAGAATTAAAATGTCTTTTATCAGCGTATTTGATGTAATGGGACCAAACATGATCGGTCCTTCCAGCTCCCACACAGCCGGAGCTGCCCGCATTGGTTTTCTCGCACAGAAAATGATCAATGGTCCACTGAAAAAAGTTGAATTTACACTGTATGGATCTTTTTCCAGAACTTACAAAGGACATGGTACTGACCGCGCACTGCTCGGTGGTATTATGGGATTTTCCACAGATGATATGCGTATCCGCAACTCCTTTGAGATTGCAGAAAAAAAAGGACTCGAATTCACCTTTACGCCAAATGAGCTGGAAACAGATATCCATCCAAACACTGTTGACATCCATATGGTCAACGAAAGCGGTCAGGAAATGACCGTCCGCGGAGAATCTCTCGGAGGCGGCAAAGTCCGTATCGTAAGGATCAATTCCGTACAGGTTGATTTCACGGGCGAATACAGTGCCGTGATCGTAACTCATCAGGACAAACCGGGCGTTGTGGCATACATCACCAAATGCCTCAGCGACCGAAACGTAAACATCGCTTTTATGCGTCTTTTCCGCGAATCCAAAGGCGAGATCGCCTATACGATCGTGGAATCTGACGGACGTCTTCCGGAGGATATCGGAGTCACGATCCGCCAGCACGAAAATATCCACGAAGTCATGATCGTGCAGATGTAAGGAAGGAGATTTTTTATCATGGATTTTAAAAATGCAAAAGAACTTCTGACGCTCTGCCAGGATCATCAGCTTCCGATCTCTGAGATCATGCGCCAGAGGGAGATTATTGTCGGTGAGACGACCGACGAGAGTGTAAATTCACGGATGGCACGTGTCCTTGAGATCATGAAAGATGCCGCTTTTTCCCCGGTCAAAACCCCTGTCAAATCTATGGGCGGACTGATCGGCGGTGAAGCACAGAAGCTTTCCAGGCATCTTGCTTCCGGTAAAGGGATCTGTGGAAATGTCCTGGAAAAAGCAATCACCTACGCAATGGCGACTCTGGAGACAAACGCTTCCATGGGACTGATCGTAGCCTCTCCTACTGCCGGCTCTGCCGGTATCGTTCCGGGACTTCTTCTTGCACTTCAGGAAGTTTATGATTTCTCTGACGAGGATATCCAGAAAGCACTTTTTAATGCTGGCGCGATCGGATATCTTGCCATGCGAAATGCAACCGTTGCCGGTGCTGTCGGTGGCTGTCAGGCAGAGACAGGTGTTGCAGCTGCCATGGCCGCTTCTGCCGCTACAGAACTGATGGGCGGTACGCCACTGCAGTGTACCTACGCCGCTTCTACCGTGCTTATGAACATGCTCGGGCTTGTATGTGACCCGGTTGGCGGTCTGGTGGAATATCCGTGCCAAAACCGAAATGCTTCCGGTGTTGCGATCGCACTGGTCGCTGCGGAAATGTCCCTCGCAGGCATCACACAGCTTATCCCTCTCGATGAAATGATCACGATCATGCTCACCGTAGGCAAAAAGCTTCCTGCGGAATTGAGAGAAACTGCACTTGGCGGCTGTGCAACCGCGCCGTCTGCTTGCGAATCCTGCCATATGTGCGGGTGATATTTACTGATATCAAGACAGACAAATGACCGGGATCAAAAACTCTCCCGGTCATTTTGTCTGACAAATACTGTTCACTACGTTCACAGTATTTGTCAAAATGCATTCCACATCACCTTCGGTGATAGCATTTTGCCCCGTATGTCTCGGGATTTTGCCATATCTATGGCAAAACACCTCGCGGGATATTACCTGTGAACAGTACCTGCCTGTTAATTATGCGGATTTCTATGTCAAATTCAGATAATGTCGACTGTTTTATTATTCAGCGTCAGCGCTGTCATCTGTTGTCTCTGCAGCTTCGCTGTCGTCTTTGGATGCGTCATCTTTCTTGTCATCTGCCGGTGCTGCATCTTCTTTTGCTTCTGGTGCACCTGCATTCATTACAACAACTGCTGTTGCATTTCCATCTGCATCAAGAGTAACTTTGATGGTATCACCAACTTTGATGTCTGAGAATGCGATTGCTTCTGTCTTCATCTCCGGAGCTTTTGTATCGTCTGGTTTTGCATCTTTGTCAGATGCATCTGCGGATTCGTCTGTTGTTTTATCTGCAGCACCTGCATCTGTGCTGTCGCTGTCTGCTGTTTCATCTGTGGACTCTGTGTCTGCGGACTCATCTGTAGAGTCTGTGTCGTCTGCTTTGGCGTCCTCGCTGTCAGCATCCTTGGAATCATCTGCTTTCTGATCATCTGCCGGTGCTTCGTCCGGTTTTTCTGGCTGAGCTTCCTTCTCGTAAGTTGTAGTGTCTGTTACTGTGATCGTCTGAGATTCTCCTGTCAGATCCAGCATGGATGGAGCTTCGCCCTTGTCATCTGGAGCTTCTGCATCTTTCTCATCAGCTGCTGCCTCGTCTGTGCTGTCGGATTCATCTGTAGAGTCTTCCTCTGTATCTTTGGAATCATCTGCTTTTTCATCTTTGCTGTCATCAGCTTTCTCGTCCTTGGAATCATCAGCCTTTGCATCTTTATCTCCAGCGTCTTTGCCATCCTCTGGTTTTTCACCCTTCGGGTCCTGTCCATCCGGCTGCTGTCCTTCTTTTGGAGTTCCTACATTGATCGTAATGCTGTCCTCTCCAACTTCTGTGACTTCACCGTAAACTTCTGTAGCTTCTGCCTCATCTGTAGTTGTATCTGTGGAATCTGCGCTCTCGTCCTCTGCTGCAGCCTCTGTTGTCTCAGCAGTATCACTTGCTGCATATGCCATATTTACAGAAGTCAGTGCCATTGTCAGTCCTAATACCATTGCTGCATATTTACGTTTCATAATAATCAATTCCTCTCTTCTATTTTAATTTTTTCTTTTGTTTTGCTTTCTGTTGCTTACAGCTAACAATATAGGCTGAATTTGTGACACTTATGTGATAAAAATAAGGAGATTTTATGAAATCGGTCACATTTTTTGCACAAAAAATCCTTCACCTCGGGAAAGATGAAGGATCTTCGTTATATTTAATTTCGTCTCAGCGCCTCGATCGGGCTCAGTTTTGCGGCTTTTCTTGCAGGGTAGATTCCAAAGAAAACACCTACCGCGCAGGAGAACAAAGTCGCTGCCAGCACGACTGTCGGGCTAATCCCTGGTGAGATTGCCATTCCCATACTGTTACTCATGACCGTACAGATTCCATATGCCGCCAGCACACCGAGCAGGATTCCGATCAGACCACCGATGACTGTCAGGATCGCTGCTTCTGCAAGGAACTGCAGCATGATAGAAGCAGTCTTGGCTCCAAGAGATTTACGGATACCGATCTCCCTCGTTCGCTCTGTGACAGACACAAGCATGATATTCATGACACCGATTCCACCGACAAGAAGAGAAATTCCGGCCACAAAAGAAATAAAAGTCGTGACCATGCCAAGCATCTCGTTCATAGATTTCATGATATCCTGGAAACTCTCAACCTGGAAATAATCTTCTCCGGCACACTGATGGCGTTTTTCCAGCAGGTGAACGATCTGATCTGCAATCCCCTGAGAATCCTGTGTTTTGTCTGCCTGAACAGTGATCGAATAAAATTCATCAGATCCTACAACCAGATCATCCATGGATGAATACGGGATATTCACCGTAACCGGCATTCCATCATAAGTATAACTTACAAAAGTTCCATTTTCTTTCTGAGTCGTGACACCTATGATACGAAATGATTTGGAAGAATCATAACAGGTGATATCAAGGCTCATACCCACGACATCATCCGTACCAAACAGTCTTTTGGCATCGGAATCAGAAATGACACAGACGTTTTTGCCCTCCTCGATCTCCTGCTCTCCGAAATAATTTCCGTATTTCATTTCAGAGTTATTGATCATTTTGGCATCCGGACCCTCGCCGGTTAACATAATAGAAAAAGTACCCTTGCCGGTCACAGTCTCACCGTCATAACTGTTTGAAACACTGACTCCCTCTACATCATCCAGTTTACGGACTTCCTGCACATCTTCCGGTGTGATCCATTCGTCCTCTGTCATGGCATTACTACTGACGCTGATCGCGATCTTGCCGGCACCGATCCCATCGATCTCACTGTTCATCTGATTCTTGGTTCCCTCACCGATAGAAACGATCGCAATAACCGAGGCAATACCTATGATGATTCCAAGCATGGTCAGAAAAGAACGTCCTTTATTTGCGCGGATGTTCTGGACTGCCATTTTTATGTATTCATACAATCCGCCCATCAAGCACCTTCTTCTGTTTCTGTAACCACATCTTCTGCATCGGCAGGAACAGCATCTGTTCCATCGGCACCTTCTGCGCTGGCATCCACGGCCTGTGCAGTCATCCCTTCCTGCAGGGAACCGATATCACGGATCACCTGTTCATCTGCCTCAATGCCATCCGTTACCTCGATATAATCATCAGAACTTATGCCTGTTGTGATATCTTTTCTGGTGATCACACCATCTTCAAGGATATAACAGAAAGAACCTTCTTTGCCAATATTGACAACTTCGGACGGCAGAACGACAACATTCTCCGCTTTCTGTGCCTGGATCGTTACTTTGGCATCTACACCGAGAAAAATATCTTCGTCCGGATTTTTGATACGGATATCTGCTGAGATCAGGGATGCGCCTTTTTCATTCTGCGTCGCAATGTGGCTGACCTTGATAACTTCGCCTTCGTATGTTTTTCCTGCAAGTGTGATCTGTGCGCTCTGTCCTTCCTGAACCTTGTCGTAGTCATACTTGGAAATGTTTACCGTTACATCTACTTTATCTGTATTCTGCAGAGTAAAAAGTTCTGTACCAAGTGCTGTTGTAGAGCCTTCCACAACGGCAACCTTTGTCACTACGCCGTTAAAATCTGCGTGGATTCCTTTTTTGGCTGCTTCTACAAGTTCCTTGGCTGACATCTGATCCAGTTCTGCGAGGTTGTTGGTGATCTCCATTTTTTCTTTTTCTTCTTCGGTCACAGCTCCCGGGTCTGCTTCTGCAGTTGCTTCTTCACTGGACAGTTTGGACTGGAGCTCTGCAAGATCGCTGCTGGCTTTTTCCAGCTCAGATTCCAGAGCAGAGGTATCTGCTGTTACTGCCGCTGTTTCTGTAGTATCCGAAAAATCAGAGGATGTTTCTGTCTTGGTTCCATCTGACACGATTGCAGAACTTTCTCCTGTGTAATCAGATAACACCGGTGCTTCCGGCTTCTGTGCCTTATAATCTTCGTAGTCACGCTTTGCGTCCTGATATGCAATCTGTGACTCACTCCGTAACTGTTCTGCAATGGAAAGTGCATCTGCATTTTCGTCCGTCTGATCCGCCGACCAGGTCTGAAAAGCCATCTGATACTCACTCTCGGACTGATTGTATTCCTGAAGAGTCTGATTCATCGTATTGTTAAGTTCATTCAGCTTATTCTGATATGCCGGGAGTGTTTTGTTCTGATATGTACTGAGGTCGGCTGCATATTCCTGCTGGATTTTCTGCTGTGCAGCTTCCTGGGCGGCCTGCGCCTCGGCTGCTTTTCTTGCAGATTCTGCTGCTGCCTGTGCCTGTGCATTGGCTGTTACCTGAGAAATCTGTGCCTTAAGGCTCGCCACATAATCTTCCTGCGCTGCCACCTGCTGTTTCAGGCTTGACGCATTACCTGCGGCATCTTTCTGTTTTTGAACTGCCTTGTCCGATTTGTTGATCGTATTGGTCATGTCCAATTTCCCGGACTCTACGTTCAGATCAGCTTTTTTCTGCTCTCTTTCGAGATCCTTTTTGTCAAAAGCCACCAGCTCTGTTCCGGCTTTGACGGTGTCGCCCTCTTTGAAATCGACCTTGTCTACTTTGGCATTCACCGGAGAAAAATATGTCTTGGATTCTTCGCTGACTACGGTTCCGCTTGCCTCCACGGTCTGCTGGACATCACCGATCTCGGCTTTTACCACCTCAACCTGTGGAACTGCCTCCTCGCCGGATGACCTGCCTCCCAGGACAGATACGCCGCCCACTGCCACAACTGCGATCACGCCTGCACCGATCAGCAGTTTCTTTTTGGATTTTTTCTTCTTCATGCCTCTGCCTCCTGGTCAAAATCCTCATTTATTGTGTCGGATTCGATTTTTCCGTCCATGATACGTACCACACGGCGTGCCTGAGCCGCAATTCCATTGTCATGTGTGATCAGGATCACGGTTCGTCCTGACTTGTGCATCTTTTTGAGGATCGCAAGGATCTCCCTGCTGGATGCGGAGTCCAGGTTTCCGGTCGGCTCATCTGCCAGGATCACCGGCGGCTGTGCGGCAATGGCTCTCGCGATCGCAACTCTCTGCTGCTGACCACCGGACATTTCACTTGGCTTATGATCCATACGTTTCTCCAGACCGACCAGTTTGAGCGAATCTACGGCAAGCTGGTGCCTTGTTTTCTTGTCTACGCCTCTGTAGATCAGGGGAAGTTCTACGTTTTCGATCGCGTTCAGATTTGCGATCAGGTTAAAGCCCTGGAAGATAAAACCGATCTCACGGTTTCGCACTTCTGAGAGTTCATTGTCCGTCATTTCGGACACATCTGTTCCGTTAAGATAATATCTGCCGGAAGTCGGAACATCAAGGCATCCGAGCATGTTCATAAACGTGGATTTGCCAGAACCGGACTGTCCGATGATCGCTACCAGTTCTCCCTTTTTGATCTCCAGGCTCACATGATCCAGAGCACGCACTTCGTTTTCTCCAGGATTGTAAATCTTGCATAAGTCTTCTACTTTGATCAGTGTATCGTTGTCCATAAATCCTCCTCTGGTGCCCCTTCATGGAGCCTGATTTATTACTGTTTCAGATATCTTATTATGCATCAAGCAAAAATGCCTTGTATGCTTTCTTTGCTTCGTAAATATCGGCTTTGCTTGTGACTTCCCACGGAGCATGCATACTCAGGACTGCCACACCACTGTCGATCACGTTCATTCCATAAAGGGCTGCGATATATGCGATAGTTCCACCGCCGCCTACATCGACCTTGCCAAGTTCTGCGGTCTGGAATGCAACCTGATGGTCGTCAAAGATCCTGCGGACTTCCGCAACATATTCAGCATTTGCATCGTTGGAGCCGGATTTGCCTCTTGCTCCTGTGAATTTATTGAGCACGATGCCTCTTCCGAGATATGCAGCATTCTTTTTCTCGAAGCATTCTCCATAAGCCGGATCATAGCCCGCGCTTACATCAGAGGAAAGCATGCTGGAGTTGCGGAGAGTTCTTCTGAGTGCCAGATCAGAATAGCATCCCATTCCATCCAGAAGTTCTGCAACGGTATTTTCAAAAAATCTGGACTGCATTCCGGTTGCGCCGACGCTTCCGATCTCTTCTTTGTCTGTCAGGAGACAGCAGCTTGTGCGTTTCGGTGCGTCCATTTCCATCATTGCGACAAAGGAAGTATAGGCGCATACGCGGTCATCCTGTCCATATGCGGCTACCATACTTCTGTCCAGACCGCAGTCACGTGCCTTGCCTGCCGGAACGATCTCAAGCTCTGCTGAAAGGAAATCCTCCTCTTCTACATCGTATTTCTCTTTGAGGATACGGAGAACATTGGATTTGACTGCTTCTTTTTTCTTCTCATCGGTGCTTTCGCTGAGCGGTCTGCTTCCGATCAGGATGTCGAGATTTTCACCTTCGATGACCTCGGCTGCTTTTTTCTGAAGCTGTTTGCCTGCAAGGTGGATCAGAAGGTCTGTGATGTATACGACCGGATCATTTTCATCTTCACCGATGGTAACGTTGACTACGCTGCCGTCTTTTTTTGCGATCACGCCGTGGATCGCGAGTGGAAGAGCTACCCACTGATATTTCTTGACACCGCCATAGTAGTGGGTATCGAGGTATGCAAGGTCTGTGTCTTCATACAGGGGATTCTGTTTTACGTCGAGACGTGGAGAGTCGATGTGTGCGCCGAGGATGTTCATACCTTTTTCCAGCGGTTCCTGGCCTACGTGGAACAGTGCCATGATCTTTTTCATTCCGACTGCATATACTTTATCTCCCGGCTGAATCTTCTCGCCTGCTGCCTGTTTTGCTTCAAGGCTGACATATCCGTTGGCTTCTGCTTCTCTGACAAGTTCCGTCACACATTCACGCTCTGTCTTGCCTGCATCAAGGAATGCGCGGTAATCCTTTGCAAGTTTCTCCATCTCTTTCTCATCCGATTCTCCATAAGAAAGCCATGCGTTTTTTCTTTCCATAATATATAAAACCACCTTTCGATTGATTAATTTACTCCGATATTAACGAATTGCTCCGCTGCAAGCAGCTCCCGCAATTCTGCATATCTCCCACATTATAAATCAAATACTTCCATATTTCTACAATCCTCACAATTCTTAATCAAAAAATAAGAATTCCATTACTTATTTCACAGTTTTCTCAAATTTTTCTTGAAAAATTCGCCTCCGCCGTTACAATAATATTATTCATATTCAAACTACAATTCGTATTTATTTTATGATTATGGAGGTCATCTACATGCAGCAATCCACCGATCTACAGAATCTTCTGCATTCTGTCCACAGAAAGAGTTATCCTGCCTATAAATCTCTGAAGGGCAGTTACCAGTTTGACAATTATATCCTCTCAATCGACCACGTACAGGGGGATCCTTTTGCTTCGCCTTCTCATATCAGTGTACGGATTTCGCACAAAACTGCGGGATTTCCGGGTGAGTATTACAGGGATCATGTTACCCATGTCACTCTGTCTGACTACCTTACCAGACAGTTTGAAAAACAGGTCAGCCACTACACCTTCCGTGCCAAAGGCTCCGGCAAGAGCGGTCTGATCTCGGTGAGCCACTGTGGGCAGGAAATCCTGGAGCGGACCGCCTGCGAGATCACAGAAAAAGGGATCACTGCCCGTTTCTTCATCGGTTTTCCGGCCAACGGAAGAACGATCAACGCCACAGCGCTGGAAAAAATCCTCTTCGACTTTCTCCCGGTCTGCGTGCAGAAAGCTTTCCTTTACAGAAATATCAATCACAAAGAACTGGAACAGACTATTCTTCTCGCCGAAGACCAGACCTATATCCGAAGCCAGCTTGCAGAGCAGAATCTCGTCGCCTTTGTCGCAGACGGCTCCATCCTTCCGAGAGAAAGCGGCATTTCCTCACGCCCGATGAAAGGTTCGATCCCATTTACCTCACCGGAGTCTCTGCGCGTTACCATGGAACTTCCACACAGAGGAAGCATCTCCGGCATGGGGATCCCACAGGGGATCACTCTGATCGTGGGCGGCGGCTATCATGGCAAATCCACGCTTCTGAATGCCCTGGAGCTTGGCGTCTACAACCATATTTCCGGTGACGGCCGCGAATACGTCATCACCGACGAAACCGCCCTGAAACTCCGCTCCGAGGACGGACGCTTCATCAAAGATGTAGATATCTCCCTCTTCATCAATGATCTTCCGAACAAGAAAGACACCCGTTGTTTTTCCACGGAAGACGCCAGTGGAAGTACCTCCCAGGCTGCCGGTATTATAGAAGGAATGGAAGCCGGAAGCAAAGTCTTCCTGCTGGATGAAGATACTTCTGCCACCAATTTCATGGTACGCGACGCTTTCATGCAGGAAGTCATTGCCAGAGAAAAAGAGCCGATCACCCCATTCCTCGAACGTGCCGAAGATCTCTATAAGAAAGCTGGGATCTCAACGATCCTCGTAGCCGGAAGTTCCGGGGCATTTTTCCACATCGCAGACACGATTATCCAGATGGATTCCTATCATCCTGTGGATATCTCCGAAAAAGTCCGTGGATTATGTGGAAAATACGTTACTGCTCACTCCGTTCACAGTAACTTGGTCAAAATCCATTCCACATCACCTTCGGTGATAGGATTTTGCCCTGTATGTCTCGGGATTTTGCCATATTCATGGCAAAACACCTCGCAGGATACTACCTGTGAACAGCTACGAAAGTATCCTCTGAATCCCGTCAAAGCCCCGGAATTCAGATTCCCGGAGAGCCATCGCATCATGCAAAAACAGACACCTGCGGTCCGTTCCCACGGAAGAAACGCCGGCCGACCGGAACAGCTCAAAATAAAAGTACATGGAAAAGATGGTTTCCTGATCGGAAAACAGGATGTCGATCTCCGCTACATCGAGCAGCTGATCGACCCAGAACAGACAGCAGCCCTTGGACTGCTCCTCAAATACACGATAGAAAAACTCGCCGACGGCACCCGCACGATCGACGATATTGTAAAATACCTTGCAGATCAGTTAAAGCACAAAGGACTTTCCTTCCTGTCAGAAGGCTCCTATATCCCATGTGGATACGCCATGCCAAGGATCCAGGAAATCTACTCCTGCTTTAACCGCTACCGAAGATAAATGATCAAGGGAGGCACCTGCAGCACCTCCCTTGATATCCAGCACAACCTTAAAACTGCCGCCAGCCCGACGAATCTTGTCAGGCGGCAGCAGTTTAAAGTTCTGTTTTATTTTTAGGGAAAGGAAAGAGTTCCGGCAACTCTCCCGGCATTGAAGTGTTACCGGAGGTCTTAAAAGGCTTTTCCTTTAAGACAATTACATCTTACAATATAAATGTGAGGAGTTTTTGTCCTTTTTCTAATAAATTTATAAAATTTCTAACATAATTATAAATTTCAGGCTTTTCTTTTGTCTAATTTTCTGGAAAGCATCATGCCAAGTCCCTGAAGAATCTGTACAAGAACGACAAGGATCACGATCGTAACCAGCATGATGTCTGTCTGATAACGATAATATCCATAACGGATCGCGATATCACCGAGACCGCCACCGCCGACAGTTCCTGCCATAGCAGAATATCCGAGGATCGTTCCGACTGCAATGGTAACTCCTACGAGGAGGGAAGTTCTTGCCTCTGCGAGAAGGACTTTCCAGATGATCGTTCCTGTTCCTGCGCCCATGCTGACTGCTGCCTCGATCACACCCGGCTCAACTTCTTTGAGGGAAGATTCTACCATACGTGCAATGAACGGTGCTGCAGCGATCACCAACGGAACGATCGTTGCGCTGGAACCGTAACTCTGACCCACGATCAGCTTGGTGAGCGGGATCACCAGGATCAGAAGGATCAGGAATGGAATACTTCTGAGGATGTTTACGATCACATCCAGAACTTTATATAATGGTGCATTTGGACGGATACCTTCTTTGTCTGTAACTGCAAGCAGGATTCCAAGAGGAAGCCCCAGAACATATCCGAAAAATGTGGAGACAAGCGTCATATATAACGTATCTCTTGTGCCTTCCAACAGCATCGTAATCGTTGCATTATCCCACATCTGAGCTCACCTCCTCTACGCCCATGTTAGTATCTCTGAGGTACTGGATCATCTTATTCGCCACTTCCTCGATCTCAGGAAGCTGCAGGATCATCTCTCCCTGTGCCTGTCCATTAATGTTCTTGGTATCAGCATACAGAATGTTGACCGGTGTCCGGTAAGTAAGGACCAGGTTTGCAATCACCGGCTCGAAGGAAGATTTCTCCTGGAACGTTACACGTACCAGACGTTTGCCCTTCATTTCCTGGATCTGGGTCCTTCCGCTGAATACCAGCTTTTTGGCTTCATCTGTCTTTGGATTGCGGAAAAGTTCTTCCACAGTTCCGGTTTCTACGAGAGCTCCTCGTTCCAGAACTGCTACCTTGTCGCAGATCTCCTGTACGACACTCATTTCATGTGTGATGACAACTACAGTGATCCCATAATCCCTGTTGATCTCTTTGATCAGTTCCAGGATCGCCTTGGTCGTCTGCGGGTCCAGTGCACTGGTCGCCTCGTCACAGAGAAGGATCTGCGGATCACTTGCCAGCACTCTCGCGATCGCAACTCTCTGCTTCTGTCCACCGGAAAGCTGTGATGGATAAGAAAGTGCTTTCTCCTCAAGTCCTACGATCTTGAGATATTCCAGAGCTTTCTTACGTGCCTCTGCCTTCTTAATCCCGGCGATCTCCATTGGAAAACAGACGTTATCCAGTGCTGTTCTCTGCATGAGCAGATTGAAATGCTGGAAGATCATTCCTATCTTCTGACGCTCTTTACGGAGCTCTTTTTCTGAGAGCTCCGTAAGATTTTTGCCATTGACTCTGACTGTTCCTGATGTTGGTCTTTCCAAAAGGTTCAGACATCGTACCAGAGTACTCTTGCCTGCACCGGAGAGACCGATGATGCCGAAGATCTCTCCTTTTTCGATGGAAAAACTGATGTTTTTAGCTGCCTCTACCGTTCCACCTTTGGTGTTGAAACGCTTGCAGAGGTTCTCTACCTGTATCATCGGTTCCATTTAGATCATTTCCCCCCTGTCCCTTAATGAACATCCTGAACTTAAATTATTCTGCTTCTTCAGCTGCTGCTTCTGTTGTTTCAGCGTCTGCATCTGCAGTTTCATCTTTAGCTTCGTCTGCTGCTTCTTCTGTGTCATCTGCAGAATCTTCGAATGGAACAACTGCTCCGTCGTATTTCTCGTTGATGAAGTCTTTGATCTCGTCAGATTTCAGAGTATCTACCAGAGCTTTGATCGCTTCGCTGTCTTCGTTTCCTTCTTTGACTGCGATTACGTTTACATAAGTTTTTGCTGCTTCAGAATCAGAAGTTTCGTGTGCAATGGAGTCGTTGGATACGGAATATCCGGCCTGCAGTGCGTAGTTACCATTTAATACAACGAATGCAACTTCATCTTTGACACGGGAAACCTGTGCAGCTTCCAGCTCTTCGATCTTGATGTTCTTCGGGTTTTCTTCTATATCTTTGACAGTTGCCTCAAGTCCTGCTCCGTCTTTCAGAGTGATCACTCCATTGTCCTGGAGAAGAAGAAGTGCTCTTGCTTCGTTTGTTGTATCGTTCGGAACTGCGATGGTGTCGCCGTCTTCCAGATCATCAAGAGTTTCTTTTGTTCCTGGATAGATTCCGAATGGCTCGTAGTGGATTCCGCCGGCATTTACAAGGTGTGTTCCCTGCTCTTCGTTGAAGTTATCAAGATATGGGATATGCTGGAAGTAGTTTGCATCGAAATCTCCGCTCTCTACTACAAGGTTTGGCTGTACATAGTCATCAAATACAGTAACTTCCAGATCCCATCCCTCTGCCTCAAGGAGCGGTTTTGCTTCTTCCAGGATCTCTGCGTGTGGTGTTGCGGAAGCTGCTACTTTGATGGTTCCTTTCTCTGCGTCAGCGCTTACGATCACGCCGTTTGCTGTGAGTGCTCCGATTGCCAGTGCTGCTGTAAGTGATAATGTGATGATCTTTTTTGCTTTCATAGTTCTTTCCCTCTCTTATTCCTTTTATTTTTGATTTTTTTGTTTATTCTTTATTAAGTTGTAAGTGGCTGCGACCTCCTGCATGTGTCTATCCGTTCCCGGAACTCTTATTCATAAAAAAATAACAGGAAGTCCTCTGGATCCTCCCTGTTCATGCAATCTGTCCGGCATTAAAAAATGCTTTATTTACATCTCGGTATCTGTCATCTCTTATACGTGGTCGGCAGATATCTCAGGAAGTATCCGATACATAGAAGTACAGCAAAACATAGACATGCACATGTCCATACACATCTCCTGATCCATCATACACATGACTTCTCTCTGAACTGCATTTCCTGTAAACATGATTCTTCCTCCTTTTTACTTATTTTAGATAAATTTCTTCCGGAAAATGTATTACCTATTTCTCCGATAGGTTGAATATAACATGTCTCATTCACAATGTCAACACATTTTTTATTTTTTTCCCGGAGCGCGTCTCCTCATTGCTTGACACTGATTTCTTATAATGATACCATAAATTAAATCACTCTACAATCCAATCTACAATCAACAGGAGAAAAATTTATGAATAAAAAAGCGATCATTGCCATGAGCGGCGGTGTTGATTCCAGTGTTGCAGCCTATCTGATGGTTCAGCAGGGCTACGACTGCGCCGGTGCCACTCTGAAGCTTTATGATAATCCACAGTGCAGCTATCCTGGACACCGGGCATGCTGTACTCCTTCCGATACAGAGGATGCTAGAAGTGTTGCCGCACGTCTCGGCATGCTTTATTACGTATTTCCCATGCAGGAGAAATTCCACGAAAGCGTCATCGATAAGTTCGCAGATACTTATCTTCACGGAGGCACACCGAACCCGTGTATCGACTGTAACCGTTTTCTGAAATTCTCCGCCCTTCTCGATAAGGCAAGAGAACTTGGCTGTGAATATATCGCAAGCGGTCACTATGCACGCAGAGAGCAGGATCCGGAGACAGGACGTTTTATCCTCAGGAAAGGACTCGACCCGACCAAGGATCAGAGCTATGTGCTCTACGCCATGACTCAGGATCAGCTTGCCCACACACTCTTCCCGCTCGGCACCTACACCAAGAAAGAAATCCGTCAGATCGCGCAGGAGCAGGGCTTCATCAATGCTGACAAACCGGACAGCCAGGATATCTGCTTCGTTCCGGACGGTGACTATGCGTCCTTCATCGAGCAGTACACCGGACAGGCTTCCGAACCTGGCGACTTCGTTGACAAAGAAGGTAAAGTCCTCGGCAAGCACAAAGGCCAGATCCACTACACTATCGGTCAACGCCGTGGTCTCGGTATTTCCGCACCGGAATCCCTCTATGTCTGCGGCAAATCCCTGGATACCAATAAGGTCATCCTCGGAGGTAAGGATGACCTTATGAGTAATTACTGCTATATCAACGATATCAATCTGATCCCATGGGATCATCTGGACAAACCGATCCAGTGCAAAGTCAAGACACGCTACCGTCAGCCGGAACAGCCAGCAACTGTTGAGCAGCTTGGAGACGATCTCATCAAGATCACCTTCCAGGAGCCGCAGAGAGCTGTCACACCTGGACAGGCTGCCGTTCTCTACGACGGAGATATGGTACTTGGCGGAGGAACGATCCTCAGCGAAGAAGCCGCAGCAAAAGCAGTCGCTTCCACCAATTAATTTCAGCCCATCTGTACGATCACATGATATTCTTTTTTACCGGGGATCAGAGGAATCTGGTTTCCGGTAATTTTTTGTCCATCCATCTGACACCTTTCTGGACACCCGTCGGTTTATGGATCTCAATATGATATTCCGCTCCCCGGAAATGGCGTTCTACCATAAAATCACCAAAACTTCCAGGCAGACACGGATCTACCGTAAGTCCGTCATACTCTGGCTGGATTCTGAGAAGTGCCTGCGACAGATTCACAAACGTCCACGCTGCGGTCCCCGTCAGCCAGCTGTTTTTTGCCTCGCCAAACCGCGGTGCATCTGCTCCTGCCACCATCTGTGAATATACATATGGTTCCGTTCTGTGGATGTCGCTGATCTCCTCGATGCAGGACGGACAGATCTTGCGGTAAATTTCAAATGCGCGGTCTCCTCTTCCGATCATTATCTCTGCGATCGAGATCCACGGATTATTATGACAGAAGATTCCTGCATTTTCCTTGTATCCCGGCGGGTAAGATGTGATCTCGCCAAGTTCCAGATGATATCTGGTGTATGCCGGCTGCAGAAGCATGATGCCATATTTTGTCTCGAGATGTTTCTGTACAGAATCGAGAGCTTTTTCTACCATACCGTCTTCTTTGCCGATCTCTGCCACCGATCCCTCAGAAGGTCCTGTCGTTTGGAAAGGTTCACCCGGCTCACTGGAGAAGCAGTTCAGGTTCAGACAGTCATTCCAGTCCGCCCTTCCGATCAGTGGAAGTCTGTGCGGTCCGAGATGTGTCACAGTAAACTGGAAAGACCGGTTCAGATGCTCAAACAGAGGCTCTTCGGTTCCCTTTTTGCAGTCAAACGGCACTGGCTCATCCAGGATCTCATAATCACCCGTCTCTTTGATGTATGCCACCACTGCCGCGATCAGCCACAGCGGGGCATCGTTAAATCCACTTCCAATATCCGCATTTCCCTGCCTGGTCAGCGGCTGGTACTGATGATATGCACTTCCATCCTCAAACTGTGTGGATGCAATATCGAAGAATGAAAACGGCTGTATCCAAGTCTGTGACGGCATTCATACGTATCCAGCTCTGTTCCTGACGGCATACCGCCCGAATTACAGATCACACCGTCATCGTTAATGTAATAATATTTTCCATCGGAGTCCACCGGTACGTTATTGTAGCGGTATCTTGTGATCCTCATAAGTTTCGCATCTTTATAGAAGCTGTATCCGCCGCAGGTGTTTGAGATCAATGAAAAAAAGTCGTTGCTTCCCAGGTAATTGATCCACGGCAATGGTGTGTGAGGTGTATTGATAACATATTCGCGTGCTCTGTCGTCAAAATATCCGTATTTCATAAAAACCTCCTTACAGACATATATAAATAAAAGGGTATGCGTCAACGAATTATAGACTGAAAACAGATTTGCGAAAACGAATAAGTTAAGAATTTTTAGAATAAAAATCCGTATTAATTTGGATATAATCCAGTATAATTCACTTTTTTCAAAAAATCAACCGCATTTTTGCCAAATATAATCCTTCCAAATATACTACTTTTTTAGTACAGATATTTACGAAACTTTTCGTAAATAAAACATTGCGGCGTATCCGTCGCAAGCGTCAGCAAAGCTCTTAATGGCTATTCAGATATCGGCGAAGAAACCCGACAGCTTATTCTTAAGACAGCTTCCGAGATGGGCTATCTTCCAAATTCTTCTGCAAGAGCACTCAAAACCAAGCGAACGCATAATCTTGGTGTCCTCTTTGTAGATGAAGCCATGAGCGGACTGACCCATGATTATTTTAATCATGTACTCGAAAGCTTCAAACGTACCGCTGAATCCAGAGGGTACGACATCACAGTTACAGGCGGGAATCTCTCCGGACAGCGGCTTGGTTATTACGAACACTGCCGCTACCGCGGGGTCGACGGAGTTGTGATTGCCTGCATCAACTTTTTTACCGAAGAAGTCCGCAGGCTGGTGCAGTCCGAAATTCCGATCGTCACGATCGACCATGTATTTGACGGAAGGATCGCGATCGTCTCCAACAACATTCAGGGAATGGAGGATCTCGTTTCCTACATTCTGAAAAAGGGACATCGCAAGATCGCCTATATCCACGGCGAAGATTCCTCCGTTACAAGAAGCCGGCTCGGAAGTTTTTATCACACGCTCCAGAAAAAACGGATCGACGTACCTGACGAATATATGCCGGTGATCCCCTACCGCGACGCGGAAGCTGCAGCAATGGCGACTGCAGAACTTCTGGATCTGAAAGACCCGCCCACCTGCATCCTTTATCCGGATGATTTTGCTGCCCTGGTACCATGATCTACAGAAGAGACATTGCCAAAGAAGTTTTTGGCTCTGACGATCCTGCCGAAGTTCAGAAAAAAGTTGCTGACTGGGATACTTTCAAAGCAACCGCTGCCGAACTCAAAGAAAAAGGCTATCAGATGACCTCCACCGTAAACGATTCCTACCGTGTATTCTCCAACAACGTAACCTCTCCGTGGGTTGTTGACGGCAAGATCACTGTTGATGACAACATCAAGAACTGGGTTGACATGTCCAAGGAAATGGTTGACGCAGGTGAAACCGCTACTTATGAACTGTGGAGTGATGACTGGAGCAAAGGCTTCTTCAAAGACAGCAATGTATTTGCATACTTCGGACCGGCATGGTTCATCGACTTCTCCATGAGCGCTGATCAGGACGGCTCCGTTGGTAAGGACGGCGGCTGGGCTGCAACAGAAGGACCGCAGGGCTTCTACTGGGGCGGAACATGGATCACAGCAGCTACAGGTACTGACAACCCGACACTGGTTGCAGATATTATTAGAACCATGACAACAAACGTTGATGTAATGAAAGAGATCGTTACAGCTGATAACGACTTTGTAAACAACAAACCAGCTATGGAAGAAATGGCAGCTGACGAGAGCTACGGCGACGTTGTTCGTAGTTGCAGATATTCCAGAGTTTGGATGCTGCATAACACATATGCCCTAT
>JAFEHB010000233.1_pt1 | contig 51325 bp, 49 predicted proteins | sample 9267121 | NCBI WGS metagenome assembly JAFEHB01 (sample SAMN17103336, study PRJNA684904) | human gut metagenome | isolation source: diarrhea sample from child under the age of five | host: Homo sapiens | place: South Africa: Mafikeng, Mafikeng Provincial Hospital | collected 2019-09 | reverse complement strand
TGTTTTGGCGGATTGAGAGAATTTTCAGCTTAGATTCAGAGTTGAGTACGCAATATAAAGAATTGCGTACTGAGCACAAAGAATTTGCCTGGCGGCACTAGCGCGGTGGTCCCACCTGACCCCATGCCGAACTCAGAAGTGAAACGCCGTAGCGCCGATGGTAGTGTGGGGTCTCCCCATGTGAGAGTAGGGAACTGCCAGGCATCAAATTTAGCGTGCTGATATGGCTCAGTTGGTAGAGCGCACCCTTGGTAAGGGTGAGGTCCCCAGTTCGACTCTGGGTATCAGCACCACTTTTTAGGTTAAAGTTCGGCACGTTGTAAAGAATTTGCCTGGCGACAATAGCGCGGCGGTCCCACCTGACCCCATGCCGAACTCAGAAGTGAAACGTCGTAGCGCCGATGGTAGTGTGGGGTCTCCCCATGTGAGAGTAGGGAATCGCCAGGCATCAAATAAAGCAAAAGGCCCAGTCGAAAGACTGGGCCTTTTGCTTTTGTGTTATCTGTTGTTTGCCGATGAGCTTCTTTGCTGCCCAGGGAAAATCTAACTGGCATCGAAATGAACATTGCGCAGCAACGGCCCGGAGAGAGGGAAAGGACGTTCGCCATCATTGCTCACCATCAGAGTAAAGGCCCGCTCTTCGACCGGGCCTTTGGTGTTTGTTGGTTCTGAACCCTGAATCTGAAAAGTTTGCCGATAGCGATGGACGACTCATTGCCAGCGGTCTCTGGCAACAACAACGGCTAAGAAAGCTGGCGAACTATCGTCAGGAAGAGCCTGAATGATCGCTTACTTTGGGGAATGGAGTGGAGCAGATACAGGGGATATACCTGTATCTGCGGTTGGGGAAGCGATCTAGCGGGTCAGAGCAACGATCCCTAACGTGAGGCCGGCTACCGCGGCCGCACCCCCGGCGATTGCGCCTGCGGTTTCCCAGTTGTCTTCTGTTGTGCCTTTCATACAGGTATTGGTATGGACTAAGCGGCCTTGCGAGTCATAAACCGGTACGCAGGGAGAGTCATGGGCACAGCCTGCCAGTAGAGAGGCCAGCAGCGCCACGATTAAATACTTTTTCATGATATTACCTCTGGATAATCCGCTGGGTTGTACTGAAAGCCAGTGCAGAACGGAATGGCTTATTTTATCACCGCGGATTGTCCGGGCCGGAGGCCGAAATCATCTCAATATATGAGCCGCGTAAATATCGTGAAGATAAGCCCGGGAATATGCAGAAAAGATGGAGAGAAAGATTGTGATTCAGCGATGCTGCGTGCAATGGCGGTTGCCAGACTGCGGCGCGTTTAGCTGGCTGCCAATATTGCATGCGAAAAAAAGCGCCCGCAAGGGGCGCCTTCAAGACATAGCCGAGTTATTCAGCGTGCCGGGTAAAGCGTCGTCTAACGACTACGAAGAACACCGGAACAAAGAAGATCGCCAGCAGCGTCGCGGTCAGCATCCCGCCCATCACGCCGGTGCCAACCGCATTCTGCGCCCCGCTGCCGGCACCATGGCTAATCACCAGCGGCATGACCCCGAGAATAAAGGCCAGAGAGGTCATCAGAATAGGCCGCAGGCGCATCCGCGATGCCTCCAGCGTGGCCTCAATGATCCCTTTCCCTTCTTTCTCCATCAGATCCTTGGCGAACTCGACGATCAGGATCGCATTCTTGGCCGACAAACCGATCGTGGTCAAGAGTCCGACCTGGAAGTAAACGTCATTATTCAGCCCACGCAGCGTGGCGGCTAACAGCGCGCCAATGACCCCCAGCGGAACCACTAACATGACTGAGAAGGGGATCGACCAGCTCTCATACAGCGCCGCCAGACACAGGAAGACGACGATCAGCGAGATGGCATAGAGCGCAGGCGCCTGGTTGCCGGAGAGCCGTTCCTGGTAAGACATCCCGGTCCAGTCATAACCGATGCCGCTCGGCAGTTTACTGGCCAGCGTTTCCATCAGCGCCATGGCTTCCCCGGTACTTTTGCCTGGCGAAGCTTCGCCGAGGATCTCCATAGATGGCAACCCGTTGTAGCGCTCCAGGCGCGGCGAGCCATATATCCAGCGTGAAGTGACAAAGGCGGAGAACGGCACCATTTCGCCGTTGGCGCTACGAACATACATGTTGGTAATGTCGCTCGGCAGCATACGGAAGTGGGCATCAGCCTGAACGTACACTTTTTTCACGCGGCCGCGGTCAATAAAGTCATTGACGTAGTATCCGCCCAGCGCGGCTGATATCGTTTCATTGATATCGGAGAGCGATACGCCCAGCGCCTGCGCTTTTTCCTGATCGACATCCAGTTTGAACTGAGGGGTATCTTCCAGCCCATTAGGGCGTACCCGAACCAGCTGATCCGGATGCTGTTTCACCATGCCCAGCAGTTGATTGCGCGCCTGGGTCAGAGCGGTATGACCGAGTCCGCCCTGGTCGATCAGTTCAAAGTCGAAGCCGGTGGCGGTACCCAGCTCAATAATGGCTGGCATGTTGAACGGGAAAACCATGGCGTCTTTGATCTGGCTAAAGGCTACGGTGGCCCGCTTGATGATGGACTCCACGCTGTTTTCATCGCCGCTGCGCGCTTCCCAGGGCTTCAGGCTGACAAACGCCATACCGGAGTTTTGTCCCTGGCCGCTGAAGCTGAAGCCGTTAACGGTAAAGACGCTTTCGACGTTGGCCTTCTCGTTATGCAGGTAGTAGTCTGTCACCGTATCCAGGACCTTCTGCGTGCGCTCCTGGGTAGCACCGGACGGCAGCTGGATCATGGTCAGGAAGACGCCCTGGTCTTCGTCGGGCAGAAAGGACGTGGGCAAGCGCATGAACAGCACGGCCATCCCCACGACGATCAGCAGGTAGATCACCAGATAACGGCCAGTTCCACGTAAAATACCGCTGACGCTGTTGGTATAGTGGTTAACGCTCTGGTCGAAGCGGGCGTTAAACCAGCCGAAAAATCCTTTTTTCTCATGGTGTTCAGCTGAGGCTGGCTTCAACAACGTGGCGCAGAGCGCCGGAGTCAGTACCAGCGCAACCAGCACGGAGAGCGCCATGGCGGAGACGATGGTGATTGAAAACTGACGATAAATCGCGCCGGTTGAGCCGCCGAAAAAGGCCATCGGGACAAATACTGCGGAGAGCACCATGGCGATACCCACCAGCGCTCCCTGGATCTGCGACATAGATTTTTCCGTCGCTTCTTTTGGCGAGAGCTTCTCCTCAACCATCACACGTTCGACGTTTTCCACTACTACGATAGCGTCATCGACCAGCAGACCTATCGCCAACACCATGCCAAACATCGTCAGCGTGTTGATGGAGTAGCCAAACATCGACAATACCGCGAAGGTGCCCAACAGCACCACGGGTACGGCAATGGTTGGAATGAGCGTTGCGCGCATGTTCTGCAGGAACAGATACATGACAAGAAATACGAGAATAATTGCTTCAAAAAGCGTTTTGACCACTTCGTGAATGGAGATTTTGACGAAAGGGGTCGTATCATACGGATAGACCACCTTCATCCCCTGAGGGAAGTAGGGCTGCAGCTCGGCCAGCTTCGCTTTAATCGCGGTGGCGGTATCCAGGGCGTTGGCGCCGGTCGCAAGCTTAATACCCAGACCAGAGGCAGGTTTACCGTTAATTCTGGCGACAACGTTATAGTTCTCTCCCCCTAGCTCAATGCGGGCGACGTCTTTCAGATGGACGACAGAGCCATCGGCATTGACCCGCAGCGTGACCTTGCCAAACTCCTGCGGATCTTTGAGCCGCGTCTGAGCGATGATTGACGCGTTCAACTGCTGGCCTTTCAGCGCTGGCGTACCGCCGAGCTGACCCGCGGCGATCTGATCGTTCTGGACCTGCAGCGCATTGATGACGTCCACCGGCGTCAGGTTGTATTTATTCAGCAGGTTGCCATCCAGCCAGACGCGCATGGCGTACTGCGCGCCGAACAGCTGCACATCGCCCACGCCGTTGAGGCGGCTAATAGGATCTTTGACATTGGAGGCAACATAGTCAGAAATATCGTCCTGGGTGGTGGTCGGGTTATCAGAGATAAAGCCGGCGACCAACAGGAAGCTGCTACTGGATTTCTCGACGCTAATCCCCTGCTGCTGTACTTCCTGGGGCAGCAGCGGCGTGGCCAGCTGCAGTTTGTTTTGCACCTGTACCTGGGCAATATCGGGATCGGTACCCGATTTAAAGGTGAGCGTAATGGTTACCGAACCGGCAGAGTCGCTGGTCGACGACATATACATCAGATTGTCGATGCCGTTCATATTCTGCTCGATAACCTGGGTTACCGTATCCTGTACGGTCTGGGCATCTGCACCGGGGTAGGTGGCGGAGATCGCTACCGCAGGAGGGGCGATTGTCGGGTACTGAGCTATCGGCAGCTGCAGGATGGCCAGGCCGCCGGCAATCATCATAATGATAGCCAGCACCCAGGCGAAGACCGGTCGATGAATAAAAAACTTAGACATGGCTGGGTATCCTTATTGCACGGCCGGCGCCGCACGCTCCGCTTCCGCTTTGACAGTGACGCCTGGACGGACTTTCTGTAAGCCGCTGACAATCACTTTATCGCCCGGCTTCAGCCCACTGGTGATAAGCCACTTATCGCCAACGGCCTGAGTCGCGACCACTTCCCGGGTTTCAACCTGGTTTTTGTCATTCACCAGCATCACAGAGGCATCACCACGCGGCGTGCGGGTCACCCCTTGCTGCGGTACCAGGATAGCCTGCGGATCGACGCCTTCGTCTATGCGGGCGCGGACGAACATCCCCGGCAGCAGGACATGCTGCGGGTTAGGGAAGATAGCGCGCAGAGTAATTGAGCCCGTACTTTCATCAACAGTGACGTCAGAAAACTGCAGTGAACCTTTGAGCGGATAGGCCTGGCCGTTCTCCATGACCAGCTCAACGCTTTTGGTATCACCGCCGCGCTGCAGGCTTTCCTGCTTAAGGCGCATGAAGTCATTACTGGACTCCGTCACGTCAACATAGATGGGATCGAGCTGCTGGACGGTAGCCAGGGCATCCGACTGGCCGTTGGTGACCAGCGCCCCTTCGGTGACGCTCGATTTACCGATGCGCCCGCTAATGGGGGAGGTTACTTTGGTGTAGGCCAGGTTGATACGGGCCGTTTCTACGGCAGCTTTGGTGGCGATGACATCGGCATCGGCCTGGCGGGCGGTGGCCACTGCCTGATCGTATTCCTGCTGGCTGATATATTTAGTACCCAGCAGTGGAACGTAGCGTTTCACCGTCAAATGGGCGATAGCGGCCGCGGCTTCGGCTTTGGCCTCATCGCCTTTGGCGCTGTTCCACGCCGCCTGGTAGGTCGCCGGATCGATCTGATAGAGCGACTGGCCTGCTTCGACATCACTTCCTTCAACAAAGTTACGCTTCAGAATGATACCGCTCACCTGGGGGCGGACTTCCGCTACGCGAAAAGCAGAGGTTCGGCCCGGCAGTTCGGTGGTGACTGATAGCGGCGCGCTGTTCACGACATGGACCGTCACCTGCGGCGCCTGCGCATGGGGTTGCTGGTTGTCAGAATTATCGCAACCGGTTAGCAATAAGGCCGAGATAATTAAACCGGATAAAAGTGTCACTCTGGCGTGAGTCGTCATGGCGGTTCCTTATAGATTACGTACCCAATCAGGCGGCGAATCTGTGAAAGAAAGAGGGAATCAAAAAGCAGTTTGCCATCCTACAAATAAACGCCGTTGGATGTAAGAGATACTTATTTTTAAGCAATCAGCAAGGCACGCAAAAACAAAAAAATGGTCACTGTAGTATTGCGATTTATCGCAATTGTAAAAGTTGATAAATAGACATTATTTCAGTGAATGTATTTTCCGGTGATATTCACTTGAATAATTAATTCTCTTTTCGCATCAGGATTAACTTGTCTGCATTTTTGCTAAATAATACTTCATGGCAAATGCTAGATTAATTCTAATTAAGAATATCCTATATTATCTGCTTATCGGGAAGTGGGCCTTGTATGGCAAGAAAAACAAAAGAAGAGGCGCAGCGCACGCGGCAGCTCCTGATTGAGTCCGCAATCCAGCAGTTCGCCCTGCGCGGAGTAACCAACACCACCCTGACGGATATCGCCGATGCGGCGGGAGTGACTCGCGGCGCGGTGTACTGGCATTTTGCCAGTAAGACGGAGCTGTTTAATGAAATGTGGCAGCAGCAGCCGCCGCTTAGAGATTTGATTCAGCCCAGTCAGGCCATAGAGTACGAACAGGAGCCGTTAAATGCTTTACGCGAGCGGTTTATTGCAGGCCTGCGCTATATTGCTGCGAATCCTCGACAGCGCGCTCTGATGCAAATTCTTTATCAGCGCTGTGAGTTTTCCAGTGATATGCTTTCGGAATACGAAATTCGCCAACGTATTGGTTTTAATTATTCACTCATTGGCGGCATCCTGCAGTGCTGCGTGCGTAACAATATATTGCCAGCCGAAACAAACATTGAGATGATATTAATTGTTTTACACAGTGCTTTTTCCGGGCTGATTAAAAACTGGCTGCTCGATCCGCAACGCTTCGATCTTTATCAGCAGGCGCCTGCGCTGGTGGATAATATAATGGCGGTGGTCTGTGCTGCGCGTTTATCGGGAGGGCCTGCGCTACGGCTGGTGAATCAGTAATGAGTTCTGTTGGCGCAGATAATAAAAAAGGCGCTTCCCCATGCCGAAGAGCGCCTTTTATATCAAGCAAGCAACTGACTAGTATCAGTTCATGCCGTATGTTAATAACCATTGTTTATTACCGTTCGTGTTTGTTTGTCTAAATCATTCTAATTACATGATTTAACAGCACTTATATCTCGTTATTGTTTGTGCTTGTTCGTACTCGTTTGCGGGCTTACACTCTCCCGTGTATCACTCGGTGTATCACTCGTTTTACATGAACTGAGGTTTTATGGCTGGCACAAACAAACTCAGCGACAAAAAATTAAGGGCGCTCTTAGGGGCTGCCAGAAGCAAAGAGGAAATGCTAGCGGATGGCGAGGGATTAAGCGTGCGGCTTTTACGTTCTGGTGCTATCAGCTGGATATTTGCTTATCGCTTGGGCGGACGTGGTTCGAAACTGGAGCGGTTAACGTTGGGTAGCTACCCGGATATGTCGCTGAAGATGGCCAGAGAAAAGCGCGAGGAGTGCCGATCATGGTTGGCTGAAGGGAAAAACCCTAAATTCCAGCTTGATATTAAGACGGAGGAAATACTCCGGCCTGTTACCGTTCGCGATGCAATGACGTACTGGTTTAATGAATATGCCATTCATCACCGGGTTAACTGGGAAAGGCATCAGGCACAGGTAGAAAAACATATTTACCCGTATATAGGCGATCTGCCTCTCTCCCTGTGTGAAACCCGTCATTGGCTCGAATGCTTTGATCGTGCGAAACGTGAAACCCCCTACGCAGCCGGCTACGTTTTCCAGATGTGTAAACAGGCCCTCAAATTCTGCCGTGTGCGGCGCTATGCCATTAGCAACGCTCTCGACGACCTGACTATTCAGGACGTAGGCAAAAAGCAGGAGAAGGGCGACAGGGTGCACGATATGGGAGAGCTTACCCAAATCTGGTTATCAACGACCGGGAAAATGTATAAGCCGTATTACGCCTCGCTGCTGCGGCTGCTGGTGGTGTTTGGCTGCCGATCTCAGGAGATCAGGCTATCCACCTGGAAAGAGTGGGATTTGAAAGACTGGATCTGGATAGTACCGAAGGAACACAGCAAAGGCGGTGAAAAAATTATTCGTCCGATCCCTGAAGCTATTCGGCCCTTTGTCGAGGATCTATACAAAGAGCATTCCCATTCTGGGCTATTGCTCGGCGAGGTCAAAAAGCCAGAAGCCGTCAGCCAGTGGGGCAGGGGAATTTATAAAAGGCTGGGCCAAGCTGAACCATGGACGCTACACGATTTACGCCGAACTTTTGCCACCACGCTTAACGATATGGGAATTGCTCCGCATGTTGTCGAGCAACTTCTGGGACATGTGCTGGGCGGTGTAATGGCAATTTACAATCGGAGCCAGTATTTACCGGAAAAACTGGACGCATTAAATAAATGGATGGAGCGCCTCGAACTTATCTCTGGTGAACATTCTAATGTTACTATTTTGAAGGTTGCAAAATGATAGATAAAAATAACCTACCACAAAGATTATATTACACACTTCCTGATGCAGCTAAAGTCTTGGGGTGTGAAGTTCGGGATATAATTCATTATGCGGCAATTCATGCCTTGCAACTTTCGGTGTACATAAAACTTCATCATTGTGAGACCGATTCATGGTTTCATCTTAATATGCCTTCAAGCAAAGTAGATGACATTGATATATTTTCCATGCTAAGGGGCGATGGCTGGGAGATTGACTTCGTAGAGTTTAAAAGCAAATCTGAAAAATTCTTTGCTGATGGCTATTATGCTAAGGCTGTAAGCGGATTTTTTTATGTTGATGGTTACAACCTAATTCCTCTTGAATTCAATGAGTCTGACGAAATCTCTCTGGTTGGCGTTTCTACTTTACCGAGCTTCATCGATGGACAGTGTATTGATGTTAATTTTATGATGAATCATTTAAAAGTGAATAGTAATTATTTATGTGTTAGGAAAAATGACATGGATTTTATAAATAAAAATGTTTCCATGCCATCTAAAGATTTAAATAGTGAATCAAGGAAAACCACAGCAAAAAAATCAGAACTTATATTCTATCTTTTAAAGATGATTCCAGAGTTATCTTGCGTGGATTTAGAGAGAGAAAAAATCACAAAGATAGCTTCGATGATAGAAGAAATTGCAGCTAAGAAAGGTATTGATTTACCTTCTACTCACTGGCAAACGTGGAGCAAATACCTTGAGAGATAATGTGATATCACTCGGTAGTTATGTGATATCATACACCCTGCGTTAATCATTATGCAATATGCCCACGAACTGTAATAAACGAGGGCATACATAAATGAACAATCCTGAACCACTGCAAGACCAATCCGATCGTATTATTCGTGAGGATGAATGCCGCCGTCTAACAGGCATTTGCCGTACAACCCGTTATCAGAAGGAAATAAAGGGAGAATTCCCTGCACGCCGTCAGCTTGGTGGGCGTTCCGTCGGGTGGCTGCTGTCAGAGGTCAATAGCTGGTTGAACAACCAACCTAAAGCCCAGCTGAAATCGGCATAAGGGGCTGGATATGGCACATAAAACAAAGGCGGCCATGCCGGGCCGCCAATGCAATAACACTAAACATATTCAGGATACCAGGCTTGCTGCTGGTGGTCAAAGCTTAGGCGCTCCTGAGATTACAGGAACTGCGCCATTGGCGCGGTTAGGGGGTATGTCCAATAATGGCTACACCCCCTTTGGGTCAACGAACTTTTCCGTATTCCAGCAGGGTACGGCGATGGCGTATACCCCTCAGCCTTTCGACTCGATGCCGCGCTTATCCAATTCTCTGCGCAGTAGTCGTTTTATCCATCCGGCCTTGTTGTCGTCGCCGTCCTCTTTCATGGCAATAGCAAGGCGCTCTGATAAATCCGCATCCAAGCGAACCTGTACCACATTGCGTTCTTTTTGGTTTTCTTTGGTTGACATTGGCGTTCTCCGGTATATATTAAATTCACTGACAGTCAATGTACACCAATGCATTGCATCAAGTAAAGCAAAGCCCGGCAGTGCGCTAACACTGTCCGGGCCTCTAACCAAACCGTTAATCGAGGTAACAGTTATGGCTGATCAACAGCATACCCAAACTCACCCAAAATTTACATGGCTCTTTCTGGCAACCCCTAAGAGCCATCCAGACTGTTCGCCGGTAGTTCTGCGTTTTGATACTGATACTGAGGAGAATGCCCGCGCCGCTTTTCCCGGCTGGGAAATGGTATTCGCCGCCAAAATTCGGGCAGAAGCACCATGTCGGGTCGCGTTCTTTGATTACAACACTCGCCGCGGTTGGGCTTTTGATAGCGCCTCAGACAGAGAGGTGGTTGGCCATGATTAATACATACCGCACTAAAAGCGATCTTCTGACATTAGCTCAAGAGATCGCCGCGCTTCTGTCATGCGCTTCTTATTTGGCAACGATCAGAGGGGATGAAGAGCGTCTCCATGTAATGAGTTTAACTGGCCTTGCTTACCGCCTTGCTGATGAACTGGCCAATGAGCTGGATATCTCGGATCTCGACCAGATTAAGTCTTGCAAGGATGGCGCCCAATGATCAGCAACGTGAAATTTAATGAGCTGGCTGGTCGTGTTGAGCAACTGGTGGGCAAGGTGGAAGAACTGGAAAATTGTATCAAGGCGCTGGCAGATAGTCAGGGTGGCGATATACCTCCGGGCATGTCTCCGGTTTCCACGCTGGCGGCCGAGTTCGGCATAAGCACTAAGAAAGCCGAGGAACTGGCGAAAAACACCGGCGTGTTGTTGGTTAAGCATAAAGGCGGCGGTTATCTGGCCCATGACGAGAAATTCAGGGAGGCGGCGCGGCTGATACTGCGCAAGGCAACCCGGCGTCGCGGTTCGGCCTACTGGTTTCATCCGTTGATCGGCAAATTCCAGATGAGCGGGGGGATCCCGAAATGAAGAACGCCCCGAATCTGAAACATCTGCCAAAGGATAAGTTTGTCGAAGCGGTTATTTTTGCCGGCGCTGATGCATGGAGTCATGCCAGACAATGGGAAGAGGGATTAGGCAAGAAGATTGCGGAAGATACCACGCCTCCTGTTTATCTGGGGCCGCGACAACTGGAGGAACTGGACAACCTGCGCATTATCGATAATGGCCGCAGAGCTGCGCGGGTGTATCTGGCTGGCGAGATTGAACCGCTGATGATTAATGCGATTGGTGCCCGGCTGGCGCTCGCAGGCGTGCAGGATGCCAAATTATATAAAGGCATTCCGGATCGCCATCCGGAGGACTGGCATGATTATCTTAAGCGTCTCCGGGAAGAGGCAGAAAGCGGGGATAGCACAGTGGTAAATCTTCCGGTGAAGAAACGAGAGCCGAAGCCTGACGCCGGTGATGAACTGAAACCCCGTGTTGAGAGCCGCGACAATGGCCTGTACTGGATAACCCCAAAGGTGGACAAGGATAGCGGCGAGATCATCAACAATGAAACGTGGTTATGCTCCCCGCTTGAAGTTGTCGGATCTGGTAGTGACGGGGCTGAGCGGTATCTTGTTTTGCGCTGGCATTCGCCGCGTGGCCGCGAAGAGATCACCAGAGCGATACCCTGTGCGGATGTCGGGGAGCGAGAGGGCTGGCGAGTGCTGAAATCTGGTGGTGTTCAGGTCACAACGAAAAGCACATACCGGGCGATTCTGGCCGACTGGCTACAACAAAGTAGCGCAGGGCAGGAATGGCAGATCAGCCATACATCCGGATGGCTGCACGGTGCGTACATCATGCCGGACGGCGAAGTTATCGGGGAGCCGGAAACGCCGATTCTGTTTAACGGTCGCAGCGCGGCGGCGGGCGGCTATGTGGTGGCTGGAACGGCGGAAAGCTGGCGTGATTCTGTGGGCCGGCTGGCTGGTGGCAACCCGTCAATGATGCTGGGTGTTGCCACCTCGCTGGCTGCGCCGCTGGTGGGGTTGGTTGGCGCTGATGGGTTTGGGGTTCACCTTTTCGAGCAGTCGAGCGCAGGCAAAACGACTACAGCCAATATTGCGAGCAGTCTCTGGGGCGAGCCGGACGCTCTGCGCCTCACCTGGTACGGCACCGCGCTGGGTATCGCCAACGAAGCGGAAGCGCACAATGACGGTTTGCTACCGCTGGACGAAATCGGGCAGGGGAGTAACGCGCGTGATGTGGCCACGTCGGCTTATACCCTGTTCAACGGCGCCGGGAAGTTGCAGGGCGCTAAAGAGGGCGGAAACCGCGAGTTAAAGCGCTGGCGCACTGTTGCGATCAGCACCGGGGAAATGGATGTAGAGACGTTTCTTATTGCTGGTGGCCTGAAGGTGAAAGCCGGGCAACTGGTGCGCCTGCTGAATGTACCGATGGAAAAATCCACCGCCTATAACGGCCTGGCGAACGGAAAAGCCCACGCCGACGCGCTTAAAGATGCCTGGTTGAGTAATCACGGTGCCGCAGGGCGTGAATGGGTTAAATGGCTTGCCGGCCACCAGCAGGAGGCAAAACAGGCCGTCAGGGATGCACAGGCGCGCTGGCGTGGTCTTATCCCGGCAGACTACGGCGAACAGGTTCACCGCGTGGCAGAGAGATTTGCCATTCTGGAAGCGGCGCTGGTGATCGGGAGTGAAATCACCGGGTGGAGCGAACAGGCAAGCCGTGATGCTATCCAGCACAGTTTTAACGCCTGGGTGAAAGAGTTCGGCACTGGGAACAAGGAACACCAGCAGATCATCGAACAGTGCGAGGCGTTTCTGAATGCCTATGGCCTGAGCCGATACCTGCCATACCCTGAAACGGATCCGCGTGACCTGCCGATTAAGGATCTCGCCGGGTACCGTTCCGGAAATAGTGCTGGTGAGGAGTCTTTCAAGTTCTACACCTTTCCGGCGGCATTTGAGCAGGAGATAGCGCAGGGCTTTAACCCGCGTCAGTTTGCAAAGGCGCTGGCCAGTGCCGGGATGCTGGAATCAGGGGACAACGGGCGGCATAAGAAGAAGGCGCTCAGGAAGATGGGGGGGAAGCAGCATGTCTTTTACGTCCTGATGTTCTCGCCAGATAGTGAATAGATTTTCTTACACGTGTGATGCTAAAAGTAGTGGGTTATGTGGGTTATGGTATAGGATTACACTGTAAGGATATGATTTTAAACGGATGTTATAACCCACTTGTAACCCACTTTACCCCGTTTATAACCCATAAACATGCCAGAATAACCCACTTAGAAAATCGTAACCCACTTTTAAAATGGAAAAGTGGGTTATTTCAGGGGGATTCTGGGTTACGATTTTGTATAGTTAAAATGTTAACTTGCTGAATATTAAAAATAAAAAATACTTAGCAAGCGAAGATAACCCAGTAACCCACGTAACCCACTACGTTTTGTTTATATACGCTGAAAATAGAGATGCGAGGTCAGGTATGAATATCACAGCGGCATTGAAAGAATTTGAAGATGACAGACAGATTAAGCACCTTGAGACAACATCACTCCAGGAATTCCGGCAACATGTAAAAGCAGAGAATTTTCTCTTCGTTGATTCTCACGATCATCTGGTGGACGCTTTTTCCGGACGTTGCTTTGCGGCAAGCAAGGAGCAGTTAGATGAACTAATTTCCTACCTTGAGCGTCTTCGTGAGACGCTTCCTGATCATGACCCTCGTTATCTATAACGTACAGGCCGGGGAAACCCGGTTTTTTTTTACTCTAAATCTAATTAACCTTTTTTTCTGATAAAAATAATTTTACTTACCACTTTTATCGATCAATGATGGTGCGTATACCATTAGCTACGATAAGGGTAAGAAGATGGCAGAACGAAGCAATAGGCAGCACGATAAAGGCGGTACGGTTCATATCGATGCTGAAACCATGAAAAAAATAGAGGCGTATCAGGCATTCATCCGTAAGAATCACCCGGATATGCCCGTACCAACGAAAGGTCAGATTGTGCGCAGCAGCGTTAACTACTGGCATCACCAGACGCTGGGGGCCTGGGTATGAAATCCTGGTACACCATCAAAGCAGCGAGCGATGCCACCAGCGCCAATATCAGTATTTACGAGGAAATCGGCGGCTGGGGTATCACTGCTCAACAGTTCTCTGAAGACCTGAAAGCCCTGGGCGATATTTCCCATATCTGCCTTCACATCCACTCACCCGGTGGTGACGTGTTCGACGGCATCGCTATCTACAACCTTCTGAATAAACACCCGGCAAAAGTCACAGTGCATATTGATGGCCTTGCTGCCTCTATGGCCTCAGTCATTGCGATGGCCGGTGACCGTATCGTTATGCCGGAAAATGCTCTCATGATGATCCACAAGCCGTGGGGAATCTCCGGTGGTAATGCCAACGATATGCGCGACTATGCCGAACTGCTGGATAAGGTTGAAAACGTCCTGATCCCGGCTTACGCCCGCAAAACTGGCAAGTCTGCTGAAGTGCTGGCGGCCATGCTGGAGGATGAGACCTGGATGGATGGCCGTGAATGTGTAGCGCAGGGATTCGCCGATGAGGTGTTACCGGCGGTCAGCGCAATGGCCTGTATTGAATCGAAACGAATTGAGGATTTTGAGCATATGCCAAAAGAGATTAAAGGGATGATCACCAGTCCGAAAGGCTCCACCAGTAGTGCGGTGCCGGAACAGAACCGTATCAACGGGATTAAAGACCTGTTTGCTATGTTCGGCGGTAAGCATGATTCACTGAAAATGCAGTGCCTGGAAGATGTGGACTGCACGCCGGAAAAAGCGAAAGACATGCTGCTGACTGCCTTGGGCAAGATTGCGACCCCATCGAACAAAAGCACTGGTGCACACATTTACGCTGGTAACGGCAACATTACCGGCGATGCTATCCGCCAGGGGCTTTATTCCCGTCTGGGTCACGAACGCGCCGAACGCGGGAACCCTTATGCCATGATGAGCCTGTTTGATATGGCTCAGTCATCGCTGGTGGATCGTGGCATTAGTATCAGCGGCTTTGGCAACCGCTCGCAAATTGTGAATCTGGCCTTTACGCACAGTACAAGCGACTTTTCCCATATCCTTGCTGGTGGCGCTGAGAAATCTGTACTTACAGGCTGGCAGAACAGCGGTGAAACTTTCCAGCAGTGGACGAAAACCGGCTCGCTATCCAACTTCCATGAAGCCAAGCGCGTTGGGCTGAATGGCTTTTCTGAGCTGGAAAAGGTGCCAGAGGGGGCTGAATACAAATATGTCACTACCAGTGACAGCGGCGTACCTATCGCTCTTGCGACGTATGGCAATATCTTCTCCATTACCCGCCAGGCCATCATCAATGACGATTTGAGCCAACTGACGACCGTTCCTCAGGCTATGGGCCGTGCTGCTGCGCGTACTGTAGGGAATCTGGTCTATCTGAACCTGACGGCGAACAGCAAGTTTACAGACGGTAAGCCGCTATTCCATGCCGACCATAAAAACCTCATCGCTAAAGGGATGGATACTGACGGACTTAATGAAGCCCGTAAGGCTATGCGCCTGCAGGAAGACGCGAACGGCGATCCGATCAATGTCATCCCAGCCTATATCCTCGTCCCTGCGGCTCTGGAAGGGGCAGCCAATCGCGCGGTGCTCTCATCTTCCTCGCTGTTCCCTGTAGACCAGGACGGCACACTGAACCAGAACCCCGGCATCATTAACGTGGTTAAAGATATGGCTCAGGTTGTGGTTGAGCCGCGACTGGATAAGTCAGACAACAAGCAGTGGTATGTTGCGGCGGCACAGGGCACAGACACTATCGAGGTTGCTTATCTCGACGGGATGGATACGCCATATCTTGAGCAGCAGGAGGGCTTCACCGTTGATGGTATCGCCTGGAAGGTGCGCATCGATGCAGGTGTGGCTGCGCTGGACTACCGCGGGCTGGTCAAATCGAGTGGGGCATAAGAGCAGAGGGGCGGCCACGGCTGCCTATTTCTCGTGGGTCCTCCGGGCGGGGCGACCTTCCACGGGGCGGCGCGCTCGCGGGAAACGGCTGGTTTTTGAATTCTAAGGTCATCATCATCATTCGCTAACCGATTGATTTTAAATACATGAGAATCTTAAAAAGTGGCAATGATGATGGTTTGTATGTTTTTTGTTCATCATCATCGGGGGGGATGATGAAAACAATACGGCTGACAATTACTGAACTGGCCGACGTCACCGGGATTCACCGACAGACGGTCTCAAAGCGCCTGCAGGATATTCCGCCTGAGTCGGGCAGTAGCTGTAAGAGAAAGTATTACGACCTAAAAATAGCATTGGCGGCAATTTACTCTAAAGGAGAAATACAGAATGCAAAGTAAAGAAGTGATGACCCGTATTGAACTTAGTGGTGTATTAGCTAAGACGTTCGGCCGTGTTCACCACCGAGTAATCAGAACGACTCAGGAAGCAGGCGTGGCATTAGCGGCGACAATTCCGGGTTTTGAGCGATTCATGATTGATAGCAAAGATAAGGGGCTGACCTTTGCTGTTTTCAGGGGTAAGACAAATATTGGTGCCGATGATTTGGGTTATCCGGTAACGGGTGACGCTATTCGCATTGTCCCGGTTATTGCCGGCAGTAAAAAATCCGGTTTGCTTCAGACAATAATGGGTGCCGTGCTCGTCGCCGCGGGAGCTATTGCAACCTTTGTTTTCGATCAGCCATGGGGTGTTAACCTGATGGTCGCTGGTGGATCTATGATGGCTGGCGGTGTTATCCAGATGCTCTCCCCTCAACCCGGAGGTTTAGCCCGTAAAGAGTCCTCCGATAATAAAGCCAGCTATGCCTTTGGCGGTGTCACTAATACAGCCTCGCAGGGCTACCCGGTAGGCCTTCTATACGGCAAACGCCGAATTGGTGGCGCAATTATCTCCGCTGGTATCTATGTGGAGGATCAGCTTTGACAAATCAGGCGAGACTCTGGCCGGAAGGAGAGATCTTTACCCGTAAGGTGTTGATACCGACAAATTACGACCCACTACCTGTTAAGGTGGTATACGTTGTCCCACCGTTCGATGCCGTTATTGAAACGTGGCAGAACAAAGACCCGATGAAGTCTTACGACTTATTTCGCCAGTTCATCGTTGACTGGGATCAGCAGGAAAAACTAACCGATGACATTCTGAAATGTTTTCTGATGGCCTATCCAGGAACTGATGAGGCTATCTTTGCAGGATGGTGTGAGTATATGAAAGAAATATTGGCTGCTAACCATAAATGTTATTCGATTATCAGCCAAGTAGTTAACTGAATTGCTAAACGTTTTCTTTCCGATTTAGCCAAGTACTGATTAAAAAAAGAGCCATTGAACCAGCAAGGTTAACAGCTAACTCTGCATGGCGCGGTGAAGGCTTTACTGCGCCTTTATTTTTCCCATGAGCATCTCCTAAACGATTTCTTAAAGTTCCCAAACCGTTTACTACAGCTGAGCATCCACCTAAAATTTGCTTGAAAACAGTCTCTGAATGTTGATCGCTTGATAGGTTAAGTTCTTTCGCCACAAGTTTGTACAACTCTGACATTTCGATATTTTTATTATTATAAGGGACTTGCATATCATCTAGTATGTGTTTGCATACTGTTTCAAGCAATGTTCTTGCAGATGTAATCGCACCCTCAGGATCAGCATGACGACGCTCCAATGCTTTTATCCATACATTATGAACGCCGTTTTCATCAAATCGCTTTAAAACATCCGAAATATCTTCATCGGCAGGAGCTTTGTTTTTACCTTCAAGATAATCCATCAATTCTTGAAACTCACCCCAAATGTATTGCCTCCTATCAGCGTATGTACTGAATTCATATTTAATAAACTGCCAAAACTGATCTGTGTTTCGGTTGGTTTTGATGAAAGAAGGGATAAGGGAGTTGTACACTGGAGAATCAACAAAATAGCGCCTTAATTCCTGATACTCATACGGCAAACCAGGCCCGCCAGTAGCTATGCTGATCAACTGATTCTGTAGACTCTCTGCTCTCTCAAGATCGGTTGTAAGCTCATCGAGAATTGATTTCATATAAATCCCTTCTAATGTAGAAGGCTACAATCTTACTTTTAAACAGCAACTTCGTTCAATGAGGTTCGTAACCGTTCGCGCCACGGTGTATCACTGGGTATATCACTACCAATAAAAAAGGCGCTTCCCCATGCCGAAGAGCGCCTTTTTAATCAACAAGTTAACTGACTAGTATCAGTTCATGCCGTATTTTTTCAGTTTTTTACGCAGCGTACCGCGGTTGATGCCCATCATCAGAGCAGCGCGGGTCTGGTTACCACGGGTGTATTGCATCACCATGTCCAACAGGGGCTGTTCAACTTCAGCCAGTACCAGCTCATACAGGTCATTCACATCCTGACCGTTCAGTTGAGCAAAATAGTTCTTCAGTGCCTGTTTAACCGAGTCACGCAGGGGCTTTTGAGTTACCTGATCCTGAGAGTTAACGGTAGAAACGGTCAGTACGTCAGAATTTACGCGTTGTTCGAACATAGTTCTGTCAGCTCTTTATTTCTATTACGCAAAATTTTCGAAGTATGCCTCCAACGCCTCCAGCTGTTCGCTGGCATCCTCAATGGCGTTGAATGTGCGCCGAAACTGGTCATCTGGAGCATGTTCCTGAAGATACCAGGAGACGTGTTTACGCGCGATTCGGTACCCTTTTGCCTGACCATAAAAGTCATGCAACTCCCGAACGTGCGCACAAAGCAAGCGCTTCACCTCTGCCAGCGGCAGCGGGGGCAGCAGCTCTCCAGTGTCCAGATAATGCTGGATTTCCCGAAAGATCCAGGGTCTTCCCTGAGCTGCACGGCCTATCATCAGGGCATCAGCCCCTGTATAGTCGAGCACAGCTCTGGCTTTAAGCGGGTCAGTAATGTCGCCATTCGCGATAATCGGAATGGAAACTTTCTGCTTAACTGCCCGAATACTGTCGTACTCAGCGTCTCCGTTAAACAAGCAGGCGCGGGTGCGTCCGTGAATAGTCAGAGCCTGAATGCCACACTCTTCGGCCAGTTGGGCAATCTCTACGCAGTTACGGTGTTCCGGTTCCCAACCGGTGCGAATCTTGAGAGTCACAGGAACGTCCACCGCGTTAACGACCGCCGTCAGGATCGACTTCACCTGGTCGGGGTACTGCAAGAGGGCTGAACCTGCAAGCTTGCGATTCACCTTTTTCGCCGGGCATCCCATATTGATATCAATAATCTGGGCGCCACTTTCCACGTTAATCCGCGCGGCGGCAGCCATCTCTTCCGGCACGCTACCGGCGATTTGCACGGTACGAATACCGGGCTCATCGATATGCACCATCCGTAAACGGGACTTGTCGCTCTCCCACACCTGTGGGTTAGAAGACATCATCTCGGAAACGGTTAAACCCGCTCCCATCTCGTAGCACAGCGTCCGGAATGGTCTGTCAGTAATGCCAGCCATGGGCGCTGCGATCAGGCGATTTCTGAGCTGGTGGTGTCCGATGCGCATGAGTTAAGAAATGACCATACTGTGACTGCAAGGCGGCGTATATTACGCATTTTTTGCACGAGATGAAAGGCCAAACTTTGAGCAATCCTCTGTTGCAGATCAATGAATCCGGGACTAGCGTAAAAGGGATGAATAAATACTTATATTAATCATTGATTTAATGGATGATGGATAATTTGTGTCCATTTATAAAATCATAAAACTTCTCGATTTTTCTTGGATAAACTGGCCGCATGGCGATATAAAACGCTGTTTTTGTAGCCAAAAAAGTGCTCTGTAGTGCGATCTGCCTCTCATTTCCTGGCATTATTTGGTGGCTACTGGAAACAAAAATGCGGCCCGTAGGCCGCATCGCGCTTAGTTTTTCCGGCCGGTAATCCGGCACCACTCTTCCTTCTCGACCACCGGGTCAAGGGTGAAGAGATCGGCGTAGGCTTCACAGACGCTCTCCGCCTGGCTGGCAAGGATGCCGGAAAGCCCCAGCAAACCGCCTGAAACGGGCAGGACGCTGATTAATGGCGCCAGCTCACGCAGCGGGCCTGCCAGGATATTCGCGACCACCACGTCGGCTTTCATCGACTCCGGTTGGTCCTGAGGAAGATAGAGCTCCAGGCGTTCAGAAACGCCGTTACGCTGCGCGTTATCACGACTGGCCTGAATAGCCTGCGGGTCGATATCAATCCCGATTGCTTTTGCCGCCCCCAGCTTCAGTGCGGCAATCGCCAGGATGCCGGAGCCGCAGCCGAAATCAATCACCGTTTTTCCGTTGAGGTCGAGTCCATCCAGCCACTGCAGGCACAGGGATGTCGTCGGATGCGTACCGGTGCCAAAGGCCAGACCCGGATCGAGCATCACGTTGACGGCATTTTCATCCGGAACATCGCGCCAGCTTGGGCAGATCCATAGCCGCTCCCCGAAGCGCATGGGGTGGAAGTTATCCATCCATTCCCGTTCCCAGTCTTTATCTTCCAGCTGCTCGATCTTATGCGCGAACCCGGCGCCCAGCAGCGGATGCTGCTCCAGTTGGGCAACGACCGCTTTCATATCGGTTTCAGCATCGAACAGGCCGATTACGTCGGTATCCCCCCACAGGCGGGTTTCCCCGGGCAATGGCTCAAATACCGGCGTATCGTGCGTATCCTGGAAGGTGATCGAGACCGCTCCGGCCTCCATCAGCGCATCGCTAAGATCTTCAGCGTTCGCGCCGGTGGTATTTAGTTTCAGTTGGATCCATGGCATAGCAAAACTCTTTATTTATCAGTAGTCAAAATGGGGGGCTGTGGGGCGGGACGACCGAAACGGTTCCCCGCCACAAACGCCAGCAAACTCAGCAGCAGCGCGGGAACGATCGGGTGAAAGCCCAGAAACTGCACTTTCAGCGTGGCCAGTACGGCATACAGGACGCCGCCTACGATCATCGCGCTCAGCGCGCCAGCCGCGTTGGCGCGTTCCCAGTAAAGGCCCAGCACCAGCGGCCACAGGAAGACGGCTTCCAGGCCGCCGAAGGCCAGCAGGTTCAGCCAGATTATCATCTCCGGCGGCCGCCAGGCCGCGAGCAGCAACAAGACCCCCAGCAGGAGCGTGATGCCGGCGGACATGCGTTTAAGCCGCTTTTCGTTAGTCGCCTGATCCGGCCGCCAGTTCAGGTACAGATCTTTGATGATCGTAGCGGAACTTTGCAGAAGTTGGGCATTGATCGTCGACATAATCGCCGCCATCGGCGCGGCAAGGAAGATCCCGGCGGCAAAGGGCGGAAGCACTTTAACCATCAGCGTCGGGATCACCAGATCCGGCACGGTTAAATCGGGGATCACCGCCCGGCCTAATGCCCCAGCCAGATGCATGCCAAACATCAGGATCGCCACCACGATGGTGCCGATAATGATGCCGCGATGCACGGCTTTGCTGTCTTTGTAGGAGATACAGCGCACTGCGGTATGTGGCAGACCAATAACGCCGAAGCAGACCAGCACCCAAAACGAGGCCATAAAGGTTGGCGAGAGGATATCCTCCGCGCCCTGCGGGGACACCAGCTTGACGTCGATCGACTGCAGCGTCTCTACCGCATGGCCAACCCCCCCGGCGGCGTGGATCACGCCCACCAGCAGCACGATCGTGCCGATCAGCATTACCATGCCCTGCATCGTGTCGTTGAGCACGCTGGCGCGAAAGCCGCCATAGGCGGTATACAGCGCGATGCTGACCCCGAAGATCAGCAGGCCGGTATCGTAAGGAATACCGGCAGCCGTCTCCAGCAGGCGGGCGCCGCCGATAAACTGGACGGTCATGGCGCCGACAAAGGCCACCAGCAGACTCAGGCTGGCCAGCCAGACCAGCAGGCGACTCTGATAGCGCGCAAACAGCATGTCATTGAGGGTGACAGCATTATAGCGACGCGCAAGGATGGCGAATTTTTTCCCCAGCACGCCCAGCGACAGCCAGATGGCGGGGAGCTGGATCATCGCCAGCAGCACCCAGCCCAGGCCGTATTTATAGGCGGCGCCGGGTCCGCCGATAAATGAGCTGGCGCTGATATAGGTGGCGGTTAGCGTCATGGCCAGCACGAAGCCGCCCATCGAGCGGCTGCCGAGAAAGTACTCATTAAGAAAGCTACCTGAGGCGCGTTTTCTCATGGCGTAGAGGGATAAACCGAACACCACCACCAGGTAGGCGATCAGGGGAATAATGACCTCAAACTGCATCATCGTCCTCCAGAGAAATATCGCGGAAAATCAGTTTGACCATCGCCCAGCACAGCAGAATGAACAGCAGCGGTACCAGCAGGCAGGCCATTTCAAACCAGTGTGGCAGGCCGGTAAAGCCAATAGCCACCCCCGGCAGATAGGCGGCGGCCAGCCAGGCGGCAAGGTAGAGAAGGGTCAGCCACAGCGCCCAGCGCGCTTCTTTGTGGGCCTGAACAAAGCGTTTGTCCATTTTTTGTCCCTTGAGGATGAAGAAAGCGGGGATTGTACCGCATGGTATAGATGAGGAGAGAGAAAAAGAAAAAAGGCCGGTTTACCCGGCCTTTTGCTGAGAGAGCAGAATTATTTTTCCTGCAAGCCGAGTTTTTTCTCCAGATAGTGGATATTGGTGCCACCATGCTGGAAATTCTCGTCGCTCATAATGCGCATCTGCAGATCGACGTTGGTTTTGATGCCATCGATGATCAGCTCCTGCAGCGCATTCTTCATGCGGGCAATCGCCACGTCACGGCTTTCGCCGTAGCAGATCAGTTTACCGATCATGGAGTCATAGTACGGCGGTACGGTGTAACCGGCGTAAATATGTGACTCCCAGCGCACGCCAAAGCCACCCGGCGCGTGGAAACGGGTGATTTTGCCCGGGCTCGGCAGGAAGGTGTTCGGGTCTTCGGCGTTGATACGGCATTCCACCGCATGGCCGCGAACTACCACTTCATCCTGCTTGATGGACAGCGGCTGGCCGGCTGCGATACGCAGCTGCTCTTTGATCAGGTCAACGCCGGTGATCATTTCAGTTACCGGATGCTCTACCTGGATACGGGTGTTCATTTCAATGAAGTAGAACTCGCCGTTTTCGAACAGGAACTCAAAGGTACCCGCCCCGCGGTAGCCGATATCCACACAGGCTTTCGCGCAACGCTCGCCGATGTAGCGACGCAGTTCCGGGGTGATGCCCGGCGCCGGCGCTTCTTCGACCACTTTCTGATGACGGCGCTGCATGGAGCAGTCACGTTCAGCCAGATAGATAGCGTTACCCTGACCATCCGCCAGCACCTGAATTTCAATGTGGCGTGGGTTTTCCAGGTATTTCTCCATGTAGACCATGTCGTTGTTGAAAGCCGCTTTGGCTTCCGCTTTGGTCATGGAGATGGATTGCGCCAGTTCAGCGTCGCTACGTACAACGCGCATACCGCGACCGCCGCCGCCGCCGGAGGCTTTGATGATAACCGGGTAGCCGATGCGTTTGGCATGCGCGCGGTTAGCGTCCATGTCGTCGCCCAGCGGGCCATCAGAACCTGGAACGGTCGGAACGCCGGCTTTCTTCATGGCGGTGATGGCGGACACTTTGTCGCCCATCAGGCGGATAGTGTCGGCTTTCGGGCCGATGAAGATGAAACCGGAGCGCTCAACCTGCTCAGCAAAATTAGCGTTCTCAGAGAGGAAGCCATAACCCGGGTGAATCGCTACCGCGCCAGTGATCTCAGCGGCGCTGATAATGGCCGGAATGTTCAGATAGCTTTTTACGGACGGAGCCGGACCGATGCAGACCGTCTCATCCGCTAACAATACGTGTTTTAGATCGCGATCCGCAGTGGAGTGCACAGCGACAGTCTTGATGCCCAATTCTTTACAGGCACGCAGGATGCGCAGTGCGATCTCGCCACGGTTAGCGATGACAATTTTATCCAGCATGTTCGCCTCGTTACTCGATAACTACCAGCGGCTCGTCGAATTCTACCGGTTGGCCGCTTTCGATCAGAATGGCTTTCACCACGCCGGCTTTGTCGGCTTCGATCTGGTTCATCATTTTCATCGCTTCGACGATGCACAGGGTGTCGCCCACGTTAACTTTCTGGCCAACTTCCACAAACGCTTTCGCGTCCGGGCTCGGCGTACGATAGAAAGTACCAACCATCGGGGAACGTACGATGTGACCACTGATTTCCGCTTTCGCCGGCGCTTCAGCCGCAGCAGCTGGTGCGGCAGTCGCGGCGGCAGGCGCCTGAGGCTGCATCATCGGCGCAGCATAAGCCTGCTGCATAACCGGATAGCTTGCGGCCGGTGCAGAGCGGCTGATGCGAACAGACTCTTCGCCTTCAGAAATTTCCAGTTCGGAGATACCTGATTCTTCAACCAGCTCGATCAGTTTTTTAATCTTACGAATATCCATGAGTGGGTTCCGTACTCTTTGTTTAGTGTGATTGTGACAGGCGTTTTACCGCCGTCTGTAAAGCGTATGAATAACCATCCGCCCCCAGCCCGCAAATGACGCCAGCGGCGACATCTGACAGATACGAGTGCTGGCGGAAGGGTTCGCGTGCATGCACATTGCTCAGGTGAATCTCGATAAACGGGATGTTCACGGCGAGCAAAGCGTCACGGATTGCTACGCTGGTATGCGTGAACGCGGCCGGATTAATCAGGATATAGTCCACGTTGTCTTTAGCCTGATGAATTCGGTCGATTAACGCATGCTCCGCGTTGGACTGCAGGTGATCCAGACTCACATTCAGCGCCGCCGCTTCAGATGTTAAACGGTTAACAATTTCAGCCAGCGTGAGAGGGCCATACTTCTCAGGCTCGCGGGTACCGAGCATGTTAATGTTTGGACCATTCAAAAGCAAAATGTGAAACTTCACTGCCATTGTGTGGCGATCTCCTGCCATTTTCGGGTAAAAAACAACATATACCTTCAATGCGCCCTTGTCACCTTTTCAGGGTCAGAAAACCCCGTCAGGAAAACCAAAGTCGCACATTATAACGATTTCGTAGCAATTGGCAGCTAAATACTGGTCTTATCAGGGAAGATTATCAACCGCTATCTGAAAAAGAGTCGCGGTTGATAAAGGATCTGCGGGAAACTGCACATTACCGGATTGCGCGCCACCACTGGCGGAACTTCTTGTAACGCCATGTCAATAGCCCCGCTGCCAGCAGGGCATATATAACGGGCTGCGGCGAGACGATCTTCACTGACCACAGGTAGTGTATCGGCGCGAGGATCGCCACCAGATAGACGAAGTTGTGTAAAAGTTGCCAGCGACGCCCCAGTTTTCGCTGCATCGCTTGCGTGGAGGTCACCGCCAGCGCCAGCAGAATCGCCCAACTGATCATGCCCAATGTCAGATAGGGGCGGGTGATAATCTCCGAGCCCAGCAGCGCCAGATTGTTAATGCCCAGCTCCAGTAGGGTATAGCTGGTCAGGTGCAGCGTCGCCCAGGCAAAACACCATAAACCTAACAGCCGACGAACGCGAATCAATAATGGCTGCTTCGCATAGCGCGCCAGCGGAGAGACCAGCAGCGTCGCCAGCAGAAACTTAAGCGCCATTCTGCCGGTAAAGTGCTGGATATCCTTGGCTGGATCGGCGCTCAAGTAGCCCTGGTGCCCGGCCCAGAATAACCAGACCAGCGGCAAAAACCCCGCAAGGTGAAGTAAAACCTTCAGCCAGACGATCTGTTTGACGGTGAAACGCACTAGAAGTTCTCCCGCAGATTCATGCCGCGATACAGCGACGCCACTTCGTCGGCATAGCCATTAAACAGCAACGTCGGTTGACGCTTCACATCGAGCACGCCGCCGGCGCCGATAAACCGCTCGCTAGCCTGTGACCAGCGGGGGTGATCGACGTGCGGATTGACGTTGGCGAAGAAGCCGTATTCGTCCGGCGCCGCCAGGTTCCAGGTGGTTGGCGGCTGCTCGCGGGTCAGCTCGATACTAACAATGGATTTTATGCCTTTAAAACCGTACTTCCACGGCACGGTCAGGCGGACCGGCGCGCCGTTTTGCGGCGGCAGCGCTTTGCCATACACCCCGACGGTGAGTAGCGTCAGCGGGTGCATCGCTTCATCCAGCCGTAGCCCCTCCACGTAAGGGTAAGCGAGCCCCCCGCCGATAAACCGGTCTTTCTGGCCGGGCATTTGATCCGGAGCATAGAGGGTTTTGAAGGCCACATAGCGCGCGCTGCTGGTGGGCTCCACCAGCGCCAGCAGTTTATGCAGCGGGAAGCCGACCCAGGGGACCACCATCGACCAGGCTTCCACACAGCGCATACGATAAATGCGCTCTTCCAGCGGGAAGCGTTTGGTCAGATCGTCATGGTCAAGGGTCAGAGGTTTCGCCACTTCGCCACCGATGGTGAGCGTCCAGGGATCGGTGCGCAGGCTACCCGCGTTCGCCGCCGGATCGGCTTTATCGAGGCCGAATTCATAAAAATTATTGTAACCGGCGACCTTATCTTCCGGGGTAAGCGTCAAATTAGCCTGCCACTCGGCGGGTTTAGCAAACTCCAGGGCCTTGCCCGCTGGCGCTGGTGGGCGGTCGTGGCCTTTAAACCAGTCCAGCAGGTCGGCCTGCGCGGCGGCGGGAAGGGAAAGCGCGGTCGCGCTGATGCCCAGCATTTTCAGCATCTGGCGCCGCTTGAGCATAAAAACGGATTCGGCCGTGACGTCGGCTTCCGTCAGTTTTTTTCTTTTCATGGTGTCCTCCGTCATGCGTTTTCCTAAGCATGACGGAGACGGCGATGAATGGCGAATATGTCACGAAAAATTGCACATTAGGATGAGGAGCCGCCGCCGAAGCAGAGGCGCGGTCGTCCAGGAATCATCGGAAAGTGGCGCAAGACGTTTCCTTTGCCGCGCATGACCCGGCATCTTTAGCAGGGAAAAGGGGGCGGTAAGCTGGCCAGACGGTATAGCGGTAATAATTTGCGCCGCCGGCGCGGGTTTGTCATCCTGCGTCTAAAATTAAAGCGCTTCTGGCGCAGGCCGCAGGCGGGCGACGATTGGCAAATTTTTTCTGCAAACTATACTCGCTATCGGCATACTTTTACCGATAATACGCATTCCATTGCCAGACTCGCCATCTTTGATAGTATGCGTCGCGCTTTAAAAGGTTAATGCTTGCGGCAAGGCGCGCGCCGGCACGGGAGCCTGATGGTTCATCGGGTAGTCATTCACTCGCGGAGTTAACACAGGGATGCGATTAACGACGAAGTTCTCAGCCTTTATTACGCTGCTAACTAGCCTGACCATCTTTGTCACGCTGATTGGCGCTTCGCTGAGTTTTTATAACGGCATTGAGAACAAGGTCGAAAACCGCGTTCAGGCGGTGGCGACCATGCTGGATAACCGGCTCATCACCACCTCTTTCGATAAGCTTGAACCGCAGTTGGATGAGCTGATGACGCCGATCGAGATCGTGCATATCGATTTCATGCTCAACGGCAAACCGCTCTACAGCCATTCCCGACCCGATAGCTATCGCCCGCTCGGCAGCCATGAGCAATTCCGTGAGATCACGGTTCAGTCGCTTAAACATCCTGGTATTACGCTGCATCTGGTCTACGTTGACCCGATGGTGAACTATTTCCGTTCGCTGTCGATCACTGCCCCGCTGTCGATCTCCATTGGCTTCATGGTGGTGATTATTTTCTTCGCCGTCCGCTGGATCCGCCGCCAGCTGGCCGGCCAGGAGCTGCTGGAGCTGCGTTCCACGCGTATCCTGAGCGGCGAGCGCGGGCCGCAGGTGCGCGGGTCGGTCTATGAATGGCCGGCCAGCACCAGTAGCGCGCTGGATATGCTGCTGTCGGAGCTGCAGTTCGCCAGCGATCAGCGCAGCCGGATGGATACGCTTATTCGCTCCTACGCGGCGCAGGATTCGAAAACCGGACTGAATAACCGCCTGTTTTTTGACAATCAGCTGGCCACGCTGCTGGAAGACCAGGAGAAGGTGGGAACCTACGGCATCGTGATGATGATCCGTCTGCCGGAGTTTGATCTGCTACGGGACAACTGGGGACGGGCGGCGGCCGAAGAACATTACTTTACGCTTATCAACCTGCTCTCTACCTTTATTATGCGTTACCCCGGCGCGCTGTTGGCGCGCTATCACCGTAGCGACTTCGCCGTGCTGCTGCCGCACCGTACGTTGAAAGAGGCGGATAGTATCGCCGGCCTGTTGCTGAAGGCGATGGATGCGCTGCCTCCAACGCGTATCCTCGATCGCGACGATATGATGCATATCGGCATCTGTTCGTTCCGCAGCGGGCAATCGGCGGCGCAGGTGATGGAACATGCGGAAGCGGCGACGCGCAACGCGGTGCTGCAGGGCAGCAACAGCTGGTCGGTCTATGATGACACCCTTCCGGAGAAAGGTCGCGGCAACGTTCGCTGGCGAACGCTGATCGAACAGATGCTGAGCCGCGGCGGGCCGCGGTTGTACCAAAAACCAGCTGTCACCCGCGACGGGCGGGTACATCATCGTGAACTGATGTCGCGGATGTACGACGGTAAAGAAGAGGTGATTGCAGCGGAATACATGCCGATGGTGCTGCAGTTTGGCCTGGCGGAGGAGTATGACCGCCTGCAGGTAACGCGCCTGCTGCCGTTTTTAGGCTTCTGGCCCGAGGAGAATTTGGCGCTCCAGCTGTCGGTGGAGTCGCTGATCCGTCCGCGTTTCCAGCGCTGGCTGCGCGATGCCTTGATGCAGTGTGAAAAATCGCAGCGTCAGCGGATTATTTTTGAACTTGCAGAGGCAGATGTTTGTCAATATATCGGCCGTCTGCAGCCGGTTATGCGATTGGTTAACGCTCTGGGCGTTCGGGTGGCAGTGGTTCAGGCGGGGTTAACCCTGGTTGGAACCAGCTGGATCAAGCAGCTGGATGCGGAGCTGATCAAACTGCATCCGGGTCTGGCGCGCAACATCGAAAAGCGCAGCGAGAACCAACTGCTGGTGCAAAGCCTGGTGGAAGCCTGTAAAGGCATGCCTATGCAAGTTTTTGCGACGGGCGTACGCAGCCGCAGCGAGTGGTTGGTACTGTCCCAATGCGGTGTCACGGGCGGGCAGGGGGAATTTTTTGCCGCCTCACAGCCACTTGACACAAATGTGAAAAAATATTCGCAAAGATACTCGGTTTGATCTGCCGTTTAGCGTGATTTCACGTAGAATAACGCGCGCCATCGTGAAGGGGGTGTGCTTGTCTACCTGCCGGATCATCGCAATGTAAATGCCAGTGACCCTCCTTTGACAGGTTACAAATTCAGGCGTGGAGCGCTGCTGAAGATTTCAGCAATGAACGGAGTCGGGAAAATTTGTAACAAAGGAAATGAACTGCACTAATTTTCACCGCAGCAGGTGATTTTTGCGCCTTGTCGCTGCTGCGTGTGGTTGGTAAAGTAAGCGGATTTTGTTTTCCGCCCCAGCTTTCAGGATTATCCCTTAGTATGTTAAAAAAATTTCGTGGCATGTTTTCCAATGACCTGTCCATTGACCTGGGTACCGCGAATACCCTTATTTACGTAAAAGGACAAGGCATCGTATTGAATGAGCCTTCCGTGGTGGCCATTCGTCAGGATCGTGCCGGATCGCCGAAAAGCGTCGCCGCCGTGGGTCATGAAGCGAAGCAGATGCTCGGCCGTACCCCGGGTAATATCGCGGCGATTCGCCCGATGAAGGACGGCGTTATCGCTGACTTCTTCGTGACGGAAAAGATGCTGCAGCACTTTATCAAACAAGTGCACAGCAACAGCTTTATGCGCCCGAGCCCGCGCGTGCTGGTGTGTGTACCGGTTGGCGCAACCCAGGTCGAACGTCGCGCTATTCGTGAATCCGCGCAGGGCGCAGGCGCCCGTGAAGTCTTCCTGATCGAAGAGCCGATGGCGGCAGCGATTGGCGCAGGCTTACCGGTTTCTGAAGCGACCGGCTCCATGGTGGTGGATATCGGTGGCGGTACCACTGAGGTGGCGGTTATCTCCCTGAACGGCGTGGTCTATTCCTCTTCTGTACGTATCGGCGGTGACCGCTTCGACGAAGCCGTTATCAATTACGTGCGTCGTAACTACGGCTCCCTGATCGGTGAAGCGACCGCTGAACGTATCAAGCATGAAATCGGTTCGGCTTACCCGGGCGATGAAGTGCGCGAAATTGAAGTGCGCGGTCGTAACCTGGCGGAAGGCGTGCCACGCGGCTTCACCCTGAACTCAAACGAAATTCTTGAAGCGCTGCAGGAGCCTCTGACCGGCATCGTGAGTGCGGTCATGGTTGCCCTTGAGCAGTGCCCGCCGGAACTGGCGTCTGATATCTCTGAACGCGGGATGGTTCTCACCGGCGGTGGTGCGCTGCTGCGCAACCTGGACCGTCTGTTAATGGAAGAAACCGGTATTCCAGTCGTGGTTGCTGAAGATCCGCTGACCTGCGTAGCGCGTGGCGGCGGCAAGGCGCTGGAGATGATCGACATGCACGGCGGCGACCTGTTTAGCGAAGAGTAGTCAGCCTGAAGGTCCGGGGCGGCATACGAGCTGCCCCTGGTCTTTACTGACACGAGAATACGCATAGCCTATGAAGCCAATTTTTAGCCGTGGCCCCTCGCTACAGATTCGCCTTATTCTGGCGGTGCTGGTGGCGCTTGGCGTGATTATCGCCGACAGCCGCCTGGGTACGTTCAGTCAAATCAGAACGTACATGGATACAGCCGTCAGCCCTTTCTACTTTGTCTCTAATGGTCCCCGGGAACTGCTCGACAGCGTATCGCAGACGCTAGCTACCCGCGACCAGCTCGAACTGGAAAACCGCGCGCTGCGCCAGGAGCTGTTGCTGAAAAACAGCGATCTGCTGATGCTGGGCCAGTACAAGCAGGAGAACGCGCGCCTGCGTGAACTGCTTGGCTCGCCGCTGCGCCAGGACGAGCAAAAAATGGTGACGCAGGTCATCTCAACGGTCAACGACCCTTACAGCGATCAGGTGGTTATTGACAAAGGCAGCGTGAACGGCGTCTATGAAGGCCAGCCGGTTATCAGCGATAAAGGCGTCGTGGGGCAGGTCGTGGCCGTGGCGAAAATGACCAGCCGGGTGCTGCTGATCTGCGATGCCACTCATGCGCTGCCGATCCAGGTTCTGCGTAACGACATTCGCGTCATTGCCGCCGGTAACGGCTGCACGGACGATCTCCAGCTTGAGCATCTGCCGGCAAATACCGATATTCGCGTCGGCGACGTGCTGGTGACCTCCGGTCTCGGCGGTCGTTTCCCTGAAGGGTATCCGGTTGGGGTAGTCTCCTCGGTGAAACTGGACACCCAGCGCGCCTATACCGTGATTCAGGCGCGTCCGACGGCCGGGCTGCAGCGCTTGCGCTATCTGTTGCTGCTGTGGGGCGCCGATCGTAATGGCGCTAACCCGATGACCCCGGAAGAGGTTCATCGGGTGGCTAACGAACGTCTGATGCAGATGATGCCGCAGGTACTGCCTGCGCCGGATGCGATGGGGCCGCAGATGCCGGCGCCCGCCACCGGGTTGACGCCGCCTCAGCCGTCGCAGCCTGCAGGGGGGCAATAGTGGCAAGTTACCGTAGCCAGGGACGCTGGGTTATCTGGCTCTCGTTTCTTATCGCGCTATTGCTGCAAATTATGCCCTGGCCGGCGGACATCAGCGTTTTCCGGCCCAACTGGGTATTATTGATCCTGCTGTACTGGATCCTCGCGTTGCCGCACCGGGTAAACGTGGGGACGGGTTTCGTGATGGGGGCTATTCTTGATCTCATCAGCGGTTCAACGCTCGGCGTTCGCGCGCTGTCTTTAAGCATCGTCGCCTATCTGGTCGCGCTGAAGTATCAGCTGTTCCGTAACCTGGCGCTGTGGCAGCAGGCGCTGGTGGTAATGCTGTTATCCCTGGCCGTGGATATCATTGTTTTCTGGGCAGAGTTTTTAGTGATCAACGTCTCTTTCCGTCCGGAAGTATTCTGGAGTAGTGTAGTAAACGGCATCCTCTGGCCATGGCTCTTCCTGCTGATGCGTAAAGTGCGTCAGCAATTTGCAGTGCAATAAGGTTGATATGACAACTCTGTATCTCGCTTCTGGTTCCCCGCGTCGGCAGGAACTGCTGACTCAGCTTGGTCTCGCTTTCGAGCGTCTGGTTCCTGGTATCGAGGAGCAGCGCCAGCCGCAGGAGAGCGCCCAGCACTATGTCGTCCGCCTGGCGCGCGAAAAAGCGCAGGCCGGGGTGGCGATGGCCACCCGCGATTTGCCGGTGCTGGGAGCGGATACGATTGTCATTTTGAACGGCGAAGTGCTGGAAAAACCGCGCGACGCCGAACACGCTGCAGCGATGCTGCGTTTGCTTTCCGGCCACACCCATCAGGTCATGACCGCGGTGGCGCTGGCGGATAAGCAGCAAACGCTGGACTGTCTGGTGGTCACGGAAGTGACCTTCCGGCGGCTCAGCGAGCAGGATATCGCCGATTATGTGGCCAGCGGCGAGCCTTTAGATAAAGCAGGTGCATACGGTATTCAAGGGTTGGGTGGTTGCTTCGTCAGGAAGATTAATGGCAGCTATCACGCCGTAGTCGGCTTACCGCTGGTGGAAACGTATGAGTTGCTCAGTAACTTTAACTCACTGCGTAAAGGAAAGGGATAAAGATGACGGCTGAATTATTAGTTAACGTAACGCCATCCGAAACGCGCGTTGCGTATATTGATGGCGGTATTCTGCAGGAAATCCATATTGAGCGTGAAGCGCGACGCGGAATAGTAGGCAATATCTACAAAGGTCGTGTTAGCCGAGTGCTGCCGGGAATGCAGGCGGCTTTTGTAGATATTGGTCTGGATAAGGCGGCGTTCCTTCACGCCTCCGATATCATGCCGCATACCGAGTGCGTCGCCGGTGAGGAGCAAAAGCAGTTTACCGTGCGCGATATTTCGGAGCTGGTGCGCCAGGGCCAGGACCTGATGGTCCAGGTGGTTAAAGATCCGCTGGGTACCAAAGGCGCGCGTCTGACCACCGATATTACCCTGCCTTCCCGCTATCTGGTCTTTATGCCAGGCGCCTCCCACGTGGGGGTCTCTCAGCGGATTGAAAGCGAAGCCGAGCGCGAGCGCCTAAAAAAGGTCGTCGCAGAATATTGCGATGAGCAGGGCGGGTTTATCATTCGCACCGCTGCGGAAGGCGTTCACGAGCAGGAGATGGCCGCCGATGCCGCTTATCTTAAGCGCGTATGGACCAAGGTGATGGAGCGCAAAAAGCGCAACCAGACCCGCTATCAGCTGTATGGCGAGCTGGCTCTTGCCCAACGCGTGCTGCGTGATTTTGCCGATGCGCAACTGGATCGCATTCGCGTCGACTCGCGCCTGACCTATGAGGCGTTGCTCGAATTCACCGCCGAATATATCCCGGAAATGACCAGCAAGCTGGAACACTACAGCGGCCGTCAGCCGATATTCGATCTCTTTGACGTTGAGAACGAAATTCAGCGCGCGCTGGAGCGTAAAGTCGAGCTCAAATCGGGGGGCTATCTGATCATCGACCAGACCGAGGCGATGACCACCATCGATATCAACACCGGGGCCTTTGTCGGGCACCGCAATCTTGACGATACGATCTTCAATACCAACATCGAAGCCACCCAGGCGATAGCCCGCCAGCTACGTTTGCGTAATCTCGGCGGCATTATCATCATTGATTTCATAGACATGAACAATGAAGATCACCGTCGACGGGTGTTGCACTCTTTAGAGCAGGCGCTGAGTAAAGATCGGGTGAAGACCAGCATTAACGGCTTCTCCCAGCTGGGCCTGGTGGAGATGACCCGTAAACGCACCCGTGAAAGCGTGGAGCATGTGCTGTGCAACGAGTGCCCAACCTGCCACGGACGTGGAACGGTAAAGTCGGTGGAAACGGTGTGCTATGAGATTATGCGTGAGATCGTCCGCGTACATCATGCTTATGATTCCGATCGCTTCCTGGTCTATGCTTCCCCTGCGGTGGCGGAAACCCTGAAAGGGGAAGAGTCGCATGCGCTGGCGGAAGTGGAAATCTTTGTCGGCAAGCAGGTGAAGGTACAAATTGAGCCGCTCTATAATCAAGAGCAGTTCGATGTGGTTATGATGTAAGACACCGCGTCATTGTGCGGCTGACAAGGAGAGAGGCGTGAGGCGACTGCCCGGGATTTTATTGCTCACCGTGGCAACATTGATTGTTATCGTCGCGCTGCTGGTGAGTGGCTTGCGTCTCGTGTTGCCACAGCTCGACGCCTGGCGTCCGCAGCTGCTGGAGAAGATCTCCACCCTCACCGGTACGCCGGTGGACGCCTCGCAGATCACCGCCAGCTGGCAGACTTTTGGTCCGACGTTAGATGCCCGCGATATCCATGTCGGGCTGAAAGATGGCGGCACAATGGCGGTCAAGCGCGTAACCCTGGCGCTGGATGTCTGGCAGAGCCTGCTGCATATGCGCTGGCAGTTCCGCGACCTCACCTTCTGGCAGCTGCAGGTCCATACCAATACCCCTATTCAGACCAATGACGGTGGCGAAAGCCTGAAAACCGACCGTATCAGCGATCTCTTTTTACGTCAGTTCGATCACTTTACTCTGCGCGACAGCCATCTGAGCTTCCTGACCCTTTCCGGTCAGCGGGCGGAGCTGGCGGTTCCGCAGCTGACATGGCTTAACGGCAGGAACCGTCATCGCGCCGAGGGGCAGCTCAGCCTCTCCAGCCTCACCGGCCAGCATGGCGTCATGCAGGTGCGGATGGATCTTCGCGATGAGGATGGCCTGCTGAATAAAGGCCGGGTCTGGCTGCAGGCGGATGATATCGACGTCAAACCGTGGCTGGGACGCTGGATGCAGGACAATATCGCCCTGAAAAGCGCCCGCTTCAGCCTCGAAGGCTGGATGACCATTGAAAAAGGCGATGTGGCCAGCGGCGACGTATGGCTGAAAAAAGGGGGCGCCAGCTGGCAGGGCGATAACGAAGTCCATCATTTGTCGGTGGATAACCTGACGGCGCATCTCTCCCATGATAAGCAAAGCTGGGCCTTTTATATTCCCGATACGCGGATCGCTATCGATGATAAACCCTGGCCAAGCGGAGCCCTGGCGATGGCATGGATCCCGGCGCAGGACGTTGGTGGCGACGATCGTCAGCGTAGCGATGAGTTACGTATTCGCGCCAGCAATTTGGCCCTCAGCGGCCTGAGCGGGTTACAGCCGTTTGCTGATAAGCTGGCGCCTTCTCTGGGCGAACTCTGGCGTACCACGCAGCCTGGCGGCAAAATCAATTTGCTGGCTCTCGATATCCCCCTGCAGGCGACGGAGAAAACGCGTTTTCAGGCGCAGTGGAGCGATCTGGCGTGGAAGCAGTGGAAACTCCTGCCTGGGGCAGAGCACTTCTCCGGCAGTCTGAATGGCAGCGTTGAGCACGGGGAATTACGCGCCCATATGGCGAAGGCGCTGATGCCGTATGCCGGCGTCTTCCGCGCGCCGCTGGAGATAGCCGCTGGCGAAGCCACGCTCAGTTGGGTGAAAAACGACAAAGGGTTTATGCTTGATGGCCGCGATATAGACGTGCAGGCGACAGGCGTACGCGCCCGCGGCGGCTTCCGCTATCTGCAACCGCAGGGGGACGATCCCTGGCTGGGCATTCTGGCGGGCATCAGCACCAATGACGGTGGCCAGGCATGGCGTTATTTCCCGGAAAATCTGATGGGCAAAGCGCTGGTGGACTATCTGAGCGGCGCGATTAAAGCGGGGCAAGCCAGCGATGCGACGCTGGTGTATGGCGGCAATCCGCATCTATTCCCTTATCCGCATAATGAAGGCCAGTTCCAGGTTTATGTTCCGCTGAAGAACGCCACTTTTGCCTTCCAACCGGACTGGCCGGCGCTAACCGGGCTGAACATCGACCTCAATTTTATCAACAACGGCCTGTGGATGCGGGCGGATAAAGCGATGCTTGGCAACGTGACCGCCAGCAATCTCGATGCCGCAATCCCGGACTATGCGCAGGAAAAACTGCTGATTGATGCCGATATCAAAGGCCCGGGCAAAGAGGTTGGACCTTACTTTAATACTACGCCGCTGAAAGAGTCGCTCGGGGCGGCGCTGGATTCCCTGCAGCTGGATGGGGATGTGAGCGCTCGCTTACATCTTAATATCCCCCTCGACGGCGAGATGACCACCGCGAAAGGCGATGTGCGCCTGCAGAATAATAGCCTGTTTATCAAACCGTTAGATACTACGCTGCAGAACCTGAGCGGTAATTTCAGCTTTGTGAATGGCGATCTCAATAGTCAAACGTTGAGCGCGACCTGGTTTAATCAGCCGCTGAACCTCAATTTTTCCACCCGCGAAGGTGAAAAAGCGTTTCTGGTGGATGTCGGGATGAATGCCAACTGGCAGCCGTCGCGCACCGGGCTGCTGCCGAAAGCCGTGAGTGAGGCGTTGAGCGGTAGCGTCCCGTGGGATGGCAAGGTCGCCATCGAACTGCCGTACCATGGCAATGCCAGCTATAAGGTCGATATCAACGGCGATCTGAAGAATGTGAGCAGTCGCTTACCTTCGCCAGTCAGTAAGCCCGCCGGCGAACCCCTTCCGGTCAAAATTAACGTCGCCGGCGGCCTGAGCAGCTTCGACCTGACCGGCTCCATCGGGGCGAAGAATCATATTAACAGCCGCTGGTTACTCAATCATAAGCTGACGCTGGATAGAGCGATCCTTACCACTGACAGCAAAGGGTACTCTCCGCTGCCCGATCAGCCCGGTATCGAGCTCAATCTGCCGCCGATGGATGGCGCGCAGTGGCTGGCGCTCTTCGAGAACGGCACGGCAAATGAAGTGAGCAGCAACGTGCTCTTTCCACCGCGCATTGTGCTGCGTACACCGTCGCTGGCCCTCGCGGGTCAACAGTGGAACAACGTCAGTCTGATGTCCCAGCCGGTCGCCGGCGGCTCGCAGGTTGAGGCGCAGGGGCGTGAGATCAATGCCACATTGACGATGCGCGACAATGCTCCGTGGCTGGCAAATGTGCGTTATCTCTATTTCAATCCGGCCAGCGCCAGCGGCCAGAACGCAACAGAGAATGTGGCCCCCCAGACGGTGACGCGGCTGGATTTCCATGGCTGGCCCGATCTGCAGCTACGCTGCGCGGAATGCTGGCTGTGGGGACAAAAATATGGCCGCATCGATGGGGATGTGGCGATCAAAGGGGATACCTTAACGCTCTCCAACGGCCTGGTGGATACCGGGTTTGGCCGGCTGACGACCAACGGCGTGTGGGTGAACGCCCCTTCAGGGGTTCGAACCTCGCTGAAAGGCAGACTGCACGGCAATAAGACGGATGCATTTGCGGATTTCTTTGGCGTCTCCACGCCGGTGAAGGATTCGCCGTTTGATATCGACTACGATCTGCACTGGCGCGCGCCGCCCTGGTCACCCGATGTCGCGTCGCTCAATGGCATCATTAAAAGCCACCTGGGCAAGGGGCAGTTTACCGACCTGAGTACCGGGCACGCTGGCCAGCTGCTGCGTCTGCTGAGTGTGGATGCCCTGCTGCGTAAACTGCGTTTCGATTTCAGCGATACCTTCAGCGAAGGCTTTTACTTCGATTCGATTAACAGTACGGCATGGATTAAGGATGGCGTACTGCATACCGATGATACGCTGGTAGATGGCCTTGAAGCGGATATTGCTATGAAAGGGTCGGTCGATCTGGTGCGTCGCCAGCTGGATCTGCAGGCGGTGGTGGCGCCGGAGATCTCCGCGACCGTCGGCGTGGCGGCGGCCTTTGCCGTCAACCCCATCGTCGGCGCGGCGGTATTTGCCGCCAGCAAAGTGCTGGGTCCGCTGTGGAATAAAGTTTCGATTCTGCGCTACCGCATCACCGGCCCGATTGACCAGCCGCAGATCAATGAAGTGCTGCGCCAGGCGCGCAGCAATAAAAAGCAATGATTTGACGATTGCCGGGAATTGCCGCAATCTCAATAGATAGCCTTCTGTATTTCCGCCTGTCAGGCGGCAACAAACGAGTAGCATAACGATGAGTCTGAACCTGGTAAGTGAACAATTACTGTCGGCAAATGGCCTGAATCATCAGGACCTGTTTGCCATTCTTGGTCAACTGACCGAGCGCCGCCTCGATTACGGCGATCTCTATTTTCAGTCGAGCTATCACGAATCCTGGGTTCTGGAAGACAGCATCATTAAAGATGGGTCGTACAATATCGACCAGGGCGTAGGCGTGCGCGCCGTCAGCGGCGAAAAAACGGGCTTTGCCTACGCCGATCAGATCAGCAAACTGGCGCTGGAGCAGAGCGCCCAGGCGGCGCGGACCATTGTGCGCGACACCGGCAATGGCAAAGTGCAGACCCTCGGCGCCGTAGAGCATCGTGCCCTGTACACCAGCATCGACCCGCTGCAGAGTATGACCCGGGAAGAGAAGCTGGATATTCTGCGCCGGGTAGACAAAGTCGCCCGGGCGGCGGACCAGCGGGTGCAGGAGGTTTCAGCCAGCCTGAGCGGGGTGTATGAGCTGATCCTGGTCGCCGCCACCGATGGCACTCTGGCCGCCGACGTTCGTCCGCTGGTTCGTCTTTCCGTCAGCGTGCTGGTGGAAGAGGATGGCAAGCGTGAGCGCGGCAGCAGCGGCGGTGGCGGGCGTTTTGGTTATGACTATTTCCTCGCCTCCCAGGAGGGCGACGTGCGGGCTGATGCCTGGGCGAAAGAAGCGGTGCGCATGGCGCTGGTCAACCTCTCGGCGGTCGCCGCCCCTGCGGGGATGCTGCCGGTGGTGCTCGGCGCCGGCTGGCCTGGCGTCCTGCTGCATGAAGCGGTCGGCCATGGGCTGGAAGGCGATTTCAACCGGCGTGGCACCTCGGTCTTTAGCGGCCATATGGGGGAATTAGTCGCCTCTGAGCTGTGCACCGTAGTGGATGACGGCACCATCGCCGATCGCCGTGGCTCGGTGGCCATTGATGACGAAGGGACGCCGGGGCAATACAACGTGCTGATCGAAAACGGCATTCTGAAAGGCTATATGCAGGATAAACTCAACGCGCGCCTGATGGGCGTCGCACCGACAGGCAATGGCCGACGTGAGTCGTATGCCCATCTGCCGATGCCGCGTATGACCAACACCTATATGCTGGCGGGCCAGTCGACGCCACAGGAGATTATCGAATCGGTCGACTACGGTATCTTTGCGCCTAACTTCGGCGGCGGGCAGGTGGATATCACCTCCGGTAAATTCGTCTTTTCCACTTCCGAGGCCTATCTGATCGAAAAAGGGAAGGTCACGAAGGCGGTGAAAGGGGCCACGCTGATTGGCTCCGGCATTGAGACCATGCAGCAGATTTCGATGGTGGGCAACGACCTGCGCCTGGATAACGGCGTCGGCGTCTGTGGCAAAGAGGGCCAGAGCGTGCCGGTGGGCGTCGGCCAGCCGACCCTGAAGGTCGATAACCTTACCGTCGGCGGCACCGCCTGATCCTGACCTGGTTCCCGGCGCTGCCGGGAACCGCTTCACCGGGCGATCCCGCGCCCGTGCATGCCCTGATAGATCTTCGCCACGTCGACAAAATACTCCGTCAGATAGTTGATACAGACCTGCACTTTCAGCGGCAGTTTATCCTTTTCCGTATACAGGGCGTAGACCGGTCGCGGATCGGACTGATAGCTGGGCAGCAGGATCTCAAGTTCACCGCGGTTGATCTCTTCGATCGCCCACATTAAGGGTACATAGGCGATACCCACCCCGGCGGTCAGCCAGCGCACCAGCGTCATAGGGTCGTTGGTCACGAAGCGCCCCTGCGGGGTCAGGCGGGTCGAGATCCCTTCCGGCGCGATAATGACAAACTCATTGTCCGGCCGCACGCTATATTCCAGCCAGGCATGTCCGGCAAGGTCGGCCGGTTTCTCTGGATTGCCAGCCTGCGCCAGATAGCTTTTAGCGGCGCATAATACCATCGGCATTGAGCCCAGACGGCGGGAAAAAAGGCTGGAATCCTGCAGGGCGCCCACGCGGATCACCACGTCAAGGCCGTCGGCGATCAGGTCTGGCGCAGGTATGCCGGTGACCAGATTAACAGAGAGCCCGGGGTATTCTTTGAGCATTTTCGCCGTTATGCGCGCCAGAACATTCTGTGCCATAGTTGAAGAGCAGCCGATGCGCAGCGTCCCGATGGGGGTATTGTTAAATGCGTATAATTGCTCATGGACATCCTGCGCTTCAAACAGCATCCTACGGCAGCCCTGGTAATAGATTTTACCTGCTTCAGTTAAGCCAAGGCTGCGGGTGCTGCGGTTGAGCAGCTTTACCTGCAGCTCATCTTCCAGTTTGGCGACGGTCTGACTGATCGAGGAAACGCTCATCTGAAGCTGGCGGGCCGCTGCGGTGAATGAACCTAATTCGACCACTTTGGCGAAAACGGACATGCGTTTTAATCGTTCCATTATTCACTCTGGCTTAAAAGTGATTTAGATCACACATTGTAGATAATGCGGCAATCGTTACGTTAATATATTGTTAGCTACATAATAAACGCATCTGCTCACTACCTGTACGCTTCTTATTCAAGGTCATCATGAGTCTGTTTCCTGTCATCGTGATTTTCGGCTTATCGTTTCCGCCGATCTTCTTCGAGTTGCTTTTGTCGCTGGCTATCTTTTGGCTGGTGCACCGACTGCTGGTTCCGACCGGCATTTACGATTTTGTCTGGCACCCAGCACTGTTTAATACGGCGCTCTATTGCTGCCTTTTTTATTTGATATCGCGCTTGTTCGTTTGAGGTTGATGTGAAAACACTAACAAGAAATATCCTCCGTACTGCCATTACCGTGATACTGGTCATTCTGGCCTTCGTGGCGATTTTCCGCGCCTGGGTTTATTACACCGCCTCGCCGTGGACGCGTGATGCGCGCTTTAGCGCCGATATTGTGGCGATTGCCCCCGACGTCTCCGGGCTGATTTCTCAGGTAAACGTCAAGGATAACCAACTGGTTAAGAAAGACCAGGTATTGTTCGTTATTGACCAACCTCGTTACCAAAAAGCGCTGGCGCAGGCGGAAGCTGATGTCGCCTATTATCAGACGTTAGCTCAGGAAAAACGCGTCGAAGCCGGTCGGCGTAATAAGCTTGGCGTACAGGCGATGTCGCGGGAAGAGATTGATCAGGCGAACAACGTACTGCAAACCGTTGAACATCAGCTGGCGAAAGCGGTGGCTAGTCGCGACCTGGCCAGGCTAGATCTGGAGCGGACGGTCATTCGCGCCCCTGCGGATGGCTGGGTGACTAACCTTAACGTCTACACTGGGGAATTTATCACCCGTGGCTCCACGGCGGTGGCGCTGGTGAAAGAGAATACGTTTTACGTCATGGCCTATCTGGAAGAGACCAAACTGGAGGGCGTCCGTCCAGGCTATCGTGCGGAGATTACCCCGCTGGGCAGCAGCAAAACCATTAAAGGGACGGTGGACAGTATCGCTGCGGGGGTGACCAACGCCAGCAGCAGCAGCGACTCGAAAGGGATGGCCTCGGTCGACTCCAACCTTGAGTGGGTGCGTCTGGCGCAGCGTGTGCCGGTTCGTATTCGCCTCGATCACCAGCAGGGGAATCTGTGGCCATCGGGCACCACGGCGACGGTAGTGATCACCGGTCAAGAAGATCGTGATACCAGCCAGGCCAACTTCTTCCAGAAACTGGCTATGCGCCTGCGCGAATTTGGTTAATCGCTATGGGGACATATACCATTGCTCCCCGGCATCTCCGCTTTGCCATTAAGCTTGCATGCGCGGTGGTGCTGGCGCTGTTTGTCGGTTTCCATTTTCAGCTCGAAACGCCGCGCTGGGCGGTACTGACGGCAGCGATCGTCGCCGCCGGGCCGGCCTTTGCTGCTGGCGGCGAACCGTACTCCGGCGCGATCCGCTATCGCGGTATGTTGCGTATTGCCGGGACCTTTATTGGCTGTATTGCGGCGCTGGTTATCATCATCCTGATGATCCGCGCGCCTCTGCTGATGATGCTGGTCTGCTGTCTGTGGGCCGGGTTTTGTACCTGGGTTTCGTCGCTGGTTAAGGTCGAAAACTCCTATGCCTGGGGGCTGGCCGGGTACACCGCGCTGATTATCATTATTACCATCCATACCAATCCGATGCTGGCGCCGCAGTTTGCTGTCGAACGCTGCAGCGAAATTGTCATCGGTATTGTCAGCGCCATCGTCGCCGATCTCCTGTTTTCGCCGCGTTCGATTAAAAAAGAGATCGACCTCGAGCTCGATAACCTGCTGATTGCACAGTATAAGCTGATGCAGTTATGCGTCGCGCACGGTGAAAAAGAGGAAGTGGATCAAGCCTGGGGAGCGCTGGTACGCCGCACTACGGCGCTGGAAGGTATGCGTAGTAACCTGATTATGGAATCCTCACGCTGGGCAAAGGCGAATCAGCGCCTGAAGGCGATCAACACCCTTTCGCTAACCCTTATCACCCAGGCTTGCGAAACCTATCTGATTCAGAACTCACGCCCGGAAATGGTCACGGACGACTATCGCGAGCTGTTCGCCGAGCCGGTTGAGACGGTGCAGGATGTTCACCAGCAGCTGAAGCGCATGCGCCGCTTCCTGACCTGGAAAGGCGAGCATAATACCCCGGTCACGATATATAGCTGGGTGGGCGCCGCCACGCGTTACCTGCTGCTTAAGCGCGGCGTGGTGGGGAATACTAAAATCAGCCGTATCGAGGATGGCGTGTTGCGCGGCGAAACGGTGGTTAAAGTGGAGTCCGCCGAACGTCATCACGCGATGGTGAACTTCTGGCGCACCTCCGTCTCCTGTATTCTCGGAACGCTATTCTGGCTGTGGACGGGCTGGACCTCAGGCAGCGGCGCGATGGTAATGATCGCCGTGGTTACCGCGCTGGCGATGCGCCTGCCAAACCCGCGTATGGTGGCGATAGACTTCCTCTATGGCACCCTGGCGGCGTTACCGTTGGGCACCTTGTACTTCCTGGTGATCATGCCGGCGACGCAGCAGAGCATGCTGTTGCTTTGCATCAGCCTGGCGGCAATGGCGTTCTTTATCGGGATCGAAGTGCAAAAAAGGCGTCTCGGATCGCTGGGGGCGCTGGCGAGCACCATCAACATTCTGGTGCTGGATAACCCGATGCAGTTCCAGTTCAGCCAGTTCCTCGATAGCGCGCTGGGGCAGATCGTCGGCTGTTTCCTCGCTCTGATGGTTATTCTCATTGTCAGGGATAACTCCCGGGCCAGAACCGGTCGGGTGCTGCTGAACCAGTTTGTCTCCGCGGCGGTCTCTTCGCTGACCACCAACTCGGCGCGTCGCAAAGAGAATCATCTGCCCGCGCTCTATCAGCAGCTGTTTTTATTACTCAATAAATTCCCGGGTGACGTCGCCCGTTTCCGTCTGGCGTTGACGTTAATCATCGCCCATCAGCGCTTGCGCGATGCGCCCGTGCCGGTGAACGACGATCTCTCCGCCTTCCATCGTCAGCTGCGACGTACCGCGGACCATGTGATCTCCGCCGGCAGCGATGATAAGCGTCGGCGCTATTTTACCCAGCTACTGGCGGAGCTTGATGTCTATCAGGAGAAGCTGCGGGTCTGGGAGGCCTCGCCGCAGGTTACCGAGCCGGTACGGCGACTGGTTGAGATGTTGCATAAGTACCAGCATGTGCTGACCAGCAGCTAACCCATAAACCGACGCCCAGGCGTCGGTTTTTTTATCGCTATACTTAACGGCGACAGAAAGAGAAGCGGGAGGGGCTGTCATGACCACCTATACGTTTGATTTTGACGAAATCGCCGAACAACAGGATTTCTACCGGGAGTTTTCCCGAACCTTCGAGCTGGCTCAGGATAAGGTCAACAACCTGGATTCGCTATGGGACGCAGTGACCGGTGGCCTGCTACCGCTGCCGCTGGATATTGAGTTCATCCATTTAAATGACAAGCAGCGCCGGCGCTTTGGCGCATTGATTTTATTGTTTGATGAAGCAGAGGAAGAGCTGGAGGGGGAGTTGCGTTTTAATGCCCGACAAGCATAAAAAAGCCCCCGGCAGGCGGGGGCAAGTCGTCGAAATAAGACGACGAGGGTTTATTTGTACAGCTCAGCGGTGGCGTGCCAGCTATCGCCGGTACGTGCTTCAATAATACGGTAGCTGCTGGCGCCTTCTTTCTCGGCTTTAGCCGCCAGTTCCTGACGCATGTCCATTGGCGCACTACCTACCTGGGATACGGAGATGGTGCCCATGGATTGCAGATTTTGGGCTTGCTCTGCGTTCACTTGCTGGACAGCCGCGCTGGCACCGAAAGAGAGAAGGGAAGCCAGGCCAAGGGATGCGATGATCATTGCGCGTTTCATAATCTTTACTCCAGTCTTTGTTTTGCCGCGGCGGGGCGATGTATGTCGCCGGGCCGCGGTAGAGAATTTTTGTCAGGTTAATCGTTGACGTCTAAAACTTATTTATACAGCTCAGCAGTGGCATGCCAGTGGTCGCCAGTGCGGGCTTCAATAATGCGGTAAGAAGAAGCCCCTTCTTCCTGCGCTTTTTTGTTCAGCATTTCATGCATATCCATCGGGGAAGATGCTACCGCGCCGACGGAAACCGTGCCGATGGCCTCGCGGCCCTGGGCCTGCTCGCTGTTGATAATATCAGCGGCGAAAGCGCCAAACGACACGACGGACAGGATGCTGATAGCAGCTACAGTGGTTTTGATTTTCATGATGTTCACCTCGTCGAATCTTTTTGTTGGGGGTCTTTGTTTCGTGACCCTCATCACAAAACCAAGTATACACTAATCACCAAAAATATTAATACCATGCTAATTGTTTTGTGCGTTAATAGTTACAATAGATTGCGCTTTTTATAACGGATAAGAATTAAAAATGACACGTTAGCGACAGCGATAAGATTTATTTCTAATAAATTCATAAAGGTATACGAATTTGATCTTTTGTGCGTTTTACGATTTTCGCGTTAGTAAAAGAACGTATAGACGGCGTAAATGACACTAAGTGTTAAATAGTTGTTGTGCCGGAAGGGGGGAGAGGCAAAAGAAAAGGGAGTCGCCCTCTGACGGTAGCCAGAGGGGAATTACTCAGAGTTCCTGCTCAAACAGAACCAGAATGGCGTCGTGCAGATCTTTCACCGTAAAACCGCGCGCAGGCGTGGTAAAGATGGTGTCATCCCCGGCGATACTGCCAAGAATGCCTTCCGCTTTGCCCAGCGAGTCGAGAAGACGGGCGATCAGCTGCGCGGCGCCGGGGCTGGTATGAATCACCACTACGGCATCGTTATAGTCGATATCCAGCACCAAATTCTTCAGCGGGCTGGAGGTGGTCGGTACCCCAAGCTCGGCAGGCAAGCAATAGACCATTTCCATTTTGGCGTTACGGGTACGTACCGCGCCAAATTTGGTGAGCATGCGGGAAACCTTCGATTGGTTGATATTCTCGAAGCCCTCTTCCTGCAGCGCCTGGACGATCTCTCCCTGCGAGCTGAATTTCTCTTCTTTAAGCAGCGCTTTAAACGCTTTAACCAGTTCTTCTTGTTTTGCCGAACTTCGCATAAGTCACCCAGATTATGGTGGTAAAATCAACATCATTATGCATAACCATGAATTTTTATGCAAATAATCCGCGAAAGGATAGGTCAATAATGTTATGAAGGGGGCATATTTTAGCAAAAAAACCGTATAAGGAACATGTTCTCATCACAACGCTTAAAGCCATGTAAAAGTAAATGAAATGTTATTGAGTTGGTGTTGTTTTGCGCAACTGGCTGGGTGTATTGTAACCAATAGTCGATCCGGTACTTCGCTTTGCTGGATGGTCAGTCAGGAAGCATAAAGTGCGCCGCTGTTCTATTGCTACGCACAATAATGCATTCTTCAGCCATAATCATTGTAATTGTTCATCTTGTGAATTAAGGTCCAGGCGACGGAATAACGAAAGACTAAATTAACCATAATAAGGAGTTTAGGATGAAAGTTGCAGTCCTTGGCGCTGCCGGTGGTATCGGCCAGGCGCTTGCCCTACTACTTAAGACCCAACTGCCTTCAGGTTCAGAGCTCTCGTTGTACGACATCGCTCCGGTTACGCCGGGCGTGGCGGTAGATCTAAGTCATATCCCCACAGATGTAAAAATTAAAGGATTTTCCGGTGAAGACGCTACTCCGGCGCTGGAAGGCGCGGATGTAGTGCTGATCTCCGCGGGCGTGGCGCGTAAGCCCGGCATGGATCGTTCCGACCTGTTTAATGTGAATGCGGGTATCGTGAAGAACCTCGTGCAGCAGATTGCCAAAACCTGCCCGCAGGCCTGCATCGGCATTATCACCAACCCGGTGAATACCACCGTGGCTATCGCCGCCGAAGTACTGAAAAAAGCCGGCGTGTACGATAAAAACAAACTGTTCGGCGTTACCACGCTGGACATCATCCGTTCCAATACCTTTGTGGCGGAGCTGAAAGGTAAATCGGCAACCGAGGTGGAAGTCCCGGTCATTGGTGGTCACTCCGGGGTCACCATTCTGCCTTTACTGTCGCAGATCCCCGGCGTCAGCTTTAGCGATCAGGAAATTGCCGACCTGACTAAACGTATTCAGAACGCCGGTACCGAAGTCGTGGAAGCGAAAGCGGGCGGCGGGTCGGCGACCTTGTCGATGGGCCAGGCGGCTGCCCGTTTTGGTCTCTCTCTGGTTCGCGCCATGCAGGGGGAAAAAGGCGTGGTGGAGTGCGCCTACGTGGAAGGCGACGGCCACTATGCGCGTTTCTTCTCCCAGCCGCTGCTGCTGGGGAAAAACGGCGTGGAAGAGCGACAGTCTATCGGCAAACTCAGCGCCTTTGAACAGCAGGCGCTGGAGGGCATGCTGGACACCCTGAAGAAAGATATCGCGCTCGGCGAAGACTTCGTCAACAAGTAATCTCGCCCTAACAGAAGAGCCGGAACCGCTGTTCCGGCTTTTTATTACCTCACTTTTCGCCCCAATGCGCCTGCTGCCGGGCAAATCTGCTAAAATCCCCGCGTTTTAAGCCACCAGCCATGAGGACAGCGTGAAAAAGATTGAAAGAAAGCAGACCCGGGACCAAATCGCGCAGATGATTCGCTACCAGATCCTTTCCGGTGCGATGAAGGCTGGGGATGAGCTGACGCAAGAGAGCATCGCGGAACAGCTGGGACTTTCACGTATGCCGGTTAGGGAAGCGCTGCAATCTCTTGAGCAGGAAGGGTTTCTGGTGCGCTTGCCTAACCGGCATATGCAGGTCTCCACCTTGGCCGTGGAGGATGTGAGCCATATTTTTCGCGTTATTGCGGTGATGGCCGCCGAACTCTTTGCCCTTGTGCCGGCGAATCAGGGGGAAGTGCTGCGCGCACGCGCGCAGGAGCTGGCGCGTCCGGGAGAGAATACGCGCGAACTGGCGTTCCATCAGCTGCTGATTTCCTATCTTGATAATCGCTATTTGGCGAAGGCGTATCAGCAATTTTTGGACGGTTATATTTCTTATGTCATTCTTTATCTGAAAGAGAATGGCCAGGAATCGGCTCTGATACTGAGCGAACTGGCCAACGCCATCGGCAATGGCGAAGGCGGAAAAATTGCCCAGACAACGCAGCGTTATTTCCTTATGCTTGCGGAAATTATGCGTCAACATATGAAGGATTGGGAAAGTGCAGAAGCCTAAATTAGGGAAAATTAAGCTTCTTTCCGCGAAGGAGCAGGTGGCGGCGGTGTTGCGTAAAGCGATCCTGTCGCGGGATTTAGTGGAAGGGCAGGAGATTACCCTTGAAGGGATTGCCCGACTGGTTGGCGTTTCCAGCATGCCGGTACGCGAAGCGTTTCAAATTTTAGCCGCCGACGGTCTGATTCAAGTGCGGCCGAATAAAGGCGCGGTGGTGCTGGGGATTAATGAGCAGACCATCCGCGAACATTATGAAATTCGCGCCGTACTGGAAAGTGAAGCCGTGGCGAAAGCTTCTCGTCCAGGGACCGATATTTCACGCATCGCCCATGTACACTATGCCGCAGAGAAGGCGCTGGCAGACAATAATTCTGCTGAATATTCTGACCTGAACCAGGCTTTCCATATGGAGATCTGGAGCGCGGCGGGCAATGAAAAAATGAAGATGCTACTCTGCAACATGTGGAACGGCCTGTCGATGGGACATAAAGTCACCGAAGAAGAGTATGCCGTTATCTCAATTCGCGAACATAAAGCGATTTTACAAGCGCTTGAGCAACATAACGAAGCACTGGCCCGCCAGCGAATGCATGAACATATTATTCGCTCGATGGAAAATATGCTCACTCGATACCTGCCCGATACCACCACCTGAAGGGCTCCTCCGCCAGCGACAGGCTGGCTTTTCTTACATTTATCTGCGCTATTAGTTACTTTTCGTGACGATCTGCACAGGATCTTGATGCAGATCTCATTGCGCGATCATTCCGCAAAAACGCATTGACTTACTTTTTGCATGGGAATAATTTCTCCTTCGTCAATATTGGATACAATATCATATATCATTGATAGGAAAAATTATAAGTATGGAACCTATTACCATCACCCTATGTTTGCTGGTGTTCGCTATCATCATGTTTGTCTGGGAGAAAGTGCCACTGGCAGTGACTTCCATGGTGGTTTGTGTGGCGTTAGTGCTCACCGGTGTATTGGATCTCAAGCAGGCGTTTGCCGGTTTTATCGACAGCAACGTCATTCTTTTTGTCGCCATGTTCATCGTTGGCGGGGCGTTATTTGAAACCGGGATGGCAAACAAAGTCGGTGGCGTGATCACCCACTTCGCCAAAACGGAGAAGCAGCTGATCTTCATCATTATGGTGGTGGTTGGCGTAATGTCCGGTTTTCTCTCCAATACCGGTACGGCAGCCGTTTTGATCCCGGTCGTTATCGGTGTAGCCGCCAAATCGGGATTCACCCGTTCGCGTCTGCTGATGCCGCTGGTGTTTGCTGCCGCGCTTGGCGGCAACCTGTCGCTGATTGGCGCCCCCGGTAATTTGATCGCGCAATCGGCCTTGCAGAATATCGGCAGCGGCTTCGGTTTCTTTGAGTATGCGAAAGTGGGCCTGCCGATGCTGGTCTGCGGCATCCTCTATTTCCTAACCATCGGCTATAAGTTTCTGCCTAATAACTCGAACAGTAGTGAGGTGGGCAGCATTGGCGAACAGCGGGATTACAGCCACGTTCCGCGCTGGAAGCAGATCCTGTCCCTGGTGGTGCTGATCGCCACGATCCTCGGCATGATTTTCGAAAAACAGACCGGTATTAGTCTGACGGTAGCCGGCTGCATTGGTGCCCTGGTGCTGGTCATCACCGGCGTGTTGACGGAAAAACAGGCTTATAAAGCCATTGATTCGCAAACTATTTTTATCTTCGGCGGCACCCTGGCGCTGGCTAAAGCGCTGGAAATGACCGGTGCGGGTAAGCTGGTTGCCGATCAGGTTATCGGCCTGCTGGGTAATAACTCCTCACCGTTTATGCTGCTGGTAGTGGTCTTTGCCCTCTCCGTGGTGATGACCAACTTTATGTCTAATACCGCCACCGTCGCGTTGCTGGTGCCGGTGAGTTTGTCGATTGCCGCCGGTATGGGCGCCGATCCGCGTGCGGTACTGATGGCGACGGTAATCGGTAGCTCCTGCGCCTATGCGACGCCGATCGGTATGCCTGCCAACATGATGGTGCTGTCGGCCGGGGGCTATAAGTTCGTCGATTACGCCAAATCCGGCATTCCTCTAATTATCGTTTCTACCATTGTCAGCCTGATCCTGCTGCCAATCCTTTTCCCTTTTCATCCGTAATTTACGGACGCTGTTCTGACTAAGGAGCCTTTATGAGCAAAAGTGAACAGATATCCCGCATGACCGACATTATGGCCAGGTTCGTGGGATATACCGGCAAAGTATTGCCTGATGACGTCACGGCAAAGCTGCAAGATCTGCATAAGAAAGAGACCAGTCAACTGGCCGACGTGATCTTCACCACCATGATTGAAAACCAACGTCTGGCGAAAGAACTGGATCGTCCTTCCTGCCAGGACACCGGCGTGATCCAGTTTCTAGTGGAGTGCGGCGCCAACTTCCCGCTGATCGGCGAGCTGGAAGCGCTGCTGCGCGAATCGGTAATCAAAGCTACCATCGACTCCCCGCTGCGTCATAACAGCGTGGAGACCTTTGATGAATACAACACCGGCAAAAACGTCGGCAAAGGGACGCCGACGGTATTCTGGGAGATCGTTCCGAATTCCGACCAGTGCAGCATCTACACCTATATGGCTGGCGGCGGCTGCTCGCTGCCGGGTAAAGCGATGGTATTGATGCCGGGCGCTGGCTATGAAGGGGTGACTCGCTTCGTGCTGGATGTGATGACCAGCTATGGCCTGAATGCCTGCCCGCCGCTGCTGGTTGGCGTTGGGGTGGCGACGTCTGTAGAAACCGCGGCGCTGCTGTCGAAGAAAGCGTTGATGCGTCCGATTGGTTCGCACAATGACAACGAACGTGCGGCATTGCTGGAAAAAATGCTCGAAGACGGCATCAACAAAATTGGCCTTGGCCCGCAGGGAATGTCCGGCAATACCTCCGTGATGGGCGTCAATATCGAAAATACCGCACGCCACCCTTCCACTATTGGCGTGGCGGTCAACGTCGGCTGCTGGTCGCACCGTAAAGGGCATATCGTTTTCGATAAAGACCTGAACTACACCATTACGTCTCACACAGGAGTGGCATTCTGATGGCTAAAAAAATACTCACTACGCCCATTAAAGATGAAGATTTAGCGGATATTAAAGCGGGCGATATTATTTATCTCAACGGCCATATTGTGACCTGCCGTGATGTGGCTCATCGTCGCTTAATTGAGGGCGGACGTGAATTACCGGTAAACGTTGCTGGTGGCGCGATATTACATGCCGGGCCCATTGTGCGCCCGATTAAAGGTACGGAAGATAAATTTGAAATGGTCTCCGTTGGGCCAACCACCAGTATGCGCATGGAAAAATTTGAAAAAGAATTTATTGCTAAGACCGGTGTGAAATTAATCGTCGGCAAAGGCGGTATGGGCAAAGGAACCGAAGAGGGCTGTATGGAACATAAAGCCTTGCACTGTGTGTTCCCTGCCGGCTGCGCGGTAGTCGCCGCGGTCTGTGTGGAAGAGATTGAAGATGCGCAATGGCGTGATTTAGGCATGCCAGAAACGTTATGGGTTTGCCGGGTGAAAGAGTTCGGGCCGTTAATTGTATCGATCGATACTCACGGCAATAACCTGTTTGAGCAGAATAAAGTGATCTTTAATCAGCGCAAAGAAATTGTCGCCGATGAAATCTGCAAACACGTGAGCTTTATTAAATAACCCCGATTGAATATATCGCGCAGTAATGGCAGCGGCAGCTGACTGCTAAACCGAGGCTTCTGACCAGGCGGTCCGGGGAAATCCACTCTGCTGACGTGGGCTACCGTAAGCCATTATTGCGCGCCCCCCAAAGGCCATTTTATGACTGACAATGCCGTCCTGTTAGGCGAAGGCTTCACCCTGATGTTTCTCGGCATGGGCTTTGTGCTGGTGTTCCTGCTGCTGCTCATCTTTGCCATCCGGGGAATGTCCCTCGCCGTCAACCGCCTGTTTCCCGAGCCGCCCGCGCCCCCAAACCGGCGCCGGCCGCCGTCGCGCCCGCCGACGATTTCGCCCGCCTGAAGCCGGCGAT
>JAFEHB010000062.1_pt1 | contig 51990 bp, 51 predicted proteins | sample 9267121 | NCBI WGS metagenome assembly JAFEHB01 (sample SAMN17103336, study PRJNA684904) | human gut metagenome | isolation source: diarrhea sample from child under the age of five | host: Homo sapiens | place: South Africa: Mafikeng, Mafikeng Provincial Hospital | collected 2019-09 | reverse complement strand
GTCGTGGTCGTGGTCGTGGTCGTGGTCGTGGTCGTGGTCGTGGTCGTGGTCGTGGTCGTGGGAAGTGTCGCCCAAACCGTGCAGATAGGCCATGTCGTGATCATGGTTCTCGTGCGCGGCGTCCAGTTTCACGTCGAAGTCGCAGCAATCGATACCGGCCTTCTTCACGCGCGTCACCGCAACCGAAAACCCCTCGAGCGACAATTCCTCGAGCATCTGCGCCAACCGCTCCTGCGCGGATTCGCCGCCCAAATCCAGCAACGCCGCAACCAACATGTCGCCGGCAATTCCCGTCTGGCAATCCAAATAGAGCATCTTGCCGCCACCCGAATGTGCCGCATGTATTGGCATATCTACGTGATCCCTCCCAGCCTCAATCACAAACGCTTCTCGCCAACGCTACCACAGCAGGTGCGTACCGAAAACGAGCTTTGCTCAAACAGAAGCTGATTCTCAACTTCAATCGAACGCTCTGAACAGGCAGCTCGTTCCCGCCGCCAGGCGAACGGCCCACCGACCTCGGCCATCAGTTCTCCGCACTTCAACTCGCTCCCTAACTCAAAAGGACCCGGAATGAATCTTCGCTCCGGGTCCAATATGAGGGATTCAGTTCACCCGCCAACAAGAGAGGAAACTGTTCAGAAATGCGTGCGAGCTGTAGCCATTTATTTCAGGATTGGCACTGGCGGGTCGACGCCAACAACAGATACTAGAACGACGCCGTTTCTATGAGCCTGGAATACAAATCACCCATTCTCTGGCACGCAGCATAGCCGCTTTCAAAAGAAACGGAATCGTATATAGCGCAAGATCCGTCCGTTCCAACCGTCACCGTTGCCGCCGATTCGAGCACAACAAAGAACATGCGGTCTCGACCGCCGGAGGCCCCGCCCTCGGGAACGGCGGCGGGGTCCTCCGGCGTTTCCGAATCGAGGTCGGAAAGAACCCTGATCGTCTCCTGGAGATCTTCCTCACCAATCTCGGAAATGGACCGGCCGTCGAGCGAGAAGAGGAAGACGTCGATTACGTTATCGACGGAGATATGCTTTCTGGCTGCCCCGAGGCTGCTATCGCCGCTTTTGCCGCAGTCGTCACCAGCGTCTTTGGCACTTCCGCACGAGGTGCAAAGGGCTAGAGCGAACAATGAGACAGCCGAAATGGCACATCTTCTGCTAATCATGTTCTTTGGCTCCTACTTTCTCCTAACAGCACCTATTGTTCTCAGGCTTGCGCCGGAATAGCCACTTGAGTATGCGTAGTAAGAACCGATTTTCGATGCCGTTGTGAAACCGAATTCCGGATCCATAACAAGAATGCTTATTGAAGCGGTGCATCCGCTTACAACGACAGCATGCGTCGATTGTGTGCTCCCATTGACAGACAGAATTCCAACCAAAGGATACCCTGAGCCAAGATTACTATTAACAGTACTGTCAGACGGCCAAGACGAATAATGCGTGTACCCGCTCACTCCGTTTGCCGAGAGGACTGCCGGAAACATTATGTTCGGCAGGGCCTTGTTATACGAAGATCCATAATATGCCTGGGCAACACTTTTCGCAGTTTTGCTCCCACCATTTCGGTAGTTTGCAATCGACGCAACGCACGCCGCCCAACAGATATTTGACGGCGGGTTTTGCGTTACATAGCCAACTTGAATGACCGAACGCGCAGACCGAGATAGGGACGAGGCAAGCGCGTCGATTGAACTAATCTCATCAAGTTCCGAGAATATCGCTTTATCGGTGTCCATCGTTGAAGAATCTTTAAGCGAATCTCTCGTAGAAACGGTATAGCTGCTTTCGCCAACTCTAATCAAATCGCCATTTCTTTTTAATAGGCAACACCCATCTGAATCGTATACAACAGCAATTTGATTTCCCCTTTTGACTGCATCGTTAATTGGCTCGGCAAGAGCTGTTGTTACGATCATAGATTCAGCACCAATATCGTACGCAAGCATTCTAATATTTGAATACTGGTCAAGAATTGGATATCGAGGCTCAATCTCCTCAATCGACCCATTAATTGCCTCATAGAAACTGATTGGTTGGCAGATTGAAAGGGATGAGAAATCAACACCATCAAGTCCTACGCCAAACTTGTTAGCCTCGATTTCGCACAACGTTGACGCAAGAGAGGATATTTTGTTTTCGACGTCGGCTTTAACTACAGTGCCGCCCAAGGCCGACTTCGGCATTGCAAGAGCACCAATGGCCATAAGCGAAGAAGCTAGAAACGTCCTTCTGCTAATCATGAGACTTTCCTCCCGTAGAAATCCAAGCTTTTTCATGGGACCCATGTTTTTTTGATTCCCCCAACCTTGCTATAACGACAGGCCGTTCTTTTTAACTTACAAATTTCGTTCCGAATGGCATATCGGATGGCTGGATATTGAATCTTGACGGCTCTTAGGACGAAAACCTGATGCGCTGTAGGATATGCCCCGCAAGCGATAGAAACTATCGTCTGAGCCATTGAATACCGGATGGAGATTGATCCGTTGGCTCTCAATTTCAGCCGAGCGCTCTACATCAGAAAATCAAAGGCACCAAAAAACAGGTAGGCACGGCTCTTGTACGTACCACGATAACCCCACGCCCGCATGGTATGCTTTGCGGCATCGTTTGCACGCAATGCGCCAACAATATGCACGGGAGGCACGCATGTCCCAAGAAGATATCAAGCAAAGCATCCACGACGCCTTTGATGAGGACGACCCGAGCCCGGCAAAACGAGCCCCCAAGCCCGGCTCCGGCAATCCCGGTCTTCCCATCGCCTCTCTCATCTTTGCCGTAGCGGGAGCCATCCTCGGCGGCTATGTCAGCTGGATTTTGAGCGTTATCGCCGGCATCGTCGCCATCGTATTGGGCGTTGTGGCGCGCAAGCAGGCATCTCCACGCCTTGGACTTGCCCTCGCAGGCATCGCTATCGGCGTGCTTTGCATCCTCAGCAGCCTCGCACTCGTAGGCATCTACCTGTTCAAGCTCAAGAACATGGGCCTGCTGTAACAAGCCATCGCCCAATACAGGAGCCCTTATGCCTTGTTGCCCGTTGGTCGACTGCCATACTCACACGCATTTTTCCGATGGCGTCTCGACATTCGAGGAAAACGTCCGCGCGGCGGCGAACGCCGGCTGCGAGATTTTGATCTCGACCGATCACCTTACCCTACCCGCCAGCATGGACGCCGCCGGGGACGTGCAGGTTGCCGAAGCAGACCTTCCGGCCCACCGCGCCGCCTTCGACGATGCAGTCAAACTCGCAGCCGAGTTTTCACCCTCGCTCAAGCTGCTATACGGCTTTGAGTGCGACTGGTATCCCGGATGCGAGCCGCTGGTCAAAGCGTGGTCGGCAGGTGCTGCCGTACGCCTGGGCAGCGTGCATTGGATTGGCAATCCGGGAGACATCCTGGCGGGTGCCGCGGGCGCTGCCGGAACCGACGATGTGCCCCGTGCCGACCCGCCCAACTCCGACGCCGGCTGGATCGACTACGATGCAGACCTGCATGTTTGGAACAACCTTGGCGTTCACGAGGTCTGGCGCCGCTATGTCGACGCCTGGTGCGCCGCCTGCGAAAGCCCGCTCGATTTTGATGTGATGGCACACCCGGACCTCCCCATGCGCTTTGCGAACGAAGGGCTTGCGCCGGATTTTGATCTTTCCCCCTTATGGGACCAGATGGCAGCGTGCGCACACGATACGCACAGGCGCATCGAAGTTTCCACGGCCGGCCTGCGCAAAAGCGTGAACGATTATTACCCCACTCGTGGTCTGCTCGAGCGCTTTGTTCGCGCAGGCGTCCCCATCGCATTCGGATCAGACGCACATCGCGCCTGTGATATCTGCTGGGGCATCCGCGATGCCTATGCATTCGCCTATAGCTGCGGATACCGCTCGTTTGACATCCCCCGCGATGCCGGGGCATGGGAGACCGTCTCCCTCTAGGGCGCTGGCCCCTCACGAAACATCGCCACCCGTTGCCAAAAGCGACCAAAAAGGGTGCTGGCAACACCACATCGCAGCGTCGCCAGCACCCTCTCAACCAAAAAATACGGGTATAGGTAGGTAAAACCCAAAACCCAAAGTACGCCTCTAAAATCGGCATCATTTTCGCAGGTTGTCGCGCCTCAAAAAGAGCGTCTACTCGAACGAACGGTTTTTACCTACCTATACCCGTAAAAAATGGGCGGACGCCATCCTCGCAGAAGGCATCCGCCCGATTGCTTCATGTAAAAACGGCTACTTCATGCGCGCATTGAGCTCTCCGGCAAGCTCATCGAGAGTCACGCCGTAGCGCTCGAGCGTCACGAGCAGGTGGTACACCAAGTCGCCCGCCTCGTAGCGAATGTGGTCGTGGTCCTTATCCTTGCAGGCCATGATCACCTCGCTTGCCTCCTCGGCGATCTTCTTGAGCAGTTCGTCCTCGACGTCGGTCAAAAGGCGCGCCGTATAGCTCTTTTCGGGAGAAGACTCGCGGCGACCATGAATCGTCGCGGCCAGGCTCTCCAGAGTCTCGCCGATATTGCCATCCTGCACGTTAGCGGTACGTACGCCCATGCTTGATTCCTCCCAAACGTAACGCCGCTGCTATCGCGGCTTGCATCCCATCTACCTACGGCTCAACGCGTTTGAAAAAACAACTGCGTGCACCCGTATGACACGCCGGACCGGGGCTGTCGACCTTCACAAGCAGCGTATCGTTATCGCAATCGGCCCATAGCTCGCGCACTTGCTGCATATTTCCGCTGGTCGCGCCCTTATTCCAAAGCTCTTGGCGGCTGCGGCTCCAAAACCACGTGGTGCCGCGTTCAAGCGTAAGCCCCACAGATTCCTCGTTCATCCACGCCACCATCAACACCTCACCCGTGTCGTACTGCTGAACCACGCACGGGATGAGGCCGCGTTCGTCATAGGTGAGCTGCGCGGGCGTTGTGACCTCGATCATCTAAAAATCCAATCTTACCGGGATGCCCTGACTTGCCATGTACTCCTTTACCTGGCGAATGCTAAAGGTTCCAAAGTGAAACACGCTTGCTGCAAGCACGGCATCCGCTTCGCCCTCGATAACGCCCTCGGCAAAATGCTCGAGCGTGCCCACACCGCCGCTCGCGATCACAGGGATAGAGACCGCGCGAGCAACGGCACGCGTGAGCGCCAGATCAAACCCCTCTTTGGTGCCGTCGCGGTCCATGCTCGTAAGCAAGATCTCACCCGCGCCGCGTCGTGCCGCCTCCGCAGCCCACTCAACGGCGTCGATACCCGTGGCATTGCGACCGCCCGCGGTAAAGACTTCCCACTTGTCGGCGCCGGGCTTTCCGGGCGTGCCCACGCGCTTGGCATCGATAGCGCACACCACCGCCTGGCTGCCAAACGCCGCAGCGGCCTGGGTAATCAGATTTGGGTCGCGCACGGCAGCCGAGTTGAGCGACACTTTGTCGGCACCCGCGGCAACCATCTGGCGCATACCCGCAAGATCGCGAAAACCGCCGCCCACCGTATAGGGAATGGAGAGCTCCTCGGCCGCATGCGCAGCCATGTCGATCGTTGTCGCGCGATTGTCGCTCGTGGCGGTAATGTCCAAGAACACGACCTCGTCGGCGCCCTCGCGATCATATGCCGAGGCAAGCTCGACTGGATCGCCCGCGTCGCGCAGTTCCACAAAGTTGACGCCCTTCACAACGCGACCGCACTTGACGTCCAAACACGGAATGATGCGCTTGGTTAGCATGCGCCCTCCTCTCCATGGGCCACAGCCAAGGCCTCGGCCAACGTGAAGTTGCCCTCATACAGGGCACGCCCGGTGATGGCGCCCTCGATGACATCCGCGCCCGCGGCGGCAACCGCACGAATGTCGTCGAGCGTGGAGATTCCTCCCGAGGCGACAACCGGAAAGCCGGCAACGTGGGCCACGTGGGCATATGCCGCCACATCGATGCCGGTCTGCATGCCATCGCGCGCGATATCGGTATAGACCAGGTGCCTGAAGCCCTGCTCGGCAAGCTGCCCCACCACCTCGTCAAGCGCCAGGCCCGCGCCATCGCGCCAGCCGTTCACCTTGACCTGGCCATCGCGCGCAGCAACGTCGGCCACCAGCAGGTCGCCAAAGCCGCGCGCTGCGACCTCGGCAAAGCCCGGCTCCGTTACCAAAACGGTACCCATGGCAATACGCTTGGCGCCATACCCCGCAAGCTCATCGATGCGTGCAAGCGAGCGCACACCGCCGCCCACATCAATGGACAGCCCGTCTACCTGGCAGATTGCCTCGATAGCGCGCGAATTAGCCTCGCGAGCGGCCTCATCTTCTTCAAATGCAGCCGAAAGATCGACCACATGGAGCCACGTTGCACCCTGCGCGGCAAACTCCCGCGCAACCGAAACGGGATCGTCGGAATACACCTTGCAGCGGCTTCGGTCGCCGCGCTCCAGGCGAACGACCTTGCCGCCAATCAGATCGATAGCGGGAAACAAAATCATGCGTCTACCTCCCCACCGTTCATGGCATCCTCGACGATGCCCACGAAGTTCTCGATAAGCCGCAGGCCACGCGCCGAGGATTTCTCGGGATGGAACTGGCAGCCAAAAACCCGGCCGCGCTGCAACATACAGGCAAAGCTGCGCGTATAGTGCGTATGGGCAAGGGTGTCGGCGTCAGGCACATCGAGGTCGGCCGCATACGAATGGGTGAAGTACATGTTGGCGCCCTCGGGAAAGCCGCACAAAAGAGACGAAGCGGCGCCCTCCTTGGTCAGATGCACCTGATCCCAACCAACATGGGGAACTTTAAGACGCATGGACTCAAGGCGCGAACACGACCCCTGAATCAGTCCCAAACCGCGTACCCAACGCCTACCGTCAGCCTCAAACATCACTCCGGGATTTAAACCCTTGCCGTAGGCGTCGTTCGCAACAGCTGCAGAGGCATCCTCGGGAACGCCCTCGTCACCGCGGTCAAGCAGCAGTTGAAGCCCCAGACAAATACCTAAGATCGGCTTGTTTTCGGCAGCGGCCTCGAGCACCGCCTGGTCAAGCCCCGACTCGCTCATATAGGAGATGGCATCGTAAAACGACCCCACGCCGGGAATCACGATGCCGTCGGCCGCGCGGACACACGCAGGATCATCGCTCGCATAGGCCTCGGCGCCAGCGCGCGCAAAACCGCGCACCACGCTCGACAGGTTGCCCTTGTGGTAGTCGACGATGACAATCGATGGACTGAGCACTGTTCCCTCTTCTCTTACCATTCAATCGATTAAAACGCCCAGCTAAAGGGTGCCCTTGGTCGATGGCACGCCCTTTACGCGCGGGTCCATCTCACACGCAAAGCGCATAGCACGGCCCGTGGCCTTAAAAGCCGCCTCGATAATATGATGGCTGTTCTCGCCCGCCAGTTCGCGCACGTGCAGCGTGAGCCTGGCATCGCGCGCAAAGGCGTAGAAGAACTCGACCGCAAGCTCGGTATCGAACGAGCCCACGCGCTCGGTGGGCAGCGGCAGATCGCAATAGGCCTGACCGCGACCGGAAATATCGACTGCCGCCATGACAAGCGTCTCGTCCATGGGGATGGTCGAGGAGGCAAAGCGCGCGATTCCTGCCTTGTCTCCAAGCGCCTGGCAAAATGCCTCGCCCAGCACGATACCCGTATCTTCCACGGTATGGTGCGCATCGACCTCAACGTCGCCCACGGCATGCACCGTCAGGTCAAACTGGCCATGACGGCCAAACGCGTTGAGCATGTGGTCGAAAAACGGCACGCCCGTATCGATATCGCAAACGCCAGACCCATCGAGGTCAAGCTTGATCTGGATGTCGGTCTCCCCCGTCTTGCGGGTTACCTCTGCAGTGCGAGACATCTACATCTCCTCCTTAACGAGCACGGCAAGCGCGCTCAATACAGCGTCATTCTCTGCAGGCGTACCCACGGTGATGCGCAGGCAGTCGGCAAGCCCGGGCGCGTAGCTAAAGTCGCGCACGAGAATCGAGTACTCGTCGCGCAAACGCTCGCGCACACGGGTCGCATGCGCCGTGCGCACAAGCAGGAAGTTGCCAAAGCTCGGCCAGACCTCAACGGGCAGGCCTTTGGCAGCAAGCGCCTCGAGCGCAGCCTTGACGCGCTCACGCTCCGCGGCAACCTGGGCCACAACCGGCGCATAGGCATCGCGAGCGCGCACGGCCGCAAGCGCCGCCGCCTGGGTAAGCACATTGACCGAATAGATCTGGCGAATCGCCGCAAACACGTCGATAACCTCGGGCGCCGCGATTACATATCCGCAGCGCGCGCCCGCCGCCCCAAAGGCCTTGGACAGCGTGTGCAGGATAATGAGGTTGGAATACTTCTCGATAAGTCCTTGGGCCGTAGTCTTGGCACCAAAGGAGGCATCGGTAAATTCGATATACGCCTCGTCGACCATGATCATACCGGGACATGCCTCGCAGAGCTTGCCGACAAAATCGAGCGGAGCCACGTCTCCCGTGGGATTGTTGGGCGAGGTCACGATAGCTAGATCGCATGAGGGGGCCGCCTCAAGCACCGCCGCGCAATCGAGTTCGAAGGTCTTGGGGTCGCGCCACACGTCGTGCACCCCGGTCTCAACAAGCGAGGCAAAAAACGCGTATTCGCTAAAGCACGGCGGGCAATTGAGCAGCGTGCGCCCGCGCCCGCCAAAGGCGAGCAGGAAGTTATAGAGCAGCTCGTCGCCACCGTTGCCTGCGCAAACCATCTCGCGCGGCACACCGTGCCAGGCGGCCAACTCGTCACGCAGGCCGTTGCTCATGGGATCGGGATAGCGATTGAGCGGCGTTGCGGCAAGCGCGGCGTCAATGGCCTCGCGCACGCCCTCGGGCACGGGATAGGTATTCTCGTTTGCCGAAAGATTGATGCGCGTGGGCGTAAAGTTGGGATCATACGGCACGATGTTCGCCAGATACGGCTGCACGAGCTCCTTCATCTTCTGGGAAAGCTCTGCCATTGCTATTCACCCGCCGGCGTCGCGCCACGGGCGACCGTCTGGACGTCATCGCCCGGCCAGGCGACGGCAGTGAGATCTGCGGCGGCAAGTGCCTCGCAGCTCACGGCATCCTCACCCTGCTCCAGAATGCGACGGCGCAGCGCCGCAGAAAGAGCGTGGGACCACAGGCCCTCGGCCTCGGCCAAACGCTGGGTCGCAGGCGCATCTTTCATCAGGCCCTGAGGCGTATAGCAAATGACGCTCGAGCGCTTGACGAACTCCTCGACAGAAAGCGGATTGGAGAAAAGCGCCGTACCGCCCGTAGGAAGCGTGTGGTTGGGACCGGCAACGTAATCGCCAAGGGGCTCAGAACTCCAAGCTCCCACAAAAATGGCGCCCGCGTTGCGAATGCCGCCCAGCAGCCCCATGGCGTCTTTGCAGTGAAGCTCCAAGTGCTCCGGCGCCACGGTGTTGACGGCCTCGACTGCAGCCGCCATATCGGCAGCGACTACAATCGTACCCTCATTGTCAAGAGAGGCGCGCGTGATCTCCGCGCGGGGCGACTGTGCCACCAGAACCTCGATACCGTGCTCGACCTGGGCGGCAAAATCGGCGTCGCAAGTAACCAGGTAGCAAGCTGCCAGCGGGTCGTGCTCGGCCTGCGCCATAAGGTCGGCCGCAACAACCATGGGGTTCGCGCTCGCATCGGCGAGCACGCAGACCTCGGACGGGCCGGCAATCATATCGATACCGATATCACCCGAGACGATCTGCTTGGCAGCGGCGACAAACGCGTTGCCCGGGCCGGTGATCTTATCGACCTTAGGGATAGTCTCGGTACCATAGGCAAGAGCCGCTACCGCCTGCGCGCCGCCCACCATGTAAATCTCGTCCACACCGCCGAGCTTGGCTGCTGCAAGCGTGTAGGGGCTGATAAGCCCATCCTTTTGCGGAGGCGTGACCATGACCACGCGCTTGATCCCTGCGACCTTGGCGGGAATAGCGTTCATGAGCACCGTGGAGGGGTATTGCGCGCGTCCGCCCGGCACGTAGATGCCGGCAGCCGCAAGCGGGGTCACCTTGACGCCGAGCATGGTGCCATCCGCGCGCGTGGTAAACCAGCTCTGCTCGACCTCGCGCTCGTGGAACTCGCGGATCTGTGCAGCGGCCTTCTTGAGCGCCGCGACAAACGTGGGATCCAAGCCCTCAAGCGCCGCATCGATTTGCTCCTGCGGCAAACGAAAGCTCTCAAGGTCAACACCGTCAAAACGGCTGCAATAGTCGCGCACCGCCGCATCTCCCTCGGCGCGCACGCGGGCCACGATCTTTTTGGCAGAAGCCACGATATTCTCGGGCAGCACGCCCTTGCGATTGAGTTGGTTGACGCTCAGCAGCTCGCCCGCTGCCAACTTGATGGTCTTCATCTCAAACAGTCCTATCTCTATTGGGCATCTGCGCCCATGCTACGTCAAAATCGGTATATGCCCGCTACTGAGCCGAGCCCGCAACGGGCTCGAAATGGAGATGCTCCACCGCAGCGGCCAGCCGCTCGCCCAGGATGCGCACACGCGGATCCAGGCGAGCAGCGCCGGGGTTCACAAAGAAACGCGCCGTGCACTCCATGATCTCGCCGGTGACAACCAGATCGTTCTCGCGCAGGGTGGCACCCGTGGCCGTGATATCGACAATGCGGTCGGTCATGCCCACAATGGGCCCCAACTCGATATTGCCGTGCAGTGAGACGATATCGGCCACCACGCCGCGGCTTGCATACCACGCTGCGGCGATGCGCGGATACTTGGTTGCCACGCGCAGCGAGCCGCGACGGGCATAGTTGCGCTCGGCCTGGCCCGCACGCCAGGAAGGCTCCGCCTCGATAAACTTGCAGGCGCCGTAACCAAGGTCGACCAGCTGCAAAAGATTGAGACCGGCCTCGATCAGGGAATCGCGGCCGCAAATGCCGCAGTCGGCGCCGCCACAGCCCACAAAGGCGGGGGCATCGCTGGGACGCACGATAATGAACTCGATGTCGCCGATGCCGTCCTCGCCCGCGCGGGTATCACGGCCGTGCACGATAAGATGACGGCCCGGGTCGCGCAGCTCGGAGGCGTCAATGCCGGCGGCCTTCAGCACCTCGAGCGTATCGGCCTTGAGAGAACCCTTGGGCACGGCGATGCGCAACGGGGAGCCCGCTGCGTTGCCCATGCGCACGGCAGCGTGGTCGCCATCGGCAGCGTCCTCTGCCGTGTTCAGCGCGCTCTCCAGACGCTCGAGCGAAAAAGCAAAGCCCGCCGCCGGAACATCTGCCGCAGATGCGAACACGCCACAGAACACCGAATCGTACCTACCGCCCGAACCCACAGGATCGGGCAGACCGCCCGCATATGCCTTGAACACCAGCCCGGTATAGTAATCGAACGAATTCATGATGGAGAAGTCAAAGGAGAGCAGCGCGGCGTCCTGAGCATCCAAACCCGCGATAAGCGCACGAAGCTCGCACGTCATGTCGCCCGCGACACCGGCTGCGGCGAGAAGCTCGTCTACGCGATCGAGAACCGATGCACCGCCCACTAGGCGCGGCAGCTCGCAGATGGCAGCCTTCATGGCATCGGGCTCGCTGCTTGCCATCACGCGGGCGTCCAGGTCCACAAAATCATTTGCGTGAACCATGCGCAAGGCGTCCTCGGCCAAAGATGCGTCGCCCACATGTGCAAGAAGCGTTTTAAAGGGACGGACGCTGCCGCATACAACCCTGGCATCGGCAAGACCCAGAGCACGAACGGCACTTGTCACCAGCGAAACCATCTCGACATCGCCCGCGGCGTCCCCTTCACCGATAAGCTCAAAGCCCAGCTGCGTAAACTGACGGGAGCCGCCAGCGCCACGCACCTGCTCGCGCACGACCGGAGCCTCGTAGCGCAGGCGAAGCGGCAAATCGGCCGAGCGCATGCGCGTAGAGACCAGACGCACGATGGGAAGCGTGTTGTCGGGGCGCACCACGAGCAAGCGGCCATCGTCATCAAACAACTTGAACGGGGTGTCCGCGATGCGGCCGCCCTCCTCGAGAGAGCCCTTGTCCTCAAGCAGCGGCGTTTCGACCGGAAGGTAATGATGGGCACGAAAGCAGTCCCTCACCGTCTGCGCGATCTCCTCGCGCGCCTGAGCCTCCTCGGGCAAAATGTCCCTGAATCCCCACGGTGTGGCCGTCATACGTGCGTCCATCCCCTCTACGATAGCCAACATATCGAAAAAAAGACCCGGCCTCAGCCGGTGTCTGATACTTTAGCATACTAGAGTGTATTCTGCGATTATTTCATATTGATTGCAGGGAGCGTGAGCAGCGTGCAATTATGCACGCACAGCGGGCCTCGATATCAGGCCGCGGCAAACATCATCACAAAGGGAATGGTCAAGATGCTCGCCACGATAGAGATGAACGTGCCCTGCATCATCGGCTTGGTATCGGCACCGTATTGAATGGCATACAGCGTACCGTTGCTCGCTACAGGCATAGCGCTCTCCAAAACCAGCACCGCGATGATGCCGGGTGCGATCCCAAAGCTACGAAGCATCACCATACCGGCAAGCGGAACCAGCACCAGCCTTCCCGCCGCGGCAACATAGGCGCGCCAGTTGGTCAACATGGAAAGCGGCTGATAATGAGCAATAGACGCCCCCATCAACAGCAGGGCGGAGGGGGTTGTCATCTGGCCTATGAGCTCAATGGAATCGCCCACGAACCCCCAATCGGTAAAGCCCGTCGCCATGCACACGATCACAATGAGGCTCGCGATGAGCGTAGGCATCTTCAAGCAGTCCAAAAGCCCACGGCACACGGCCTTCCATCCACCGTCAATGCCGCGAAACATCATGATGCCCAAGGTGAAAATAAAGAGATTCGAGGGGATCAAACCGATCGTCGCATACAGGAGCGCACGCTTGCCCAGTATCGCCGTGATAACCGGAAAGCCAATAAATCCGCAGTTGCCAAACATGATTATGAAGCGAAATGAACTCAGCGACGTCTTGGGCACGCGCATGACGGCGCACAAAACGCAGGCAACGATAAATGCCAGGACAAAAAACGCCATCATGCCAAAGAAGACCTGCAAAAGCTCACCTGCACCGGGAAGTTTCGTAGCGCCAAACACCGAGGAGACAACCAAGGCAGGCAAGGCCACATCCAGAACGAGCCGGGACAGCTCGCGCTCAAACCCCTCACTCATAAGACCCAGGCGCGATACGACCCAGCCCAATGCAATCGGCAGGGAAACCGTAACCATCTCTATCGCAACATGACCAAAACTCATTGAATCGGCACCGCCAACAACCGTTTAATTTCTCAATTGCAATACACCGAAAACGATAGTTCCGTTCTCTTGATACGGCACCCGTAAAACCCAATCGAAACAAAAAGGGCGCACCCGGATCGTCTGTCTCGATCCAAGTGCACCCGATATAGCCCGGTGTCAGTTCAAGCGTTTACTGCAAAGCGTGGCTCAAAAAATCCCTGCCAGAATCGTCGGAGAACGCGACCACGCGATCACCTGCGCACAGCTCCGTGCCGCCATTGGGGATAACAATATCCCCGTCACGCTCAACGGCTACAAGCACAAGGTCCTCGGGCAGCTGCAGGTCGCGCACCGCCTTCCCAACCACCGAGGAACGGGGACGCACCTCGCCCTGGACGATAGCGTGGCCGCTCTTGCCCAAGCGCATAATCGTGTAGACGTCCTCGATATCAAGGCCTTCCTCGACGGAGCGCGTAATCAGATCGGCCTGGTCGATAGCCACATCGACGCCCATAGAGGCATCGAACATCCAGGCATTCGCCGGATTGTTGACACGTGCTACCACGCGGCCAACGCCGTACTCCATCTTTGCGAGCATCGAAACCACAAGGTTAACCTCGTCGTTACCCGTAACGGCAATCACGACGTCCGAGTGCAGCACGCCTGCCGCCTCGAGGACATCGGGGCTCGAGCCCATGCCGCGCACGACCGTGCCCTCGGGCAGCTTTGCCTCAAGACGCTGCACCACGGTTTTTCTCGATTCGATAACGCGCACCGTGTCGCCGCGGCCGCTCAGCAGGGAGGCGAGATACGAGCCGGTCTTGCCACCGCCAACGATAATGATATTCATGGTTGCCTCCTTACTCGGCCAAGCCGAGCATGGTGCGGAACTTGCCCGCAGCGCTCGACGCAACCGCCGCATAGATGATGTCTCCGTGGTCAAGCACCGTTCCCTGCGTAGGCACGAATGTCTCGTTATCGTGCGAAACGGCAACGATGCTGATCTCGCCCACAACAGTGAGCTCGCGCACCGGGCTTCCCTCAAGAAGCGCCGGGACGTCGGCGCGCACGAGGCGCACATCGCCGGACCCCAGTTCGACAACATCGTCCAGCTCGTTGAACGTCAAAAGCTCGCAAACGCGGCGCACGCCCCAATCGGTGGTGGAGATGCTCTGGATGCCGAGCCTACGGTAGGTTTCGGCATTGGAGATCTCGTACAGGCGAGCGATGACGCGTGGGACGCGATAGGTCTGACGCGAGATGCGCGCGACGACGATGTTCGTCTCGTCGGACGAGGTGCAGGCGATCACGGCGCTGGCACGGTCGATACCTGCAGCCTCCAAAACCGCTCGGTCAAATCCAATACCCTCGACAGTGCGGCCGCCAAACGACGCACCCAAAGATTCAAGACGCTCAGGATCCTGGTCGATGGCACAAACCTCATAGCCCTGCCTGTCAAGTTTGCGGGCGAGGCTCACGCCCATGCGTCCCATGCCCACGACGATTATGTTCATGGCTACCTCTTTTCCGGCGTCTGAGAAAGCGCGACGCCATTACGGTCGATATGGTTCTTCTTGCGAACGATGGCCTTGCGGCACTCCTCAATCAACAAGATAACGGGCGGAAGCAGCACCAAGAACACGTAGTCGTTCAGCAGCAACGGACTGGTGTGGAAGACGCCCTGGAACGGCGGGAACAACGTGATGAAAACAATGAGCACGATCTCGAACAGAATACCCTTGTTGATCTGCTTGTTCGAGAACAGACCCGCGGCAAAAACCGAAGCGGTCTCCGTACGGCAGTTCCAAACCTCGCCAATCTGCGTGAAGACGATAGCGGCAAGCGCCATGGTCGTTGCACGGACATAGACCGGATCGAGGTCGGCGCCCACGCCAAACATCGCGATGCCCGGATGCCAACCATTCATGATCTGGCAGAACATGAACGCAGCGAAGGAGAAGAGCGCGCCAAGCATGCCGTACCACAGGAAGGCCTTGCGCATGACCTTGCCAGAAAGCAAGGGCTCGTTCGGGTCACGAGGGAGCCTGCTCATAACGTCGGCCTCGGGAGGCTCGGTGCCCAAACCAAGGGCAGGCAGCATATCGGTGCCCAGGTCGATGGTGAGGATCTGCATCGTCGTAAGCGGCAGAGGCACCGCTCCGCCCGAGAGCAGGTAAATCGCAGAAGGAACCGCCTCAGGGACATTGGAGTTCAGGATATAGAGCATGAACTTCCTGATGTTGGCGTAGACTGCACGGCCCTCTTCGATGGCATGGACGATCGAGGCGAAGTTGTCGTCGGTCAAGATCATGTCCGCGGCCTCCTTGGCCACGTCCGTGCCGGTGATGCCCATGGCAACGCCGATGTCTGCCTTCTTAAGCGCAGGAGAGTCGTTCACGCCGTCTCCGGTGACAGCCACGATCTCGCCCATCTGCTGCAGGTTCTCGACAACGCGCAGCTTCTGCTCCGGCGCCATACGAGCGAAGACAACTTCGCCCTTCAACGCCTCTTTGAGCTCCTCATCCGAGGTCTTCTCGAGCTCGACGCCCGAGAAGACGCGCGGGTGCTCGCCCTGCACGATACCGATCTTGCGGGCAATGGACACTGCGGTCAGACCGTAGTCACCCGTGATCATGACCACGCGGATGCCGGCGCGGCGGCACTCGGCAACAGCTGCCGCAACCTCGGGCCTTGGCGGGTCTTGCATAACGAGCAGTCCAACAAAGGTAAGACCGCACTCGATGTTATCGGGAGTGTAATCGCTCATCGAGCGGGGAATGGAATCGTCGTCGGCGCGCAGCGGGCGATATGCCAAAGCGAGGACGCGCAAACCATTCTCTGCATAGCCGTCGTTTGCGGCCATGATGCGCTCGCGCATCTCATCGCTCATGGGAGCGACCTCGCCGCGGCAGCGCACATGCTCGGAAAGACGGACAACCTCGTTAGGGGCGCCTTTCACAAATGCGATACGGGAAGCGCCTTCAAACGGACGCTTGAGCTGATGGATGGTCGTCATGCGCTTGCGGCGGCTCTCAAAGGGGAGCTCCCTTACGCGCGGCATCTCACGCTCGAGGTCCTCGAGCGTAAGTCCGGCTTTCTGGGCACTCACGAGCAGGCATGCCTCAGTGGGATCGCCCAAAACGGTATACCGGCCGCCCTCTTCCTCGGGAGCAACAAGGCGCGCATTGGAGCACAGTGCACCGCCTGCTACCAGCAGGCGAAGCTCGTCGTTATCGGCAGCCAGCCACTTCTCGCCGTCGCCCTCGATGTCGCCCGCAGGAGCATAGCCAACGCCAGTGACCTCGTACTCGCGCTCGCATGTCCACAGATGGTTGACGGTCATCTCGTTTTGAGTGAGCGTGCCGGTCTTGTCGGTGCAGATAACACTCGTAGAACCCAAGGCCTCAACAGAGCTGAGTTTCTTCACCAGGGCATTGCGCTTGCTCATGCGCTGCACTGCCATAGCAAGCGACAGCGTAACCGTGGGCAGCAAGCCCTCGGGAATAAAAGCAACAACCATACCCAGGGCAAAGATGAACGAGGAGGCAAGGCCGTTGCGCACAAAGAGCACGTCAAGCAGGAAGAACGCGATGCCCATGCACAAGGCAAACAGCGTAACCTGCTTGGTCAGGCGATCAAGCTGGCGCTGCAGGGGGCTCTCGGAGTCCTCCATGTTCTGTGTCAGGCTCGCGATTTTGCCAAACTCCGTCGCCATGCCGATCTTTGTGACAACAACACGGCCGTTGCCCTCGGAAACCGAGGTTCCCGCGAACACGAGGTTGGGCGTTTCGGCAGCGGTAAGATCGGTCTCGAGCACGGCGTCGGCGGTCTTTCGCACCGGATTGGACTCGCCGGTAAGCGTCGACTGGTCCACCTGCAAATCAGAAGCGCGAACAACACGACCATCAGCAGAGATCTTGTCGCCTTCTGCTAGAACCATGATGTCGCCAGGCACGAGGTCTTCCGCAAGCACCTGAGACTGCTGGCCGTCGCGAATAACATTGACGTAAGACGGGAGCATCTTCTTGAGCGCTTCGGTTGCCTTGTCCGCCTGGTGCTCCTGCCAAAAGCTAAAGCATCCGTTAATCAAGTTGACCAACCACACGGCAACGCACAGCTCGGGCATACCTGCCACCAGGGCGATGATGCCCGCCGCCCACAGCAGAATAGCCATGAGATGCGTGAAGTTGGAGAGAAATGCCAGGACTGGAGATTTTTTCTTGGCCGCCTGGATGAGGTTCTTGCCGTGCTTGGCCTGCAGCTTTGCCGCCTGGTCGCTCGTTAGTCCAGCAGCGCTGCTACCCAGGGCCGCAAGCGCAGCCGCGCCGGTGAGCGAGGAGAGTTGCGAGATCTTCTCCTCATGCGATTCGGACGCAGTATCCAAGGGTCCTCCTTTCTTTGATTGCGCGCGTGCCCGACGGACATGCGCGGCCGGCGGCAATGCCGCCAACGCAACGGAAGAATAGCCACCCTTGGGCCTCTTTAGCACAAGACTATCACCCTTGCACGATTCAACATGCGCCAGGCATAAAAGTGCCGTTAAACTCGGATAAAGAAGGCCTAAAGACACCAGGTAAGCGGCTATGTTTAGTCTTTAGCCGCAGTGGCGCGAATCATGCGATAGCCCACACCCACATGGGTTTGGATATAGCGGGGATGCGCCGGATCGGACTCGATTTTCTTGCGAAGCGTGCCCATGAATACGCGCAGCGACGCAAGGTCCGCCTGATGCTCGACACCCCAAACCTCATTCAAGATAAAGCTGTGCGTAAGGACCCTGTCCACATTGTGCGACAGCAAGCACAGGAGCTTATACTCGATGGGCGTCAGATGCAGTTCCTCGCCGGACAGGTATGCCACGCCCGCCGAATAGTCGATACGAAGATCTCCGTTCTCGAACATGGAGCTCTCGCGCATGGGGGCATTCGAAAGGTAGCTCGAGCGGCGCAAGGTCGTGCGAATACGCGCCTGGAGCTCACCTACCGAAAACGGCTTGGTGAGATAATCATCGGCCCCCGCATCGAGTGCGGCGATCTTATCGGCGTCTTCGCTTCGGGCGGACACCACGATGATCGGCATCTGGGACCACACGCGTATAGCGCGAACGACCTCGATGCCGTCAATATCGGGAAGCCCCAGGTCGAGCAAAACCACATCGGGCGCATTCGTGGCGGCCGAGGCGATGGCACCTCGTCCTGTAGACTCGGCAAAAAGATCAAAACTTTGGGCCTCAAGCGCCGTGAGCACCAGGTTTCTAACCGTAGCGTCATCCTCGACAACAAGGATTTTTGCATGGCTCTCAATCGGCATGGTCTATATCTCCATTCTCCATACGATGCAAGGGCAACGTAAACCAAAACGCGCATCCATGCGGCTCGACCGCATCAACGCCAATGCTGCCGCCATGCGCCTCCACGATCGATTTGCATAAAGCAAGCCCTAGGCCCACGCTCCTTTTCGAGTCTGCCAGAGTATGACTTGCCGTGTAGAACGATTCGAACACACGGGAACGATCCCCCTCGGCAATACCGGGGCCGTTATCCTCCACACGCACAACGGCCACGTCGGCATCGGCGTGCGACATAATGCGAATGCACGAGCCCGCCTGAGTATAGGCAACGGCATTGTTCAGCAAGTTCACCACAACTTGCACCATAAGACGTGCATCCACGTCGACAAGCAAAAGATCGCGGCTCGACTCGACCTCGATGTCATGGAACTCGGAGTCCGGGCTTACATGGCGCAGCGCTTCTTCGACGATATCATCCAGCAACTCTGTTGTCGTCGAAAGGCGCACCTCGCCATTCTCCAAGCGCGTGATCGCAAGCAGGTTTTCCACCGTGGCGTTGAGCCACATGGCATCGGAGCGGATATCGCGCAAAAGTCCTTCGCGCTTCTTGGCACTCAGGTCCTCGCCATCAGACAGGAGCACATCGGCATTGCCCGAAATTGCCGTGAGGGGCGTTCTCAAGTCATGCGAGATAGACCTGAGCAGGTTGGCGCGCAGCTGTTCATTTTTAGCTAGAACGGCAGCCTTTTCGCGCTCCTCAAGCGCCTTGGCACGGGCAAGGGCAAGCGATGCCTCTCCTGCAACGGCCTCGGCCTCGTTGCGCTCCACGGGAAGCGGGGATGCGCCCATGAGGCAGATGCCCATAACGCCCACGACATCGGTACCAGAGCGCAGGGGCAGGTACAAGCCGGATGCCGAAGGAAAAAGCTTCGTCCCAACGCCGACGCTCTCGCCGTCCTCCAAAGCCCTTCTTGCCATAGAGAGCTCGATCACCGGAGGGGTTGGAGACGTGCCGCCCGAAGAGAAGCTCCTTTGCTCCAAGAAGCCCTCCCCCTCATCGCAGTACCACACAACCGTTGCGTCAAGGAGCCTCGACAGCTGGGCGCCCGCCGCGCTCACGATCTCGTGGCGCGTCTCGCAGCGACGAAAGGCCTCGTCTGCCTCCAGCATGATCTTGGTCCTGCGGTACGCCGTGTGGGAAGCGTGCAGCTCTCGCCTCAGCGTCATGGCAACCGTGCTCGCAATAAGGGCGATCGCAAACATCACCGCAAAGGTAGCAGGATACGCGTGTCCCCAGGCCGTCAACGAAAAGCGCGGCGTGGTGAAAAAGTAGTTATACAGAAGCGCAGAAAGCGCCGATGCGACAAGGCAGTACGCACGCTTTACCGTAAAGAGCGATATGCAAAGAACCGCAAGCACATAGGTAACGACGATGCACGCCTCCATATCAAAGGCAAAGAAGGCAAACCCCACCAGCGTGGCCGCCACCAAAAACAAGAATATGCAGGCAAGATCGATCGCATAGCGCTTTGGCGTGGGGTCGTCGGACCAAGCGAAAACCTTGCTTTCGAGCCAAGAAGCACCCAGGCGGTCCCTCCTGCTGCTATCCAACCGCTCGCGCCGCTCCAACACCCGTGCGTCCCTCCCGTTTCATCGGCATCGTTTGCGAGTATCTTACAACCCGACGTGCAAAAGCATGGAAATGAAACAATAGCCAGGCAGGGCGCAGCCCATGCAAAAAGCGGAGGCACGATCCCGCCCGCATGGCTTTTCTCAATATGAAATAACAGGTCCACGCACATAAAAATGCCCGCATCCGGAAAACCCGGACGCGGGCATGCATAGGGGGCTGAGCTTATGGAGCGTCGAGCAAGATCGAGAGGCAACTGAGCCTATTGCCCGAGCGCCTGGACGTCCCTCAAACAGGGGTACGCCGCCCACACGTCAAGCAGCTACTCGTTATCGCCGGCAGTCATTTGCGTAGCCGACAGCTGGCCCTCGGTTGCCGCAGCGGCATCGGGCCACACCCAGTCGGTAAATGCCGGATGATCGTAGCCCTCGTCCACGGCAAACTGGAAGGCTTCCTGACGGAAGTTCTCCCACTCCTCAATCTGCGCCGCCCACTTCTGAGCATCCACCATGCGCAGGGCATCGGCGGCAAGCGCCCAGCGGTCCATGTTGTTAAGGCGCAGCATGTCAAAGGGAGTTGTTGTGGAGCCCTTCTCCTCGTAGCCGTGCACGCGGAAGTTGTCGTGGTTGGGGCGATCCCAAATCAGGCGATGAATGGTGCCCGCATATGCGTGGAAGCAGAACAGGACCGGCTTATTGGCGCCAAAGAACTCGGCAAAACGTTCGTTGGAGATAGCCTGGTCGTTCTCGGCCACGCTCTTGATCTTGAGCAAGTCGACCACATTCACAAAGGTCGCCTTCACGCCGATCTTCTTGAGCATGTCGAGTGCCGCCAGCGCCTCGAGCGTGGGCACGTCACCGCAAGAAGCGATAACCAAATCGGCCTCATCAAGGCTGGTGGCACTGCTTGCCCACTTCCACTCGGCAAGGCCCTCTTCAAGCTCGGCACGGGCCTCGTCCACCGTGATGAACGTCGGCGCCGGCTGCTTACCGCAGAAGATGGCGTTCACGCAGTTTGTGGACGTATACGCGCGCTCGGCCACGGCAAGTGCCATGTTTGCGTCGCACGGATAGTACGCGTTGACCACATGGGTGTCGTTTGCCTTGTTGAGCAGCAGGTCCACAAAACCGGGATCCTGATGCGAGAATCCGTTGTGGTCCTGACGCCACACGTGGCTGGACAGCAGGATATTCAAGCCGGAGATGGGAGCACGCCAGGGAATCTCGCGCACGCAGGCCTCAAGCCACTTGCAGTGCTGGTTGACCATGGAGTCTACGATATGCACAAACGACTCGTAGGAGCTCCACACACCATGGCGACCGGTAAGGGTATAGGCCTCGAGGAAGCCCTCGCACTGATGCTCGGACAGCTGCTCGACCACACGGCCGGTGGGTGCCAGCAGCTCGTCGTTGTCGGCATCGGCATAGTAGCCGCCATCCCACTGCTTGCGCGTCACCTTGTAAGCGTCCTGCAGGCGGTTGGATGCGGTCTCGTCCGGACCAAAGATGCGGAAGTCGTCGTTGAGCTCCATGACATCGGCGGTGTAGGCACCAAAGACGCGCGCCGCCTCGGTCGCGCCCCAGCCATGGCCCTTCTTTGCCACGGGAACCTCATGGGTATGGATGTCGGGCAGCGTGAGCTCGTGGCGCACCTTGCCGCCGTTTGCATTGGGGTTGGCACCGATGCGCAGGTCACCTGCGGGCATGAAGGACGTCACCTCGGGGCGAATCTGGCCCTCCGGGGTAAAGAGCTCCTCGGGCTTATACGAGCGAAGCCAGCTGCGCAGCACGCGGAAGTGCTCGTGCGTATCCTTGGCAGACGCCAGCGGCACCTGGTGCGCACGCCAGCTGCCCTCGGTCTTCTTGCCGTCGATATGCTTGGGGCACGTCCAGCCCTTGGGCGTGCGGAATACGATCATCGGGTAGACGGGACGCGTCTCGTCGCCCGCCTCGGCGCGTGCCTTGATGTCGCAGATCTTGTTAAAGACCTCTTCGAACAGGTCGGCAAAACGACGATGGATGGAGCTGTGGGGCTCGTTGTCGAAGCCGGCCACAAAGAAGTGCGGCTCGTAGCCCATGCCCTCAAAGAACTTAGTGAGCTCTTCGTCGGAGATGCGCGCCAGAATCGTGGGATTGGCGATCTTATAGCCATTAAGGTGCAGAATAGGCAGCACGATGCCATCGGTTTTGGGATTAACAAGCTTGTTGGACTGCCAAGAGGTCGCAAGCGGGCCGGTCTCGGACTCGCCATCGCCCACCACGGCCACGGCAAGAAGGCTCGGGTTATCCATCACAGCGCCGTACGCGTGGGACAGGGTGTAGCCAAGCTCGCCGCCCTCATGGATGGAGCCCGGGGTCTCGGGCGCAAAGTGGCTGGGAATGCCACCGGGGTAAGAGAACTGACGGAAGAACTTCTGCAGGCCGGCCTCGTCATTGGTGATGTCGGGACGAATCTCGCGATAGGTGCCATCCAGCAGGGACTGCGCGGTACCGGCCGGGCCGCCGTGACCGGGACCCATAAGGAAGATGGCGTTTTGCTGGTGATCGGCAATAAGGCGGTTTACATGGCCAAACAAAAAGTTCACGCCCGGAGTGGTGCCCCAGTGGCCCACCAGACGATGCTTGACGTCGGGGCGGCCAAAGTCGCGCACCTCGCCCGTCTTCTCGTCGACAAAATCCTTGCGCATCAAAGGATTGGAGCGCAGGTAAATCTGGCCGACAGAAAGGTAATTGGCACAACGCCAGTACTTCTCCACGCCCTCGAGCTCCTCGCTGGAAACGGGCGCATCGAGCTTTTTCCACGGCGTTCCGATAACAGGCTGAGTCATATATGCCTCCTTTAGGTTTCGCCGGCATTGCCAGCGCATATTATCCCGTGAGCGTTGCGCTGCGTTCCCACGGCCTGCCGGGCAGGGCAATCACCGCGGGAGCGCATTTCGCACGCATCGGCGCATGCAAGGGACCGCATGCAGCAGATTCAAGCGCTTTGATGCTGGCCTCCCGGGCACGCACCGCTCTCTCCCACGGGGCGCCAAGGCTTAAAAGGCGTCTGGAAACACACCCCTTAAGGGACAGACGGGGCGTATAGGGGGAACCGACGCCTACTGGCACGGCATCAGGTACAACAAGCACCTGTATCCAAATCGAGAGTATAGGCGGTAAAACGTTTTATCGTTATGGAAAAACGTTTTAGCACTGTAAAGACGTATGCATATTGCGGGACATTATTTGATCATTTATGCAGCATGGTGGGCTCGTTCGCGGTTTTGACAATCTAAAAGATTATCACCCCGGCTCTCCACAACGCCTTCATATGAAGCATTCGGGCAAAGCCGTTTTTGCTTTTGCAGTATGCGCCAAGAAGACGCGGACGCTCCCCGCCCCTTGCTAGCGCGGGGAAACGCTGCCCTGTACCACCAGACGCGGCTCGAGTACACGCTCGATGGGGCGTGCCGTCGGCTTTTCGATCTTGCGAAGCATCATGTTGATGGCATGCTCGGAAAGCATGGTCACGTCCTGCTCGATTGAGGTCAAAGCCGGCTCGAACAAAGCATCGGCAGCGCTGTTGTCGTAGCTCACCACCGAATAGTCGCTCGGGACGCGATGGCCGCCCTTGTACAAACGCTTGAGCAGGCCAAGGGCAATGTTGTCGGAGCTTGCAAAAACGGCCGTGGCATCGGTATCAAGAACTTTGATCGCCGCCTCGTATGCGTCGGAGATGTAGTAGTCGGTCTCGATTACCAGCGAGGGATCAAATGCCACGCCGGCTTCGGCAAGCGCTTGCTCGTAACCGGCAAGGCGTTTACGACCCGTCATGGACTTGGCCGCGTTGACCATGCAGGCAATGCGCTCGTGGCCCTTCTCCAGCAGGTATTTTGTTGCCATGTAGCCGCCCTGCTCATGGTCGAACAAAACCTTGTCGCAGGAGAGGTTATCCACCACGCGGTCGATCATCACATAGGGCACAGGCAGATGAGAAAGCTCATCGACCAGCACGCTGTCGTCTGCGAGTTCATCGGCAACAACCAAGAATATGCCGTCCACACCGCGTGTAACCAGAAGCCCCAGCAAATCCAGGTCGTTTTCGGGCAAGCCATCGGAATTGGTGATGAACAGAGCATATCCCTCGGCGCGGCAACGTTGCTCCAGGTTCTTGGCAAGCGATGAGAAGAAGCGACTCTCGATGTTGGGGACGATGAGGCCAAGCGTCTTGGACTCGCGCATCACCAGGCTGCGGGCGATCTGGTTGGGAACGTAATGTTCACGCGCCGCGACCTCCTTGATGCGGCGACGATTCTCCTCCGAGATGCGGCAGGGCCGATCGTTGAGCACGAGGGAAACCGAGGAGGGAGAAAGCCCCACCTCGTTGGCAATCTGCTTGAGTGTCACTTTTTGAGCCAATGCGATCGTTCCCTTTCCGCGCCTGCATTTCCGTATGGTCAACAACTTTACACCCCAGCAGGGGAAGTGGGATGAGAAGCGAGAGCCCCAGTCCACCGATGTCAAATCGAGAGCCTACGCCGATGGATTATTACTTGAAGAAAGGTGTGCAAGCCAAACGAGTTCTTTGAACGAAACTGGTTAATTTCGTTAACGAGATGTTAACTTTCGCTTTACTCCGAAATACGTTCACCGAACAAATGGCACCGTTCGAAATTTTTTTCCAATTTTCGAAAAAAAAAAAACGAATCAGTATTCTCGATTTCAGGCAGCGCCCATATGCATCGATGCTCCGCAAGCGTTGTAGAAACGAATGATAACGAAAGGGGTTTTATGCTTGAAAACTGGCTAGAGCCGCAGTGCGTTTCGCTTCACAACAAGGTAGACAGCTACGAAGAAGCGATCGCGATTGGTGGAGACCTCCTTGTCTCAGCAGGTAAAGCAACCGAATCGTTCACCAAAAGAATGATTTCTGCTGTCGAGGAATTCGGCCCTTACATGGTCATAGCCCCTGGTATTGCCATTCCTCACGCTCGCCCAGAAGACGGAGCCCTTGCTGTCGGCCTGAGCCTGATCACCCTCGACACTCCCGTTAATTTCGGAAGTCCCGAAAATGATCCCGTGAGCCTCGTGATTTGCCTCTGCTCGACAGATTCAGAGTCGCATCTCGATGCTCTCGCAAGGCTGGTTTCGCTTCTCGAAGACAAACGCAATGTCGAAGGAATTCTCGACGCTGCGGATGTATCTGAAGTCATGGATCTCGTCAGCCGCTTTTAACCCAATTTATCTGATCGATTAACCCAAGAAATGGATGATTCACATGGATAAGCGCTACAAAATCACTGCACTCTGCGGTATGGGCCTTGGAACGAGCAGCCTTGCCCGTATGGCGATCATGGACTACGTGAAGAGCCACGGCATCGATGCCACCGTCACCGTCGCCGACATCGGAAGCGTCAAGAGCATCGATGCAGACATCATCTTGACCACCAAGAGCATGGCAAGCCACATCTCCGATGACATTCGCAGCCGTACCACGGTCATGTACGTCACGAACCTCATCAAGAAGGACGAAATCAACGCAAAGCTCGACGAGTTCTTCGCTGGTCAGGCTGAGTAAAGCCTGTCGCGTGACTCCTATTTTTCAATTCCGCCCTAAGTTCCCTATCGATTGGAAGTGACATGGATATTCTTGCCTCCATCGGCAATTTCATCATTTTCCAGGTGCTTGACCAAGCCCCCATCTTCTTGGGCATCATCACGCTTGTCGGTCTGCTCCTGCAAAAGACCCCCGCAGGCGAAGTCTTCGAGGGTGTAATCAAGACCATCGTCGGCATGCTGATCCTCAATGCCGGCGCAGATCTTATCTCCAACACCATCACCCCCGTTATGCAGTTGCTTAACGACGTTGTGGGCGTTAACGGCGTTATGCCCATGAACGAGGCGGCATTCGCCGTAGGTATGTCCACCATGTCCGAGACCGTTGTCTCCATCTTCGTCCTCGGCTTCATCATCCACCTTGCGATGGTGTTCCTCATGCCCAAAAAGGATATGAAGAACGTCTACCTCACGGCGCACATGATGCTGTACCTCGCGCTTTTCCTCGCGCTTTCGATCAACTGCATCCTCGGTCTTCAGGGAATGCCCCTCATTGTCACCTGCGCGATCCTGGCTGCACTCTACTGGACCTTCACTCCCGCAATTCCTCGCGCTCTGGGAAAGAAGTACTTTGGCGAGGACTTCACCCTCGGTCACGCAGCACAGTTCGGCACCCTCATCGGCGCACTCTGCGGCAAGCTGTTTGGCAAGCACGCTGAGGACGAGGACGCTGAGAACATCAAGCTCCCCGGCGGACTCTACCTGTTCCAGGACGTCACTTTGGCGCTCTCCCTCATCATGCCGATCCTCTTCGTCATCATCGGTCTCGTTGTGGGGCAGGGTCAGGTCGAGACGCTTTCCGGCTCTCAGAACTGGGTCATCTTCCTCATCATGGAAGGCCTGAAGTTCGCAGCTGGCGTATCCATCATGCTCTCCGGCGTCCGCATGTTCCTCAACTCCATTATCCCGGCATTCAAGGGTATTTCTGAGAAGCTCATCCCCAATTCGGTCCCTGCTCTCGACTGCCCCGTTCTCTACCCGTTCAGCCCCTCCGGCGCTATGTTCGGCTTCCTGGGCTCCATCCCTGCCGGCATCATCGTCTGCCTGCTCACTGTTGCCCTCGGCTCTTCTGTGGTTGTCTTCCCGAGCCCGATCATCCTCTTCTTTGACGGTTGCACGGTCGGCGTGTTTGGCAACAAGTACGGCGGTTGGAAGGGAGCTCTCCTGGGTGGCTTTGTCTCCAGCTTCATCGCCCACCTGGGCATCATCGCCCTCTACCCGATGATGGGCTCGCTCTTTGGCACCGGCCTCATGCTTTCGAACATCGACTACGCCGTGTTCTGGCTCCCGGTTCTCTTCGTCATCAAGCTTATTGCAGGCATCGCATAGCCGTTCCCGCAAAAAGCCTTTCTCTCCGTGCGGGTGCCTTGCCAAAAGGTGCCCGCACGTTCTTCTGGAGGCATTTATGGCATTTATCGAAACGGTCCTGGGAAAAATCGATCCGTCAAACATCGGCAAGACCGATGCCCACGATCACCTCATCAGAAAAGGCGGCGTCGAAGTCATCACCAATGGAAGCGACTTCGACATGCCCAACGAGGACAAAGCCCTCGAGGAATTGGAGCTTTTCAAACAAGTTGGCGGCAACACCCTCGTCGAAATGACCCCCATCGGCAGTGGGCGCAGTATCGAAAGCCTGCGTGAGATCAGTGCAAAAAGCGGCATCAACATCATTGCGACCACCGGCTTTCACAAGTCGGAGTTTTACGACAAGTCCCACTTCCTGTGGAAATACGACACGGAGCAGCTTGTCGAGCTCCTCGTCGCAGACGTATGCGACGGCATTGATATCTATGATTACGCCGGCCCCATAGTCAAAAGATCGGAAGGCCGCGCCGGCGTCATCAAAGCGGCATGCAACCTGCAATCAATTACGGCTGTCGAGAAAAAAGAGCTTCGTGCTGCGGCAATCGCTTCAAACATAACCGGTACGCCCGTTTCCCTTCACCTTGAGAAAGGCACGATGGCGCTCGAGGCGATCGATATTCTTCTCGAAAACGGAGCCAAGCCCAACAACATCATTCTTGGCCACATCGACCGCAACCCGGACTACTACTACCACGAGCAGATTGCCAAACGCGGCGTTTTTCTTATTTATGATGGTGCCGCCCGCGTTAAGTACTACACGGACGAGGTAATTGCCCGCCTCATCGAGCATATGGTCGAGGCGGGATTCGAAGATCAGCTGCTGATGGGTGCCGACCTGGGAGGAAAATCGTACTTTCGCTCCTACGAGGGAGGCCCCGGCCTCGGTTACAACCTTGGCATTTTCACTCCTCGCCTCCTGGCTTCCGGAATAAGCCAGCAAACGGTAGACAAGATGCTCATCCACAATGCTCGCCGCGCCTTCACGAATAAAAAGGCCGGTGCCTAGATGAAGAAGAATCTGTATTTGCTAAGGCACGGCCAGACGCTCTTTAATTCCAAGCATCTCATTTCCGGATGGTCCGATTCCCCTCTTACCGAGAAAGGAATCGAGCAGGCAAAGCGAGCCGGCCTCTTCTTTCAAAGCAAGGGAATTCATTTTGACCATCTCTACTGCTCGGATCTCCATCGAGCAGTAGAGACCTCAAAGCTCGTTGAGCCCAACCTTGCACCTGAAATTAAGCAGCCGCTTCGCGAATGGTTCTTTGGCTATTACGAGGCAGAAAGAGTTGCCATAATGCCTCGGGCACCTTTTGGAGACTACTTTTGCCAGTTTGGCGGAGAAGCCCAGTCGACAGTGCGCGACCGCATGTTCAACTGCATCCATGACATCATGGAGCAAGACGACGCTGAGTGCGTCCTCGTTGTAAGCCACGGGCGCTCATGCAAAGAGTTTTACGACGCAGTTCTTGGAGAGGCAGCGAACCCCAACGACAAGGTACCCGGCAACTGCGGAGCGATCCACTTCTCCTATGAAGATGGCGAGTTCTCGGTTGTGGATCTTTTCACGCAAGAGGATTACGCGCGAGAGCTGCAGCTTCCTGAAATTGACTAATTGAGCTCAGGGCTCGGGCACGCCGAATAACGGCCAGAACGTAAGGGGTCGATTCCGGAACTCTTCTGAAATCGGCCCCTTTGTTGGTTGGTCATGTCCGCCTCAGCAGACATCATGGCTCCTGCTCTTAGCGAGCGTTACGTCCACCGCGCAGCTTCTTGATCGAAAGCCCAACAGCCAGCACGCCTGCGATTGCAAGCAGTGCGGCACACTCCATAGCCGGGGCGCTACTGTCGCCCGTGCTGGGAATCTTGCCTGCAGAGGTCTTTTTCTTTCCGGCAGGCTTTGTGGTGCCGGCAGGCTTTTTGCCGGTATCAGGCTTATCGCCCTCGGCGGGAGCGGCCGTTTTCGCATAGATGTTCTCAAACGTCATGCTTGCCACGGGCGTGTCTTGAGTCTTCTCGTAGAATGCACCGTTATCGGTTGCCACCAGCCTAACGGGGAAGGTTTCGCACCTCGACTGGGCGGCCGACTGAACGTCAGTCGCAATCGTGTACTCATGGCAGAAAATCTGGTAGACAGCGTTGGAATACGTCCAGTTTGCCGCACCCGTATTGTTCTCGCGCACGCAGAAACCCTCACAGGTGATGTCGCGAATCTGGCTCTTGGGACCCTTGATGGTGAGAAGCCCCTCGTACTCCTTTTCGCCATCCGTAACAACGCCCGCCGTCACGGTCACGCCAGTGTAATCCTCAATTTGGCCGACGCCGACGTTGAAAATCTCAAGCTCAAATTCCTGCTTGCCGGGAGCGATGTCGCCGCCCTTCTTAACAACCTTCGTGAAGGGGAAGCTATAAGTGACGGATTTCTCACCCGTGATGAAGTGGATGTTCTTGTAGAGATGCAGGAGGCCCTTGGCCTGCTCAACGCCATCGTGCTCGACATCTGGCATCTATGACTTAACAATTACTTAACAATTTGTACATAAAGGCAATAATATGTGCACTGCCCTTGCAAAAAAGTGAAATAATGCTTGGGCTATTTACCGTTTTAAAATGCCCACATCAAAGAAATGCGGACACAATTGCATAGGGGGAAGCCGTGAGCAAACATGCAGAATCCAGGGAGAATAGCGGGCGCAAAACAGCTCGCATCGTGCTAACGATTTTGTTGGCGCTTTGTCTCGTTGGAATCGGTGCATTGGTGGCCTGGCATTTTCTTGCACCCAAGGCGGACGCCGGTGCCACCGTCACCTCCTTTGATGGCATGTCTGACGATGAGATCCAGGCCGAGCTCGACCGCCAGGTTGAGGCGAGCCGCATGACCATCTCTGTGGCCGCCAAGCCGCAGCTGCAAAACGGCCGCGTCCGCGTGAACGTGGTAAATGCGCAGGACTCGCGCTTTGCCCAGCTCTTCACCCTCGAGCAGGACGGAAAGGTCCTCTATAAGTCGGGCGTCGTGGACCCGGGCAAGACCGTCGAATGGGTCGACGCCAAGGACGCTCACGCCGGCGAGGCAACCATCACCGTGAGCGCGGCGGACACCAAGACGGGCAAGGCCACCGGCAACCCGCAGTCCGTGACGGTAGAGATCGTCGAATAGCGCTTATCGAGCGGACAACCAAGGAACTCGTCACAACGGAATCCGCAAACTAGCACCCGCGTTATATGCTGTCGAGCCCAGGGGGGGCATGCATATCAGAAGGCATGCCGCGACAATTGCCGCTGGCATCTCACTTGTCACGGCGTCGCTCGCGCTCTGCCCAGCCACCACCACCGCGGCCTAGTACTCCATTACTCCATTCGGGAACCCGCGGGCATGTGCCCGCGTTCCATAGCAAGGACAGGAAAGCAACAGAAAGGAAACGCCATGTCCATCAAGAAGCACGCCGCGGCCGTCGTCTGCGGCCTCGCACTCGCCGCCACCACACTCGCGCCGTCCGCGGCCCTCGCCGTCGGCAACACCGGCACGACCGAGGTCACCATCCAGGCCGAGAAGGACGCCCAGGGCAAAGACCAGCTCTCCTTCGATGTCCCCACGGTAATCCCGTTTGCCGCCAAGGCCGACGGCGCCCTCGTCGGTCCCTCCGCCGACGCGACCAAGATCGTCAACAAGTCCGTCTTCCCCATCCACGTGACCGGCATGTCGACCTCCGTCGAGAACACGGGCTGGAACCTCGTCGCCGACGCCTCGAAGTCCACTGAGACCAACGCGCTGTCCTTCGAGCTCAACGGCGTCTCCGCCGCCACCCCCGCCGACCTCTCCGCCAAAGCAGCCTGGAACATGGGCTACGCGGGTTCCGGCGCGGACTCTGTAGCCATCACCTCTACGGGCAAGGTTGCGCACGTGACCAAGAACCTCCACTCCGCCCAGAAGGCCGCGACCGTCACCTGGACGCTCGCCGCTGGCTCCGCTCAGTAGGAGGCCGCCGATGGACGCTAGAAGAGGAGCGGCGACAGCCGCCGCGCTGACGCTTGCCGGGGCCCTCGCGCTCTGCCCGGCGCCCGCGCTCGCGCAGGCGTCCGACACGGGCACAACCGAGGTCACCGTCGTCGCCGGCCCCGGCTGGGGCCAAAAGGAGGGTGGTGGCGCGAAAGCGAAGGGCAATCGAACGGGCGGCGACATGCCGCAGACGGGCGATCCGTCCGCGTGGATCCCATTCCTGGCGACCGGCGCCGCCGCGTGCACGGCGGGGCTGGTCGCAACTTCGCGCACGAGGAAGGAGGGCGCCGATGAGGACGAGAGGTAAGCTCCTTGGCGCCTTCCTCGGCGCCCTCTCGCTCGCGGCGGCGCTCACCGCCGCGCCCTCCCCCGCCCTCGCGGACGGGGCTCAGATCGACGTCTCCGTGCCCACGACCGTCCCCTGCTTCGTAAAGCACGACGGCACCGTCATCACGCCGTCGAGCTGGAAAATGAAGAACACGGGCTCCGAGGAGGTCAGCCTGGGCAAGATCTCCGTGACCCCGCATGACAAGAAAATTGGCCTCTCCGCCAGCTCGTCGATGGATGACGGCGCCAAGTCCCAGTGGTTCTCCTACCAGAACGACGGCTCCTTCTCGCAGGCCAAAACCGGCGAGGTGCTTGCCCCGGGCGCCAGCGTCTCCGTCGACTGGTCCGTGGGCAAGCTCGACGCGGCCGCCAACGCCTCCACGCTCAAGGCAGCCGCGAACGGGACCTTCGCGCTCGCCAAGGTCGACTTCACCTTCGGACAGAAGCAGGCCTTCGCCGTATGGTATTCCGACGGCACTGCAGGCCTCTACAAGAGGCTCGAGGTCCCCGCCGTGGGCGACACCTTCGACGGCCGCACGGTCACCAAGGTAGTCACGGGCATCGAGGACAAGACGGAGCTTTTCAAGAACGACGGTGACGTCACGAGCGTCACGGCAGTTGACGAGGGCATTAGGCCCAGAACAACGTCGGAGTGGTTCCGCACCTGCTATCACCTCAAGAGCGTCGACCTCTCCAAGCTTGACACCTCTAGGCTCACGAGCATGTACCAGACGTTCTATGAGTGTTACAACCTCTCATCCCTCGACCTCTCGGGATGGGACACCTCAAAGGTCACGACAATGACGGGTACGTTCTACCGCTGCCAGAGCCTCCCATCGCTCGACGTCTCGGGCTGGGACACCTCGAGCGTCACGAGCATGAACCAGACATTCGAGCGCTGCATCAAGCTCACCTCGCTCGACGTCTCAAATTGGAACGTCTCAAACGTTAAGTACACGGGGGAGATGTTCTATGGCTGCACGAGGCTCGTCACCCTTGATGTCTCGAACTGGAATGTCTCGAACGTCACAAACGCGAGCGGTATGTTCTCTTCTTGTGCTTCGCTCCCTAAAATCGGTGTATCGGACTGGAACGTCTCGAACGTCACGGACACGTCCGGCATGTTCAACGATTGTAAGTCCCTCACCAAAATCGACGTCTCGAAGTGGAACGTCTCGAAGGTCAGCAACATGGACAGCATGTTCTCCTACGACTACGCCCTCGCTGACCTTGATGTCTCGAACTGGAACGTCTCGAACGTCACGAACATGTACCGTATGTTCTACAGCTGCTCATCCCTCCCCTCGCTCGACGTCTCAGACTGGAACGTCTCGAAGGTCACGACCATGGAGGATATGTTCTCCGGTTGTTCGTCCCTCCCCTCGCTCGACGTCTCGAGCTGGAAAGTCTCGAAGGTCACGACCATGACCGGCATGTTCCGTGGCTGCAAGAAGCTCCCAACAGTCAACGTTTCCAACTGGGATACCTCAAGCGTCACGGAGATGAACGTCATGTTCTCCGGCTGCTCCTCGCTTGCCTCGCTAGATGTTTTGAACTGGAACATGTCAAAGGTCACATCGGCATGGAATATGTTCTCTGACTGTAATGCCCTCACCACAATCGAAGTCTCTAGGTGGGATACTTCGAGTATTACGAACATGCAAGCGATGTTCTCTAATTGCACCTCGCTTGCGTCTATTGATGTCTCGCACTGGAACACCTCGAAGGTCGAAAACATGTCAGGTACGTTCTCTGGCTGTTCATCGCTCACCTCAATCGGCGTCTCGGGCTGGAACACTTCGAGCGTGACTCGCATGTCAAGCATGTTCTCCGGCTGCTCATCACTCACTTCGCTTGATCTCTCGAAGTGGGACACCTCCAATGTCACGAATACGCAAGAAATGTTCTCCGGCTGCTCATTGCTCGCCTCCCTTGATATCTCGAGCTGGAACACCTCGAACGTCAGATACATGGAGGAGATGTTCAAAAACTGTTCCTCGCTCGTCTCGATTGACGTCTCAGGGTGGAACACCTCGAACGTCTCGTTTTCAGGCGGGCTGCTCTACAACTGCTCTTCGCTCCAGTCCATAACAATTGGACCCCAGTGGACGAAAGGCCTCGCCGGCTCCGGTCTCCCAGACACCCTCTACGGGGCAGACGGGACCGCATACGCGATCGCAAACGTGCCGGCCGGAGTCGCCGGGACGTACTACACGAAAGCGGAGTACGTCCCGCAGGCGAAGGCGGAGTACGTGCCCCAGGGCGATCCTGCTGGCAAGGATGACGACAAAGCAAGTGCGCCAGAGGCCTCGGCAGCCGGCCGAGACAACAAATCCGACGCTGACAGCATCCAGGACACCGGCAGCGAAAACGGCAGCCCCGAAGGCTCCGACAACTCCGAAGGCCCCGACAGCCCCGCTGCAAACGGCCAAGATGAAACGCCCCTAGCGGCATAGCGAGCCGCATTGGAGCATAGGCTGCGCGACAGCCGCGAAACGGGCCCCGTTGGTTCACGCCAGCGGGGCCCGCCGCGTATGGGGCAAACGCACGCATCGTACCCCAACCCCGGAACGCACGAATAAAAAACCCGCGCACAAACGTCCACTTTTTGCCCAAAATAAGGAAAAGTGGACGTTTGTGCGCGGGTTTAACCGGTGAGGGACTTATCCAACAAGCGCGAGGCAGGCCTTTGCCCATTACAGTTCGAAATAGACCATCGATAAATTTCGAGGACGAGCATTCGGCGCATTGCCTACGATACGGGCAAGCCGGGGGGCCGCCGATCGGGCGCCTCCGGATGGCCGTCTGCCCCTGCCCCGTAGAGGCCCCCCGGGGGGGGTGTTGCCACCGGGGGGCGCTCGCCGCTCCGGACGACTGATAGGAAACTGCCGGGCGCAAGCGCCACGGAAACAAGAGGCTGAAGAACCTGCCCATATTCTCATGCAACTGCTTTACCCGGACAGAGGGGAATGGGGCGGCTGCTACACCAGGTGCCGAGAGCGGGGCATGCCGCACGGCAAGGCGCTCAAGGCGCTGGCGAGAAAGAGGCTGAAGGTCATCTACGCGGTCATGCGGGACAGGGCGCCTTACGCCGCCCAGCCGAAGCGCATTGAGCAGATTGGAGCCCACCGGCCGAATGGCCTGGCGTCAGCATGCCGCGATTCAGTCGCGCGGACAGCATTTCCCAGTTGACAAAACTATAGGAACACCCACCGAGCGCAGGCTCGCGCTCTACCTGCACTGGAACGGCGGCCGCGACTCCGTCGAGGCGTTCCTCGCTTACTGCGACCTTCGCGGCTTCCGCCCGCCCGACGCTGATGAGTGCGGTTGGGCGCGCTTGTGTCAGGTCATTGCCAACTTCATGGGCGCGGACGGGCTCAGCGTGGGCATCAGCCGCTACACGACCGGCGTGCCCTACGTGGCCATGTACACAGAATACGGGCCCGCCGAGGACAACGTGAACAACTACCTGCGCACGCCCACCGTGCGCCGCGTGAGGAGGGAGGGATAGTCATGGCGGGAATCGGATACGAGCTGATGACGAGGATCGGCGACGTCACCGACGAGCTGAAGCGGCACGTCAAGGACCGTTTCGAGCCCTACGAGGGCGTGTACCGGCTGAACGACTCCGCCGATTACGTCAGCGAGGCCGACTGGGGGCCGCGTCTGGGCGGGCCGCCCGTCGTGGTGGCAGAAGGCGTGGCTGCTCACCGACAGCGGCCAGTACGATGCCGACGTCGCCGCCATGACGGTCGAGGAGATCGAGGCCGCCTTCGACGATCCGGTGTTCGAGCCGGAGTATGCCTATTACACCGAGGTCGACGAGGAAGGATTACCGTAGACGAAGCCCCTGCTCAGTCGCGTGCTGGGCAGGGGCTTAATCTTTTGATGTGCAAACCGTTCATGAACTGAGGTGAACCCATATCAACCGCTCAAATGCTGGAAACGCTCGACGGCGTCACAGGCCTGCTGCGCGAGGCCGTCGAAGGCGAGGCCGTCATCGACTCCAAGCGCGCCGCCGTGCTGCCCGCGTGCGTCGAAGCGTGCTCGCGAGAGCTCGCCGAACGGTGGGGGAAAGAATAACCCGCTACAGACGGAGTCAACAAATCGCCCAGCGGACCGTGACGACGTTGTGACAATGTTGACGAATTGCTACTGATACACCATAATGACGTCAAAGATAAAAAATTTGATATTTGACGTCATTGGAGAGTTATGAGCGGCGCATATTCCATCAAAGGGGCGGTCCGCCTTGTGCTTTGGCGCCAAGGCGGACCCATGCGCCGAGCCGACATACAGCAACAAGTCGAAACCCTGCTAGAACACACTGTCTCGACCTCGTCGATTACCTCGTCGCTGCGTTTACAATCGCAAAGCGATAACTCTCCAATCGTAAACACAGAGCGAGGTGTTTACTCATATGACCTCGCATTTCATGCATTTGGTCATTCCCGTCTCTATTTCGGCGACTCACTCGAGATCCTGCCTCTCCTGCCGTCGAACTCCATCCACGCCGTAGTGACGGACCCACCCTATGGGCTGGTTGAGTACAAGGACAAGGAGCTCTCAAAACTTCGGCACGGACGCGGCGGCGTCTGGCGGATACCGCCCTCGTACGACGGCTGCCAGCGCAGTCCTTTGCCCCGTTTCACCACGTTGAGCGATGCGGAGCTAAAGCAAATGTCGAGATTCTTCGAACAACTTGGCAAAGAACTCATGCGCGTGCTTGTCCCCGGCGCGAACGTGCTAATCGCGTCCAACCCGCTCGTGTGCCATATCGTCACCACGTCGATGGCAAAGGTGGGATTCGAGACGCGCGGACAGGTCATCCGGCTCGTACAAACCATGCGCGGCGGCGACCGTCCGAAAGGCAGTGAACAGGAGTTCAACGAGGTCAGCGCTATGGCCCGATCGCAATGGGAACCGTGGATCATGTTACGCAAGCCACTCGACGGGACAACGGCAAACAACCTTAGAACGTGGAAAACCGGCGGCTGGCGACGTATATCTAACGACAAGCCGTTCGGCGACGTCATCAAGTCGGCGCCGACTCGCCCCGAGGAGCGACGTATAGCACCACACCCATCGCTCAAACCGCAGAAGTTCATGCGCGAGGTGGTACGGGCGTCACTGCCCCTTGGTGAGGGCGTCGTACTCGATCCCTTCGCAGGGTCAGGGTCAACGATTGCTGCTGCAGAGTCCATGGGATACCGTGCTATCGGCATCGAACGCGACGAAAGCTACTTTAAGCTCGCATGCGAGGCAATGCCCCGGCTCAAGGATCTCAAGGTCTAGTCGAGCGATATGCCGGCCTCTTTGCAGAACTCCTCGAAACGCTTGGTCAGCCTCGTGTTCTGCTGAATGACGCTGAAGTAGTAATGCAGCTCGCGCACAGCGAGCTTCTGTTTCGGAACGTCCCAGTACGAGATGTTTTGAATCATGGTGTCGCGATCGAAGCACAAGATCCCATGGTCGCGGAAATACTCAACGGCCTCGTCGTCAAACGACTCAGCCAGAACCACGGCAGTGCAGTTCGGCCATCGACGCAGCTGCAAAATGAACTGATCGAGCTCGTTGAGGTTGTCCTCGCCGATGTGCTTGTCTTTGACCTCGATGCTCAGAGCGAGTTGATTGCCGACCCAACCGTCGACATCCCCTGCGGCACCCACGCGGCTCGAACCGGAACCGACCTTATACGGACGGAACGTGACATTGGGGCTATCCGCGCGGTAGTAGGCATACGCTAACGCCTGGAGCACGACACCGCCGGGCTCGTCCGGCGCCTTCTGGAAGTTCAAAACAATGTGCTCAAAGGGCCTGATCTCGCGAACCCCGCTTCCCGCCTCCGGAATGGGGATGTCGAGTACGCGGCCCCAAAGGAGGCACATGAGCTCCGCGCGGCCAAAAGAGGGCAGCGCGCAGATGCGCTCGAACGTGTTGCGATACTGCGACCAAGACTGTGTTGCGTGCGGGGCGCAGTTGGGATAATCCGACCGGAGCAAGTCGTGCCGAATAACCTTCTCAGCAGCGTTGTAATACGTACGCAGCGAGAGCTCGGGGTTGCCCAACGTCAAACTATTCGCCTTTCCCGAGTTGACCTCAGTCCTCGGCGGGAACTTCGTCAAGACACGATCGATGGAGTCAACGCCGTTCTGCCGGCATAGCTCCTCAGCAAGTGAGACGAAGCTGATGAAAACACCGAGCAAAAAGCGACGATTGCGGTTCTCATGCGAGTCCAGCTCGTCATTTATCGAGAACACCTGGGGCAGATCGCCCGTTTTGCCGTCATCAACATCAAGGAAGTCCTCGGGGAGCAGCAGCTCGCCGAGATAGTCTTTCAACGCGGCGTGAACATAACGATCTTCAATGTCAGAGCCCATGGACCGCTCCTAAACAGCAAGGAATACACTTCGCTGATTATAAAACGCATGGCATGGGCTCGCCACTCCGCATCGTCGATACCCTCACCGCCACGAGAAAGCCCCGCCGCTCCTCGGAGGTGTTCGAGTAGGAGGCGGGGCTTACTCACGTCGCCAGCGACTTAGGAGACAGCCCTACAGCCAGTCGTTATGCGCAGAGTGTTTCTTTACCTCTCCCATCCCGTAGAACAGTCCACGCCACATGACGTTGTGGTGCTCCCACGTGTCGAGATCGAGGTCGTCGCGCACATACAGTTTGGATATGGTAGGAACAATGGGGCGCCGGCTCGAACTGCACGAGCGTCGATCGTTGACTCCGCCCGTAATCTGTCTCCCGGATCACTTCGTCCATAAACCAAGCAGCGCAGCTTGCAGTCGGCAGAATGCGCCCCATGAAGTGATGCGCCCCATTGGCATGGCAAAACGAATGCAACCTTCCGGCTCCGGATAAAACAAATCGCTTAGGAATAAAACCGTGCCCGAGGTATCCAAACTGATGACGCACTGGCCGGGGTGAATTGCGCCACAGCAGCTTGGGCGCCGTAAGCCCGGCAAATGAGAGATTGCCTATCAACGACACAAGGCGCTCACGCCCTGCCACCTCATTGAGATAGGCTACTTCCCTTTTGGTTCGGCCATCATTCCACAATATGCATGGACGAACAACCTCCCCCCCTGCGTCATCCAGGGCTACCGACCGTGCATCTGACCGGCAACCGCCAGGCCATGCACTAGCTTCGCATCGCGGCCGCTGAGCACCTCGCCCATGGCGCGCCGCGTCGCGTCCCACCACAGCTGCGGATCCCGCTCGCTCCACCCAAGTCGAGGATACAAGACGGATATCCAGCGCTGGACATAGCAAGCGTTGAACCGTTTCCGTCAGCAAGCATTACCTTGACGGCTGATGTACCTAGGTCAATTCCGAGGTAATACGACATGGCAACTCCTTTGACGCGATTGTCGAGTTACAGCGCCATCCAAACTCTGGCGGGACACACGAGCCAAGAGGCGGGGCGCTATGCCGCGCCTCATGCCTTCGAAACATCCCCCAACGGGGCGAACACCTCGATGTTGTTTTGTCCGAGGGATTCCAGCTCCTCCGCGCTCAGCTCCGCATCTGTCACCAAGCAGTCAATGTCGGAGCATCGAAGGCTTTGGTAGGTGAACCGGCTGGGTATTTTGTCGGCAACCGCTAGCAAAGCTACCTCCGTCGACTGTCTGCGCATCGCTTGCTTGATGAGCGCTTCGCCCTCTTTAACCTCAGAGGCACCCTGTTGAAAGTCAAACCCGCGACATGACAGTAAAGCGAGGTCGGCCGAGTAGCTCAGCATGTCGTTGTACGCCTTCGCACCGTTGATGGTTTGGCGCATACTCGTCACGACGCCGCCCAAAACACACACTTCGGCGTTCGTCTTTTCCGACAGCATCGCGGCCGTGACAACACCGTTGGTGATGACATGGAGTCCCTGAAACTTAGACAGACGCTCGATGAGATGAAGGCAGGTCGTACTTGAGTCGATTACTATCGTCATATCGTCGTGAATCATATGCTGCGCGAGCGCCGCAACAATCTCCTTGTTCCTCTCGGCCCCCGTGCGGGACAGTTTCATGAAATAAGGGTCATCCAGCTTGTCGACAGGGACTGGCACGGCCCCGCCCCGCATGCGGCGCAACACGCCTTGACGCTCCAAGACGGCAAGGTCGCGCTTCACTGTCGCGACGCTGTACCCGGTGCAATCGGCAAGTTCCGACACGCTGGCAAAACCTCGTGTCCCGACGTGCCTCGCGATCTGGTCGCGGCGATTCTCCTGCAGCGACAGCATCGAAACCTCCTTGCGTCCCAGTCCCACACCGGTCAAAACGAAGGTGAGCCGATGACCATGCGGTCCGGCCCGCCTTCGTCTATAGTAAACCAGCGTGAAATGTTACGACACTCACGCTGCCATGCTAGTACAGGCTCGCCTTGCCAATCGCTCCCAACACGCCCAACTTGTGACGCACGACCTCCTTGACCGCCTCGTTGGCGACAGGATAGATTTGGTTAGGCTCGTACTGATCGGGGTGCTCGTTGAGATACGTCCGCACAGTCGCGAAAAAGACGCTCTTCAGATCCGAAGACAGATTGACCTTGCACACGCCGTGCTGCGCAGCCTGGGACACCTCCACGTCGGGGTTACCCGACCCCCCGTGAAGCACAAAGGGAATGTCGAGACGCTGTTCGAGCTCTTTAAGCAGGTCGATGTTGAGTTTGGGAATCATGTCTTTGGGATAGAGGCCATGAGCGGTGCCGATCGCGATCGCCAGCGTGTCGATGCCCGTGGACGTCACGAAATCCTCGGCCTGATCGGGATCGGTGTAGATGATGTTTGCCGATCCACCCTCGGCGGAGTTGTTGTTGCCAATTGTGCCCAGCTCGGCCTCGACCGAAACGCCCACCATATGGGCCAACTCGACCACGCGCTTGGTGAGCGCCTTGTTTTCGTCATACGGGAGGGTCGACGCATCGATCATGACCGACGTGTACCCGTTTCGAATGGCACGCATGACGTCTTCAATCCTGCCGCCGTGGTCGAGATGAATTACGACCGGTACCAAGCTGCGCAAGGCGTATTCACGCACCGTCGCAACAAAACTGTCGCCCAGGTAGGCTATCTCGTCGGGATGAATCTCCAGAATCACGGGGGCGTTTTGCGCCTCGGCTTCCTCCATGATCGCCTTGAGCATGTCGAAGCTGCAGATGTTAAACGCAGGCACCGCAAAACGGTTTTCTTTTGCGACCTTCGCGAGATCTTTCATGGTGAGCAGCATGTCTTCAATCCTTTCCTTGCCTCGTAAAAAACACCATAGTGGTGCGGCCCAGCGCGCGAGGAAGGCGCAACCGAGCCGCACATAATCCCGAACTATGCCTTCGCCGCAACCGGCTTCTTAAGCAAGCCGACACACAGGCACGTCAGCACGGCACCGACGACGATGGCCGCAAAATACACGAGCGGATTGCTGATCACGTTGGGGATGAGGATGACCCAGATGCCACCATGAGGGGCCATGGACGTCACGCCAAACCCAAGCGAGATGGCTGCGGCGGCTGCCGAACCCACCATACAGCTGGGGATAACGCGCAGCGGGTCTGCCACGGCGAACGGAATGGCGCCCTCGGTGATGTAGGAGGCCCCCAGCACCCAACAGGACTTACCGTTCGTACGCTCTTCCTCGGTAAACTTATTTTTAAACAGGATTGTGGCCAGCGCCAAACCCAGCGGTGGCGTCATGCCGGCAACCATGCAGGCGGCGATGGGGGCGTTCACACCGGCAGACATAAGGCCGATGGAGAAGGTCGAAATCGCCTTATTGATAGGGCCGCCCATGTCGGCGGCCATCATGATGCCGATCAGCAGGCCGAACAGAAGACCGGAAGCAGACCCGAGGCCATTGAGCCAGTCGGTCAAAGCATTCAAAATCCACGCAACCGGCGCATCGATGCAGAACGAGAAGACCACGCCCACGACCAGCATGGAAACCAGCGGAACCACAATGAGCTGGTAAATGGCAGAAACGGACTTGGGAACCTTGTTGCCCAGGTTCTCAACCATGAAGCGCGTGAAGTAGCCGGCCATGATACCGCCGACCATGCCACCAAGAAAGCCCGAGCCACCCAGCTTTGCGAGCAGGCCCATGACCATACCCACGGCAAGGCCCTGTTTGCCGGCGATGGACTGGGCGATACCGGCCGCCAACGCGGGAACCATGAGATAGAAGGCCGCGTTGCCACCGATGTTGTTCAGCACATACGCGATGGGATTATATGTCGGGTCACCCGGCGTCGCAGCTTTGATGCCAAAGGCGAACGACGCAGCGATGAGAATACCGCCGGCGATCACGAACGGTAGCATCATGTTGACACCGTTCATGAAATGGTTGTAGAGCGTCGCCTTTTTCCCGTCCTCATCGACGAGCGCCGAGCCTTCAGCAACCTTCGTCATACCTTCACCGGCAAGTGCTTCCTCGATCACCTTCTCAGGCTCTTTGATGGCGCGCTTCGTGGCAACCTCCTTGACACGCAGACCGGCGAAACGCGATTTGTCAATCGAGCGGTCGATCGCGAGAATGATCGCGTCGGCCGACTTGATATCGGCGCTTGTCAGCTCATTATCGACCTTCGCCCCCTGAGTTTCGAATTGAGCCTCAAACCCTTGGGCTTCCGCCGCCTTCGTCAGCTTTTCAGCGGACATGTACGTATGGGCGATACCCGTTGGACACGAAGTGACACCTACAATTTTCGTCATACTGGTCACCTTCCCCTAATTCGATACCAACCTGTCTTGTCATTACCAGCGCGCCTGTACAGCGCACTCAACAACCCCTACGAAGCCAGCACGGCGACAACTGCGTCGGCATCCTGCGCGCGGACGATGCGCCCGCGAAAACCATCGTCCATGAGGCGACGAGCGAGGTCGGCCAACACGTCCAAGTGCGCGTCATTGGCCCCCTCCGGACAAACGATCACGAACGCGCACTGGATGGGCTCATCGTCAAGGCCCAAGTAGTCGTCCATAACACCCGTGTGCAAAAACGCCAGGCCGGGCTTGGTCACGCATGGATCCTTGGCATGCGGAATGCCGAAACCGCCCTCGATACCCGTCGAAACTTCTGCCTCGCGCGCATGCAGCGCGCCCAAAAGCTCCGACACGCCCGACGCATACCCCGCGTCGGCGAGCGCCTGCGCAGCGCGACCAAGCATAGTCTCCTTGTCCGTAATCGTTGGATCGAACACGATTGTCTTTGGATCGATAAGATCACTTGCGTTCATTTCGTTCGTATCCCCCTCTCGGCGGAGCGCGGACGGCACGCCGCGTAGACGCTCCTTCTGACCTTTATTATTTACCTGCTGTTTTCTTGACAAAAAAATGGTACTACGCACAAATAACGACCTCAAGCAATCAAGCCATACCTGCCTGTAGCTCATGCAGGCATCCAAATAGCTCATTGACGTGAGCCGTTCTGGATCATCATCGTTAAGGCTTGTCGGCAAACGGTACCAAACAGGCGACACCCTCGTCGAGCTCGGTCAGGCCCTCCTAGATGGGGTAGGCCACGCGCGCCGTGCGGGAGGACCCCCGGTCCGCGGTCGCGGCGCGGGCAGGAGCAACGAGCAGGGTTATGGCGACGAGGAGGGCGGCTAATGCGAAGGTGAGGCGCTTTAGTGCCATGGCTGGGGCTCTCAATCGTGGCTCGTACGCATTTCGTGGGCACCGTAGCACGGAGACCCACGTATTCATCCAACCGCAACTTTAAGATTGCATTCAATCCCCTCTATGAGGGTGAGGACACGCCGTTCGCCGTTCTCACACCTGTCATCGAGAAAGACTCTCGTTGGATATCCGATATCGCGGAATTCTTCGCACCGGATTTTGATTCGTGCTCATTCGTCAACGATTACATCCAAGCGAATCCCGATTGCAATCCCAAAATAGTTAACTCCCGGATCACCGATCTCAAAGCGATTGCCACGCGCCAGCTGGGCTGCATCGTGGTGGCTGCAGAATGCAGCATCGATGAAGTGACCGATATCTTCATTCGCATCAATTCGAAGGGCGCAGTTCTGTCACAAGCCGACTTTGCCATGTCAAAGATAGCCGCCGATGAGGCCCGCGGTGGCAACATGCTGCGCAAGGCAATCGATTACTACTGCCATCTCTCGGTCAAGCCGGAGTTCTGGACAACTATTACCGAAAACGACGCCGAGTTCATGGCATCAGAATATGCAGCTAAAGCCGCATTGCGCTCGGCAGACTTTGTCTCCCCTGCGATCATCGGCTCGAAAGGCGCTGTGAACTTCGCATATAACCTGTATCTGACGCTCAAGGAGGACGGCTCCATCCCCTCGACCGATGTCAAGCGATGGGTCCAGCGCTGGTACGTGATGTCGGTACTTACCGGCAGATACTCCGGATCATCCGAGTCCATCATGGATCGCGATATGCGCGGCATAGCCGATCGGAGCTTTGTGTCCTTCTACAACGAAATCGCAGCATCCCAATTGTCCGACAATTTCTGGAGCGTCACCCTGCCGCAGAGTCTGACCACGACCTCCACGCGCACCGGCGCCTGAATGGTCTACGTCGCCTCGCAGGTCCGTGCAGCCGATAACACCCTGTTCACGAACGGTTTCAAGGTCGCCGACGTCATAGGCAACGTAGGGGACATCCATCACATCTTCCCGAAAGCCTACCTGCGCAAGGAAATTGATGCGCCTCAGCGGCTCCACAACCAAATCGCCAACTACACCTATCTGGAAAAACGCATCAACATTGCCATCGGGGAGAAAAGTCCCGGCGAGTATTTCTCCCAAGCGCGCGCCGCCATCATCGAGGGGAAACCCTATTTTGGAGATATCTCCGATGAGGAAACGCTCATATCGAACCTCAAGGCGAACTGCATTCCTGAAGGAGTTTTCCATATGACCGCCGAGGACTACGAGACTTTTCTTGTGGAAAGGCGCACCCTGATGGCCCAGAAAATTCGCCGCTACTTTGAAAGTCTCTAGGAGCGCTCGACTTTTGCGATGCAATCGCATCGCCGCACCAAACCAGACGCCGCGGCGACACCAAATAAAAACCCGCGCACAAACGTCCACTTTTTGCCCAAAATAAGAAAAAGTGGACGTTTGTGCGCGGGTTTTACCAGCCGGGGGCCCAGCAAGGCGCCCCGACACGCTTTTTACTCTCATTTCGCCCCGTGGGCACGCGATGGGCTAAAAGCAAACGGGCCGGAAACCAACATGGCTTCCGGCCCGTATAAGCTCTGGTGCCCCAGATACGATTCGAACGTACGACACCCGCTTTAGGAGAGCGGTGCTCTATCCCCTGAGCTACTGAGGCATTGCGTATTGCATTCTAGCAGATGTGACCCGCCTGGATGCGTCAACGCAAAAAGGCGGCAAAGCAACACGGCAGGACGGCAGGACGGGCGGATCAGCCAGCCACCCAGCCCCATCTCACTCGATAATCAACGGGTTGGCGGCATCCACTGGGTCCGGCGATGCCTCTCGCATGGCGCCATGGCCCAGCGAAGACTCGTCATCGGCATACTCTTTGTCCACGTCATCGCGCGAAAGCTGCTCGTCGGGAGTTTCGATCTCCTTCACCATCACCTCTTGGCCCTGCACCAAATACGTGCGAGAACTTCCGCAGTGCGGACACGTCTTGCCGTGCGCTACCGTCTCGTACGTTTTTTTGCAGTCCTCGCAATACGTGACAGCAGGTATTTCTTCAATCTTAAGCTCAGAGCCCGCTACCAGCGGGTTCTTGTTGCTTGCCCAGCGCCAGGCGTCCTCAAGATAGTGTGGCACCACGCCCGAGACCTCGCCGAGTTGCAGCGTCACCGCAGACACGCGCAAAATCGCGTTGTCGCGGCACGCGTCCTCGACCGTCCTGATGATATGAAACACGATGCCCAGCTCGTGCATGACATCAACCTCTTATCCAAAAGGCGAGGCCGGCATTGCGTCCGGCCCCGCCCATCCAATGCAGCAGCTAAACCTCAGGGCCCGCCGCGCTATTTCTTCTTGCCAAAACGAATCTTGATCTCGCGCTTGAGGGCATATTTTGCCAGCGAGGGAACCTTTTTCTCGTACTTGACCATATTCGAGCACTCGGGACGCTCGCGCGTAAGGTGGATGGCATCAAACGCGCACTTGGTGGTGCACAGGCCGCAACCAATGCACTTGTTGGGGTCGACAACCGAGGCGCCACAGCCCAGGCAACGCGCGGTCTCGGCGCGCACCTGCTCTTCGGTAAGCGTCTGCGCGTACTCGCGGAAGGGCGCCGCCTTGGCAGCCGCAGCGTCCTTGGCAGCCGGCACCTCGCGCTGGGCGGTGTCGTAGCTCGAAAGATCGGCGTCGTCCTTGTTAAGCTCAACGTACTTGCGCTGGTTGCGTCCAATGGTAAGCGTTCCATGCTGGACAAAGCGATGAATCGACACGGCAGCCTCGTGACCAGCGGCAATGGCGTCAATAGCAAACTTGGGACCCGTGTAGACGTCGCCACCCACAAAGATATCGGGCTCCGCAGTCTGATACGTCTGCGGATCGGCAACGGCACCCTGGCCGCGACCAAGCTCGACAGCAGAGCCCTCCAGCAGGTTGCCCCACTCGATGCTCTGGCCAATGGCAAAGACAACCTGGTCGCACTCGATGGTCACAAGATCATTCTCGTCATACTCGGGAGCAAAGCGTCCGTCATCGCCAAACACGCGCGTGCAGCGCTTGAACACAATGCCACGCACCGCGCCTGCCTCGTTGGTGAGGACCTCCTTGGGGCCCCAGCCGCAGCGGATGTCGACGCCGTCCTCGCGAGCCTCGGCAACTTCCTCGTCGCTTGCGGGCATTTCTTTGGCAGACTCGAGGCACAGCATCGTAACCTCGGGGGCCTGGGTACGCGCAGCCACGCGAGCAGCGTCGATGGCAACGTTGCCGCCGCCCACAACCACCGTGCGGCCCATCGCAGGGGCTGCATCCGCGCTCTGATCGGTGTACTTGGCCAAGAAGTCAACAGCGGTCCAGGTGCCCTTCGCGTCCTGTCCATCGATGCCGGGCAGGCGGCCCCCCTGGCAGCCGATAGCAACATAGAAGGCGGCAAAGCCCTGCTCACGCAGCTCAGCCAAGGTCACATCGCGACCGACCTCCACGCCATAGCGGAACTCGGCACCCATCTCGCGGATGACCTCGACCTCTGCCTCGATGACGTCTTTCTCGAGCTTGAAGGAAGGAATGCCGTAGGTGAGCATACCGCCCGGTCGCGGCATCTTCTCGAACACGACCGGCCTGTAGCCTTTCTCGGCCAGATAGAAGGCGCACGAAAGACCCGCTGGGCCGGCGCCGATGATGGCGACCTTCTGATCAAAACCGCCCGCACGCGTAGGTGTAACCACCGGCGGAATATAGCGCGTTGCAGCGTCGAGGTCGCGCTGCGCGATGAACTTCTTTACCTCGTCGATGGCGACGGCGGCATCGACCCCGCCGCGTGTGCACGCGTCCTCGCAGCGGCGATTGCAAATGCGGCCGCACACGGCAGGCAGCGGGTTTTCGCGCTTGATGAGCGCGAGTGCCTCGTCATAGCGCCCTTGAGCCGCGAGCTTGAGGTAGCCCTGGACAGCGATGTGCGCCGGGCAGGCGGTCTTGCAGGGCGCAGTACCTGCCTTGTGGGTCTCGACGCGATTGTCGTTGCGATAGTTGGGCGACCACTTCTCCGGCCCCCATTTCACGGTATCGGGAAGCTCCTGGCACGGATACTCCGGAACCTTGCCCGTCGTCTTGCTGCAAAGCTTCTGGCCCAGCTTGACGGCACCCGCGGGGCACACCTCCACGCAACGACCGCACGCCACGCACTTGTCGGCCTGCGTATGGGCAACATAGGCAGAGCGCGACAGGTTGGGCGTATTAAACAGCTGCGAGGTACGCAGGGCATAGCACACGTTTACGTTGCAGTTGCAGATAGCGAAGATTTTGTTCTCGCCATCGATGTTGGTGATCTGGTGCACAAAGCCGTTGTCCTCGGCAGCACGCAGAATGTCGTAAACCTCTTCGCGCGTGATGTAGTGGCCGCGATCGGTCTCGACTACGTAATCGGCCATGTCGCCCACAGCGATGCACCAGTCGTGCGGGTCGTCGCCGCAACCCTCGCCCAAAACCTTGCGGCTTGCGCGACAGCTGCAGGTCGAGGCGGCGTACTTGCCGTCATACTTGTCCAGCCAATGCTCGATATGCTCGATAGGCACCGACGTGCTCGCAGTATCGATGGCCTGCTCGACAGGAATAACGTGCATGCCAATGCCCGCGCCTCCGGGAGGCACCATGGGCGTCGCCTTAGACAGCGGGCCTTTGGACGCCTGCTCGAAAAACTTCGCGAACACCGGGTGCTCATCCAGCTGGCCTACACGCATGTTAAGGAACTCGGCAGAGCCCGGCACGAGCATGGGTAGCACCCATTGCTTGGTGCGCGTGGGGTTTTCCCAGTTGTACTCAAGTAAGCCGGTGTAGCTCATATCGTCGAGCATCTTTTCGATCTCGGGCTCGGGCATACCCGTGAGCTTGACCATCTCGGCCAGGGTGTAGGGCCGGCGCATCTTCATCTTGAGCAAAACATCTGCCTGCTCGTCGGTGGCAGCCTCGGCAAACGACCAGTACTCATAGCCCAAAAGCTCATCGCGATGCAGCAGGCGGTTTGTGCAATGCTCGCAGAGCTTGACGATCTTCTCGCGCGGGTGCTCGGGCAACGGCGGCACGAACTCCGCACCGATATCGGGCTCGGTATAGCTAATCCCCGGTCCATTGAGAATCATGGCGTCCCCTCCCTCGCCGCGCGGCGACTGCGCAGGCTGCGGTCCTTGTGTAAGCGAGCCATGCGCGGCTGTTCGCGCTTGACCCGTAAAGTTGACATACTGTCAAAAATAGTATTGACGAACCGTCAACAATATTCAAGACTAGGAGGTGAATCATCGGGCCGGAGCATCAGAAAGGCGGCAAGCGGATGAGCACCCGCAGCGCGACATCGAACCACCCAGGCGATGCCGCCTCGCAGCAAAACGAAACCCAGCCAAGCCAGGGCACAGCTGCGCTCACGATCTCCAAGCGCCTGCCCGGAGACGAGCGCCGCCGCAGAATCCTTAAGGCAGTGCGCGTCGTTAGCGCCGAGCGCGGGGTATCCCATCTCTCGGTATCGGCAGTAGCAAAGCAGGCCGGCTGCACGCGCTCGCTTTTCTACCACTATTTTTCCGATATGGACGCCGCCGTCGAAGCCGTCATGGACGAGGCTATCGAGGGTTTTGTCAACGAACTTGAACGCTGGAACGCCAGCCGCACCGTAGGCGACATCGAAGGGGCGCTTGACAGCGTGGCCCCGCTCTTCAAGCGCCTCGTGGCCGACGGGCACGAGCTGCCGGCCACGCTCACTTCGGGTAGCGGGGCCCTCTACGGCGGTTTTCTCCACCATGCAGTCGAGCGCGTTACGCGCTACCTGTGCGAAACGACTGTCGCCGACTTTGTTGCCCGTCACGACCTGCGCATCGACCATGTTTACGAGACCTTCTACACGCTTGTCATGGGGCTGCTCATGTACATTCGCACGCACCCGGATGTGCCCGACGAGACCGTGAAGGACATCATCGCTTCGACGCTGCACATCGAGGGATATACCGCCAAGTACCCAGAGCGCCGGCCATCTGAGTAGGATGCCAGCGGCCGTAACTGTTTATTCGCGCCCGCCATGTATGAGAGGGAAAGACGGGCCTAGGGAAAGGAAAGCGATATGTTGTTTGATGTTTGGGGGAGCAACACCGGCATCCATTGGCTCGGCTGGGCCATGGTCTTTATCGGCTTAATCGTGCTCAATGAGGTCGGGCGCCGCAGCAAGGCGGGCGCCGCCATTATCTTTGTCGTGGCGCCCCTTGCCATGACCATCTACTGCATTGCCATCGCCGTAGGCGTGGCCAACGGCCAGGAATGGGCACTTACCAACCCCACGCATGTGTACCAGAACAGCTGGTTCCACTACGCCAAGGTCTATGCAGCGCTTGCCGGATGCTGGGGCTTTATTGCCATCAAGTACCAGTGGGGCAAGATCGGTAAGGCCAAATGGTTCCGCGCATGGCCGTTTGTCATTGTTGCCATCAACATCTTGATCGCTGTTGTGTCCGACTTTGAAAGCGCCTACCACTTCTTCGCGCTGGGCGAGACCACCTGGGTCACCTCCGAGGGCGCCACGCAGCTGGCCGGTTGGAACAACGTGTTCAACGGCATCGCCGGTATCATCAACATCTTCTGCATGACCGGTTGGTGGAGCGTCTACGCCTCCGAGGACAAGACCGACATGCTGTGGCCCGACATGACCTGGGTCTACATCATCGCCTACGACATCTGGAACTTCTGCTACACCTACAACTGCCTACCCACGCACTCTTGGTTCTGCGGCTTTGCCCTGCTGCTTGCGCCCACCGTGGCGGCCTTTATCTGGAACAAGGGCGGCTGGATCCAAAACCGCGCCTTCACGCTTGCCATCTGGTGCATGTTCGCGCAGGTATTCCCCTTCTTCCAGGAGCAGTCCATCTTTGTGACGCACTCCACGCTCGACGCAGGCGCGGCACTTGTGGTTTCGATCCTGGCACTCGTGGCAAACGTCGCCGCGATTATCTACATTGTCTATCGCGCCAAGAAACTCGGCCGCAACCCCTACAAGCAGGATGTCTTTGAGGGCACCCGCGACTGGGAGATTGCAACTGCCCGCCGCGCCAAGGTCGATTACGCCCATATGGACTAGCGCCGGCTCGCGCCTATTGGACCGTCGCCTCTAAAAAAGACGGTTATAGGTAGGTTGCCAGCAAATTGCCAAGTAGCCTAAAGAAAAACCCAGGAAAGCGAGCTCGCTTTCCTGGGTTTTTTGCGTCTCTACTTTGAAGAAGCGCTTAAACCTACCTATAACCGTCTATTTTAGATTGCCCAAGCGGTTTTGGCCGGGGCTTCATGCGACGGGGGCGGGCAAATGCGTCGATTTCCGCCGGCTACGCGCCCGCCTTCCATGCGGCAACGCGATCGCGAAGCCACTGTGCCCACTGATCGATCCCCTCGCCCGTCTTGGCACAGATGGGAATGATGGTGACATTGGGGTTGCGCATAAGGATGTTCTCTCGCGCGCGCTCCATGCTAAAGGTGTCGAATATCGGCAGTGCATCGATCTTGTTGATAAGCACAACGTCACAGATGGAAAACATGAGCGGATATTTGAGCGGCTTGTCGTCACCCTCCGGGACCGAAAGAATCATCGCATTGGCGCAAGCCCCCGTATCGAACTCCGCGGGGCACACCAGGTTGCCCACGTTCTCGAGAATCGCCAGGTCAACATGATCGGAATTCTCATCAAGCAAGGCATCCAGGCCCTGCTCTGTCATATATGCGTCCAGGTGGCACATGCCGCCCGTGTGAAGCTGGACGGCACGGGCACCGGTTTGAGCGATCGTCTTCGCATCGACATCCGAGTCGATATCCGCCTCCATAACCGCCAAGGACATATCGTTGCGCAGAGCCTCGATCGTACGCGTGAGCGTCGTGGTCTTGCCCGAACCCGGGCTCGACATCAGGTTGAGCAAAAACGTCCCCTGAGCACGCAAACGGTCGCGCAACTCGTCGGCATGGGCGTCATTGTTGGCAAAAACGCTCTGCTTGATTTCCAGCACTCGTACGTCTTCCATGTATCGTCCCTTCTTTATCTGCCAAACAAGGCAGGCGTCGCATGATTCGCTCATCCATCAGTATCACTGTCTTATGTTGACACATTGTCAACAATATTCAAGAGGGCAGCGCCAAGCGGCCCTCCCGTCTTCTGAGCAAGCCAATTAACGCTGGTATATCGTCATATTCCCCAGCAAGGCGGGGTATCATGTGTCTCGTTTCAAGCCCTCATATCCTTGGAGAAATCCCCATGTCCAGCAAACGCAAGATGCTCAAAATCCTAAGCCTCGCCCAGATTGTCTTTGCTGTCCTTTGCTTTGTGATGGCATCGCTTGTTTTCAATGGCACGCCGCGCGTGGAGGGAGACGCTGACGTTCTCACCTTCTTGACGGCAAATCTCGACGCCGTCCTGTGCACCATCGCCGCCTTCCTCACGGCCTTTTGCGCCATTGACGGTATCAAAGGGGCCAACCGTCCCAGCGCCTTGGGAGCGCATCTTGTTGTTGCCCTGCTGACAATTGTAGCAAGCGCGGCGGCCTGCTTCTTCTCCCCTGCCGTCCAGGGCCTCTCCGTTGTGTGCGCCCTCGATGCCGTGCTCGCAGCCGCCTCCGCCGTCTTTGACAAGAAAGTGCGCGCCGAAATCGACCGCTAAGCGACCGGGAGAACATCTAGGCTTCGGCCATCCCCCAAACACAAAGGCACCGCTGCGAGAAGATCCTTGCAGCGGTGGCTTTGTGTTTTTTATCGCCAAGTACACGATACTTTGGTATGGTGGTACTACCGCATACACGGTCAATGGCCGTCTAAAAGGAGGCACATATATGGCTAACCGTTTCGTTCTCAACACCGTAAGCTACCACGGTTCCGGCGCTATCAAGGAGATCCCCGGGGAGCTCCAGCGCCGCG
>JAFEHB010000230.1_pt1 | contig 52006 bp, 39 predicted proteins | sample 9267121 | NCBI WGS metagenome assembly JAFEHB01 (sample SAMN17103336, study PRJNA684904) | human gut metagenome | isolation source: diarrhea sample from child under the age of five | host: Homo sapiens | place: South Africa: Mafikeng, Mafikeng Provincial Hospital | collected 2019-09 | reverse complement strand
GTTGTGCTCTACCAACTGAGCCATGTCCGCTTGCGGGTTATCAATATACGCGATGTCGCGGGCGGGCGCAAGGAGTTTTTCAAAAAAGTTTTGCGCATGCAGAAATTTGATAGCGGTAAAATGTCCGCGGGAAAACAAACTCGATGTTCAGGACACGTCTTTGCTTCAAATCTTCACCCTCATACTCGCCGTCTATCTCATTGCACGTGGCATCATCTGGCTTGTGCAACGCTACCACGACGCGCGCGGATGCGGATCTTCGTTCAAAAATCTCCTGCGCGAAGGAGAACTTGATGCAAGCGTCTATGCCGACACCGTCTGGTCGGAAGTCGAACGATTTGGAAAGCGCCGCCTGCGTTCAAAGATCGCCAAGGGTCAGCGCAAGCTGATCCGTAACGTCAAAAACGAGCTGCGCGCCTCTTACCTCAGCGTCTGCACCCCCTCTTTGTATCAATACATCATCATCTTCCTGATCTCCTCCGTCTTAGGACTGCTGCTCGAGACCGTCTATACCCTCGTTGTCTTTGGCGTGCTCGAAAGCCGCGTGGGGCTAGTATGGGGCCCGTTCTCCCCTCTTTATGGATGCGGTGCCGTGCTGCTGACGGCGCTGCTTTGGGAAGCGCGAGATTGGCCCGCTTGGAAGATCTTCTGTATCTCCGCAGCCATCGGCGGCGTCCTCGAGCAATTCACTGGCTGGACCATGGAACATCTAGCCCATGCGCAGTCATGGACATACTTGGGGCTGCCCGATCACATCTCCCAATGGGTTGCCTGGCGCTTCCTTGCCATGTGGGGCATTGTGGGCCTGGTGTGGTGCCGCGCGATCTTGCCCGAGCTCCTCTACCGCATTGGCGAACCAACAACGGCACGCCAGACAGCCGTTGTCACGTTGCTCGCTGCCTTTATCGCTCTTGACGCCGGCATGACCATCGCGTGTTTTCTGAGAGCCGGAGCACGCGCAAACGGCATTCCTCCCGCAAATCCCATCGATGTCTACCTGGATACGCGCTATGGCGACAGCTTCATGAAAGACAAATTCGAGAACATGCGCATTGGACAAGATCTTCCCCCTGCGCCTCGATAAATCAAAAGCGCAGGTAAATGCGGTATAGATGAACTTTATTCCAACATTACAAAACTTTTTTCAAAATAACGCTTGCATCAAGCCAGAGCCTTTTGTATATTATTCCTCGCGCTGAACAGCGCACCCTGAATTTGGGCGTTTAGCTCAGGGGGAGAGCGCTTCCCTGACACGGAAGAGGTCAGAAGTTCAAATCTTCTAACGCCCACCAAGAATGACAAGACTGGAGACATTGTCTCCAGTCTTTTTCTTTGCGAATCGACATTGGGATAAAGCACTCACCCATGTCCTTTAGCCCCAAGGCTCAACGGCCATGGAATCGCGCGCAAGCAGCCGGCGGTAACCGTAAAAACGATGGCAAGGGCAGCTGCGCCCAACGTAATGGTGCACGCTTTCTTCTTACATTCACCAAGCGGAGTGCTTTCGATGCCGTTCATAGTGATCTGCTTCTATCGATAGAACCCGACAACGAAATCTTACCGTCGCGTGTGGGCACGCTTTCCCCAAGACCCCATAAAGCAAGCAGCGGCCTTCAAACCGCCGCCTCGCGCAATCGATTTTTATCATGAAAGGCAACAAGCCCTACAGCCCATGCTCACCGAATAGTTTGACCAGGCGCACCTGCGTGCCGGGACAATCGCACCTACGACTTACCTCGACGTTATCCACCAGCAAGCGCATGAGCCTGATGCCGCGTCCGCGCAGCTCGGAAACCTCCGGGGCGTCGTCGTCGGAAATCTCATAGCCGCAGCCGCAGTCGCGCAGGATCGTCACCACGCGGTCATCGTAGGCAGCAACCGTCATCGTGCAGCCATGCGCACCGTCCGCATGATCATATGCATTGGAAAGGGCCTCCCCTACCGCCAAGGCATAATCAAATCGATCACTTTCTGACATGGGGAGCGTCGAGAGCATCTCGACGATTCGGTGACGATAATAAGGCAGGTTTTCGACGCCTTCGACAATGGGCAGGCTCTTACTCCACCAAGGGCTCGCATCGGACGCAAGGACCGGCACCGCGGGACGCTCGGAAGGGGTGGCGTGAAGCGCCTCGGTCAGACGCCCAATCTGCAAGAAGCGCATAACATTCGACGATACGTTGACCATCGAGAGCATGCCGGCGCCGCGGCTAAGCGCCCGAGCGCTCGAAACCAGGCAGGCGATGCCCGTGGAATCGACAAACGAGACATTCTCACAATTGATGATGACGCGCGGAGAACCCAGTGCGATGAGCGTATCGATGCGGCTGCGCAGCCCCGGCACGGTGGAGATATCGATATCCCCCGCGGGCGTCAACACCGTTATGTCATTCCAGCCATTCATACGGTCATGGTTCCCCGGTTATCGACCCCCTAAACAATCAATCTGAAGGAGAGCCGCCCTCAAGAAGCCAGCTAGCGAGATCGCCCCGTATCGAAGCGCAGCGCCACCATCGCAACGTCATCCTCCAGCGCCGAGGCGGCAAACATATCGAGCGCCGAAAGCATGCGCCCGCACAGCCCATCCACACCAGAGGAAGCCTCGCGTAAAAGCGTATCGCGCAAGCGTTGCTCGCCAAAGAAATCACCCGCGGGATCGCGCGCCTCGATAGCGCCATCGGTGTACATGAACAGGATGTCCCCCGGCGAGAACTCGAACGAGCCGGCTTCATAGCTCATGGTCTCAAATGCACCGACAACACCAGACTGCACGCTCATGAGCTCAATCTCGGCGGTAGAAATGTCCCCTTGGGCACCATCGCGCGGAGCATGCACGAGCATTGAAGGCGGATGCCCCGCTGAGCAATACGTCGCGTAGCCCTGGCGCAAATCGATCTTTGCAATGAACATCGTCGCAAACGTCTCGAGGCGCGAGAACCCCATAAGCATGCTGTTGAGCGAGCGCGCCATGCGCTGCGGCCCCATGCCCTCCCAGGCATAGGCGGAAAGCGCCGTTTTTACCAAAGCAGACATCGAAGCCGCTTCGACGCCTTTACCCGATACATCGCCCAAAATCATGACCGCGCGATCGTCGGGAAGACGGATAAGCGTATAGAAATCTCCGCCCACCAGCGCCTGCTTGGTTGCCGAGGAATACAGGCAGTCCGAGGTGATCCCCGGTACGGAAGCAAGAGAGCTCCTCATTCCCGCCTGAAGGGTCTGTGCGATGCGATGCTCAGATTCCTTCTTGCGCGCGCCCTGAGCGAATATTTCAAAATCATGCGCTAAATGCACCAGGTAATCGTACTCAAGGTCGTCAATTGGCTCTTGCGAGGCGCTGCGTAAGAGTAAAAACATGCGGTGAGGACGCCCTTCAACAAGCATCAACCCTTCGGCTCCATCGGTATCATCGGACGCAGCGCCGTCCTCGGCGCCAAAATCTGCACCAGCATCGAAGAAAACGCCCTGGTTGGGAAGGCCATGGAGTGCGAGCCAGCGACCAGCGCGGGAGTTCGCATCTACACGGACTACGCGGACATCGACCAAATCGTCTGCCGTATACGTCCAGGCGCCTCGGTGAATCTTTGCATCGACCTCGGCCAACGGATCGACATACGCCGCCGGCGCCACGGTTGAGAAAAAGAGCTCATCGATACCGCCGGGCAGATTCACTTTGCTCCCGCCATCAAAATCGAGCACATAGCGGCCGCGCATATGATCGAAAAACAGCGGGCAGAGGCGGCACTTGAGCACGCGCGTCATCTCGGACGTCAGACGAGGCCACACGTCGCGCAGGTCTCCCGACCCCGCATACACCATGTCGCGCAGGCGATTGAGCGAGCGCGTCAGCTCATCCGACCTCTTCGAACGAGCATTCGTCACCAGCCCCATGAGCTCAATGGACAGGTAATCGCTCACGACCTCGAGCACATGCATGTCGTAATCGCGCGGGAAACACGGGCGCATCCAACCAAGCTCGATGACACCCAGCACCTGTGTACCAAAAAAGACCGGCACGGCGATGAGCGTCTTGAACGCCGGCATGTTCTCGACATTCAGGCGCATATTTGTTCGCGCATCCATGTCATAAAACGTTCCGGATGCAGGCCCAAGATCCTCCTCGTCGCTCATAGCAGGCAAAACGTAAAAACGACACGCGCGTGACTGGCGCAGCACATAGGTGGGGATACCGGCACCGTAGGGAATAAAATCGGGCACATAGCAATTTGCAAGTGACTTCGAGAAGCCGCGGAGCTTGAAGCCGCCGTTCTCGGCGATGTAGATAGTGGAACCGCCCGCATCGAGTGCGCCGGAGAGCTTGTTGAGCACGGTATCAAGAAGCGTTGGAAGGTCTTTGGAGCCCACAGCGGACAATATGACCGAAAGCGTGCCCGAAAGGCGCTTATTCGCCGCCTGAAGCTCCGAGAGAAGGCGCTGCGTCTGGCGATCGTGAGCCGTTTGCTCCTCCATGCTCTTTATCACGACAAGAATGCGGCCGGCGCGGCGGGCATCCAGAGGCAAAAGATCGTGTCCAAATTCCAGCGCACGAACGTTCACGGGAACAAAGGAGCCATCGGGCAGCTTGAGCATGAGGCTACAATCGTGCGTATCGAGCGTAAATGGCATCTGGTGTCGCTCTGCACGTTCAAAAGCATTGCTAAAGAGGAGATCCTTGATGTCGGTCCCCACAATATGCTCTCGATCGTCGAGCGTCAGCGAAACCATCTGGCGATTGACGCGCAAGATGGTGCCATCTTTAGCGCAAAGGGCAACGGCGTCACTCGTCACCTCGACCAGTCGAGCCAGCTCGGCAAGATCGTCTTTTCCCAGTGATTCCATCGGACGCACCTCGCATCCTTCGCAGCCATACATTGGCACCACGATACCGCAGCATGATGGGCAACACGCCCAATAGGTAAAATAAAAGCCCCACGAAGAGGCTCAGAAGATTTGATGGTGTCGGAGGCGGGACTTGAACCCGCATGACCGAAAAGTGGTCACTAGCACCTCAAGCTAGCGCGTCTGCCAATTCCGCCACTCCGACTTGCGACAAAGAAGATAATAGCCCAGACCCGGGAGCCGATGCAAGAACTTTTTTAAAAAGTTTTTTACTAAGTCGATTTACGCAGGTCAGGTTGCTTTTTTAAGATTGAATAATGGCGAATGATAGGTTGAAAGCGTCGCAAACTGTCTCTTCTCGTCCGGTCTGGCCCGGGGATTACCCCCTGAGCGATTCCGCAGCCGCGAAGCGGCGAGGACCAGCGAAGGGGTAATCCCCGGATCAGACCTGCGCTGAAGCCGTATGCGTACCAATCGTCAACCCTCAGTCACTCCACTCGACAGCAATAAAAAGGCCCGCATGGAAACGTCCATGCGGGCCAAAAGGGGCACTTACAGGTCGATATGCGATTCCTTGATGGGGAACGGCTGACCAAAGTGACAGGCGCAGAAATGACCGGGCTCCAACTCCTTGAACTCGGGCTGCTCGCGAGAGCAAATCTCTTGAGCAATCGGGCAGCGCGTATGGAAACGACAACCCGAAGGAGGATCCAGCGGCGAAGGAGGATCGCCGGCAAGAATGATGCGCTTGCGCGTCTTCTGAATATCCGGATCCGGAACAGGCACTGCAGAGAGCAGCGACTGCGTGTACGGATGGGACGGTTGTGCGTAGAGGCGCTTCCAGTCGGAAAGCTCGACAAGCTTACCCAGGTACATAACGCCCACACGATCGGAGATGTGCTGCACAACGGAAAGGTCGTGAGCGATGAACAGGTAGGCGGTGCCAAACTTATTCTGCAGGTCCTTGAGAAGGTTCAGCACCTGTGCCTGAATGGACACGTCGAGTGCAGAAACGGGCTCGTCGCAGATGATGAGCTTCGGACGCAGGATGAACGCGCGCGCAATGCCGACACGCTGGCGCTGGCCACCGGAGAACTCATGCGGATAGCGGTTGATATGCTCGGGGTTGAGGCCAACCACGTCAAGCAGCTCGCGAACGCGCTCAAGACGCTCTTCCTTGGTGCCGATACCATGGATGGTCATGGGCTCGGAGACAATCTCGCCAATGGTCATACGCGGATTCAGGCTCGCATACGGGTCTTGGAAGATGAACTGCATATCACGACGCATATCCTTGAGCTCTTTTTTGCTCATGGACGCAATGTCGCGACCCTGGAAGAAGACCTTGCCAGCCGTAGGCTTGTTGAGGCGCATGATGGTGCGGCCCGTCGTGGACTTACCGCAGCCGGACTCACCCACCAGACCAAAGGTCTCGCCAGGCATGATCTCGAACGAAACATCATTGACAGCCGATACAACGCGCTTGGAAAAGCGGCTGGAAAACACGCCGGAATTGGCGGGGAATTCCTTGGAGAGGTGCTCGACCCTGAGCAACGGTGTGGTATCTGCCATGGTCTACTCCTCGCCTCCCGTCATCGTATCGTCCATGCCCGTAGCGATAACACCGTTGCCGGTGCGCGACGTGGCAGGAGCATTCTTCTTCGCAAACTCCGAATCGGAGGCGTAATGGCACGCGGCATAGTGGCCCTTGGAGAGCTCCACGCGCTCGGGGCGCTTGGCGTGGCACAGCTCGGTGGCATAGGGGCAACGGGGTGCAAAGGCGCAACCGGTGGGAAGGTTGACGAGCGAAGGCGGGTTGCCGTGAATGGGCGTAAGCGGCTTCTTCTCGTCGATAACCTGCTCGGGGATGGAGCGGATAAGACCCCAGGTATAGGGATGGCGGCTCTCGTAGAAAATCTGATCGGCAGTACCGAACTCCACAGGGCGGCCGGCATACATAACCATGATCTTATCGGCAATATCGGCGACGACACCCAGGTCATGCGTAATCATGACGATGGCATTGCCGTTCTTCTCCTGCATCTCCTGCATAAGCTCAATGATCTGCGCCTGAATGGTCACGTCGAGAGCCGTCGTGGGCTCGTCGGCAATCAGGATGTCGGGGTCGCAGGCAAGTGCCATAGCGATCATAACGCGTTGACGCATACCGCCCGAGAACTGATGCGGGTACTCGTTCACACGCTTTTCAGGCTCGGGGATGCCCACCAGGTCAAGCAGCTCGGTAGCACGCTTAAGCGCCTGTTCCTTGCTGTAGCCACGGTGCAGACGAAGACCCTCGCCCACCTGCTTGCCGATCTTGTAGACCGGGTTGAGCGACGTCATGGGGTCCTGGAAGATCATGGCGATGTCGTTACCGCGAACGTGCTGCATCTCCTCTTCGCTCATATCGAGCAGGGACTTGCCGCGATACGTCACGGAACCGCCATGGATCTTTCCGGGAGGCATCGGGATGAGGCCCATGATGGTCATGGCCGTCACGGACTTGCCCGAACCAGACTCTCCTACCACGCCGAGGGTCTCGCCGCGGTCGAGCGTATAGGAAACGCCATCGACCGCATGGACGATACCGTCCTCGGTATGGAAGTACATCTTGAGGTCATCGACTTCCAGAAGATGCTGCCCCTCGGGAATGGGCTGCGTCTTAAGGTCGACGTAGTTTTTCGTATCCTTCTTCATGACTTTATGCATCCTTCATCTTGACGTCGAGCGCATCGCGCAGACCGTCGCCCAGCAAGGTGAAGGCGAGCACGGTCGAAAGAATGGCGAGACCAGGCATGATCATCATCCAGGGAGCGGTCTGCAGGTAGGCCTGACCGTCCTGAATCATCGAACCCCAGGAAGGCGTGGGCGGAACAACGCCCATGCCCAAGAAGGAGAGCGAAGACTCGGTAAGGATGGCGCCGCCGATGTTCATCGTGGCATACACGACGATGGAAGCGACGGAGTTCGGGAAGATATGACGCATGATGATACGAACGTCAGATGCGCCCATGGAACGAGCCGCGTCCACGTAGTCGTTCTCTTTGACCGTAAGGATCGCAGAGCGGAAGACGCGGGCAATGGAGGGCCAGCCCAAAATACCGATAGCCACAAACACGTTTGTCAGCGAACGGCCAAGCACGGCAATGAGCGAGACCACGAACAGGACATACGGGAAGGCCAAGAAGATATCGGCCAGTCGCATGATGATCGTATCCCAGATGCCTCCGTAGAAGCCGGCAAGAGCTCCCATAATCAAACCGATGATCGTGGAGATAGCGGTTGCCATAACGCCAACGGAAAGCGAGATGCGCGCACCGTAGATAACGCGCACGAGAATATCGCGGCCGAGGGCGTCGGTGCCAAAGGGATGCTCGCCCGAAGGCGGAAGGGTCGAGTTCTGCGCCATCGTGGTGGAATCAGCAGCCGTCGGCGAGCCGAGCCACTGCTTGGCCCACAAGTCGGCCGAAAGAGCCACGATGATGACGAAGACGATCCAGATCACCGAGATAACGGCAAGCTTGTTCTTGCGCAGGCGCTTGAAAGCGTCGCCCCAAAGGGTGCGCGAGGTGGCGGGGGAAGAGGAATCGGACTTCTGGTGAATCTCCTCCAGCAGCGCCTCATTTTCCTCCTCAATCGTCTGAGGGGTCTTGTTGTCGTTCATGAAGTACCTCCCCTTAGGCGTTCTTGTTGGACGAATCGAAGCGAATGCGCGGATCGAGGAAAGCGTAGCTCACGTCGACCAGCAAGTTGATGACCATAACCACGAGCACGACAAGGGTGACGCCGCCCATGACGATGGGCCAGTCGCGGCTGCTGATGGCACGGAACATCTCGTAACCGATACCGGGCCAGTTAAAGACCGTCTCGGTGAGGATGGCGCCGGAGAGCATGGCACCGAAGTCGACACCAATATACGTAACAACCGGAATAAGGGCGTTCTTGAGCGCATGCCTCCAGATGATGGCACGATTGGAAAGACCCTTTGCCTTAGCGGTGCGGATGTAGTCCTGGTTCATAACGTCCAGAAGCTGCGAACGCATGATGCGCGCGCAGTATGCGGTGGAAACGGAAGCGAGCGTCACCGCGGGAAGGATGTAGTGCACCCAATCCTGATACTGAGATGCCGTACCGCCTGCACCCGAAATGGGCAAAACATGCAGCTGCACGCCAAAGAACAGCTGGAGCAGCATGCCCAGCCAGAAGGCGGGCACAGCGACGAGCACCGAAGTCACCAACGTGACCAAGATATCCCAGAAGGAATATCTCTTAACCGCCGAGATGATGCCGGCGCCAATACCCATGATCGCCTCGAGGACGATAGCGCAAAGGGCAAGCTTCGCCGTATACGGATACTTGGCAGCGAAGATATCCGTCACCGGCAGCTTGCGCTGATACGAGCTGCCAAGGTCGCCCTGAAGCAGGCCGGTCATGTAGAACACGTAACGGTTCCACAAGGTCTCGGGAACGGGGTCGCCGTTCTCGTCCAGAATTGCGTTGCCCTCATCGTCAACCTGAACAAGGTGATACTTAACGCGAAGCTGCAGCTCAACCTCGGGGGTGAGCGCCTTTTCGCCACCAATCAGCTTGATCGGGTCTCCCGGGACGATGTTCTGAAGCGCAAACAGGATAAGCGTTACGCCCAGAAAGACCGGGATGAATTGGAGCACACGCTTGAGGATGTACTTTCCCATACAAAAAACTCCCCTACCGTGGATACACCTAAACGGGATGTCAACCGATGAAGATTGACACCCCGTCAAACAAACACTCAGTATATCGTTTTGCCGCTATCTGCGCCATAGGTGTAATAGCAGCAGATTTAGGCTTATGTGTGCTCTTTTACGCGTTGAGCTCCGTGCGATTCAGATAAGCATGCTTCTGCGGGTCAAGATAGAAGGACTTGACGCGATCGGAACCGGCGGTCACGTGCGAGTAGAACATCAGCGGGATGACCGGGCAGTCGGCAGCGATGATCTTATCGACTGCATGCATCTTGTCCAGACGCTCCTGGTCGTCGACCGTGGCGCGAGCCTCGGTGATACCCTTATCGACCTCGGCGTTGCTGTAGCCGGAACGGTTGTCGCCGCCGATGGAATCGGAGTGGAACAGAGGATACAGGAAGTTGTCCATGATGGGATAGTCGGCAATCCAGCCCAGACGGCCAAACTGGTAGTCGAGCTGCTGATACTGGTCAAGCAGAGCGCTCCACTCGGGGGTATCGGACACGACCTCGAGACCGACCTTCTCCAGGTCGCCGATGACAGACTCCATGATCTCCTTGTGGCCACCGTCCTGGTTGTAGGAAAGCGTGAGCTTCAGACCACGGGAACCGTCGGAACCTGCGGGATAGCCAGCCTTATCCAGGCACTCCTTGGCAGCGTCAACGTCGTACTTGCAGTACTCCCATGCGCCCTTCCGGTAGCCGTCGATGCCCGGCGGGATGATGCCGTCGGCAGGGGTACGGGTACCCTTGAAAAGAGTCTTGCAGATAGCCTCGCGGTTGATGGCCATGGAGACACCGCGGCGCACGTCAGCGTTATCGAAAGGCGCAGCGGTGTTGTTGCACACCAGATAGTACGTAGAGGGCTCGCCACCAAGCAGCATGTGCTGGCCGTCGGACATGGTGTAGCCGTCCTTGGACTTGCCGCGGTCCTTAATGGCGGAGTCAATCTGCGGCACGGGTACGTCGCAGATGTCGAGGTTGCCGGCCTGGAACTCTTTCCAAGCGGTCTCGACGTCCTTCTGAACGGTAAAGTGAACGCCGTCTACCTTGGCCTTGTTCTTTCCATAGTAGCCGTCGAACTTCTTGAGGTTGATCTCCTGACCGTCCTCCCACTTACCGTCCATCTGGAACGGGCCGTTGCCGATGGGAGCCAGGTAGAAGTGCTTGGCGTCATCCTCGGCAGCAGCAGGCACGGGAGCCAGCGCCGGGTGCGAAGCAACATAGGGGAAGTCGGCGTAAGGGGCAGACAGCTTGACCACAAACGTAAGGTCGTCCGGGCAGGAAAGACCGGCAAACTCGTCGGTATTGCCAGCGGCGAGCTCGTCATAGCCCTCGACGAGCGAAAGGTGGTAGGAGACCTCAGACGGGCTGTACTCCATCGCAACCGCGCTCTTGGGGTACACGACACGAGTCCATGCGCGCTTGAAGGCCTCGGCATCCACGGCGTCGCCGTTGTGGAACTTAGCGCCCTTGCGCAGATGGAAGGTGAACTCGGTAGCGTCGTCGCTGGCATCCCAGGACTCGGCGGCAAGACCGACGATCTTGTTCTTGTCGTAGTCGAAGTTGGTCAGCGCATCGAACAGCTGGAAGGAAACCTGCGTGCCCTGGTCCTCCTGGACGTTATAAGGATCGATGCAGACGGGGTTATTGATGTAGTAGTTGACGACGGTGCCACCCGAGGTTGCGCCGGAAGCGGAGCCAGCGGTGCTGGAGCCGCCCTTCTTGCCACAGGCAGCCAGGAATGCGAGAGAGCTCGCAGCGAGGGAGCCGCCCACAAAAGCGCGACGGCCCATAACGGGCTCATGAAATTTGAAATCAGCCATGCCATCCTCCTTAAATGCAGAACATGGGCGATGCATTGCGCGAGAGCTGCACGCATCGCATTCGAGCCACACGCCCGTTGGCTGTGTGGGCGTATGCACGATTGGATGTACTGTACTCTATTTTGGAAAAGTGCCGTTTGTTGTTTTTGAGTAAACCAGCAGGTATTTCTTTAGTCAGCAAGAGTTATTGCACCTTTGTCGCCAAAAGAACCGCAGGTTAAAGCTGAAAAAAACGCGGCTGCGCCACACATGCAGGCACAGCCGCGTTTTACATTCGTTTCCGAAAGTCATTTTTTTCGTTAACGAAAGCGAAACATTGAATGGCGGGTTCTAGCCGATGAACGTAATCTTGTCGCGGCCTTCATGCAGATAGTGCACGCCCTCGCTGTCGAGCATGACGGTCTCCTCGGTATAGATAAAGCACGTGTCGCGACCCTGAGCCGGCGCCTTGACGTTGAGCTCCAGCGCCCAGCAGGTATTCTCGTCCACGCGCACATCTCCCGCCACGGGAATTGGGCCTTGATTCGACCACAGGCCGATGGTGGGGCCGGGACCATGCCCGTACATATTGCAGGGATGCGAGTACAACATGGCGTCGATGCCCTCCTCGCGCGCGGCGGCAAGCGAGGCTTCGAAAACCTCGTTACCCGTACGGCCGGGCACCATGTTCGCGCAAACGATATCCTGGAAGCGATTGTTCACGGCAAGCGCATCCACAAGCTCGGAGGGAACCTCGGTCTCGCCGGGGCGCGCCACATAGGCCAAGCGCTGGCTGTCGGTCATCATGTTCATGTAGCGGATGCCAAAATCGCAGTGCAGAAGGTCTCCCGGCTCGATCACGCCGATGATGCGCGATTCATCGACGCCCGCGCGTTCGATATCCATCGTGGGCTCGAACCAATACTCCAGGCCCAAGTCAACGGCACGCTGACGCATGAAGAACTCGAGGTCTTGCGTAGTGGTGATACCGGGCTTCACGACCTCGGACGTATACATCTCCTCGAGAATCGAGTACGAGACGTTTGCCACCTCGGGCATAAGCTCCATCTCGGTAGGAGTGCGCAGCTCCATCATCTTAATGGGGAAAACGTCATCAGCATACATCCGACTCGTCCATGTTTCATCGAGGCCCTCGAGCAGCAGCGCTTCGCAGCCGGCAGAAAGGCCGTCGGCCACGGCAAAGTTCTTCGAGCGGTCGACGGCGATCGTCCGGGGCTGATATTCCTCAAAGAGACGCTGGAGGGCAGCCATCTGAGGCTCTTCGCGCCAATCAATCCAATAGCGCTCATAGAAACGTTCGAGATCTTCGTCGGGCATCGCCACATAAAAACGGCGCACGCCCTCGTCCGTCTTTACAAAAGCGAGGATCGTCAAGCGGCGCGCCGTAGGATACATGGGCGGAAACAACGCACGAAACGTGGGGTCCTCGTTGTACTCGCGAGATACATGAAGCCAGATATCGGCGCCACTTTGCTCCATAGCCTGCGGAACGATTCGCTCCAGGCGCTCCTTGAGGCAGCGCTCCTGAATCTCATAGCGCTCGCGCACGCTTCTGACCTTGATCATGTGCTTGTCCCTTCTTGTCAAAAAAGGATGCGCGCCGGTGCGTACACGGCAGCGCATCCCCTCTTCAAGCCATATAGATACGTCGGGCTCGGAATTAAGCGAGCTCGGCGGTGCCAAGTTCAGCGTGCTTGGACGGATCGATGTACAGGTGCTTCACGCGATCGGAACCGGCGATCTGGTGCGTGTAGAACATCAGCGGGATGATAGGCATGGCATCGCCAACCTTGCGGTTGATAGTCTGCAGGGCCTTGATGCGCTCGGCGTCATCGACGGTGGCGCGAGCAGCCACGAGAGCCTTGTCGACCTCGGGATCGGCATAGCCGGTCTTGTTGTCGGCGCTCTGGGAGTTGAACAGCGGGTACAGGAAGTTATCCAAGATAGGATAGTCGGCGCTCCAGCCCATGCGACCAAACTCATAGCTCTTGGAATCCAGGGAGCTGATGAAGGCAGCCCACTCGGGCGTGTCGGACTCGACATCGATGCCAACGGCGTTCAGGTCACCGATCACAGATTCCATGATCTCCTTGTGGCCGCCGTCCTGGTTGTAAGAAAGCGTGAGCTTCAGACCGCGAGAGCCGTCGTCGCCCGCAGGATAGAGCTTGTCGAGAATCTCGACAGCAGCGTCCTTGTCGTAGTGGCAGTCGGCCCAAGCGTTCTTCTCGTAACCGGCGATTGCGGGAGGCACGATGCCGTCAGCAGGGGTGCGGGTGCCCTTGAAGAGGGTTTTGCAAATGGCCTCACGGTTGATGGCCAGGGAGAGAGCACGACGGAAGTCAGGGTTGTTGTATGGCTCGATCGTGTTGTTAACGATGAGGTAGTACGTGGAGAGCTCCTCGCCCAGCAGCATGTGCTGCCCATCGGACATGGTGTAGCCGTCCTTGGACTTGCCGCGATCGGCCACGGCGGAGTCGACCTGAGCCACCGGGACGTCGCAGACGTCGAGGTTGCCGCCCTGGAACTCCTTGTATGCCGTCTCCATATCCTTCTGGATAGCAAAGTGGATAGCGGAGATCTTGGCCTTCTCGCCATAGTAGTCATCAAAGCGGGTGAGGTTGATCTCCTGGCCGTCTTCCCACTTGCCATTCATCTTGAACGGGCCGTTACCGATCGGCGCCAGGAAGAAGCTCTTGAAGTCGTCCTTGGCAGCCTCGGGAACAGGAGCCAGCGCGGGATGCGAGCACACATAGGGGAAGTCTGCGAAAGCAGAGGTGAGCTCGACCACGAGGGTGTCATCATCCGGGCAGGTCACGCCGGAGAGCTCGGTTGCGGAGCCATCGAGCATCTCGTTGTAGCCCTTAACAAAGGACAGGTGATAGGAGATGACAGAAGGGGAACCGGGGTTGGTCTCGGGATTGCAAATGCGCTCCCAGCCATACTTGAAGCTCTTGGAGGTAACGGTCTCGCCGTTATGGAACTTGGTGCCGCTCTTGAGGTGGAAGGTGAACTGGGTGGCATCGTCGTTAGCCTCCCACTTATCGGCGACGAGGCCCTTGAGCTCCTTGGCCTCGAAGTCGTAGGTGGTCAGCGAGTCAAACAGCTGGAACTCAACCTGCGTGCCCTCGGACTCCTGCGCGTTATAGGGATCGATGCAGACAGGGTTGTTGATGTAGTAGTTGATAGTGGCGCCACCAGCAGCACCGGAGCCGGCATTGGAACCACCCTTCTTGCCACAAGCGGCAAGAGCGGCGAGAGCGCCGGTTGCAAGCGTGCCGCCGACAAATGCGCGACGGCCCATCATCATGTGATTGGTAGTCATAAGACTGCAATCCTTTCGAACTAGGCCCCGAAGAGCCAAAAAACAAAATCGCCCCAAAAGGGGCACACACGCATCGCGGGCGCGGTTTGCCATCCTGTGCTCGCAATGAATCAGAGTATATGCCTTCCGCCTAACAAACAGCGTCTCATATTCGGCAGAAGGCTCTTTTGTAGAGCGATTTATTTCTCCCCCTGCCTCTCTCCATTCACATTCATGTGAATGATGCCGCGATAGCGCTGGCTCGTGCGCTCAAGGGTGTAGCAATCGCCTGCAAGGCGCGGGCATTCATTCAAAAATGGCGTGATAGCGGCCTCGTCCTCGACAGTGAGCTCAAGCTCAAAAATCATACTGTTGTCGCCTACATGACGGCTGTTGCGCACGCCGATAATGGCGCAGGCAACGGAAGGCAGACCAAGGATATATTTCGTGGCGATATGACTCGGCAGCACGCCGCAGCAACCGGCGATCTCGGTAAGCAACGCGAGCAGCTTCTGGTATAGCCGGGCGCCAACTCGACGCATTCGGGCCTTTCAAATGAATCGAGGCCTATCATCCACCCACTCCTAACGTTTTGAATCCAGAGGTACCACGGTGCAGTCACCATGGCGAAGCATGCGCTTGCCCACGCGCGAAATCTTGAACTGCGCGCCGCAATTGGGGTCGGGACAGGCTATCAGGGCGTCGGTTACCGCCCAATCGGCCTCCCGCAGCGTACACTGCTTTGCGGCGGCAGGGGCAAAAGCGCCGCAAAGGCATGCATAGAGAACGACGCACCTTGCGAAAAAAACGAGATTCTCCCCTTCTACCAAAAAGCTGTCGCCTACATGATGCGAATAGACAAAGGGCTTTTCACCGGCCGATCTCAACCTTAAGGTCGTACAGCTCAAACTCGTCGGCCACGTCGACCCCTGCCAAATGCATCTTTGACACTGCTTTGCGGCGGCATACTACACGGCAGCTACTTTGGCACGATGCAGTCTTCTGTACGACCCGGCAGCGAGGCAAAATGAGTCTCGACTTGCCTTCAGACCCCGATGCAGGTATGCATGTAGCACCGCGGCCCCTGAACCCGGCAGAACCGTGAAATAAAAAAGCGGCCGCCCGGATAGATCCGAGCGGCCGCATGCCCACTATTAGTAAGTGATGGCCTACATGCCGTAGATGCCCTGAGGGAAGAAGAACATGGCAAGCACGACGCAGATTGCAAAGACCACAGCGACGATAACCGTGAGCTTGTCAAGATTTTGCTCCATAACGCCGGTTGCAGCGCTGGAATTGTACAGCGAGCTGGCAATCATATCGGAAACGCCGGTGCCCTTGCCGGAATGCATAAGGACGAGCGCGATAAGGGCAACAGTGGAGATAGCCCAAACGATAAAGAGGATGATCTGGAACGGACCCACGAGGTTCTCCTTTAGAGATGCTAAAACTACAGTCTGTTATGGTACCACAAATCATACCTTTCTCCTCAAAACATTACAGGCAGGCTCATCTGTGCCATATTTTCACCGCGCCTTCGCACAACCCGAAAACGTCTTGTCTTGAACAACGCCTTCCCAACGCCTACCGATTCGTCTGAGAACCCCTTTGCGCCATGTAGCACGCACTCAGATACAATGAGACATCGGTTTGATGATTAAGCATCGCAACGTAAGGATTTCCCATGCAGCATCCGGTAAAGCAAAAGATGGCACCCGTGTTCCGCGCCGCTGAGGGAGGCCTGTTCTCATGCGTCGAAAAAGCCGACGTTGGAGCCTCTTATCAAGAGCTCGAACGCCAGGGCGTCGCTCTCATGGGCTGGGCCGACCCGTTCATGCCCGACCATTCCATGCCCGATTTTGTGGAAGATGCCTATGCGAAGGCGGCTCGCCGCGAGTCTGCCGCGCACTACACCGCCCCCATCGGCTCCCCCGAGCTCAAAGCAGAGATCGCCAAGAAGCTCCGCTGTCAAAACGGGCTCGATGTCGATCCCGAACGCAACATCCTCATCACCCCCGGCTCCGACTCGGGCCTGTTCTTTGCCATCCTGCCGTTCGTCCAGCCAGGAGACGAGGTCATCATCCCCTCCCCTAGCTACCCCAATAATTTCCTCGACGTGCGCATTGCCGGCGGGGTGCCTGTTGCCGTCGAGCTCAAGGCCGAAAACGGCTATCAGCTCGACCCGGAAGCACTCCAGGCGGCGATTACGCCCAAAACCAAGATGGTGCTCCTCACGCACCCCAATAACCCCACCACTACGGTCTTCAACCGCGCCTCACTCGAGGCTCTCTCCAAAATCATTATCGACAACGACCTCGTGCTCGTGTGCGACCAGGCGTTTGAGGACTTCACATACGAAAACGAGATGATCACTCCCGCCGCACTGCCCGGTATGTTCGAGCGCACGGTAACGGTCTTTTCCTTCTCGAAGGGCATGGGCTTCTCAGGTTTGCGCGTGGGCTATATCGTGTGCTGCGACAGCATCATGGACCCGCTGTTCGCCACCGCCGTCGCCGTGGTGGGAGCGACCTCCACTGCAGCCCAGCAGACAGCGATGGTCGCGCTTCAAAACCCCAGCTTCATGAAGCAGTTCGAAACCGCCTACGACAAGCGCCGCCATCGCGCCGCCGAGATCTTAAACAGCGTGCCCGGCGTACATGTCATGCTTCCCGAATCTGGCTTCCTGTGCTGGGTTGACGTCTCAAAGCTTGGCGATTCGACCGAAATTGCAGCCTATCTCACGGCCGAGGCGCGCGTGTCGGTTAATGACGGCAAGAACTACGGTCAGGGCGGTGCCGGTCACCTGCGTATCGTCCTTGGCGTCTACCGCGACGACGAGCGTGTCTTTGCAGCCCTTGAGTCCATCCGCGACGCGCTGCTTCGCTACAAGAAGTAGCCCACAAGCACGCCGGGTACCCAAAAGCCTGCACGCACCCAGACAAAAACCCGCGCACAAACGTTCACTTTTTCTTATTTTTAGCGAAAAGAAGACGTTTGTGCGCGGGTTTTCTCTTTTACAGAATGTGCGCGCAGGGACGTGCCCGCGATTCACAACGCAAAAGGACCGCCGCTGGAAATCCAACGACGGTCCTTGTTGCACCATGTACCAGGCGCGTTCTATAAGCTACTCCTCGCAGGCGAGCACGCGGCCCGTCATCTCCTTGGAGGGCTCGAGACCGGCCATGGTGAGCATCGTGGGGGCGACGTCGGAAAGACGGCCATCCTCGATGCCGGTAAGCTTAGCCTTCTCATCAACGATGATAAACGGCACGCGATTCGTGGTGTGAGCCGTGAAGGGATGCTTGGTGCCATCGGCAGCGACGTCAAACATATGGTCGGCGTTGCCGTGGTCGGCGGTAATCAGAGCAAAACCGCCCTTGGCGAGAATTGCCGGAATCACCTTGGAAAGAGCGTCGTCAACAGCCTCGACAGCCTTGACGGCGGCCTCAAAGACACCGGTGTGGCCCACCATGTCGCAATTGGCGAAGTTCACGATGTAGAAATCAGCGCGATCCTCGTTAATGGCAGCGACGAGCTTCTCAGTGACCTCGGGGGCGCTCATCTCGGGCTTGAGGTCGTAGGTAGCGACCTTGGGGCTCGGCACGAGCACGCGCTCCTCGCCGGGCTTGGGCTCCTCGATGCCGCCGTTCAAGAAGAACGTCACGTGAGCGTACTTCTCGGTCTCGGCGGTATGAAGCTGCTTCAGGCCGTTCTCGGCGATGACGTCGGCCAAAACCTCCTGCGGGAAGGTCTTGGGGAATGCGACCTCGACGTTAAAGGTGGGGTCGTACTCGGTGAGGGTCACGAAGTGGGAAAGCTTCGGGACAACCTCACGCGTGAAGCCGTCGAAGTCGGCCTCCGTGAACGCGCGGGTCATCTGACGAGCGCGATCGGGACGGAAGTTGAAGAAGATGACGGCGTCGCCATCGGCCACGCCCTCGTTCTTGCAGGCAAACGGCTTGACGAACTCATCACCGCGGTCGTCGGCGACGTAAGAGGCCTCGATGCCAGCATGAGCGCTGGTCTCACCGTCGAACGGCTTGGTGATGACGTCGTAGGCGAGCTGGATGCGCTCCCAACGGTTATCGCGGTCCATGGCGTAATAACGACCGGAAACGGTAGCGACGCGGGCATCGCAGCCGTTGTTCTCGGAGACGTCGGCCAGGAAAGCGGAGAAGTCATCGATGTAGCCCAGGCCGCTCTTGGGGTCGACATCACGGCCATCCATGAAGGCATGAACGCGAATGCACTTGACGCCGCGCTTGGCGGCCATCTTAACGAGAGACTCGGCATGGGCCATAGAAGAGTGAACGCCACCCGGGGAAACAAGACCCATGAGGTGCAGGGTCTTGCCGGAAGCCTTCACATCGTCCATTGCGGCGACAAGGACCTCGTTGTGCTCGAGCGAGCCATCCTTGCAAGCGTTATTAATGCGAGAGAGCTCCTGGAACACGATGCGGCCCGCACCGATGTTGAGGTGGCCCACCTCGGAGTTACCCATCTGGCCATCGGGAAGACCCACGTCCTCACCGGATGCGCCAAGCGTGGTGTGAGGGTACTTCTCGTACAGGGAATCGAGGAACGGATGCTTGGCGCATGCGACGGCGTTCTCGTCGTTAGCAGGAGCCAGGCCGCAGCCGTCCATGATAACCAGCAGTGCAGGAAGATGACGATTTGCCATGTTCACTACTCGCCTGCCTTAACGACCATCTGGGAGAAGTCCTCGGCCTTAAGCGAGGCACCGCCCACGAGGGCACCATCGACGTCGGGCTTTGCCACAAGCTCGGCAATGTTGCCGGGCTTAGCGGAGCCGCCATACAGCACGCGGATGCCATCAGCGAGCTCGGCACCGAACATCTCGACGAGAGTCTCACGGATAGCGCCGCAGACCTCCTGAGCATCGTCGGCGGTGGCAGTCTTGCCGGTACCGATGGCCCAGATGGGCTCATAGGCAACGACGAGCTGAGCAGGGTCGGTGATATCGAGACCATCGAGACCGGCCTTGACCTGGTTCACAACGTGCTCGACGTAGGTGCCGGCCTCGCGAACCTCAAGGGACTCGCCGCAGCAGAAGACAGGAACGATCCCGGCGGCGACGAGGGCCTTGGCCTTCTTGTTCTCGTCCTCGTCGGTCTCGTGGAAATAGTCACGACGCTCGGAGTGACCGATGATGCAGTAGGTGCAGCCAGCGGACTTAAGCATGTCACAGGAGGACTCGCCGGTGAAAGCGCCTTTCTCCTCCCAGTACACGTTCTGGGCACCCAAAGCGATCGGGGCGGCCTGGATACGGTCGTGCACCGTGGTGATGTCGATGGTCGGCGGGCAAACGAGAACCTCGACGCCAGCGGGAACCTCGGGCAGAGCCTGGGCAAGCTCGTCGGCGAGCTTGGCGGCAGCGGCAACGTCGTTATTCATCTTCCAGTTGCCAGCGATAAGAGTGGTGCGGTTACTCGGCATCGTTCAGCGCCTCCACTCCAGGAAGGGGCTTACCCTCGACGAGCTGCATAGAAGCACCGCCGCCGGTGGAAATAAAGGTCATCTTGTCGGCCAGGCCAAACTTGTTGACAGCAGCCACGGAGTCGCCGCCGCCGATAACGGAGTCGCAGTCCTGGTTCGCAGCGATGGCCTCGGCAATAGCCTTGGTGCCATGGGCGAACTTGTCCATCTCGAACACGCCGCAGGGGCCGTTCCAGAAGACGGTCTTGGCCTTAGCGATGGCATCGGCAAAGAGCTTCTCGGTCTCAGGGCCGATATCGAGGCCCTCCCAGCCGTCGGCAATCTCGCCGGTCTTGGCAACCTGGGTGTTGGCGTCCTCAGAGAAGGCATCAGCAGTCACGTTGTCGACGGGGAGCAGGAACTCGACGCCGTTCTTCTTGGCCTTATCGAGCATCTCGAGGGCGCGATCGCACCAGTCGTCCTCGCACAGGGAGTTACCGATGTTGCCGCCCTGAGCCTTAGAGAAGGTGTAAGCCATGCCGCCGCCGACGATAACCGTGTCAGCGGAGTCGAGCAGACGGTCGATCACGCCGATCTTGTCGGAGACCTTGGAGCCGCCGAGGATGGCGACGAAGGGGCGCTTAGGCTCGGAGAACAGGCCACCAAGCGTGGAGACCTCCTTCTCCAGCAGGAAACCAGCGACTGCCGGGATGTAGGCAGCCGGGCCCACGACGGAGCCCTGGGCGCGGTGAGCCGTGCCAAAAGCGTCAAGAACAAAGATGTCGCCATAAGAAGCGAGAGTCTTGGCGATCTCGGGATCGTTCTTCTTCTCGCGCTTGTCGAAGCGAACGTTCTCGAGCACAAGGATCTTGCCCGGCTCGAGAGCGGCCACGGCGTCGGCAGCCTTTTGGCCATAGGTGTCGTCGACAAAAGTGACATCGAAACCGGAAAGCTCGGCGAGCTTGGCGGCAACCGGAGCGAGCGAAAGCTCGGGCTGAGGGCCGTCGCCCTTGGGACGACCAAGGTGGCTCATGAGGATAACGCGAGCATTGTGCTCAACGAGGTATTTAATGGTTGGCAGAGCAGCGACGATACGGGTGGTGTCGCCAACAACGCCGTCCTTCAGGGGCACGTTGAAGTCAACGCGGCACAAAACGCGCTTACCGTCGACCTCGACGTCGCGAACAGTCTTCTTGGTGAAAGCCATATGCCTTCTACCTTTCTCTTAGAACCGTGCCGGTCGGCACGATGCAAAAAGGCGCGGCCTCGAGGCATGACGCCACAGGGCCGCGCCTCACCTGACGCTACTTACGCAAAGTATCGAAGCTCACCTTAAGCAACGAACTTCTCGAAGTACTTGATGGTACGGACCATCTGAGAGGTGTAGGAGTTCTCGTTGTCGTACCAAGAGGTGACCTGGACGAGGGACTGACCGTTGCCGAGGTCCTGGACCATGGTCTGAGTGGCGTCGAAGATGGAACCGTGGGTCTCACCGACGATGTCGCGAGAGACGATGTCATCCTCATTGTAGCCGAAGGTCTCGGGGATGGTCTCAGCGTAAGCCTTCATGGCAGCGTTGACCTCCTCGACGGTGACGGTCTTGTCAACGACGGCGTAGAGGTTGGTGAGGGAGCCCGTCGGAGTCGGGACGCGCTGAGCGGCACCGATCAGCTTGCCGTTGAGCTCGGGGAGAACCAGGCCGATAGCCTTAGCAGCACCGGTGGAGTTAGGAACGATGTTCTCGGCGCAGGCGCGGGAACGACGCTTGTTGCCCTTGCGCTGCGGACCGTCGAGCGGCATCTGGTCGCCGGTGTAGGCGTGGATGGTGGTCATGATGCCGGAGACGATGGGAGCGAAGTCGTTCAGACCCTTAGCCATCGGAGCGAGGCAGTTGGTGGTGCAGGAAGCAGCGGAGATGATGTTGTCATCAGCGGTGAGCTGCTCATGGTTGACGTTGTAAACGACGGTGGGAAGGTCCTTGCCGGCCGGAGCGGAGATGACGACCTTCTTGGCACCAGCGTTGATGTGGGCCTGAGCCTTCTCCTTGCTGGTGTAGAAACCGGTGCACTCGAGCACGACGTCGACGTCGAGGTCGCCCCAAGGCAGGTTGTTGGCGTCGGCCTCCTTGTAGATCTTGATGGTCTTGCCATCGACGGTGATAGAATCCTCACCGGCGACAACCTCGTGATCGCGGCTGTAGTTGCCCTGCGTGGAATCGTACTTCAGCAGGTAAGCGAGCATATCGGGAGAGGTGAGGTCGTTGATGGCAACGATCTCGGAGCCCTCATGACCGAACATCTGACGGAAGGCCAGACGACCGATGCGACCGAAGCCGTTGATAGCAACCTTTACTGCCATGCGTGTCTCCTTTCGTTAGGCCCCGCAGGCTCTTCTGCCTGCCGCCCGGGCCCACAAACTAACCACTCACTGAATATACCTTTTTTCAATCACGGTAGTAGCGTCATTGGCGAGATTCTGCGTTTTCATTACTTTGAAGCGTTTCAACATCGCGAAATCCATACAGAGCACGCTTATCTACTGTGTTTTGCCTGATAAATCGGCAACGAGCCTCTCCAAACGAAGCACACGATGATACAGCGCCGATTTTGAAAGTGGCGGTCGAGCGGCCTGCCCGAGGTCGCGAAGAGACAAATCGGGATGAGCCTCGCGCAAGTCGCAGAAATCGGCAAGCGCGCGCGGCAACTTGTCTCGAAGCCCCAGCCGCTTCAACTGTTCGATGAGCTCAAGCTGGCGCTGCGCCGCCCCGGCGCTCCGTCCCTGGTTGGCAAGCTCGGCATTCACCAGTCGATTCACATCGTTTTTAACCGACTTCATAGCGCGTACGTCCTCGATATCCTCGACGCATCGGCGCGCGCCCACGATATGCAAAAGGTTGCGCACGTCCTCGGCGCTCTTGACATACACGGCGTAGCTCGACCGGCGACGGTTCACACGCGCATGGATACCCACCTGGCAGATCAGATCGGCCAGGGCACGGGCGAACTGCTCGCCCGTCACGGCGATCTCAAGATGAAAATCACCGCGAGGATCGGCCACGAAGCCGCCTGCAATCAGCGCACCGCGAATATAGGCAAGGCGGCAGCAATCGCGCGCCACCGCATGATGTGGAATACCCGCCACGAGATTTCCCTGGCGATCGAGGATACCCAACAAAACGAGGGCCTTTTCCAAATCAGGCTGATCGGGCAGGACAATGAGGTAGTTGCGCACGCGATGCAAAACGGACTTACGCACCGTGAACTCGGTCTTAAGCTTCAAAATCTTATGGGTAAGGCCGATCATGGTGCGAGCGACAGCGCCGGTTTCGGTTGCAACCTGCAGACGATAGCCTCCGGAGCCGGCAACGAGCGTTCCGCACACACGCGCGAGCGCGGCAAGCGTCGCTAAATCGCAGTATTCACATGAAGGCTCGCAGCGCGCGAGCTCATCTCTTACCTCAGCGGTAAACGACATGGCTCCTCCTCTGGAAAAGAGAGAGGACACAAAGACTATCCATTTGACAGTGCATCGTGATACTTACACCTAACTTGCTGTGTTCGCACGCGGAAGATCGCGGTGGGAAATGCTCACGTGATATTGCTGGCGCTCAAGATAGCGCGCCGTCGCCTCGGCAATCGCCACGGAACGGTGCTGCCCGCCCGTACAGCCAACGGCGATGGAAAGCTGAGGCTTTCCTTCTGCAACGTAGCCCGGCATCACGGCATCCAGCAGGCGAAACCATGCATCCAAAAATTCCTTGGTCTTAGGATGCTCGAGCACGAAGGAAGACACCTTGGAATCCAGGCCCGTCATCGTGCGCATCTCGGGATCGTAATAGGGGTTGGGCAGGAAGCGAACATCGATCATAAGATCGGCCTCAACCGGCAGGCCGTGCTTGAACCCAAAGGAAAAGACATGCACGTCCATAAGCTGTTGGTCGGGAATCTCCGAGAAGGTCATGCGCAGCTTGTTGCGCAGGCTGGAGGTACGCATGCGGCTTGTATCGATCACCATGTCGGCACGGTCTTTGATGCTCTCGAGCTGCACGCGCTCGCGCTGAATGGCGTCGACGGTCGATTCGCCGGGCATAACGAGAGGATGGCGACGACGATTCTCGCTGTAACGGCGAATCAGTACCTCATCGGAAGCGTCGAGGAATACAATCTTGCAGCTCATCTCATGGTCCTCGAGCGTGCGGATCGTATCCAGCAGCTCGTCGAACAAGCCCTGGCTTCGCAGGTCGCAGGTGACCGCCAGATGACGCCCGATGCCCGCGTTGATGCCCACGAGCTCCGCCAATTGCAAGATGAGGCGCGGGGGCAAATTGTCGATGCAGAAATAGCCCATATCCTCAAAGACATGCATCGCCTGCGTGCGACCAGACCCTGCCATGCCGGTGATAATCACAATGTCCGGTATGCGATCGGCAAGTTCCTGCGCGGTAATATCATCTCTCGCGGGCATAAAAGCGCCTCCCTGTTGATTCCAACTATCGACCAGTATAGCAAGGTGCCACAAAAGCAGCGGCGCTTACACACGGCGGGCTTATGCCTCTCGTTCTTGCGCGTCTCTCCCCCACGCGCGCAGCGTGTCATAGACCGCCTGAGCGACGTCGACGGGAATGCCTCGCACCTGGGCGATCTCGTCGACGCTCGCGGCACGCAGTCGCTTCATGGAACCAAAGTGACGCATAATGGCCTTTTTGCGCGTAGGTCCCACGCCTTCCACCTCGTCAAGAATCGAAACCGTCATCGCCTTGTCGCGCAGCTCGCGATGGAAGGTGATGGCAAAGCGATGGGATTCATCGCGCACCTGCTTAATGAGATAGAGCGAGGCAGAGCCCGTGGGAAGCACCACCGGTGTATCGTCCCAAGGCACGAAGACCTCCTCGTCGGCCTTAGCAAGGCCGCAAACAGGAATGTCGAGACCCAGCGCTTCGAGCTGATTCATAGCAGCCGTGAGCTGCGGCTTTCCGCCGTCGACCACAAGCAAGTCGGGTCGCGACCCAAAGCGTTCGTCCGCCATACGCTCGGGCGCGTAGCGACGCCCCAGCACCTCGGACATCGACACGAAGTCGTTTGCCTCTTCAAGCTCTGCCCGGATCTTGAAGCGTCGATATTGGCTTTTGTCGGCGTGTCCGTTAGTGAACACCACCATTGATGCCACCGTGAACTTGCCATGAATGGTCGAGATGTCGAAGCATTCGATACGAAGCGGCGGCGCATCGAGCGCAAGCGCGCTTTCCAGCTGCAGTAATGCTTGGTTGGTGCGGTCATCGGAATATCCGGTGCGCATCATATAGCGCATGAGGGCATGGCGGGCATTGCGCACGCATATCTCCATCAGCCGATGCTTCTCGCCGCGTTGAGGACGATGGAGGGCGCATTTGCGGCCGCGCTTTTGACTCAACCACTCGCTAATAACCTGGGCGTCTTCCACATCGCAGGCAACATCGACCTCTGCGGGAATATCCGAGGTCTCGTCGTAGTAGCGCTTGACGAATCCCGAGACAAGCTCCTCCTCGTCCACGTCAAGGCCCTTATCCAAAATGAATTCGCACGTACGAACCGTGCGGCCCTCGCGCACCACAAAAACGCAGGCGCCCGCGATAGTCTCTTCGCGGTAGAAACCGATCAGGTCGATGTCCACGCTTGTGGGGAACACCACCTGCTGACGATCATCAAGGCCATTGATGACCTCAAGGCGGCGTTTGATACGCCCAGCGCGCTCGAAGTCGAGCTCGGCAGCGGCTTTAGCCATATCGCCTTTGAGCTCATCGATCAGCTCACGGCGCTTGCCGGAAAGGAAACGCTCTACGCGGCGAACATTCTTGGCATACTCCTCGCGTCCAATCATGCCTGCGCAGACACCCGGGCCGCGGCCCACATGGTAATCAAAGCAAGGACGGCCCTTCTCGGCGCAAACGAGCTCAATAACATCGCTGTCGGCGGGATGCTTCTCGAGCAGACGGCGCACATGTTTCCATCCCGCGCAGGAAGCATTGCAGATGGGCACAACCTTGCGCAGGGTATCGATCATTTCGCGTGCGGCACGCGCATCTGTATAGGGGCCAAAGTAGCGCGTGCCCGCCCGATGGCGTTCACGCGTGTACTTGATAGCGGGAAAGACATCGCCATGCGTGACGGCGATATAGGGATAGCTCTTGTCGTCCTTGAAGTCGACATTAAAATACGGGTGATACTGCTCGATAAGGTTGCGCTCCAAAACGAGCGCCTCGTGCTCGCTTTGGACCACCACGTAATCAAATGATGCCACAAGCTGCATCATAAGGGGGATCTTCTGGCGATCATCGCTAAGCGTCACGTACTGCTTCATGCGCGCGCGAAGGTTTTTGGCCTTGCCCACATAGATGACTTCGCCAGCAGCATCTTTCCATAGATAGCAACCCGGATCGGTCGGGACATGCGCTACCTGCTCGGAAAGCGAGGGCGCGCCGTTGGCAGACGCGCTCACATGCTCATGCGCAGCCCGCACATCAAGTGAGGAGGAGATGCGCGGACGCGCCGCGCCGGCATCCGGCTTAGACATAGGCTACGCGTTCTTGCCGGAACCCATGAAACGGTCGAACTTCTGCACCTGGTGCATAAACGTCACACGCGCATAGATCTTATGGGCAAAGGTGTCGCGGGGATTATCGTACGGATAGCCGGTGTGGCCGCTACGATACATGTCCAAGACCTCGTCACGCAGCTCCGGGTTGGAAACATGACGCTCGATGACCCTTTTGGGCACGCAGGTGTACAGAGTATCGCCATAGGCTTCCTGATAAGGAATCTCGCGATGCAAAATGTACTCGTCTACAAGCAGACGGGCGATGTTCGCGCCGCCTTGGGCCACATAGTACGTGTTACGACCGGGACGCGTATTGATTTCGAAGAACTTGTAGGAGCCGTCGCGCGCATCGTATTTAATATCGAAGTTGCCGAAACCGCGATAGCCAACGTGTTTGCAGAAACGCTTGGCGTCCTCGATGATACGGTCGACGCGCTCGGGCAAGATACACATCGGGTTGCCGATGCGCGCCGGGGAGTGGTCCTGAAGCACCACACGACCGCCGGACACGACGCGCACCTCGCCCGAGGCATCGGAAAACGTCGTAAGGGAGCGCAAGGCGTCGTCGTCGCCGGGGATGAAATCCTGAACAACGAGCTCGCGGTCGTAGCCCGCCTCGCGCAGCAGGTCAAAGATGTGCAGCAGGTCATCGGGCGTCTGGACCTCATAGACCTTCTCCTTGCCCGGGAAATCCATCAGGTCATAGCGGGCGGAGTTGGAAGGCTTCGCGATGAGTGGATAGGTGAAGGACTCGGCATCGATCACAACATCCGGGTTCGCGCAATCGAACGTCCAGGTTTTGGGATAGTCGATACCCAGCTCCTCGCAGATCGCATAGAAACGTTCCTTCTGCGTAATGTCGTCGAGCAGCTCAAAATCGTTATACGGAACAGCAAACCACTGGGAAAGCTCTTCTTTGTTTTGGGAGAGAATGCGCGCATGCCAATCGGCGCTGCCAAAGATGATGGCGACCTTGCCAGCCGCCGCGAGTTCGGCACCGAGCTTGCGCAGGAAGTCCATGATCGCATCGTCTCCCTGCCCCATGGCGGGAACAACGCGATAATCAACCAAGTTGCTCGAGGAGGTGACTTTGACGTCAACAGCCGAGATAACCATCGTCTTCACGCCATACGCCTCATGGAAGCAGCGGGCAAAGCCATAGGACATAATCTCTCCGCCAAGGGCGACAGGGACCAGGCGAGCCGAAAGATCGGATTCGGTGAGCTGAGAAGCATCAATCATGAGTGCACCAATCAAAAGAGCGAGATGGAACGAGAACGGATTAGCGAAGGCGTGAACGCAGCGCCTTAAGGCGGACGAGCGTGCCATAGAAGCCGCCGCGCACGGGAAGATCGCGGTCGGGCGCGATCATGCGCACGCCGTCCTTGGCAAACTTCGTCTTGAACGTATTGAGATTGAGGGTCTCGGGCGCAAACTCACTGCCGATGCCCATCTGGTCGTACTCCGTGCACCCCATGCGGGAAAGCTCGCAGCACTCAAAGTAGATAAGCCGATCGGTCGCGAGGAAACGCGCGTCGCACGAGCGCGATGCGCCATAATAGCGCGTTGCACGCGTGCCGGAGATAGTGGCGATGGTCCAGGTAATGACCTGGTCTCCGTCGCGACCGGCGAACAGGCGGCAGTGCTCAGGGCCCAAGATGCGCAGCATGCTGCGGTAATCCTCGATCGGGGCGGGCGAGAACCCGTCGCGCTTACCGGTCTCGACCATAACCTCGTAGTACTCATCAAAGGATTTCTGCGCGCGATCGGTCTCATCGCTAAAGGTGAGCGTGCACTCGCGCAGCGCCTTGCGCACATCACGACGGCCGCGCGGCTTCATGCGTGCAAGAATCTCGTCATCGCCTCCCGTGAGGTCGATGATCACCGTGGTGTCGTAAGGGAGAGTGGAAAGGCAGTGTCGCGTGGCAGGAAGATCGTGCTTCACCGCAAGACGGCAAAACACCTGGCGACGGTCCTCGGCATGAACAAATGCGCGCAGGGCTTCAAGCGCAGCTGCCTCCGTCTCGGCCGTGGGCTCCTCGACCCAAATGGGGCCATGGTGCGCACGCAGGTAGCGATACCCATGGGTCTCGTACTGAGCAAAACAAATTGCAGCGATGGTTATGCCCTCATCCTCGATGACGGCATAACCCCATGGACTGCGGCCAGGAATCGTCGACTCGAATTCCAACCAAACGGGAAGCTGCTCAACAGGAATCGCCACGCCAAGCGCGGCGAGCTTCTCTTCATATGCTTCGCGGGACAGCTTCTTAACCTGCATCATCACAGCTCCGTTGAATCCAGATTCATATACTCAAGCGCTTAAGTATATCTGTTGACGCCATGCGCCGGCTTGGTGCCCGCCAGCTTCTACGAAGAGACCACGCGCCTAACCACCTCGGCAACCTCTGTCGCCTGCGTCGCTCCCTCATTGGTGGGAAGCGTCGCCAGACAGGCCACCATGTGATCGCACACGGCAAGGTTCGAGCGATCGCTGGGAACATGGTAGGCGGACTCGTCCAAAACGCCGGGACCTAGCTCGGGGCGGTACCAGCAGCTGGTATAATGCCCCGCCGCGCAGCACTCCTCGATAATCCGGTCTGCCGTGGCGGTATCGCGCACGACGATGGGGAACTTGAGGAGCGGCTGGCCGAGCCGCGTCGAGGCGGGAACCTCCACGCCAGGCATATCGGCAAAAAGGCGACAGTATGCCCGCGTCGCCTCGATGCGCAGACGCTCGTCGCCATCGAGGCGATCGAACGCAGCGCGAGCTTGTTCACAAACATGGTCACTCGGGCGCATGGGCGTATAAGAAAGCCCGCCTCGTTGTTCGGCAGTGCTCACCGCGGGCTCAAAAAGCCCCAGAGCCGCCAGACCGTGACGAAGCCCGCGCGCCACGGGACGCGGCACATGGTTGAATACACGGCATTCATTTACAAAAAGACGCTCGAGCATATCAAGGCGGGCGCCCGATACGGGCAGAACGGACAAACGGTCGCGCACGCGGCGCGAAACGGCCGAGAAGGGAGACGCGGGATTCACCCAGACCGCACCGCCCAAAAGGGTATGGAGCATCTTCTCGATGCCAAAGGAATGAAACGAGATGTCTGCCAGTGGCTCGCCCGATTCACCCTTTGCCATCCTGCCCACGCAATGGGCGCAATCCTCGACAAGGAGAGCACCGGCATCGTGAGCGCGCTGCGCCAGCCGGGCAGTCGCCGCATCGTCCACGATGCCATATGTATGCTGGGCCACCACGGCGCGCAGCTCACCCGAAACATCAAGCGCTTCGGAGTCGATCATGGCCGTGTCAAAAGACACCTCGCAATAACGAGGCGCAAGGCCTGCCACCAGGATGGGATCGACCGCTGTGCAGCAGGTGAGCAGCTGAGTCGCTACCTCGCCTGCGCCCATCTCGGCGTAAATCTCCTCAAACGCGACCTGCATGCCATAGCGGGCCTTGAACACCAAAAACCAGTCGGCAGGATCGGTGCCGGTGCGCGAAGCCATGATTTGAGCGATCGATGCTTCCTGTTGAGAGCGAACCATCGGGACCTCCTTTACGCGCGTCGCGGAATGAAGCGCCTGACAATAGCGGAAAGAACAGCGACCTCGGGCATATGGCGCGAGATGGCAAAGCCAAACGTTACGATGAGCGCCGGCGCGCCGCCAACGATGCAATACAGCAACGACCTCATCATACCGCCGCCCGCGATGGGACCAACCAGCATCTGAAGAAGCATCAGGATGCCGGTACCCACGAGCGCGCCAGCAGCGCCCAGCACCAGCGCACGCACGCCGGAAGCAAAAATGGACTTAAAACCAATGCGACCAAGCTCGTGGCGAAGGATCGCAAAGGTCACTGCATCGATTGCCACAAAGAAGAAAGTCGAGCTGATACCGACGATATTGAAGCCAAAGATCGGAGTGAACACGAGGCAGATAACGATCTGAATCGCGCCGGCAATGCATTCGGCGATAGCGAACAGCGACATCTTGCGAAGCGAAGAGCATGCCTTCTGCAAATAGGTGCACACACCGTAAAACGGAAGCGAAACCGAAAGCCAGGCGATGTAGGTCGAAAGCATCTGCACATCCTCGCTCGACATGCGCGCGCTCTTGAGCATGTTGGACAAGCACGGAGAGAAAGCAATGAGGTACATGGCAAACGGAATGAGCAGGAAGAGAATCTGCCCGCAGCCATCGGCGATGCCATCGATGAATTTGGCGATCTTGCCGCTTGCCACAAACGACGAAAGCTCTGTAAACATAGCAGTCGTGATGGGAATGGCAAAAACCGAATACGGCAGGATGTACCAGATGCGCGCATAATACGTGATGGAGGCACCGTTCGGATTCACCGAAAGCGAGCAAGAGCTCTGCACCGAAGTAGTGGCGAACGAGACAAAGGTCACGATGAGCGTAGGAATACCGATAGAGAGCGTCTCGCGAATAAGCGGATCGTGAATGTCGATACGCGGCGAGAGCTTTACGCCATGGCGCCTAAGCGCCGGAATCTGCATGACCACCTGAACGAGCACGCCAAGAGGGTTAGAAATGGCAAGGACCATGATGGCTGCAAAGGGCTGCGTCTCGGCGAGCACGCCATAGATGAAAAAGGCAGCAGTGATCACGATGTTGTTTGCAATGGGTGCCGCGGTGCTCCACAGGTAATCGCGCTCGGCGTTGAGCACACTGGAGATAACCGACGAGAGCGCATAGAGCACTATCTCGATCGCGAAGAATCTGAAGAAGAATGTCGCCAGGTCAAAATCGAATTCGGAAGATGCATTGAACGCCTGCGTCCAAATAATCTGGCCCGCAAAGATAAAAGAAAGCAGTGCCAGGACGCCCATAAGCAGGGTGACGAGCGAGAGAAGATTGGACGCATAGGCGCTCGCCCCCTCACACCCTGCCTTCTTTTTTGTCGAAACGTAGACAGGCAAAAAAGCCGTAACGAGCATGCCACCCATAACGAGTTCGTAAAGTGCATTGGGAAGGTTATTCGCAATGGTAAACGCACTCGCAGTGATTGTGGTGCCCATGCCAAACGCCTGAGCCCACGTGCGGAAGAAGCCGGTGATGCGGCTCACGATCACAAGGCCGCTCATAAGGGCAGCCGATTTGCCCACATCCTCGGCAGATGCCTCATCGTCATCGGCCGCCGTGCCCTCTTCCGAACGAGCGGGGGAAACGACATCGGGCTCGACAAACGGAGTATTCAAATCGACCGAATCGGACGAAGCAAGCTCGTCGGTAATCTCGGTATCAGCGTTAGTCATATGGTCTTAGCCTTTCCTACAGATAGGAGCCACAACGGCGTCGGTGTGAGCTATGAGATCTTGGGGTGCAAGCTTGAGCTGAATACCGCACTTGCCTCCCGAGATGAACATCTCATCATAGAGCAGGCATGAATCGTCTATCAGCGTTGGGAACTTCTTCTTCATACCCACAGGGGAGCAACCGCCGCGCACATAACCCGTAGCGGCCAAGAGCTCGCGAACGTGCATCATAGTGAGAGACTTCTCCCCCGCCGCAAGTGCCGCCGCCTTAAGATCAAGCTCCTCTGCAACGGGAATGCAGCAGACCACATGGTCACCTGTCGGCGTCGTGGTCACCAACGTCTTGAACCCTTGATTGGGATCTTCTCCAAGCTGTTCGGCAATATGCACGCCTAGCTCACGGTCACCTTCGACATCGATCTCGTACGCATTAACGGTATAAGCGACGCCCGCACGCTCAAGCTCGCGCATCGCGTTGGTCTTCTGGATCTTTTCTTTCTTCGCCACGTGTTAGCTCCTGACATAAAACAACCCCAAAGCACCATCCGGGGCGCTTTGGGGTCAATCGCATCGTGTAAGCGCGCGCTTAGTAGATGGGGCCGCCGCCCGCAAAATCTCTATAGTCGGAACCGGCGATATACGTAATGCTGCGAATACCGACGCCGGCACCAGGGATGGAGTCGATCATCTTATCCGACCCAATGTAGATGCCAACGTGCGAAATGCGGCTGCCGGACTTAAAAAATACCAAGTCGCCGTAAGAAAGGCTGTTCACATCATACGTAAGGTGGCGCACCTTGCTGCGGAAGGTCGCGGGGCTGTTAGACCAGGGACCATAGCCCATCGCATAGTCAACCAGGCCGGAGCAGGTAAACCAAGAGGTGCTCGTGCTGCCAGTCCACTTATAGCCGGTGTACGAATAGCCGGAACCGATTACGCTATAGGCGCGCTGAACCATCGCGGACGCAGACCCGCTTGGAGCAACGGACGCGCCGCCGGAGCTGCTGCCACCACTCGAAGAGCCGCCACTCGTGCTGCTGCCGGTCCCACTCGAGCTGCCGCCGGATCCGCTGTTGCCCGAGGAGCTGTTTCCAGAAGAGCTTCCGCCATTTCCGGTCGAACCGCTATTGCCGCCAGAGGAGCCGCCGTTATTACCGGATTGTTGAGCCTGCTGTTGAACAGCAGCAGCCTGAGCACGAGCCTCCTCCTCGGCCTTCTTACGAGCGGCCTCTTCTTCCTCGGCGATCTTCTGTTTAACCTCGGTGGAAAGCTGATCGTAATAGCCCTGGGCCTCCGCTACGGCAGCATTTGCGGCGTCGCTCTTCTTCTGCTGCTCGGAAACGAGATTTTCCTGCTTTTTCTGCTGCTCCTCAAGATCGGTCTTCTTCTGCTCAAGAGACTCCCTGAGTGCACGGGTCTCCGTAATCATATTCTGCTGATGCTCTGCAGCCTTGTCGGCGTAATGCACATTGGAGATCAAGCTGCTAAAGCTAGCGGAGCTCAACAGCAGTGTGACTACGCTCGCACCGCCTGTCTTGTACTGATCGGAAACGAGACTGCCAAGCTCGCTTTGATTGGCCTCGAGCTGCTTTTGCTCCTCTTCGATATCGCTTTGCGTCTGCTTGATCTGGGCCTTGGTATCCTCGAGCTCGGAAGTAACGGTAGCAAGGTCGTTACCAGCCTGCTCGGCTGCAGCGCCAAGCGTATTAAGCTGCTTTGTTGCGGCTTCGAGTTGCGTCTGCAGCTCAGCGGAGGTTGCCGCGGTGGCAGAAACGGGACAACTCCCTAAGGCGAGTACAAAACTCAACCCAACGGCGGGAATGGCGTAAAGGCTACGTTTAAGGTGCGCCATGTATAAACATCTCCTAACGGCGTGGAGGGCGATACCCACCACTCGTGTCGGTCACCTTGCCAAGAAGGCACAAGGCCCGCCCGGCAAAACGTGTAGACACCATAGTAGCAGCCTCACGATAGCGTCGCAAAAGGTTCCACCTGTACTCCATAGGTAAGGAAAAAATGAGACGAGCGCGGTGGGATAATCACCTCCGTGCCCGCCCGTCTCTCATTGTTCGCCCCTCACGGCATAAGAAGAGCTGCTAAACCTCCTGCTGCGCCATCCGTGCGCGATCACGCTCGAGCAAAGGCTTCAAGAACCTGCCCGTATAGCTCTTCTTGCAGCTAGCAACTTGCTCAGGTGTACCTGTCGCCACGATGCGCCCGCCACCCGAGCCGCCTTCGGGACCCAGGTCGATCAGACGGTCCGCCACCTTGATCACGTCGAGGTTGTGCTCGATCACCAACACGGTATTGCCCGCGTCGACAAGACGCTGCAAAACGTCAATCAGCTGGCGCACATCCTCAAAATGAAGACCCGTCGTGGGTTCGTCCAAGATATAGAAGGTCTTACCCGTCTGGCGACGATGCAGTTCCTTGGCCAATTTCACGCGCTGCGCCTCGCCACCCGAAAGAGTCGTTGCAGGCTGGCCCAGACGCACATAGCCCAAGCCCACATCGTACAAAGTCTGAAGCTTGCGCTTGATCTGCGGGATGTTTCCAAAGAATGCCAACGCCTCCGTCACGCTCATGTCGAGCACGTCGGAAATGGACTTGCCGCGATAGGTAACCTCGAGCGTCTCGCGGTTATAGCGCTTGCCTCCACACACCTCGCAGGGCACGTAGATATCGGGCAGGAAGTGCATCTCAATCTTGATCTGACCGTCACCGCGGCACGCTTCGCAACGGCCGCCGCTCACGTTGAACGAGAAACGTCCAGGCGAATAGCCGCGCGCCTTGGATTCCGGCGTAGAGGCAAATAGGGCACGCAGGTCATCCCACAGGCCGATATACGTCGCCGGATTCGAACGCGGTGTACGCCCGATGGGAGATTGGTCAATATCGATTACCTTGTCAATCTGGTCGATGCCCTCGATGCTCTTACAAGAACCTACGGGGCGTGTTGAGTGGTGCACCGCATTGGTAAGAGCCGGAGCGATGGTATCGGTGACCAACGAGCTCTTGCCCGAGCCCGAAACGCCCGTCACCACAGTCAGGGTGCCAAACTCGACCTCGACATTCACCTTTTTGAGGTTATTGGCAGCTGCTCCCGTGATGCGCAGCGCACCGCGATTGGGATGGCGGCGTTCCTTCGGCAGGCAGATCATGCGCCTTCCGGTAAGATACGCGCCGGTCAGCGAATCTTCGCAATCCATGATCTCCTCGGGCGTGCCTGCGCAGACCACCTCGCCACCGTTCTCGCCAGCGCCAGGACCCATATCGATCACGTAGTCCGCGGCGCGAATCGTATCCTCGTCATGCTCGACCACGATCACGGTGTTGCCTATGTCGCGCAGACGCTCCAGCGTGGCGATCAAGCGCTCGTTATCGCGCTGGTGCAGGCCAATCGAAGGCTCGTCCAAAATGTAGAGCACGCCCATAAGGCCGGCTCCGATTTGCGTCGCCAGACGGATGCGCTGGGCTTCGCCGCCCGAAAGCGTGGCGGAAGCACGGTCGAGCGTCAGGTAATCGAGACCCACGTCCACCAGAAAGCGCAGGCGCTCCATGATTTCTTTCACGATGCGGCCGCCAATGAACTGCTGGCGCTCCGTCAGCTGCAGATGCTCAAAGAACTCGAGCGAATCTTTGCAAGACAGGCAGCAAACGTCATAGATGGACTTGTCCCCCACCGTGACCGCAAGCATTTCGGGACGCAGACGCGCACCATGGCAGGTCAGGCACGGCTCCTCGCGAATATATTTCTCCAAACGAGCTTTGGTGTTCTCGTTCGTCGTCTCGATGTAGCGTTCGTACAGGATGTTGCGCACACCCGAGAACGTGGTATCCCAATGCGTCTCGTCACCGTTGAGCTTGCGGTAATCGACACGCATCTTTTTGGTTCCCAGACCATCCAAGAAGACCTTCTTCACACGCGACGGCAAATCCCTCCAAGGCGTCTTGGGATCGACCTTGAGGTGCAGACATAGCGCATGCAGAATCTGCGGATAGTAATTGCCGTTGCCAAAGACGCTGCCGAACACGCCCTCATCCACCGAAAGCGAAGGATCCTCGATAAGGGCCTCGGCATCGACAACCTTCTTGAAGCCCAGGCCATCGCACTCGGGACACGCGCCGTAGGGGGCATTGAAGGAAAAATCGCGCGGCTGCAGGTCGTCGATGGAATGGCCATGCTCCGGACAGGCGAGCGCCAGGGAGTAGGAAAGCAGGTCCCCTTCTGTTCCCTCAGGCGCGTCGCGATCGGGCAGCAGGTAGACCTCGACGTTATCGTGCGCGAGCTTGGTCGCCTGCTCTACACCCTCGGCAATACGGCCCAGACTGTTCTCGCGAATCACGATGCGGTCCACGATCACCTGGATATCATGCTTGTATTTTTTGTCCAGCTCAATCGAATCGTCGAGCGAGCGGACCTCACCGTCCACGCGCACGCGTGAGAAACCCTCGTGGCGCAGGTCTTCAAACAGCTTGGCAAACTCGCCCTTACGGCCGCGAACCACCGGCGCCATGATAAAGGCGCGACGCCCCTGTCCCGCCTCCAGAATCTTGTCCGCCACCTGGTCGGTAGTCTGGCGCTCGATCACGCGCCCGCACTCAGGGCAGTGGGGCACGCCGATGCGCGCGAACAGCAAACGCAGGTAGTCGTAGATCTCTGTTACCGTTCCCACTGTTGAACGCGGGTTTTTGGAAGTCGTTTTCTGATCGATGGACACTGCGGGCGATAGACCGTCGATGGAGTCGAGATCCGGTTTATCCATCTGCCCCAGGAACTGGCGCGCGTAGCTCGACAGACTCTCCACGTAACGGCGCTGCCCCTCGGCATAGATGGTATCGAACGCAAGGCTCGATTTGCCCGAGCCGGAAAGGCCAGTGATGACCACAAGCTTATCGCGCGGGATGGTGACATCGACGTTTTGGAGATTATGCTCTCGCGCGCCGCGGATAACGATGGACGAATCGGACATGTATCGAGCTCCTTGCAAGATGACGGCGGGCGCCTCCAGGCGCCCCATGACCTCACAGTGTAGCGTACCATCCGGACAAATGTTCGTATTTTTCGTATGAAACACCCCGGGGCAGCAGCCGCCCCTCCCCTCGGCACGGTATCGGGCGTCAACATGGGTACAATGGATGCCGTTGAAATCAACCGGCATCGCCTGCAGGCACGCGAGCGATGCACACGAAAGGAAGCGCACATGGGTTGCGAACACGCTAACGAAGCCGGCGGGAAAACCGCGCCGCAGGAATTTGAGGAGAACACCCTCTCCGAGGTCAAGCACGTCATCGCGGTTTTGTCCGGCAAGGGAGGCGTGGGTAAGTCGCTCGTCTGCGGCGGCATCGCAACGCAGCTCAAGCGCGCGGGCCACAAGGTAGGCATCCTCGACGCCGATATCACCGGCCCCTCCATCCCCAAGATGTTCGGCATGAGTGGCCACCACGCGCACGCCCTCGGCAAGCTACTGCTGCCCGAGGTCACCGAGAGCGGCATCCACGTCATGTCATCTAATCTCGTACTGCAAAACGAGACCGACCCCGTACTTTGGCGCGGACCCGTTATCGCCGGCGCCATCCGCCAGTTTTGGAGTGAGACCTCCTGGGGTCCGCTCGACTACCTGCTGGTCGACATGCCCCCGGGCACGAGTGACGTGGCCCTCACCGTCTTTCAGTCTCTGCCGGTCGACGGCATCGTGATCGTCACGAGCCCACAAGACCTGGTGTCGATGATCGTCGCCAAGGCTGTCAACATGGCCCAGAAGATGGACGTGCCCGTGCTGGGTGTCGTCGAGAACATGAGCTATGTCGAGTGTCCCGATTGCGGCAAGAAGATCGAGGTCTTTGGCAAGAGCAAGCTCGACGAGGTCGCCGCGCAGTACGGCCTCGATATCTTGGGCCGTCTTCCCATCGATCCCGCCCTTGCTGCCGCATGCGATGCCGGCAAGATTGAGGAGAGCCTCCCCATAGAGTTCCTGCCCCAAGCGGTAACCGCCTGCGAGGCAGTCGGGGCGCGTGCATAGAGCCGAGACGAAGCCCGACTGAGGTCTCCTGCGGCACCTTCAGTCGGGCTTTCAATGCGCATCCCGAGATGGACATTGAAATATTCGTCCAATTAAAATGCAAGTAATCGTGCGCTCCCAAAATGACTGGCGGAATCTCGTACGTTTTGCGGCCGAATCCATCCAAGAAACGAATGCAGGGCCGCCAGTCATTCGCAAACGATTGAAAAGACGCCACTCATTCCCGGCGACGAGCTCGGAAAACGTTCGAAAACCGCCAGTCGTTCGTTGCAGCAACGCAAAACGTATGTAAACCCGCCAGTGATCTACCGGCACCCGTCTCGACATCCGTCCAGGACTCATCCGTCGAATGAGCGGCGAAAACCTATACCCCGCATTCATGCCAATACGCCTCGAGCCACAAAACGTCGGTAAACGTCAGCCGCGTGCTATAGTCACACTCAATCAGAATCACTTCAGTTTCATTGAAAGGCCCTCTTGTGCCCTCCAGCATCTACGACATCGCCATCACCGGCGGCGGAGCCTCTGGACTTGCCGCCGCCATCGTCGCCGCTCGCGAAGGCGCGCGCGTTCTCGTAATCGAGCGCGACGTCGAAGCGGGGCTTCCCCTTCTCGCCACGGGAAACGGCCGCTGCAACCTGAGTAACGAGAGCCTGGATCCTGTACATTACCTGCATCCCGGTATCGCGTCTTGCGTAATGGGGCCCACACCGGAGCGCGACATCGCCGAGTTCTTTGATTCCCTCGGCCTCATCAGGACATCCATCGATGGCCGCCTCTACCCCATCACACGGCGCGCCGAATCGGTTCGCGACGTACTGCTCGGTACCTGCACACGCAAGAACGTTGACATAGAGCGTGCGTGCACGCCCATGCTCGCACGATACGACAAGGCGGCGCGCACCTGGTCGCTCGAATGCCAGCGCCCCACCCAACCGCTTAAGGCCAAGGCAGGCGTAGACGCCAAAGCCAAGCTCCGCGCCCTCCGAAGAGCCTTGCGTGATGCCAAAATGGCACGCGTCGCGTTCCAGGCGCGTGCCGTCATCATCGCCGCCGGTGGCAAAAGCTCCTCCATTGCCGATATCTTTTCCCTACCGCACCTCGCCGCAAGCCCGGTTTTGTGTCCCCTCACGGCAACGCCATGCGATACCGCGGGACTACCGCTCGAAAGCAGCGCTCTTAAGGCGCTTGACGGTCAACGCATCCATGCAACGCTCTCGCTTCCCAGCTGCGGATGGGCGGAAACGGGCGAGGTGCTTTTTCGCGCTTACGGCATTTCCGGCATCGTCGCTTTCAACGCCTCTCGTCGTGCACACGCAGGCGACGCGCTCGAATTGGACCTTCTGCCCGAGCTGTCCGACGCCGCGCTGCACACGGAACTCGAACGTCGGGCATCCATGCGCGCGGCGTCCCCCGCACATAATCCCAGCTGGTTCGACGGCCTACTCGCACGTCCCGTCGCCTCGCTTGTCTTCGCAGCTGCCCAAGGACAAGCAGACCTCGAGAGCCTCGGACATGCCATCAAGCATGCCCCCTTCGCCGTTACCGGAACCGCCGACGAGCAGTCCGCGCAAGTGCACCGCGGCGGGATTTCCTTCGACGTCGTCAACCTTGCCACGCTCGGCATCGACCTGCCGCAGTCACCACAATTATTTGCCTGCGGTGAGGCACTCGACATGGACGCCGATTGTGGCGGTTTCAACCTCGCCTGGGCGTGGCTCTCCGGCATCCGCGCCGGCAAGGCCGCGGCACGCGCAGCCCACAGGACCCGATAACCCGAAAGGCTATCATGATCGAGATCACCAACATCAAGGCCAGCCTCAAGCAAGGCTCAACGGAAGAATCGTGTCTCAAAGCCTGCAAGCGTGAGGCGACACGCCTCCTGAATGTCCAATCGCAGGACATCGCCCATATCGCACTGCATCGAAAGTCGATCGATGCGCGCAAGAAGAGCAACGTTCGCTTCATCCTAAGCGCACGCATTCAGCTGTCTAACCGCGCCCAAGAGCTCGCATGCGTGGAGACGCTCAATGAATCCGCTCGCAAGAACATCCATCTCATCGATAGTGACGAGCCGCACTTCCCGCAGCCCGACGCAATCGGCCACCGTCCCGCATTGCGACCCGTCGTCGTAGGCGCGGGCTGCGCAGGCCTCTTTGCTGCCCTCACCCTGGCCCATGCTAGCCTTGAACCGCTCCTTATCGAACGCGGCGCCGATGCCGCACGTCGAACGCGTGACGTCGAGCACTTCAATCGCACGGGCGAGCTCAACGAGAGCAGTAACATCCAGTTTGGCCTGGGCGGCGCCGGAACGTTTTCCGACGGCAAGCTCACGACGGGAACCAAAAATCCGCTCCACCGGCTCATCCTCCAGACTTTTGTCGAAGCCGGAGCCCCACGCGAGATCCTTTGGGATGCCAAGCCGCACATCGGCTCCGATATCCTGCCCGCCGTCGTCACCGATATCGTCACCCAGATCGAAAACCTTGGGGGCGAAGTGTGCTTCGATACCCAGATGATCGATATCGAGCGCAGCGCAGCGGGCGCCATCTCGTCCATCACCGTGAGCAGCGCGGATGCGGGCGGGATCAAACGCGAGGAGACGATCGCCGCCTCACAGCTCATCCTGGCCTGCGGCCATTCTGCCCGCGATGTCTTTGCCCTACTGTCCCAGCGCGGCTTTTCCCTCCAGCGCAAGACCTTTGCCATGGGTGTTCGTATCGAGCACGTGCAGCGCGATATCGACCGTGCTCAATATGGGAGCGCCGCAGGGCATCCCGCCCTGGGAGCCGCCCCCTACAAGCTTGTCGCCCACACCAAAAACGGTCGCAGCCTCTTTTCGTTCTGCATGTGCCCCGGAGGCCAAGTGGTCGCGGCGGCATCGGAGGCGCATGGCGTGGTCACCAATGGCGCAAGCCTGTATGCCCGCGACGGCGTGAACGCCAACGCGGCGCTGCTCGTCAACATCAATCCGCAGGACCTCCCCGGAGACGACCCCCTCGCAGGCGTCGATCTCCAGCGCTCCTGCGAACGCCGCGCGTTCGAGATCGGAGGCGGCGCATACCGGGCACCCGCGCAGCTTGTCGGCGACTTCATGGCGCATCGCCCCAGCACGGGCGCAGCGACGGTCGCCCCCACGTATCCGCGCGGCGTGACTTGGACCGAAATCGATCCGTGCCTTCCCGTCCACGTTGCAGAAACGCTGCGCCTGGGCATACCCGCGCTCGGGAGAAAACTGCACGGATACGACCATCCGGACGCCGTGCTCACTGCCATCGAGTCGCGCTCGAGCTCGCCCGTGACCATTGTGCGCGACTCCTCATGCCACGCACTCGGCACAGAGGGCCTCTACCCCTGTGGCGAGGGGGCGGGCTACGCCGGCGGCATCATGAGCGCCGCCACCGACGGCATCCGCTGCGCGCAGGCGCTCATCGCAGACCTTCGTTAACCCTTACACATCAAGGGCCTCATCAATCATGCGGTCCCAAGTGATTGATAAGGCTCGCCTGATAGGCGGCGCCAAAGCCGTTGTCGATGTTGAGCACCGAGACCCCGCTCGCGCACGAGTTGAGCATAGCCAGCAGAGCCGTGAGGCCCTCGAAGCTCGCCTCATATCGAGAGCAGCATAGCCAAGCTCTTCCACCGGGGCGCGTCCAAGACGGTCGGCAGTGTCGTCGGGCGACACAGCGCCCATCGCCACCTGCCCAAGCAGCTCTTTCAACTCGCCACGCTCCATCTATCGCACTTCCACGGGTCCGTTACTTCTTTCCCTTGAACCCGGTACGGCGGCGACTGCCGCCAAAGGCCGAGCCCTTACGAGCGCCCGCGCGCAGACGCTCGATGATCTCTTCCTCGGTGCCGCCCTCGGCAACCGCTTTGAGCTGCACGAGCGCATCGCGCAGGTTGGCCGCCTGTTCGAAATCCATTGCCTCGGAGGCCGCACGCATATCTTCCTCCATCGCAGCGATCACGCGCAAAAGCTCGGCATGGGGCAGCTTGGCCATCTCCTGCACCAACTCGGAACCCGTTTGTTCAGGCGTATCGCCAGCAGCGCTCTCCCCGCCCGCCGGCGTGAAAAACTCGCCGTGACCCAGCGTATCCCCGCGGCTGCGGTCGCGCTTGCCCACGTTCTCCGTAGCCTCGGCGATAAAACTCGAAATGTCGTTGATGGCCTTGCGCACCGTCTTGGGCTCGATATGGTGCTCCTCGTTGTACGCCATCTGAATCTCGCGGCGGCGCTGCGTCTCGTCAATAGCTTCGCGCATAGAATCGGTGACGGTGTCGGCATACATGATGACCTCGCCCTCAGCATTTCGCGCCGCACGGCCGATTGTTTGGATAAGGGAGCGGCGATTGCGCAGAAAACCCTCTTTATCTGCATCGAGAATCGCCACAAGCGACACCTCGGGCAAATCCAAGCCCTCGCGCAGCAGGTTGATGCCCACAAGCACGTCGATCTTTCCGCGGCGTAGGTCGCGCAGAATCTCGACGCGATCCATCGTGGCCGTATCCGAGTGCATATAGTTGACCTTCACGCCCGCATCAAGCAGATAGTCCGTCAGATCCTCCGCCATGCGCTTGGTGAGCGTGGTCACAAGCACGCGCTCGTGGCGCGCCGTGCGCTCGCGAATCTCATCCAGCAGGTCGTCGATCTGCCCGCGCACGGGTCGCACATCGATCATGGGGTCGAGCAAGCCCGTAGGACGAATAATCTGCTCCACGTTGTTTTGAGACACGCGAAGCTCGTAATCACCAGGCGTTGCAGAAACATAGATAAACTGCGGGATACGCGCCTCAAACTCATCGAACCGCAAGGGTCGGTTGTCGAGCGCCGAGGGCAGACGAAAACCATGCTCCACCAGCGTCACCTTGCGGGAGCGGTCGCCCTCGTGCATACCGCGAATCTGCGGCACCGTGACATGGCTCTCGTCGATAATGCAAAGCATGTCCTTGGGGAAGTAATCGATAAGCGTAAAAGGCGGCTCTCCGGGACGGCGCCCATCGAGGTGGCGTGAATAGTTCTCGATACCCGTGCAAAAACCCATCGTCTCGAGCAGCTCAAGGTCGTAATCGGTTCGTTGCTGCAAGCGCTGCGCCTCGAGCAGCTTGTCCTCGGCCTTGAGCTCGGCCACGCGCTGCCCGCACTCCTCCTCGATGGTCTTGAGAGCCGCCGTCACCTTGGGTTTCTCGGTCACGTAGTGCGAGGCGGGCCACACAGGGATGGCGTCGTACTCACGCAGAAGCTCGCCTGTGACCTCATCGATCTCGGCAATGAGCTCAACCTCGTCGCCAAAGAACTCAAAGCGCAAGGGGTGCTCTGCATACGGAGGATAGACATCGACCACGTCGCCGCGCACACGAAACGTACCGCGTGCAAGGTCATAGTCATTGCGATCGTATTGGATATCAATCAGCGCGTGGATAAAATCATCGCGCTCAAGGGGCACCTTCTTATCCACGTTGGGAGCCAAGCCCGCGTAATCCTCCGGGCTGCCGATACCGTAGATGCACGAGACGCTCGCAACCACAATCACATCGCGGCGCGAGAGCAGCGATGCCGTCGCCTGATGACGCAGCATCTCGACCTCTTCGTTAATGGAAGAGTCCTTCTCGATATACGTATCGCTTTGCGGAACATACGCTTCTGGCTGATAGTAGTCGTAGTACGAGACGAAGTAGACCACGGCATTATTGGGGAAAAACTCGCGTAGCTCAGAGGCCAGCTGCGCCGCAAGTGTCTTATTGGGCGCCATGACAAGCGTTGGCTTACCCACTGCTTCGATGGTCTTTGCCATGGTAAACGTCTTGCCCGAGCCGGTCACGCCCAGCAGGACTTGGTAGCGGTCCCCCGCCTCCACCCCAGCCCTAAGCGACTCGATCGCCTGCGGCTGGTCACCCGAAGGCTCGTAGGGTGCCACAACCTTAAAGTGCACGTCCTCGCCCGCGACTCCGAATCGTTTGAGCTCTCCGCCCACACGTTCGACCTCGAATGCGGTCATCGTGCATCACCTCGATCAATCGTTAAAAACTATGAGGATACAAGTCTTGATAGCGCTCGCGCGCATTGGTCACGCGTGCCAGATAGGCCTGAGTTTCGGGAAACGCGATCGCATCCTGCAGCGATGTCTCCCTTTGGGCCCACTGCTCCACATTGCCCATTCCCGCATTGTACGCGGCAATGGCCTTATCGGTCGAACCGTTGAAGTAGGAAATGAGATACGAAAGGTAGGCGCAGCCAAACTCGATATTCGTAGCTGGGTCGCTCAGGCTCGAGACATCATAGGAAGAGTCGACGAGGCCCAGGCTGATCATATCGCTCGCCGTCTCGGGCATGAGCTGCATAAGGCCCTCCGCACCCCGATCGGACCTTGCATCTTCATCCCACCCCGACTCGGTCTCGATCACCGCTGCAACAAGATAGGGGTCGACCCCGTGCCGCGTCGCCGAATCGACAATCTGCTCCTCGTGAGAAAGCGGATAGAACAAGCGAAGCAAAGGTGCGGGTGCCGCCGCGTAGGCGAGCGCAGCGATGCCAAAGGCCATCATGCACAAAAAGGGAACGACGCGGTACCACGCAAGCAAACGAGGGGCTCTGATTTTAGTCATCAGTCTCTCCCGCCCGATCAAAACCATGGCACGCAAGCCACGCGTCAAGTGCCGCCTCGAGGCGGCCATCAGCAGCCGCATTGTCAAAGACAATCGAAGACCATGCTTTAAGCTGTTCGTCGCTCGGTTGCAGAGCTGCGCGACGTTCAAAATCGCCGGGAGCCATACCGCGCGCGATGGCGCGCCCACGACGCACATCGAGCGGCGCCCAAACAGTCGCCACCTCGTCGGCAAGCGAAAAAGCATCCAAAAAAGATGCAGGGGCAGAAACCTCGACCACGGCAAAAGGAACGTTTGGCTGCGTTGCCACACAGCAGCCATAGGGCAACAAACGATCGGCCAGGCGTTCGACAAGCACCGGATGCACGATGTCGTTGAGTTTTGCCGTCTGCTCATCATCCGCAAATGCACGGCTTGCCAGGCGAGCCGTTACGACGCCGCCGGTTTCATCCAGAATATCCCAGCCAAAACAATCGGCAAGTTCTGCCACAACGGCAGAACCCGGCTGGTACAGATCTTTTGCCATCCGGTCCAAATCGATACGTAAACCGCCCGCGCACTCGAGATAGCGTGCAGCATACGACTTGCCCGATGCTATGTTGCCTAAAAGAAATAACGTAAACATGAGCCTTATTGAAACATAAATAAAGAGCCAAAGGGACAGTCCCTTTGGCTCTCAGGAAAACCTATGCCGAATCTTCGCGTTAGGCGCTATATGCTAGGCCAACTCGCGGTTACGCTCGGCGCACGCGAGCATCGCATCGACCACGGTCGCGCGCAGACCACCGCGCTCGAGCTCGGCCACGGCAGCAATCGTCGTGCCGGCAGGCGAACTCACCATGTCCTTGAGCACAGCGGGGTGCGTGCCGGTCTCTTGCAGATACTTGGCAGTGCCCAAAACTGCCTGTTCGGCCATAGCGTAAGCCTGAGCGCGCGGCATGCCCTCGATGACCGCGGCGTCTGCCATAGCCTCGATAAACAGGCACACATAGGCAGGAGCAGAGCCAGAGACGGCAACAACCGCGTCCATCAGATGCTCGGGGATAAACTCAGCTTTGCCAAAAGCGCAAAACAGCTCGTGAACGCGCTCGCGCTCCGCCTCGGTCACGTTATCGTTCGGACACAGAGCGCTCATCGACTCGCCCACCATTGCGGCCAGGTTGGGCATAACGCGCACGATCTTATGGTCGGCACCCAAAAGGCCCTCGAGGCGCTCAAGGGAAACGCCGGCAGCAATGGAGATGATAACGGCATCCTTATCGACGGACGGGGCAAACGCTTTGACGACACCATCAAGATACTGCGGCTTCACAGCGATGATGATGCTCTTGGCGCCAGCCACGGCCTCGCTGTTGTCACAAGTTCCCTGGCAGCCAAGCTCGCCTGCGAGCCTCTGCTGCGACGCCTCGCTCACATCTGCGACCGTAACGTCCTGAGCGGCCACGAGACCGGAGCCCACGATGCCCTTGAGCATCGCAGTACCCATGTTTCCGCAACCGATAAGTGCCAGTTCCTTAGCCATATCTTTATCCTCTCAATTCGGCGATGTGACAAATGCCCACTGTGACAAAAGTCCACGGGTTTATTTTGTCACATTGCGGTCGTGCCTATAGATTTACCAGAGTAGTCTAGAACGACTGCTCGGTACGATTGATGATTTCGTTTTGAAGCTCCGTACCCAGGTTGCACCACTTCTCGGAGAAACCCGCCACGCGGACGATAAGGTCCTTGTAGTTCTCCGGATGCTTTTGAGCATCCAACAGCGTCTCCTTGTCGATGATGTTGAACTGGATGTGGTGGCCGTCCATGTCAAAGTAGCTACGCACCAGATCGGCCAGGTTCTCGATACCCTTGTCGCCGGCAATGGAGCTTGGCGTGAACTTCTGGTTGAGCAGAGTGCCGCCTGTTGCCGCGTGGTCCATCTTGGCGCAAGACTTGATAACTGCCGTAGGGCCGTTGACGTCGGCGGAACGCTCGGGCGAGATGCCGTCGGAAACAGGCTCGCCAGCGAGACGGCCAGAAGGAGATGCGCCCGTAACCTCGCCAAAGTAGATATGGCAGGTGGTGGGCAGCATGTCGATACGCCACTCGCCACGACGCATGTTGGGCCTACCGGTAATGGTGTCGTGGAAGTACTGGAACACCGCACGCATGATGTCGTCGGCGTAATCGTCGTCGTTACCAAACTTAGGCGTCTTGCGGCTCACGAGATTGCGAATCAGCTGATACTTCTCGCCCTCAAAGTTGTGGTCGATAGCCTCAAGCAGCTCATCCATGGTGAAGCGCTTCTCGTCATAGACGTTGTACTTGAGCGAGGAGAGGGCGTCGGTGATGGAGCCGATGCCCACGCCCTGGAGGTATGTGGTGTTGTAGCGAGCGCCACCGGCGTTGTAATCCTCGCCGCGGGCGATGCAGTCCTCGGTCAGAAGCGACATGTAGGGCACGGGATTGTACTTGGCGGTCAGCTGAGTGTTGATGTTCGAGCCGTTGACCTTAACATCCTCGAAGTACTTGACCTGCTTCTTATAGGCGTCGAAGAGCTCCTCGAAGGTCTCGAAATCGCGCGGGTCGCCAGTCTCGATACCGATCATCTTGCCAGAACGAGGGTCGACACCGTTGTTAAGCGTGACCTCGAGAATCTTAGGCAGATTGAAGTAGCCGGTCAGAGGATAGGCCTCATAGCCCCAGCAACCGGTCTCAACACAACCCGAAGAACCACCATGACGGGCATCGGCCAGGCTCTTGCCGGCATTGAGCTGCTCGTCGATGATCTCCTCGGTGTTGTAGAAGGCGGGCTGGCCCCAACCGGCGCGAGCGACCTCACAAGCGCGCTTCAGGAACTTGCGCGGGGTCTTGCGACTGATTTGCACGTTAGAGTTGGGCTGGATGAACATCATCTCGCCCATGCAGTCGAGAATGATGTAGGAGACGTCGTTCACGCCATTCTTGCCGTCAGGGGTAACACCGCCGGTGTTGATGTTGGCGAAGTCGGAATAGGTGCCGGACTCCTTGAGGGTCACACCCACCTTGGGAGGTGCGGGCTGACTGTTGAACTTGACCCACAGGCACTCAAGAAGCTCGAGGGCGTGCTCGCGGTCAAGACGGCCAGCGGCAACGTCGGCCTGATAGTACGGGTTCAGATGCTGGTCGAGACGGCCCGGGGTGTAAGCGTCCCACGGGTTCGTCTCGCTGGTGACAGCGAGGTGGATAAACCAGTAGCGTTGAATCCACTGCCAGTAGGTCTTGGGGCGCTCATTGGCCACAACGCGGCAGTTCTCAGAGATCTGGCGCAACTCCTCAGCACGCTTGGAATCGCTCTCCTCCTCAGCCATCTTGGCAGCAAGGTCGGCATAGCGGTTGGCAAGCACGGTGGTTGCGTCAACGGCGATAAGCATACCGCGCAGCTCGTCACGCTTCTCGAGAGCCCGATTGTCGTTCAGATAGTCAATGGCATCGAGAGCATCCTGGATCTCCTGCTTGATCTCGGCAAAGCCATGGGTCACGCCGCGCTCAGAGCCCAGGCAGGTATGACCGCCGGCACGCTGCTCATAGAACTCAGTGAAGATGCCGGCCTCAAAAGCGAGGTGCCACTGCTCGGTCTGGGCAGCCATGATCTTCTCGCGAAAAGCGCGGTTCTTCCAATACGGAATGATGATCTGCTCCTGGACGCGCAGGTCGTCCTCGGTAACCTTAAAGTTGACCTGCTCACGATCGTTCATGTTGTGCATGTCCTCGAGCGTGTGGCAGCAAAGCTCGGGGAAGGTCGGGGCAGCCTGAGGACCGCGACCCTTCTCGCCCACAATCAGCTCGCCGGGCTCGATGCGAATGGTCTTGCGCTCAAAGTAGTCATGGAGCACCTGGCCGCGAAGCTCGGGGATCGAAAGAGAGCCCTCATAGCGCTTGTATGTCTCGGTTTCGATGAGCGCTCGCTCCATATCGATGTACGGCTGCGTGGTCTCGCTCTGATGACGGAGCATCTTGACACGGTCGTTCATGCCGCGATCCTCCTGCCATGTGGCATGGCTGGTTTCACGCGTCGGGGCCGCATGAGAGGACACTGCCTTCAAGGCCTCTTCAATCGCGGCGAACTCTGCCAATTCCAATTCCTTTACGTTTTCCATCTTTACCCTCCAATTTGAACGTTATCGAACCCATGCTGCAAAAACAGATCTTTCAGGTGCTCCATGCGCTCTTCGCTTGGAACCTGCAAGTCACGCGCTAAATACGGCCTTCCCAGACGTGTATATTTGCTGCTTCCCGTTGTATGGTACGGAAGCAGATTCACCGGCGGCATTCCCACATGGCTTTTGAGGTACTCAATGACAGCGAGCATGCTCTCATCGTCATCGTTTACCGTTCCAATGGTCGGAATGCGAATGTTGAGCGATGCGCCGTTATGGGCCAAAAACTCGAGATTTCGAAGAATGACATCGTTTGAACGGCCCATATATTTGATGTGCTTCTCTTCGTCGATCATCTTGATGTCATAGAGCCATGTATCAACGTAAGGAAGCAGACGACGATAGGTGCCCAAAGGCGCATAGCCGCACGTGTCGATGGCGATATCGATGCCCTCAAAGTGAAGCTTGCGGCAAAGCTCCTCCATGAAATCGGGGTCCTGGACCATGCATTCACCGCCCGAAAGCGTAACGCCGCCTCCGGAGCGCTCGTAGAACTGCTGGTCCTCCTGGGCCTTCTTAACAAGCTCATCCACCGTATAGCGCTGGGTTCCCACGATCTCGCGACATTCGTTTGGGCACCAATCCAGGCAGGCTCCGCACGTTACGCACGTGCCCTTACTCGTGTGGGCGCGCCCATCGTCTCCAATGGTCACCGCATCGTGCGGACACGCCTTAGCACACAGCCCGCACCCCGTGCATTTGCCGGGATCGAACATCAACTCGCGGTCAAAGCTCTGGCTTTCGGGGTTATGGCACCACCAGCACGACAGCAAGCAACCCTTGAAAAAAATCGACGTGCGGATTCCGTGGCCATCGTGTACCGAGAACTTTTGAACATTGATGACAGCTGGCAATTTCATTTCAGGTCAGTCCCGTTCCTATGCAATGCCGATGAGCATGCAGAGTACATTTGCCAAGACGCCTGCAGCAAGGCCGCCCACCAGATGCGTCAGGATCGCAAAACCGGTGAACTCGGTGCCCTTCAGGTCATCGAGCATCGGAACGTGCGTAGAGAGGAAGCCGCTCCAGCAAAAGCAGATTGCCGTGAGTACCGCGATATCCTTGGCGCCGAGCAGCCCACCCTGGAGCAGGCCGGCAACAAGGCTCATAGAAGCGCCGGCAGAGGCCAGCGAGGTTGCCACGACGCTCAGGGCCTCCATGTGCGTAAAGCCAAAAAGCGGGGTGATGATGAAATCAATCTTTCCGGCCAACCAGGGAAGGAAATACACGCCTTCGTAGGCGGCACCCGTATAGAAGCCGCCCTCGCCCGCACCGTTAGAAAGCATCATGACGATCGTGCAGATGATAAGAACACCTGGGATGATGGCGAGACCAAGCTGAACGCCGTCCTTACCGCCGTCAATCAAGGAAGACATCGCGCGCATGGCAACGCCGCCCTCACGAATGGCACGTTTGCCCTCGGGGAGCTCCACACCGTCGTCATCCATCTCATAGGCGTCAACTGCATCCTGCTCTTTACCAAACTTACGGGCGCAAGGAATGAGCAGCAGGCGGGTCGAAAGAACGCCGCCCAGAATGGCACAGAAGCTGCCAATGCCGGCGGGAACGATAGTGTCGACGCCGTTGGTGCCAGAGAGGCCCAGGACAGCACCCACAACAATCATGCCGATGCCGAAGCAGGTACCGAAGTTAACAAGCGCAGGTATCTGATAGCGCTTGAAATAGCGCATGAAGCCACGGTTATGGATAAAGGTGCAGATTGCGGGATTATCGGACAGGAAGGTCGCGATGGCACCTACGGAAGCAGCACCAGGCAAACCAAAAAGCGGTTTCATCAGCGGGGTGATCAACGTATTGAGCATAGCCACAACACCAAACTCGGTGAAAAGGGAACCGAGGGCACCGCACACAACGGCAATGGCCATGATATAGAAACAGGTGTCCAGGAGCAGGGCATACGCCGTCTTCATAAGCGTGGAGATCATGTTGGTGCCGCCCATAACCATAGCCATAGGAACAAACAGCACACACAGGCCAACGAGGCAGCCAATCCACTCCGGGCCCAACTCTTTGGTAAAACGAACCTTGGGAGCCGCATCCTGATCCGTAGACCCGCTGTCAGCCATCGGCAAATCTTGAAGCGTTTCAGCAGTCGCTTCCTCTTGAACTTGCACGCTCTTGGACATTTAAACCCCTTCCGAGCACGACAAACGAACAGACAGAAAACGGACGGCATCGCAGTGACGTCCAGGAAGTCTGGGCCAAACCGCGATACCGTCCGTAGGCATACAAACAAAAAACGGTATCGCAGCAGACAGGGAGACTTCCAAGTCAAACCGCGATACCGTCCGTACGTGCTGTTCTATGCACTTCTCCGCCCAAAGATTGACCATCCAAGGGCGCTATTGCGCTCGGTAGCAGGCAAAACAAATTCGTTGTTTTGCAAGACTATTTTCGATGAAATGAAAGACGAAACATGATTGAAACGTATCAAAGGCTGTTAAAGGTAGGAATTATAAGATGAACGGTATTAACGAAAACGAGCCATCTTATGAAGTCAAGAATTGCCTTTCATATCAAACAAACGAAGGTCATATCTACGAAAAGCCGGATTGCGGAGAAGCTTCTGAAAAAGCCCCGAGCGTTTCCATAAATAGTCAAGCACCGATAGCCGCAAATGTGTCATCAAAGTCAGGAGCATGCTTAGTAGCCACACAGTCTCATATCCGTAAAGAAAACAGGCGCAACGATCACGAAATCGCTTCTCAACCAAAATAGGTGCCATCCATGTGCACAAAGCAAAATACTAAAAGAAGTAAAAAGCTATATCAAAGTTGAGCCAGATCAGTCACAGCCGCTCTAAGGGCAGCAGACCCCGCTTTAGGGCCTTATCAATCAACTCAAGCCACTCCCGCCACGCCGTGAAAAAGGCGAGAAGAGCCCACTGGCAAAGACATGGGACTCATTGACTGAGAGAGAAACGGGTTCTGAAGAGACTGCCGGCAAGCGAATTGAAACGAACCGGCCTTGGAGCAGGCAAGCTACGTGGCCGGAAGGACGCGCGGCCCATCCACACCCATCTGCAGACAAGGCGGGGTGCCGGCATGGAAAAGGGCCCCGGAGGGCCCCTCGAGCTCATACGGTAAGGAAGGGGGGCGCCGCGAGGTCCCCCCGCGGCGCCCCGCGCCCGAGCCCGCCGGATACGGGTCGAGCGCCGTCCACCGGTCAGCGGCGCCCTGCTCTCCCACGGGCTGG
>JAFEHB010000225.1_pt1 | contig 52402 bp, 55 predicted proteins | sample 9267121 | NCBI WGS metagenome assembly JAFEHB01 (sample SAMN17103336, study PRJNA684904) | human gut metagenome | isolation source: diarrhea sample from child under the age of five | host: Homo sapiens | place: South Africa: Mafikeng, Mafikeng Provincial Hospital | collected 2019-09 | reverse complement strand
TATTTCCTCGAAGGGCAAGATGACCGACGCCACGGCCGGCGTCGTGTTCCAGTTCATCGGTGGTCGCATGATGATCTGCGATTACATCGAGGAGCGTGGCCAGTCTCTCGCGCAGGTTGTGGCCACCCTGGCTCATGCTGAATGGTGGAAGTATGTCAGGGTTGGCTTCTTGCCCTGGGACTCTGAGAGATCTGCATCCTCCGAGACACCGATTGAGGAAGTGACACGCATGTTTCCATCGGTCACCTGGCACGCCTTGGATAAGGAGCGCGTTGACCGAGGTATCAACCTGGTGCGTGAGCTCATGCCAAACATGTGGATCAATTCCGACAAGTGCTCGAGGATCAACGACGCCTTCGATGCTTATGAGTACAAGCGTCTCGAGAAACAGGATGACTGGTCCGCTTTGCCCATCCATAACTGGGCGAGCCATGGCATGGACGCACTGAGGTATGCCGCCATGGGTATCCGTGAGATGGATTACCTGAACATCAACTCAACTGGTCGCCCGATAGAGGTGCCGACTAACTACGAGTTCTTCGGTGAATCGAATGATAGGCCGCCGTCGAAGCCGATAACCTACATGACTGAAAAGGAAAGGAAGGAGTTCCTTCATGGAAATGGAGCAAATACCTACGGATGGTTTTGATCTCCTCAAGAAGCGAGAGAAGCAAGTCCTCTCTCATGATCCTAAGAGGATGATAGTAGGCCATGCAGAATCGTTCCTAGCCGAGCCCGGTCTCTGGGAGAACTATGAGGACGAGGCACTCGCTAAAGCCGAGACCATGCTGAGGGACTGGATAACCAAGATGTCCGAGATCCCTGGCTGGAAGCGGGTTATCAAGCGCCGCAAGTACACGTTCTCCATGCTGTTCAAGATGGTCACCGGCGATGACTACGAGCAGAAGAAGCACGCTAAGGAGATACGCATGTGGACTAATCTGTTCCGCTACTACTCCTCTCGCGTGCAGAAGGGGGGTTCGATTAACGGCAGGACCTATAGCAAGACTATCTATACGATCTCGCCTAAGAGACTTAATCGTCCTCCTTATTCTGTAAGGCTCAGGATACCCTGGATGGCGGAGAACGGTGTCAGGCCCGACGAGAGGACTATGCACTGTCACGAGGCCAACGTGCTCCTACCAGGACACGCTAGGAATCCCAACACCGATGCGAACATGAAGCGCAGGAGCGAGGAGGCGAAGCGTCGTTACAATGAGCGATACAAAGACCGAAAGCACTGAGATCATCAAGGCGAAAGCTATGCCGACGTCCGAGTCTATGGACGACTACATGGCTAACGTTTCTCTGTTCCGGACGATTGGGCAAGTCGTGGCCGGCCGTGATATGGCTGGAACGACGAAGACCTTCTTCGTCATGAACCTGTTCTTCAGCGCTGTGTTCGACATGGACATCTCTCTGATCTCCGAGATCGTGAAGCGCATCGATGGCACCGCACCTGAGAAGGGGGGTACAGATGGATGCAGCTCTATCTTCTCAGATGCACTCAACGATGTGCTAAACTATGAGGACGCCAAGCGCCTGACGATATTCCCTGATGACCCGGCGATCATAGCTCTCGCGAAAGCTACTGTGTGCATAGCAAACAGCGATCCCGGCATGAACATGCAAGCGAGGAAAGACAGGCAGAAGGCGGTGCAGATGATACTCGACCGCACCGAAGGCCGTCGCAATGAGCCGGCGAAACCGACTGTGGCGATCGAGTACAAGGAACCGGATTGGATGTCCTTGCCGAACGGAGAGAACAATGAAGGAAAAACTGAGTGTTGACGTGGCCATGCGTCGTATCCAGGAAGTCGTCGCGAAAGAGACGCCAATACCCGTGAAGATCAAAAGCGGGAAAGGTCTGTTCGAAGATACCTGCTATGCCGCTTGCCCGACTTGCGGGTTCCAAGCAGATCCGTCTTGGAGCTATTGCCCTAAGTGCGGGCAGGCGATCTCGTGGTAAGGGATATTATTGCGATGATCATACTGGTCATCATCGTTGTTCTAGTGATCCCATTCGCTATCGTCGGCATGTCAGTATTGCTGTTATACGTATGTTGAACCAGATGGACAGGAGTTAGAAGGAACATCCTTGGGTACCAATTACTACATCAGGAAAGTCAAACCGATCGAAGTGAGGCCTGAGTTCCACATCGGAAAGAGAAGCTGTGGATGGAAACCTCTGTTCGAGTCGTATCATTCTGATGCGCCGTATGCCTATAACGTCGGTGTCGATCGACCGTATGTCGACAGGGTGTCAGATATTAAGGCGCTAGTTGAATCCGGTGAATGGGAGATCATCGACGAATACGACAATGCTGTCACCTATGATCAGTTCATTAACCACATGGACACCGATTACGATATCGAGACTGAGCGAAAGAGCCATCTTGGAATCGGCATCGGTGCGCATCGTGGAGTTGATGGGCGCGAGTATACCGATGAGGAGTTTAGCTGATGAGCGTGATGGACAACATGCTTCGCATGTATTGCGAAAACTGTAAGTTCAACAAGCCAGGTAGGAAGAGCGATTGCATGATCAAGAAGGTCATGGTCTACGATTCACCATGTTCGAAGCAGTTCCATACATGGTGTGAGGAACAGACGCTTGGTGGTAACTGCAAGCAAAGGAAGCCGAAATAATGGGACCTATGATGAACAGGATATATACGCTTCTTCTCCTGGGCGTTCTTCTTGTGATCGCGATCTGCACGAGTGATAAAGGAGAGCCGCGATGATACCTAATCATTACATCGGAACTGGTGGTATCCAGGTGAAGGACGTGATGAAGGCATTCATGTCACCTGAGAGGTACGCCGGCTTCTGTCAGGGAAACATCATCAAGTACATCCTGAGATACAAGAAGAAGAATGGCATTATCGATCTCGAGAAGTGCCACGATTATCTAGACGAGCTTATCGACACCGAGAAGAAAATTGGAGAGAACCATGGGACACAACAGCATCGGAGCGGTTACGTGGCCGGCGGTAGTAACGTTCAAAGACGTCCGAATCGATAAAGCACAGGCCATGAAGATCGTCGAGGAGGCGTGTGAGGTACACTCCGCCTTCGAGAGGTATCGCTTGGCAGACAGCTCATTCAATTACATCCTTATGGAGGAGGCCAAGATGGACATGGTTGAGGAGATTTCCGATGTTATGCAGGCCTGTTCCAACATGCTCGCAGCTCTTGGCGTGTCTGACATGCGCGATGAGATGCGTAAGTGCGCTGATCGCAACAAGGCCAGGGGGCGTATGTAGATGGCGGTGAATAGCCGTCGTAAGGGCAAGGAGGGTGAGCTCGAGCTTGCCCGCATCCTGCGCACCTATGGCTTCGATACTCGTCGTGGCCAGCAGTTCAAAGGCGGCGGAGATTCTCCAGACGTCATGGGCCTGCCCGGTGTGCATATAGAATGCAAGCGTGTCCAGAACCTCGTTATCGAGAAAGCCATGGTGCAGAGCCGCACTGATGCTGAGGGAACCGATGACGTCCCGGTCGTCATACACCGCAGGGATCGTGAGAAATGGAAAGTCACCATGGATCTCGACGAGTTCATGAAGATGTACATCGCCGCGACAGATGCCGATGTTCCAAGGTTTCCAACTTGTGCTCTTCACAAGGAACCGGATATAAGCTAAGATCTATTCGAATGTGGTCTTCCCGACATCATTCCCCTGAGAAACCCGTCTGCTCTTTACTCTCTGTTCAGCAGGCGGGTTTTTCGTGTATAATGACTACCAACGTCGCTCGTCAGTTTATATGAGACAGGGGTTGCAACCCTGGGCTGGTGAGAGCGCAATAAGCCTGAGCTACGGCAAGAAGGTGAGCGTGGGACTTCGGGTTTTGTCCGGATGATAGGCTGACAACTATAGGAGGCATCGAGCTTCGGCCCGGTGCCTCCTTCCCGTTTACGGGATGATAACGTCCCTCAAGTTGTTGTAATCGTTGATCTCATGCCTATCAAGACCAGTCCCATGCGGACCCTTGACCTGCGCCCAGGTGTCCAGGCCGTATACCAGGCCGATCTTGGCAGACTGGGAGTAGGTCTTCTGGAGAATCTGGAACATCCTGAAGCGAGCAGGGCCAGACATTCGGATGTGATAGGTGCGGACGATCATCCCAACGCGAACCCATTCCTGATGGTTCTCCTGGAGCTCGTCGTAATTCATGGTGCGTTTCACATGAAACTCTCGGCCGTAGTAATCCGTACCGGTCACATCGATCGTCAGATCTCCGATGAAGTAATCGAAATCAAACTCAAGCTGCTCGAGCCATATCGATTCGTTCGGCGGCTGCCTTGCAGACAACTCGCCTGTCATGAGGAGCACGTCACCGAAGTTCGGCTTGGTGTCCTCTTTCGGCATGGTGCATGGAATCATATCGATCTTGTCCGGCGTGATAACACCAAGGCCTTCCCAGTGATCCTGGGAGTCGATCGACATGATATGCAAGATGCGGAGGCTGGTGTCGTAGGTGTACGTCCACCATGCTTTCGCAGAGATGTCGTAGCACAGGATGACGTTATCCAGTCCAGAGCCATCGGTTTCTGCCATCACCAAGTAAATGATGCCATCGATATACACCAGTCGAGCATTGTTGAGCCTGTTGCCCAGGCGATCGGTGAAGATCGGCTTGAGCTGGTCAGACACATAGCTCACGCGCAGCTGGTTGTTGTATTCCATGGCGTGCGTCGTGAGGGCTAAGCCATAGCGGCTCACTGCATACAAGCCGTCATCGAATACACCGCAGCCCCAGCGAGAGTTGCAGCCCACGACGTTACTGACCTCCTCGGTCATATAGCCCTTCGAGGACATCTCGTTCGTGACACTGACATTGGTCTCCAAGAGATTGAATCGCTTGACCTGTCCGGTGTTTGGATTGCCGCACATGATGGTGACGATCGATGATGCAGAGTAAGTCTTGTGTTTCAGAACATTGGAGATCGTGATGCCGGTGCCTGGTTCAATGTCGACAAAGGCGCCGCCGACTCCTCGTGCCACGGAGAGCTCGTTGCCAGGATTACCACCGATATACAAGCGGTACTCCAGGTCTCCGCCCCAGAAGTACAAGCGGCCATCGATATGCGTCATGTACTTTGCATTGACGCCCTTGGTCGTGTTCTCCGTTGGGATCTCGAGGCTAACGTTGGTCCACTGGCTTGTATCGGCCAGGGCACCCAGCCACGCATAGCGCCACTCTCCTCCGTCATTCAGGTTCACATGGCCGGCGAAGGCGAACTCGGTGTTGTCATCCATGGTGAAATAGATGTCGACGCCAGTGATATCGTAGCCAGCCGGAGCTGTGCCAGACACTTCCATGTACTGCGCAGCGGACCATTCCACCGGAGATGCGGATACCATCTTCGCAGAGATCGGCGATCCCATCGTTGATCCGAAGATGTTCGTGTACACATAGCAGACCTGGATGCGGGATACCGTGCCATCAGTAAGCGAACCTTTGTTCGTAAGAGTCGGCGCAGCTGTAGGCTCTGGGACGAGCCTGTAACTTCTGACCCCCTGGCTTGTCAGGGTCGCCAGATCGCCGACGAAGCACTCGCTCTCATCGGAGAAACAGATGAGCTTGGAGGCGTAGTATGCGATCTCAGTCCACACCTTGCCCGTGCTGGAGCCATCGTGGTCAACAACGGGTATCTGAGTCCATGAGGACGGATCGTCGCCTAGCTTGTGTGCGTAGAGAGATCCATCAGAGAAAGCGCATATCAGGTTGTTTTTCTGTAGACAGGAAACACCTGTGAACTGAAGGCCCTTCGGTGCGGTGGCGACGAGCTCATCATCGTCTCGAGTTTCGATGCCCTTCGTCAGAGATAGCGAACAGTTGTTCTGGACCATCAGGAAGTTATCCATCAGGTCCGCCTGGCCATCGCTGAACGGCGATGCAACCGGGTTCCAACCGGGCGACTTCTCGTCGATGTTTATGCCGGCCCATTGGCGCAGGCTTGTGATACGCGGCTCGCTCGACGAGATCGCCGTCTGCGTTGCCGTCTGCTTCTTCTTGGCCATGGGTTACACCACCTCGTACCAACCAGGGATATCCCATCCGACATGGTCCGGCTGAGTGGCCATGGAGTTTGCCTCGCGCATTGCAGACAGCAGCTTCTGGGCATTGTCGGTGAGATCCTGCATACGCATCTGAGCAACAGGGCTACCGACGCAATGCAGAGCAGCGACTCGCATGACGAGATAGTTCGGATCAGGAATCTCGTCGAACCACCTGTCGAGCTTGTATTGCTCGGAAATCTCGGCCTTCTTGTCCGCATCCATCTTTTCGAACTCGTCGGCACGCGGCGGAATATCCGGCATCTCGATCTCACGCTGCACGTCCATCACGGCGACCCTGTGTCGCTCGTTCGGAGACAGTACCCTGTTGAACGTGACGATCCTACCGATCACGGCAGCACTTAACCTGTTGTCATCATAGTTGACCTGGCCGTGCTCGCCGTACCACCTTCGCCTGCCGCCGTTCATCTCGCCCATCGACGAGAACGGAACCGTATAGAAGTCGTTCGTCGGGTTGCCGCACCTATCAGGCCTGCACATGCGAATGCCGTCATCGTGCAAGCCGGAGGGCTTGTATACCCAGTCAGGCAAGAGGAACTCCGGTATAGTGCCAGGCTTGCCGAAATCGTCGCAGGTGCCGAGGACTAGGCGCTCCCTGAGCCAAAGCCAGTCTTCCTCTTTCTGGAGCTCCTGGAGAACCAGGCGAAGCTCCATGATCACTTCGCGATATTTGTCGTCGGTGAACTCGAAATCGAGCAGGACCTTTTCCTGTGCGTAGTACACCTGTTGGACGAACTCATCGAGTGTCATCGACCTCATGGTCATCCTCCTCATCTTCTATGGGGACGAGATAAAGGTTGCGCAACCGCATGATGATCATCTCGTCCCCGAGATCGAGCTGGTTTACCAACCGCCCTATTACTTGCTGTTCTTAGGCGGGAACGGCTTCTTGCCCTTGGGCATCAGCTTAACCTTGCCTTTGCCCTTGGGCATCGGCTTGCTTTTACCTTTACCCTTGGGCTTCGGCTTGCCCTTGCCCTTGAGCTTCGGCTTACCTGCCGGCATCGGTTCGCCACCGGGCATTGGGAAGCCCTTTTTCTTCTTCTTGCCGAGCATCGGGGCCGTATCGCCCATAACGTTCGCTATGGCATCCATGAAAGACATTTGTCTCCTCCTTAGAAAAAAGGTGCCTACCAGCCGATTGTACATCGACCGATAAGCACCTGTGCAACCAGTGGGTCGGTTTACTTACCGCCCTTCTTGCCCTTCTTACCGCACTTAGCCATATAAATCACCCCCTATGCCTGACGTTTTCGCTGATCATAACCCGAAGCCATCCTCTGCCAGTAATCACCGGAGGCAGACTGTGAGGTGTTGCTGCCACCGGTATTCAGGTCACTGGCCTTCTTGTTGGCCATGTCGGGCCTGATGAACGAGAAGTCATCAGGCTTCACAGGCTCCTTCTTGTGAGCATCGAAGAAGTCCGTGTTAAGCCATGACGGAGGCTTCAGGGTGTGATTGGCACCATCGATCATGTCCTTCGCAAGGTCAGGGTGAATGTTGTTGAGCTGGGCTATGTAGTCAGCTGCAAGCTCCCTGAAGCTCTGTTCAGTATTCATAGCTGCTTCGTTGCGCGAATTGTTATTCTGAGCAAGCGCTTCGAAGTAGCTGTTATCAACTGAGTTGATATTCTCGCGCAAGTTGCGAAGGGTTGCCTCGTCGATCGTGTCATCCTGATCGGCAAGCAGGTCAAGATAGTCATAGAGGAAACTGCCGCGCATAGCACCGCCGGCTGCATCTTTGGCCTGGCTGGCGGTATCTTGCAGCTTCTTGTGCTGCGAGAACCATTCGCTTCCAGCTTTCCTCTTGGCCTGTGTGACCTGCGTGTCACGGAGGAACTTGTTCTGCTGGTCGCTAGTATCCAGCAGGGACATAGTGTCCTCGTAGTTTCCGAGCGTGGTTTTGTAGTTGTAACCGGTGATGCCGGCGAGGTTGTCGCCGGCTCGCTTCTGCTCATCAGATGGGCCGGTGGAACCACCGCCACCGCCACCACCTCCGCCGTAGCCACCGCCACCGCTAGGCCATCCGCCCGATACGGGTTGATTGCCTTGAGGTGTGGCGGCAGCACCGTTTAAGACTTCGGTGTTTCCGATTCCGATACGCGGAGCTCCCGCCATTTATATCACCTACTTACTCATGAAGTATGCGTTGGTCACCTTGCCGGTCGAATCGGTTACGAACTCCAAGGTGTCCTTCGTGTAATCGGTCTGATGGGCCGCCTGGCGAACAACGTCGACGTTTCCGTTTGCAGGACCGGCCGGACCCTGGGGACCGGTGGGACCAGTCGGCCCCCGCAAACCTTGAGGACCCTGAGGACCAATGGGACCAGTGTTGCCCTTATCGCCCTTCGGGCCTGTCGGACCAGTGAGACCGGTGTTGCCCTTTTCGCCTTGAGGACCCTTGGGACCCGTGAGACCGGTATCGCCCTTTTCGCCTTGAGGACCCTTGGGACCAGTTAGGCCAGTGTCACCCTTCGGACCAGCATCGCCCTTCGGGCCTGCCGGGCCGATAGGACCCTGAGGACCGACGGGACCGACTTCGCCTTGCAGACCAGTCTTGCCCTGCGGGCCTTCGGGACCACGCTCGCCAGTGAGGCCAGTGTCACCCTTTTCACCCTTCGGGCCTGCCGGGCCAACAGGACCAGTGAGGCCCTGAGGACCCTGCTCACCAGGATCGCCCTTGGCGCCTGCGGCTCCAGCAGGGCCTGTGGGGCCAGCCGGACCCTGAGGACCGCGTACCAAACCTGCATCGATGATAGCCATATTTAAGCCTCCGGGGTCTCGATGATCAGGTGACCCTGATCGTTGATGGTAAACTTCGTCTTGGCGAGCTGCTCATTGACGATCCTGCGGATGTCAGCCTCGCTCACCGTCGGTGATGTCTGAGGATCTTTCCACTCGGAAGTCCCGTCGCCATTAGAGATCAGAACCTGGCCGACCGTGCCCTCGTTCAGCGGGACGGCCAGTTTACCTCCAAGCTTGGTAGTCGTGTCGTCTGAAAGGGCTTTCAAGTCCTCCAGATCAACTAGCTTGTCTCCAACTTCAGCCATGCTCATGCTCCTATTCCGAGGTATGCCTTTGTCTCTTCGACGGTTGCAACCTCTATTTTATCAATTTTTTCCGTGAGGCTTGTATCCAAATGCGACCTGCTAATCGAGCCAGGCTTGATGCTTATTGTCGTGCCGGTAAGAGTGATCGTCTTGTTGTCCGGTGCGACTAGGCCAGGCGTTGTACCAACAGGTAGATCAAGGATTCCGACTACAGTATTGCCGTTCTTGATTACAAGACAGATGTTATCGCCATCAACGCTGGCCATCTGGATATCTCGTTTGTTCGTGGGGTCTGGGTCGTATTTGACTTGCAGATCTACCGTAGAGGATACACGAGCAAAGAGCCATGAGACAGCGAAGCCTGCGATTTGAGTATGGTCTAGTTTGGTTACGTAGTTTGTCTGCGGATCATACAGCATCAAGTTATCCGGCTTATCCAGCACGTTATCCCAGTCGACATTAAGCGTGCCGATCTTCGTGACCGTATAATCGCCGGAGTCATCGACGGACGAACCGATGATGCCAACCGTGCCAGCCCTATCGATAGCAAGATCTCCGTCAATGATGAAACGGGAATCCTGGAAGGCTGTGGTAGCCGTATTAGCCGGGATCCTCAGTACACCTTCAGACGGTATGATAAGCGAAACAAGGTAGCGTACAGAGAAGCCCTGGACACCTTGCCAATCTTCCACCACGGTCCACGGGCCGCCATCCTCAGCGATGACCGGCTCGAATCCCCTGATGTACAAGTCGAACTGATTGTCATCGTCCTTCACGATGAAGGCTCGGTTGACCGGGGTATCGTCGAACGCAGGCAGCTGGTCGGTGGTATAGATGCCACCCTGGATGTCAATGGACTTACCGTCAGCGCCCCTGGGCAGACCGAAGTCCACGGTAAACTTGTTGCCGATAGCATCGGTGCGGGTGATCTTGACAGTCGGAGTCTTGGTCTCCTCGACCTTGCCAATCTCCATGATGGCAGGCTTGCCGTCTTCACCAGGAGCGCCGGTAGCGCCCTGCGGGCCCTGCGGTCCTCGCAAACCGTCTTTGCCCTGAGGGCCGGGAGCACCATCACGGCCGTCCTCACCAGGATCGCCCTTGTCGCCCTTGGGGCCACGGGCAGGCTTTCCTGTCGGCACACCACCGATTACCCAGTTACCGGAGTCATCGATCTCCAGGGATTGCAGAACGTCGAAGTCGACCTGGCTCGTGAAGAATACCTTGCCGCCTTCGACTGCCTCGATGGTACCGAAAGCCAGACGGCCGTTGAGCGTGAAGATCACGACGTCATTCACGCGCGGGATCGGCATGGACTTCCATTGGGAATTGTTGCGCCCATAGTGCATGAGCGTGGAGATGTCCGTCTGATAGGCATAGCCCTCGCCCATCGGCTTACCGAGGTCAATGGAACACAGGAAGATCCTGGAACCGGTAGATCCAGCGGGGATCGGGATATGGGTCACCGTGGACTTGCCGTCCCTGGTGACCGTGAAGTCCATGACGACAGTCTCGCCGGCGACAGGGCGCTCCGGCTTAGCGGAGACTTTGATTACGCCGGCCGAGAGGTTAGGCGTCTGGTAGACGGTCTCGCCGTTCTCGTCCTCCACGATGGAGAACTTAAAGGTGTCCTCGTCTACCTCGACGCCTGCAATCATGACACCGCGACCACGCGGGCCTCGACCGATTGTCGAGATGGCGGGGAGCTGGTCATCGCATTCTGTTGCCGTGAAGTCCGGCTCTATATACGGCCTGGAGTTGCCGTGACTAACTAGGTCCGGGATGCCCATGCAACCCGTGTGGTCATGTGGGATCATGTCTCGCTCCTTACTTGGCGTTCGCGCCTATCTTTGGCGCAACTTTCCACTGATCGGATTTTCGCACAAATGCCTTGTTCTTTGAGCTGTCACCGACGGCTACGTTTTTCACGTCGCGCCAAGAGCCAGACTTTCGGATCTTCACGCTACCGCCGTCACGGTTGCAGGACTGCATAGTTCCAGACTTCCTGATGGCAAACGGGAAGTAGTCGAGGAACTCCATGAAGCCGGGAATCGTGATAGGCAGAGGCGAAGGATAAATCGGGTTGGACATTACGTAGTCGCCGGTACCGCCGATATACAAAACACCATCGCGCCCCTGCGCGTTCGCGCCAAACTCCTGCATTTTGCCAACGTAGATGTATCCGTTTCCAGGCGAATCTTGGCCAGGGTTGCCGCAGCTAAAGAACCAGCGATACCAGCCCGGAGTTCCGGATGCCGACCAGGCAGGTCTTCCGGCCGCCCAGCTCGGTGCGTTAGCCGCAGAGCCATTGTTCGCATCGACGTTCGCTCGGAACTCGCCTTTTGTGTTGTTTCCGATTGCTACGACTTTGCTGTTTTGCCATGCGAAGTAAAAGTTGGACGAGCTGACGATCATGACGGACTCGTAGATATTGGCAATAACCGGATCGGAAATCTCGCCATTAAATCCGACATACACCGAATAGTCGTCGTAAACGGCGACAAATACGTCCATGTGGACCGATGACATCGACGGCCTAATGCCGGCGGTGCCAGGCAGGGCGAAGCAGGTAACCGCGCTAGCGCTGTGTGCCTCGTCCTCGCCCGCCTGGTCGATCCTTACTTTCTTGAATCCAACTAACTTCGCCATGCTAGTTCACCTGCACGTCGTTCTCACCGTCAGCATCAGTCTTAATCCAGTTGGCCGAACCTCCGCCATAGACATTCATGTTACCGATTGCGATCTTGTCGGTGTTGGGCCAGGTGATCTCGCCAGTCTCGTGGTCGAGCGTGCCGCCCTGGTAGATCTTGGCGATGATCGCTTCCAAGCCAGCAATGGTGAACTTCTTCAGATCGCCGATCTTGTCATCGATCTTCTTGTCTAGGTCTTTGTTCTTGGCGTCGATGTAAGCCTTCACGGTAGGCTGTCCGCCAAACGAGTTCTCACCATGGCCAGTCTGGTTAAAGCCAAGGTCAGCATGGAGATGGTCAAGCGCATCCTTCAGATGGTTGTCATCCTGCTTATCGATGTAATCGATGATATTCTTAGCGACCTGACCGTTGATGGTGATCGGGGAGCCATTGATGATCTTCTTGATGTCCTCGACAGTGATACCGAGAACCTTTGCGAAGTCATCGATGTTCGGTACCTCAACATCGCCACCGATGCCAAAGGCCAGGTTGACCGTCCACGCCTCGTTCGCAGGGGGTGTGTTAAAGTCATCCGGGCCAGTGCCATCCGGATACACGAGCTTCTCGTGCCAATCGGATTCAGTGGTCTTCTTGATGTACAGCGTAGCAACACCAGCTCCGACCATGTGATCGGGGTCTGTCGGCTTACCGCCGTCATCCGTCTGCCAGATATACGGGATAGCCGGCGTGGTCCAGGACCACTCGTCACGGCCAGGCCTGCGATAGATGAAGGTGATGGTGAAGGTCTGCGGGATGGTGAAGGGGCGCAGATTGTACTGGTAGCTCAGACATCCACCGTTGATGTTCTGGCTAATCCATTCAGAGGACCAGGTCTTGGTAGCCTCATCGTAGACCATGCTCTTCAGCTTAGTCTCGCATTTAGAATCGCTGGCGATCTCGACCTTGCAAGAATCACCCTTGATGCCCCTGCCGACACGGGAGAACATGGGCAGCTGATCATCGCAGGAGTCTGCGCAGCGGTCCGGATTGATGTGATGGTCATGCATGTTTCTATTCCCTCCTGGTTCCCAGGTGCGCTGTTGGCGTGACAACTATGGTGCCATTGAATACCAGGTCACGCTTGCTTGTTCCGGCTTTTGCGAACACCGAGAATCGCCTGGCGATCATTGCGTCCGAAAAACTTTTGGCCCCTATATCCGCCTCTATGCTGACGCGGACAATCCAGTCGTCATCAGGATCAAGACTGGCCGTTGCTACAAGGCCCTCGGGGGCATCGACTATCTCGACCTCAAAGCTCGTATAGCCTTCGTCCTTCAGATGGATCGGGAACAGCTTGCGCATATCGATGAAATGCTCGCAGTGAGGCGGGCAGCACTCCATATGCGGAGTACGTCGGCAGCAAGAGTTGACGAAGTCCCATTCCTGGCAGCACGAATCAGGCTTGTCAGGCGTGGGCCAACCGAGCATATCGTGGCGCATCCTGTCATGCGGCGCAGCAGGAATCGGCCTGTGCATCTCCATGTAGTAACACGGTATGGCTAGGCTTGCCGTTGTGCCGTCGGCCACATAGACTGTGCCGCGCGTGGACGTCTTCTGTAGCGTGCGACGCTTGGGCTTCGGCCTCGGGGCGTCTATGCGGTAACCATTGCGCATCGCTTATCCCCTTCCGTAACGCTTACGGGTCTCATCGGAGACGTCATCGTAATCGAGGTATCCAAGACCGTCGTAGGCCTGGAACATATCATCGGCGAAGTTCTTGACCGGGATTGCCCTGTTGGTCCTGCCGGCACCATACCTGCCGTTCTCGCCAGAGATACGCTTGATCCACTCGTCATCGAAGCCGGCGCCTTCAACAGGGTTACCTCGATGATCCTTGGTATTCGCGCCTTCCTCGGTGCCAGGCGTATACAGCAGATTCTCAGCCCTGGCCAGCTTGTTAAGATCGGAGATCGAATAGCCGAGATCCTCGACGTCCACATCCCCCGAGTTCACGGCATCGAGTTGCTGGTCGAGCATGTAGAGCATCGCGGCTTCCATGGCCTCGTTGTCTACCGCGCCATTGCTGAGCTCCATGTTGGAAAGCGGGGTTCCGTCGATGGTGATGTAATCGGCGAGAGACTCGCCCTGATCATTCTGCTCGAAGATGCGGTCAACCAGGGCCTGAACCATGGCATCGTCGCCTCCGGTGTACTGATGGCCGGTGGTGCCGAAGTTGTTGATCACGTCGGCCATGGTGTCGCCATTCATGGTCGAATCGAAGTATTGATCCCATGCCGCTCGGCTATCACCGAGGTAGGTATCACCGAGATACTTGGCAAGATCAGGATCGTTATACAAGGAGTACAGGTAATCAGACCTAGCCTTCTGCGCATCGTCAGACAGGTTGGTATACGTCATGCCATCGCGATCGTAATCCTTTGTTCCGTAGCTTGCGAACGGATTCGAGTACGCATCGCCCATGGCGATGTCCAGCCAGTCGACATCGGCGGGATCATATCCATCTGCGAACTTCAGCTTGCCGGATGCGATGTCATCTTTGATTCGCCTGTTGAGCACATCGAGGGTATCGTTATCGCCCTCTTGCGGGACATATCCATTCTGATCATAAGCCTCAGAGCTCATGGTCGCTGCATCGGCGGCCTTCTCGCCTTCCGTGCGACCATCGGCTCCGCGCTGCTGGACAGCGGATTTGCCTTGCTTGCCACCGTTTACAATCTCTTGCCTTGCGGTAAGGCTGGTGGGTTCAATATATGAGCCCAGCCTTCCGGTGGCTTTCTGGCTCATCTCCCTTGCTCGGGCTCCGGCAGGTGCGGAGGCTGCTTGCACCCTTCGAGACTTAGTCCCCTGGTTGGGATTTCCGCCTCCACTCTGAGGATTGCCGCCTCCCTTTTTGCCCTGGCTCTTGTTACCACCGGACGGCTTCTTGCCTCCGGCGATAGAGTCGGGAAATATCTTTGCGAGCACATTGCCCACCGCATTACCTATAGCGTTGAACATCAGTCCTCCTCGTAATAATCGTCCATGCGCTTGGATAGATCTTCGGTGTTCATCTCATCATACGCCGGTCCTTGATGCTTAGCATCTCGGAACGCCTTGTTGCTCGTTGCAAACCTGGCGATGTTGGGATTCAGGCCAAGACCCCTAGACATCTTCTTGCTGCCAGGTGCCAGCGAGAGGATGATATTTCGGATCGCGGTCTGAGGATCGTTGGGGAAGATCACGTTGGCGGTCGCATCGGGATCACCAGACAGCCCGGCTTCCATGGCGTTCGGGATACCGCTTGCAGTATTCACTGCCAACGTCATCACAGGGTTCGTGACTATCTGGCCAGCCTTCGACGCTCCGGCTTTCTTGGCCACGTTTAGAGCTGCCTTGCCGAGACTCTTTGCCTTTCCGGCAACAGTCTTTTCACCGGCTTCCTTAGCGGCTCCCTTTGCAGCTCCCTTTGCAGTTTCCTTTGCGGTCTTCTCGCCGACTTCCTTTGCGACAGGCTGCGTATACCTTGCACCACGATACGCATCCAGCGCGTCATCTGCGTACTGCTTCAGGCCAGACGTCTTGGTCTTGGCGATGTCGACAAGCTGATCGATCGGGTTATGGTAGCCGGTGCCAGGCGCATATTTCGCCGCAAGGTCTGCTGCAAGATACGGCTCTACTGCGGCATTCTTTATTGCAGATTCCTTAGCCGCATTAAATCCGCTCTTCATCCTACCGATGTCATTAGCGAGCACCTTTGCCTGGTTGACAGGATTGACCTTATCGAGGATCTTGGTGGCCCTGCTGGCGTCGTCAGCAAGCGGAGCGATCTTTCCGGCTGCGCGTGCTGCATCGATTCCCTCGTCCAGCTTGCCGATACCAGGCAAGGCGGACAGACCAAGATCGAGCGCTGCATTGAGGGCCCTGCCAGTTCGCTCATTATCATCGAGCTTCTGGAGCGTCACGGAGTCCCTGCCGGTCAGCGCCTCATTGATGTTGTCTGCATTCTGCAAACCGGCAAGCGCGATGGATGCCGGCACGCCGAAACCGGGGATCGCCGATACGGCAAGGCTTGTGCCAATGGATGCAAGGGCGTCTGCCGTCTTGTCGTCAATGACCCCCTCTGTGAAATTGCGCCAATCAGAAGCGGTATTCTCATCGCCGGTCAACATGCCAGCAAGGCCACCAAGGGCCTCAGCGCCGCCGCCGGCAAGGAGATCCCATGCTCCTTTCACGCCGTCGCCCAGGAAGTCATTCACGCCATCGATGCCGTGTGCTACGTCTTCAACCGCAGAGGTGAAGGCATTCTTGCCGCGAACCTGATCAGCCGTGGACTCAGGGTTCATCGTGGCGTAATAGCTCTCGGCTCGCTCCAAGAACTTTCGGTCATCAGTGTCAGCGTTCTCACCGAAGTCCTCACGGGCAAGCTGGACTGCGTGTTGCCATTTGGCAGCATCGCCTTTCGCCGTGTTCTTCTGAGACGACGCCTTATCGACAAAGTCCTGGGAGGCCTTGTCGTTCTTTATGTTTTGCGCCTCCTTGGGCTTCATCTGCCCGCTGAGGTGAGCAAGGGATTTACCCGCCATTTGATCTCCTAAAAGAAAAGGGCCGCCGGGCCAGTGGAGGCACCGACGGCCCTTGCCGTTAAGTCTGTCGCTTAGCCTAGGCTCCAGGGTTAGCAGAGACGTTCACGGTTACCGTATCAGTCTTGGTGGGATCACCGAGAGAACGGAACGTGATGGTCGCAGTGCCAGCAGCAATGCCGCGGACCTTGCCGTCAGGCATGACCTCGGCCTTGGTTGCATCGGAGGAGAAGGCGGACCAACCCTTATCGAAGGCGCCAGTGCCTTCGACCTTGACGGTCACATAGGCCTCCTGGCCAACCTTGAGAGACAGGGTGGCGGGATCAGCGGTCACACTGACAACCTTGGCGTCAGAGGTATCAGGCTCAATGACCTGGACGGGGATGGCAAAGGTGCCAGTGTTCTCGACGGCGTCGATGATGGGGATGATGCCCTGGGACAGGGACTCAATGACCCAGCAGTCGTACTTCACGTCGAAGCACATTTCGGTGAACTTGCCGCGCGTCATGCCGGTATCCGTGACCATGGAGCTGTACTCCTGGGAGGTCTGGACGGCCTTCTTGTACAGGAACATACCGATGGTCTGGCGACGCTTGATCGCACCCTGGGGGCCGGTCGGCGTCTTTAGACCGTAGCCTGCACCGGGCGCGGTGAACGGGTAATCGGTCGGCTGGCCGAAGTCAGCAGGATCGAGCTTGACCGGATCACCGAAGTACGGAGCAGCGGACGGCATACCGAGCGGGTAGTTGGTCAGGACCTTCTTGAAGGACTTGGTATCGTTGTCCCACTCAGTGCGGATGAAGTTCGGGCGGGTCATACGATCGCTGGCAGCCATGGAGAGCATGAGCTCACGACCAGTGTCGGTGTAGGCGACAGAGTTGATGTACTTGTCGTAAGGCGCCCTGCCGTCCTTGGAATGAACGACATTCAGGTTGTCATCAACGTAGATGTGCGGCCAATACTCAGACGGGATATCGAAGCACAGCTCCCAGCCCATGAGCTTGGTCACGTGGCCATCCTGGAGCATGTTGAACGCAGAGTCGGTAGCAACGATGCCCTTGCCGGTCAGAGCGGCCATAAAGTCGTACTCATAGAACGGATCGAGCATCAGGCAGCGAGAATCCTGCGGGATGCGCAGGGAAGACCAGACAACATCGATGTTCTTAAGAAGCAGCGGAATGTTGTCGTTGTCCCACTCGACTGCATGGATGGCGGCGAAGCTGGGCTCGATAGCGTTGCCCTGAGTGGTGCCGGGAGTGGCAACCCACTGGCCCTCGTCGTTGAAAATCTCGGACGGATTGTCCTGGACCCAACGGCCATTCATGTGACCATTGACAGCGCAGAAGATGTTGTAGCGGTCGATGTCCGGGTTAAGCACGGACTCCTGCCACAGGGTCTTCGTCTTGTTCAGGATCGCAGCGGTGTTCATGAGGGACTGGCCCGGAGTGATCACATTGGAATGGGTAGCGTCGCCCCACTCACCGATGCCGCCAGAATACTGCTGCTCATCGAAGATGCGGAAGGCAACAGAGCGGTGGCGGGACATCGTGTACACACGGGAGTCGAAGCGGACATCCTGGAACACGCCGTAAGCGGAAGCGCCCCAGCCGTCATGGCCATCGGTGTTAGTGCCGGCGAGGCCGTTCAGACGACGGTCATCGTAATCGGTGATGTAGTCAGTGATTGCCATATCCCAAACGCGAAGAGCGCCGCCATTGTTTGCGATCTTGGCGTTGGGGGCCAAAGAGCCCTGGAAGAGGCCTGCGGTCACACGACCAGGAAGCAAACGATTGTCGTCGATGCCCTCCTGCCAGACCTCGGGGGCGATAACCTGTGCCATAGCTACTCCTTACTGTAGGTTACCTTGTGCCGAGATTTGGTTCATATCGGATGGTACACCCTGCTGTAATTCCGGTGTCAACCCAGGATTATCAGGTTGAGGTGCGCGTATGGTCTCCAGCGGCTCTTGATTCGGCATAAGGCCAGGCTGCTGTTGATCCTGAGGACCCTGGGGCTGTGCGAGGCCAGGCTGCTGCTGGCCCTGCGGACCCTGATTCGGCGTAGCTCCAGGCTGCTGCTGGCCCTGGTTCGGCATGAGCTGCTGGGCAATCTGGTTGATCTGCTGCTGCTGAGCCATGACCTGATCCATCGTGGCGCGCTGAGCCTCAAGAAGAAGCTGGTCGTCGATACGCTGGGAGGTCTGCGCGGAGACATCGATGTTGGCCAGGTCGAACAAGCGAGACATCATCTGCATGATGTTCTGCTCGAAGGCACCGCGGTTCTTCTCAGAGACGTTACCGAGCATCTGCGAAACGGGGATCAGCATCTCTTGGATGTTCCTGCGCTCCTCTTCCTCGCGGGTCTCGATGAGCGATCCAGCACGCACGGAGAAGGAGAGGAGATCGGTAGATAGGTTGTCAAAGTCGATCTCGATCTTGTCACCATCAATGATGGACTCGCCGGGCTTCTCGCCGCTTTGCTTGCGCCTCTGGTCTCGAGCCATCTCGATATCCCAGATTCGACGGCGCGTCGGCTCATCGACGGTCATTTTGATCTTTCCGCCCATGGATGCGATGTAGCTTCGCAGGGCATGGTTCGCCCACTCGCAGAAGAATATCTCGATCCTCTTGGCGTACTGGTTGATCGTGATCGTCTTGTCCTTGGCCTGCTCATGCACGCCCGGAGCGGTTCCTGAATATCGGGCCACGTTTGCATCGGATGCAATCGTTTGATCCGTGACATTCAGGTTCTTCATCATGTTCGCGCCGATGTTTTCCAGGATGGAACCATACTGCGTGATAGTCGTGGTCTCGACGGGGAACTTCTCGATCTTGTTGTTCGGGTTGTTACCGAGATCCCAGAAGGCCGCCGGCTCCATCCTGATCTTTGCGTTCATGAGGTTACCGGTAGCCATGATGGGCGGCTTGGTGGCAAGCAGGAGCGTCTGATATGCAGAGGTCTGGAAGGCGTCGGCAAACTGCTGCTGAGCCAAAGTCCACATGACGGACGAGCATCCAAGCGGGAACTCAGGATCAGGCTCGAGGATCAGGAAGTGGATCGGCACGTCCTTCCTGGGATCCTCGTTCTTGACCATCCTGAGCATGGCGTGACAGCTCGGGACATACGAGTAAAACTCGTCAGCACCGCGCTTGTAGAGCGTGAGTACCTCTACGCTCTCGACTTTCGTCACGCCTTTCTTCTTATCCGCCAGCGGGATGGAATCGTACTCAGGGCCTTCGCTAGGCTCCCAGTCAGAGAGGAACTTCACGGTGTCCTCGAAGTACGTCTTATCCTTGACAGTCTCGGTATCCCAATCAATGAGCGACTTAATCTCCGCGCGGCTGATGTACTCACGGATAACATACCACTCGGCCTCTTCGATGAAGTCACAGTCAGGCGCCGGATACACGTCATTCCAGCCGATCTGCTTCCAGGAGATCCTGAGATCCCCATCGAGGTCACGCTCGAAGCCGGTGCGGATACAGGCGAACCCGTAGTCATAAGACGTGTTGAAGGCACGCCAGAGGTTCTTCATCATGTCCTTGCCGTCGAACTCCGAGCGCACAATCTTCGTGTCAAACAGGAACTCGGTCTCAACTTGCTCGATCGAGTTCTTGTCAAACTGGGTGGTGATCTCACCATCGGGAACCCTTTGCAGGGTCTGGGCCCTGAGCTTGCGCTTCAGGGCCTGCGTGGTTCCCTCGGAAAACTCCGTGTTTCTACGCTTCTCGTATAGGTTCATGTTGTGGGAGATCTTCGTGAACAGCTCGAAGTTATTCGTTCGAAGATCCATTGTCGCCTTGGAGCGGTTGTACATCTCGCTGATCTTGTCACCGAGACCGCTCGTATCCTTGATGTCTTCTGGCTTGATGTCGAAGTCTGCCATTAGATGTCGCTCCTCTTGTAGGCCTCGCGGCTGCCCTTCGTCTCGAAGCCGGGCCGCAGGTAGTCGTACTTCGTATCATACAGCCTCTCGCCGTACATGGTCTTCGGTGATGGGTTATATGCCTTGGGAAGCCTGGAGTACAGGTTCGGTGCGGAGCCACCACGGCCACCACCGCCACCGCCGCCGCCCTTGCGGTAGCCGTAAGACCTGCCACCAGAGGACTTGGAACCGTTGCCGTTGGACTTGGACTTGTTGCCTCCGTTCTTGTTGTCGCCGTTGTCACCGGATCCAGACTGATTCTCCGGGTCATGGGACTCGAAGGGAATCACGTTCTCATAGCCCTGCTCGACTGGGATGAGCGCCCTCATGCCGGTGCTCTCACCGGTAACAGCGGACGGAGTCATGAAGTCGCCCTCATAGCCCATCGTGATCGTCTTCTCCGTCAAGGAGTCGGGAGCGATCTTGACCGGGGACAGAGACTTCAGGCCAGAGGTGTCTGCCATGATGCCGGTGGCGTAGACATCGCCATTGTCGTCTTGTGCATAGGTGGTCTTGTACCTGTTGTACATGACCATGCCCCTACGCATCGGCTCGCTTTCCAGCTTGTCGTAGTAGAAGGACTTCCAATAATCGAGCTCGTCATAGTAGGCATTGGAGATCTGGGTAGCCAGAGCTTTACCCTTGTAGTAATCGCCACCGCCAAGTACATACGGGTTCAGGTCGCCATTGGCTTCCATCTCGTAATAGGCATCCGTGAGGTTCGAGCAGATCTGCCAGATCGTGTCACCGACATCGAACCTAGTCTTCGAATCAAGGTAGAAGCCTGCCTTATACAGGTCCTCCATGTCATCGGTCTGCTGCATGAGGGAGATGATCTCGATGATCTTCTCCTGCCTGACCGACTCGGGAAGCGGATTGCCCGCGTCGTCATAGAGGCTCCAGTATTTCTGGGAATCCATCTGAGCCTGGTCAGGAATGACGACGAGAGGCATCTCGCTCTCCAGATACCCAGTGTTCGGGCGGAGCGTGATGTCGAGCAGTGTTGCGGTGACCGGGTTCCTCCTGGCGACCTTGCGGAGCATGGCATCCTCGTAGGTCGTCTTCATGGTCTTGCCGTTGGCTCCAGCCTCAGTCAGAGCGCCGGTCGAGGTCTCCTCATAGACCTTGTTGTAGCTATGCTCAAGGCTCGTCGAGAACAGCTCCTTGAAGATCTGCGGGCACCAGAACTGGCCGGCCCATGTGAGCATGGAACCCTGGAACTGACCCATGAGCCAACGAGACAGATCCGGAGATCCGTTCTTAGCATCGGCGTAGGTCTCAACGTCCCTCTCGTAATCAGAGAGAATCGAGGACTCGGGATCGCCGGTAATCATGGCGAGAAGGTCAGACATCCTGGCCATCGGGTTGTTGTAGAACACGGAGGCTGCGCCATTGGTCAGCAGATCGACTCTAGGCTTGCCAAGAGAACAAGACTTCCAGAAGGCGGCCGCCGGGAGCGCCATGCCCATGATCGACTCAAGCTCCCAGTCAGGATAGATCCTGTGGCCAAAGAACAGCCAGTCTGTCGGGTTGCCCCATTTGTCATCGTCCTCAGGAGGCTCGATAGCGCCAGGGATAGCCAGAAGGACTGCGGCGAGAACAGCCGGCGCCATATGGAGAGCATCGCTCGCCAGAGCCATCTTGAAGTTCTTAAATGTCCTGGCGTCCTCGATATGCAGGAGCTGGGCCCTCTGGCCGATCTTGGTATCAGCCATGCCCTCGGAGGTCAGGAACTCGATGGTCGCATGATGCAGCGTGGACATAGGGAGAACCCAGTTAAGCATCCTGCTGCCCTGGTTGATGCGAGCCTGCATGAACCTGGAGACGAACGTGGTCGAGAAGAACTTCGCAGCGGAGCCATGTTGCCTGACGAAGTCATTGTAGAGCATCGAGGGGACAGACCTTTGCGCCATGTCGCCCCTGAGCGCGTTGTTCTGGGCGACCATCGCGTTATCGAGCGAGAAGGAGACGCCGCCTCCGAAGATGTCAACGAATAGCCTGAACGCATTGTCGCTCGCCATGATCTGCTCGATGCGCATCTCCGTCGGGCCGTTCGAATCGTTGACAGGCTGGAACCAGTAGTTGTGACCATCCTTTGCCTCAAGTGTGAGGAAGTAGTTCATGAAGTTCTCGATCTGGACACTGGCGAAGGAATTGCCTCCGTTGATGCCCCTGAACACCATGTCGGAGATCTTGTTCCTGCGGTTGCCTCGGGTCTCGATCCAGGTGGTGAGATCTGCTTCGTCGTTCACGGTAGCCAAGAACAGTTGTTCGTCTCCGTCGATGGCGGCGTCGCGCATGGCATTCCAGAATCGCAACACGAGCGGGTCACGCGAGAACTGCTTGACGAGATCCTGGTTTACGTCGACATCGGTCGCATAGGATCCGATACCGTAGTCCCTGCCGATCTTCATGGCCAGCTTCATGGCATTAGTGGACAGTGCCTTATCTGCGTAGTTGGCAAACAGAACGGACGGAGACATGACGCCCATCATCTGAGATGTCGTGGTCGCAAAGTTAAGGATCTTGTCTATCGTGGCCTGATCGTTTGCCTTGACCTTGACAATGGTCCTTCCGGAGTCATCGAGCGTGGTGATTGTGTACTTGGCGTTGTACAGAGACCTGTAATCCTTGAGCTTCTGGGCGACCTCATCGGTCGTCTCCATGAGGAGCTCTTTCCATTCCTGCTGCGACTCATTGTCGAACAGAGCCTCGAAGAAGGCGTTGGAATCCCTGATCATGTCAGAGGAGTAGGTATCGCCATAGATCCTTCCGGACTTGGTTGCGTATCCGTTTTCCGTGTACATCCAGTCACACGCGGCGAGCAGCGCATTCCTTTTCTTCTTGGACATAACGCTCTCACCACGGCCGGCACTCTTTTGGGTAGCCGGGATCCTCGTGATGAGCTCGATGGCCTTGTCGCCCTCTGCGAGAATGTTCTCCTCGAACTTCGAGAAGTCTCCGCCATTCTCATTGCGGATGTTCTCGAACTGCCAGAAGTAGGACTTCTCGGACGGCAGGAGCATCGGCAGCGAGTACCTGCTGGAATAACCGTCATTGTTGTTGGCAGCGACGATCGGCAGGCCGGTCTTCTCGATGTTCCTCTTGATGCGCAGGGCAGACTCGTGAATCTGGTCGACGGTAATCTGGAATGTTCCCTTACCGTCGTTATAGGTGATTCCGCAGTCACGCTTGACGAGCATCATGAAGCGGTCCCACGTCAGCCATTTGCCTCCGTCGCCCATGCCGAGAGCATCCCTGACCATGGTGTAATCGCCGTGCAGGGATTGCTTCCTCGCGTAATTAGGGTCGTTCTCCTTGACGGTGGCCATGCTGTCCACAGATCCGAAGAACTTCTCATTGTCAGCCAAGATAATAGGCAGCCTCTCGGTGAACATCTTGCTGCTCTCGGCTATGCGCTTCCTGGCCTCGAACTCATGGAGATCCCTGGCCATGATCGGCTTAGAGCCACGGTCTGCGGCTTCCACATATGCGGCGATGTCGGACTGATACGCAGAGGCGCCAATGCCCTCGCGAGCCATCGTGGATCCATCACCACGGAGGCTCTGGTCATTGAATGCACCGTAGTCTCCGATTTGCAGCATGGTGTCCTTGGTGACAGCATCGAGCTCACGATCAGTCAGCGCCCTGGACAAGCCCTGCCTCTCGGAGTGCTGGAGGCTATAGGCAGCAGAGGCGGACACGCGGTCCATCGTAGTTCCAACGCCGAGCGTCATAGCATCTCCGACGGACACATCGACGGCCATGTATACAGGCCTGCCGTTATCACCCTTTCCGATGTACTGCATCATCCTGCCGTACTCGTCGAACGTGGTGGAGATGACCGACTTCTTGTCGGCCAGCTTACCGTTTTCATCGAACTTATGTACGAGTCCCGGAGGGCAGCACTTATCATCCATGGCATTGAACAGCTCGAGAGTCTGCTTCCTGTTGAGCTGGTCAATCGAGGAGAAGCTGAACATCTTTCCGCGCAGCTTGGGCGTCTTGCCGCCAAGGGACTCCTTGGTTATAGCGGAGAAGAAATACGTGTTGGGAATGCCATCCCTGATGTTGTTCGCGATGACGTGCCTGATGACATCGTTCACCGTGGAATCAGTCGGAACGGTAGCAGGATCGACGAGGTTGATCTTCTGGTTGACGATCTTTCTCCACACGCGGATATCGGTTCCCTCGAGAAGCGACTTGATCTCAAGCGGAGACAGACCGCACTTTTCGAGCCAGGGGTTCACTTCGTAGTTTCCACCATTGACCCTCTTGTACAGCAGGCTTCCGCCGGACTTAGCGTGTACCCAGTACATGAGGTTCGACTTCATGATGTTGAGCCAGGCGTCGCTGTTTCGGTTCTCATCGGTGGTGCTGTTGTAGATGATGTCAGCCCTAAGAGCATCTACAGTCTTGCCCTGTGTATCCGTGTACCTGACGCCAAGCATTGGCATCTTGAACTTGTCGAGCACGGTGGCCATAGTCTTGTAGCTCTTCGAGTGGATCGCGTACTTCAGCGCGAACTCCCTGTCGCTCTCGTCCTTGATGGACACAATAGCGTCGAAGTCGATCTTGATGGCGCTGCCGTCCTGCGTGACGTTGATCTTGAGCATCTTCGACGGCGCACCGGTTCCAAGCGTAATCGGTGCATAGGAGACAGATCCGTCGAGGTACTCGATCTTTGCAAAGGCGAGAACGTCTCCCCTCGATGCAGAGTCACGCTTGCTGACGCCATTGTTTGCCATATAGTCAACGGCATCACGGATGTCGATCATGGCCTTCGTCTGGTCGATGTCAGAGCCGGAAGTCTTGGAATACTGACGTCCGAACACCATGCTCTTCTCAAGGTTCTCATCGGTCAGCGATGCAAGCTCGGCCATGTCCTGAATCGTGCAGAGCGAGTAGCTCTTGACGTTCCTGTTCGATCCCTTGCCATCAGAGAGCAGGTCACTGAGAACGTCCATCTTCTTGTGGTTGTTCTGCAACGTGAGACCGCGCCTACCGATGGTCTCAGAGTTCACGTAGCTCGCACCATCGCCCATGGTCACCGTGAATCCGCCGGCGACACTGACGGCCACGTTGGCCGGATCAAAGTCCATGACGGCAGCTTTGCCACGCCTCAAGCTGGCACGCCTGAGGGCGTCATTTTTATACGGGGCGATAATGTTGAACTTCTCGCCTCCGATTAGCACCGGATCTCCGACGATAGGATACGGGGATACAAGGCCAGGGCTTACATACTTCTCGGGGACATAGAGGAGCTGCTGGTACTTCATCGCCCAGGTAAGCGCCGATAGGAACTCAGCATCGGAGAAGACAATGCCGGCAGTCTCCGGATTATTTCCGGCCTTGGGAGGCTGGCACTGGTTTTCCTTTGTATTCTTGAGCGGCTCGAACCTCTTGGACACGGAGTCGATTCCAGAGACGCCGGAGCCCAGCTTGTCCCTATCCTTACAGAATGCCTTTACCGGCAAGGGCATACCATTCACCGACAAGCGGCCGCTCGTGGCATACGACGAGCTGTTATCGACTTCGAACTTGCGGCTGCTCAGTCCGAGCGTCCTAGCATCCTGCATGATCGAATATGCCGTGTTGATCGTTTTATCGGGGATGGCGTCGTAGTCCATCCTGGAGCGAGAGCTTCCAGGGATCTCCAGCGCCTTGGATCCATAGAGCTCATCCAGGAACTTTCCGAGTGGAGAGGTGCGGTCGTCTCCGATGGCGAATTCGAAGGAAGACGGTTTGACCGGCGAGAAGTCAGCAAGGACATCGCCAACGCTTAGCGTCTTGGAGTAGTTGCCTCGCCAATGCGTAGCTGCATCGAGGGCTATCCTCTGCCTGTTCTTCTTGCCGCCCTGACGGATGGCTGCTGCTACCTCCCGCTGGATCTTCATCGAGATCTCTTCAGGATTCACAGCGACCGGAATGATCCTGGATACCCTCGACTCATCGGTCGTCATGGAGGCGATTGCCTGCCTAAACCCGCTTATATCATTCGTGGCAAACAGATCGATGGAGTCGATGAGTTCGGTCCTCGTGCCAACGACCTCACCAGAGGCATCGAGAGTTTCAACCTCGACCTCGACGAACGGCGTAATCAGCTGCGAGAAATGCAGAGCCTCAGCGTCACCCATGCCAAGCACCTTGTTGGCGTCATCGGAGAATATCGCGTTGAGGTTCTTGCGCCATTTATCTCGGTAGCCGATAAGGTTTTCACGAGCCTTGTTCCTGAGGACAACCAGAGCCTTATCCCAATCAGGCGATCCGGCCTTGTACCTGTTGAGCGCAGACATATCAGTAGAGTTGGAACCGTAATCAAGTCCGTCAATCTTCAGTTCGTCCTGGGACATGTGATTCACGTTACCGATCGTCTTGGCGGTCTTGAGCGCCATGCCCTCCTGAGTACCATCGAGCAGGCGGCCGATCATGGCAAGAGTCATCTGGAAATCGCAGCCATTGCCATTGTATGCATCATGCGTGCAGTTGATATCGATACCGTTGGGAGACATGATCGGGTCGAAGATAAGAATCTTCTTGGTCGGATCAGCCTTCATGTCATCGAGGTCTCGCTCGGTAAACGTGCCGAGCTCCCAGCCCCACTGACCATTTTGATCAGGGCTTTGGGTCCACGGACCACCGACGCACGTCTTTGCACCGATGAACCTGTTGTATCCGGCAGATCCGGTAGAGCTTCCGTCCTGCTTAACGAGGTTCATGAGCCCATTGTAATCAAGCTCGATAGGAGCAACCGGCGAGCGATAGTCCCTCGGGATAAAGTCGAATCCGGCATACGCGCGAGTCTTAGCGCCGTTGAGTCCGACATTGGTAGAGGCTCCGCCCCTCGTGGAGTTCACGATTGCCCTGTTCGCCATGAGATCGAGCGTGGGATCAGAGAAGTCCTGATGAGGGTAGTGCGGCCTCTCGCCGGTCAGATCGACGAGGTTCGGATCGACTCCCCTATCGATCATGTCAGACCTGATGGCATCGCGCATGTCGAGGACGAACTGGTTGTGCCTGTCCACAGCGTTGAAGATGTTGACGTTTTGGATGGTGCCGCTTCGCAGGTTCTTATCCATCATCCAATCACGCATAGCGACGGAGTTCCAGAAAGACATCGCTGTCTTGATTTTGTTCTTGATCTCCTCGTTGAGAACTCCGCCGTTCTTCACGATCTCATCGCAGATGGCATCGATCTTATCCATGGTCTCATCGACGGACAGCTCTCCGTCTCCAAGGTTGAAGTTCGAGCTCCTGGAGATCTCGGAGATCTTCTTTTTGACGAGATTCCTCGCACCGTCGGTGCCATTGCCAAAGTCATCTATCGTGATGAACCCGGTGAGCTTGTCCTCAGGATTCAGTATGCCGCCGGCCGTCGGCAAGCTGTTGGATATCGCGGTAACCTGGCTGTCGATATTGTCGACGGTCAGCTCGTTCTTGATCGCTTCTCGGACGTTGTCTGCCTCGGCCTTGATCTGAGCTTCAGTCTTGCCCTCGGTATCGACAAGCAGGTTGTCATCGATCATCTTGAGCTGGGTATCCAGGCCCTGATTGATCTCGTCGACTATCTGTGCCCTGGTGGTGCTGTTGTCAACATACAGGTCGAACACGGTACTCATGATTGTCTCGAGCTCGTCGAGGTCGTGCATGTATTCATCGAACCTTTGATCGACGCCGTTCATCTCGTCGAAGAACTTCTTTGACGCCTTGTTGAAAAGCGACGTGAGGCCGGCCGTCTTATCAGCAGCAAACTTGTTTATCGTGTTGCTCACGATGCTCTCAGACATGTGCTTGATATGCGCATCTCGGCTGGCCAGGCTCCTGTCGTCGGCCCTATCGAGCACCTCACCTTCGAGCGAAGCTATCTCCATCGCAGCGCGGAAGGATTCACTGATTGTCCCCATGACAGAGTTGAACGTGTCGGCAGAAGACTCTGCAAGCATGTCGACATACTTGGTTCCCTCGCCAGACATCGCGAGATCGATGAAGTAGTTGCACATATCATCGACGAGCTTGCTCGACCTCTTGGTTGCCTCACTCAGCGTAAGCCTTCCGTCAACATCACCCATCATTCGGCAGAGCTCGGGAATGAATTCGACGTGATCCATGAGCAACAGTTTGGTCCTGCGCATCACGCGCTTCCTGGCTTCAGACCCACGTTTGGTGATGTTATCGGCATCCTCGTTGATATCCATGACTTCCCTGACACGGTTGAGGAGCGCCTTGTCTACAGAGTCTGTCGTTGTCTTGGTAACCGTGGACTCAGAGTTCTCATTCACGCCGACCGACATCGACGGAGGAGCGATGATGGAGATGAGCTGGGGATACTTGGTGAATATCTTGTTGTAGACGTTAAGGGTAATCGGTCCACCGTTCCAATCGGGGATGACATCCCTAATCAGGTCATCGCGGCTGAAGTTGTTGAACTGCCCGCTCTCCCAGTCGGTGATAGTGATCGAGAACTTCGGATCGATCATAAGCCTCGCGATGAGCGTGGGGTTATCGAGGAACTGCCTCTTGGTGATCCTGCCCTGCGAGAGACCGAACAGCTTATCGGACCATGCGTACAGGGCTCCGTGCCTGGAGATCTCGGAGATGGCGTACATGATCTGAGCGGACCTCGGGACGACACCCTTTTCCTTGTAGGAGTTTGCGATCGTGGTCGCAGCATAGACTGCGGATCCGATTGCGTCATTGCCGACCTCATAGGTGCGATCACTGAGCAGGTCGTCTATCGCGCTGGCATAGCGCTCCTGCTGTCCGGCATCAGTTGCCGCGCTGAATACAGCGTTCCACCTCTCGATGTTCATCTCGTTGTTGATTTGGTCAGCGGTGCGCTGGCTCGAAGCAGCCCTATTCATCCTGCTCGAAAGGTCTGCATTGGAGAACGTGGAACCGGGCGTCGTGAGCACGTCGGTCAGGAACACGCTCGCGTTATCTCCGTTACCGGAATCCCAAGTGCTCGAGATCAGACCGAACGTCAGACGTGGATCGTCGCTCGTTATGGCGTCATAGAGCCTGGAGAACGTCTCCGCATTCTTCAGGGCATCCATGCTGCTCGCGGCGTCTGCTATCTCGGAGATGATGTAGTCATCGACCCTGGACGTATCGACAAGATCGCCAAGCATGTTCAGCGCGGCCATCCTGTATTTGTCGGCCATGAGGCCGTCTTTCTCTTTCAGAGCCTGATCCAGCTTCGCGATGACACCATCATACTTCGCACTGACCGCCATCTCGCAGATAGCCTTCATTGCGAGCTCCTGGTTTCCGGAGGACAGCATCTCACCCCAGCCAGAATCGAAGAACGAATCAACGGAGACCAGGCCAATCTTATCGGCGGACCTCTGTCCGATGATGCTCCTTACCTTCGTGACGAGCTGCTCTGCCATGGCGAAATCGGCTCCGTGGAGCTTCTTGCCATTGGCTTCCCACTTGGAACGAAGATCAGCGAACATACGTACGGATGCTTCGACCTCGCTGTTGATCCTTATGGATACCTGCCTGGACTGCCTGCCCTCGTCAGCCAGCATCATGTTGAACAGCTGCTGGAATCCATTATCGAGATCGACGAACTGCGTCCTGTCATAGCTTGCATCCTGGGAGACGATCCTCACGGCTTCATTCCAGGTCTTGCCCTCGAAGTGCTTCGGCCAGCCTTCGACCATGTCCTCGCCATACTGAGAACCGAAGGCACGCTTGAAATACCTTGCGAGAGGAGCATCGCCGTCAGACTCAAGAAGCTGAGGCTTGTCCATCTCACCGGGCAGCTTCATGCCATTCTCGATGGCAGTGTTGTCGGTGAGGATTGCCTTCTCGTATGCCTTGTACAGTTTTGCGTACTCATCCCTGAACACGCGCTTGAGAACCTCGAGATCTTCGCCGTTCTGGATCTTCGTGTGCCCGACTTCGTTCCTGAAGCGAGTCATCGAGCCATTCGCGAGAGCTGCGTCAAACAGGCCAGAGATCGTCGTGGTGACGTCGCCTCCGCGCTCAACCTGCCTCACGCAGATGTCAACGAGCATCTGATACACGGATTCAGATACGCCCAAGCCCGACTGGGACATGGCGGTTTGAAGGTTGCGGAGCGTGTAGTCAATCGACTGGAGCAGCTTGGACTGTGCCTCCAGGATGAACCTGCCGTCCTGGCGGAAGCCGACGTTCGTTGCAGCCTTGTTGTATTTCGCATACGCGGCGTTCAGCATGTCGGTGGCAGCCTCAGCGTAAGATCGAATGCCACCAAGGTCACCCTTGGACGACATACCTCGTCCCTCATTGGACTCAGCCAGGACTCCAGGAATCATGTCGACCATTTGCCTGACGATCTCATTTGCACGCCTGACATCAGCCGCAGCCGCATCCATGGCACGAGAGAAGCCAGCAGACGTATCTGCCTGCATCTTGCCGATGATCTTTGATACAGCAGTGCCAGGGTGCGCACCTGGGAGCAGCTGACCACCGTTATCGAGATAGTTCTTGATGGCGACGTTGATCTCGTTGAGGAAGTTCGCCTTATTGGAATCCTTGCCGGAGGCGACTTCATCGGCCCACCTGTCAGCATAGGAGACAGCATCGATGCCAGAGTTCGTACCGACGGTCTCATCGATAGCCTCAGTGAAGATGCGCCTAACGTCATCCTTGGTTAGCTGAGCTGTGCTCTTATCACCGATGGTCGCAGGCATGAATCCATAGTCGGAGATATCAACGTTCGCGGCGGGCTGGCCAGTCTTCTGGTCCATGACCTCGGGAGCAACGATGTTCTCGGATACATAGCCGAGAGACGCCTGGCTGTTGCGGTCGAAGTAGAGCTGCGCCTTATCGCCGTCGATATCGGACTTCACGTAGGAATACGTCAACGGGTTCAGATCGATGTAGTCGGAATCGACGATCTCATCCACGTCAATCCAATAGAGACCCCTGTTGGTATCAGGGTTTCGACCGACGAGCAGCCTTGTAGACTGGCCGTTGGCCTTCATGTTCTGCACGAGCTGGTTAAGCTCAGCAGTCTTGTTCGGTCCGGACAAAATCCTGTGCATTTCGTCGGTCGTGACACCGAACCAGTCTGCAATTGTCTTTGCGGAGCTCTGGATCTCGCCGGTCTCCATATCCCTGCGATCGGGATAGTAGAAGATCTTCTCGACTAGACCGGAGCCAACGGTGCCGTCATCGAGACCATGGTTGCGCAACCCAGAGGATACCTGGAGTGCGGAGGCCGCACCGGGCACCTTCTGCTGCTCAGCGAGCGTGTCCCTGATGCTGTCCTTTGCATCGGACACCATGGATGTCGCATCAGTGCTGAAGCCCCTGCGCTCCTTGACGGTCTTAGTGTCAGGCGAAAGCGGAGGCATCCTGTTCGAGGACTGGTTGGACGGATTGGCCATCTTGCCAAACGTCCTATCGAGAGCCATGCCAGCGCCGGACATGATAGTGCCGCCGAGAGCGCCCATCGCGCCAGCCTCGACAGCCCTGTTGAACCAGCCGTCATCAAGAGTGCCATCACGGATCTCATCGAGCGGCGACTGGACGAACTCTTCGAGGCCTTCCTCTGCGGCCTCGGATGCAAGCCTGCCAATCCAGCCCTTCGACTCTTCTTTGGCAAGAGACTTCATGGAGGACTCGATGGCCTTGCCAGCCATCTTCTTCGAGGCATCTTCGGCACCCATGAGGCCGGCAGCTTTGGCGCCTCCCATGAGAGCGGCGTTCTTTGCGCCCCTCAACATGCCAGCGGAGCCGCCGAAGAACGGGCCGACTGCGTTAATGGCACCGGATGCACCGGTGGCAAGCCTCTGTCCGAGATCGAGGTCCTGGCTCGGGATATAGCCGGCATCGTCCATCTCGGTAGCCCTGTGGCCAGAAGCCGCTTCGTAAAGCTGGGACGCTCCAGTAAACGGTGCGGAAACGGTTCCGAGAGGCAGGCCTAAGAGGAAGGAGCCGACGTCATCGAGCTTCGACTCAGTCTTCGCAGCCTCCTCAGCTCCAGCGAGGCCCATGATGTTCTCGCCGATCTTGCCCATCGTGGCAGCAAGATAGTCAAGGCCCTCGGCCTTCTTCCTGCCAGCAGGAGGCTCAGCCGCGGCCCTTCGGGCGTCGGATTCATCGGCGATCTTCTGCCTCATGGACATGAAGTTCTCAGACATGCCGGAATCGGCGCCACCGCCGAGGTATTCCCTCGCGTTGAACTTGTTGCCGCCTCCCTGTGCGCCGGCCGTGGGGTTCTCGCCCCTGGCGATCTTAGAGAAGGCGTATTTGTCCAATGCCATATTGTTCCTCCGTCTTACGAGGATGTGCTTCTGAGAATTGATTGTAGCAGGTGAAAAGGAGGGCCGCTCCCGGCATGTCAACAGGAGCGGCCCTTTCGAGAGAGGGGATGTCTATGGTACCCCCGCTGGGAATCGAACCCAGGTCTGACGATTATAAATCGACTGCCCTTACCTTTGTGCTACGAGGGAATGGCCGCCGGGGTTGGGGGCAAGTCGCCTCCCCCTACCCGGCGATGGTGCCCCCAGGCGGATTCGAACCGTCGACACCCGCTTTAGGAGAGCGGTGCTCTATCCTCTGAGCTACGAGGGCATTGATGAGATAGTATCACACAGGGGGATATCATGTCGGCGAGAATGTCGTATATCATCCGTGAAAAAAGGAAGCCCCAGCGATCAACACTGGAGCTTCCGTCTCATGGGGTGAGTTTGTCACCCTGTTGCTAGTAGTAGATCTTCTGGCCCGCGAAGATGACGTTCGGGTTGGCGATGCCATTCTTGTTGGCAAGGCCGATGTAGTTGCCGCCCCAACCGACCTTCTGCGCAATGCCGGACAACGTGTCACCGGACTTGACGATATAGCAGCGGTTACCGGTGGGCTGCACGCCTAGCTTCGCATTGACCTTAGCCTGGACAGCATCAGGGTCGTAGCCGGCAGCGGAGAGCTTATTGCGGCGATCCTGACCGTTGCCCCAGGCGCCTGCGATAACCTCGGCAGCAATGGTATCAACTGACTTCTTGCTGAGGCCAGCACGTCGGTTGATCTCAGCCTGGACCTCGTCATAGCGGGTACCGAGAGCACGCTTGCGCTCGTCACCGTTGCCCCACTTGCCAGCCTGGACCTCGTCAGCAAGGACGGACGTCTTGGCAGAGCAGATGTGGTTGACAGCGTTCTGCACCTCAGCGTATCGGGAGCCAAGGTTCGCCTTGCGAGCGTCACCGTTTCCGTACATGCCCAGGATCGTATTACCGACCAGGACGTGCAGCGGCAGGGACGAATCAGCTTTCTCAGGTGTCATGGGTACCACGGGCTTCGTGCCGGAGGTGAACGATGCCAGGTCACGTTTGCCGTTCAGGGCGTTGCAGTCAGTGCTGCCAGCGATGCCGGGCACACGGCCGACAGAGGTGAACTGCCACAGATCGCAGTAGTGGCTGGGAGGCGTGTGTGCATAGCCGTCGTTCACGCCGTAGGTCGGGATCCAGGTCCACTTGACCCAGGGTTGCGAGACGACCGAGGCATACTGGCCATACAGGTGATTGGCGATATAGACACCATTGTCACCTGCGGACTTGGCGAGCGTGTTGCCCGCGGATACGATGCCGGCGACAGACTGACCGCCGACCTCGACATCGAGCACGAATCCTCGGCAGTTCCTGGCACCGGCAGCCCTGGCGCGCGAGACGAGCCTGGACGCCTCGACGGCACCGCCGTTGCGGTAGAAGCCATAGCAGTAGTACGGGATGCCCAGGCGCTCGCACTCAGAGATGTTGCGCGAGATCTTGGAATCGAGGTACGTGCCGTCCTGGACGCGCAGAATGGCGAAGTGAATGTTGGGCTTCACGGCCGCCCAGTCAATGTTACCTTGCCATTCGGACACGTCGACGATGGTGGGGAGAATGCCTGCCATTACTCAGATGCCTCCTCTACCTTGGAGCCCATCGCAGAGTTCTCAGGTTTCTGCTCGCCGTCTGCGGGCTCATCGAATATAGTCTTGATCTCTTCTGCCATTGCTACTCCTTACCCTTGTCTGCCTCGACTACCCCATCTTCTGGGTTGCCGGTGCGAAACATGGACATAACCGGCGACAGGATGCACATGATGGCGGCGGTAGCCAGAGAGGCGACCGTAGGGTCCTTGATAGTGCTGGACACCGCGATCGGCACAGCGACGATTGCGACGGACACAAGGCCCTGCACGGTCGTCCTTGCCAGCCTCATCTCGGTGCTGTCGTCATTTAGGAACTTGTCGAGCATACGCTTTCCTTTCTAATCAGTTCCACCCATGTTCAGTCCAATGAACCTATCCTCGATCTTATCGATCCTCTCGGAGTTGCGGTCCACCTTGTGAAACAAAGTCTCGCTGGAACTCTCCAGCTTGGCAATCCTAGTATCCATATCATTCACGCGATTCTCGATGGACTTCACGCAATCTCTCGTCTCTTCGAGAATCTGTGTTTGGAAATCCATCTTCATTGACAGGGACCTTTCGTCCTTGGCGTCAGACTTGATTCGTATGATGGTTGTCGAGACGAGGGTTGCGAATGCGATCAACAGCGACCCGGATGCCATCAGCTGATCAAAATCCATTACGATATCCTCCTGTAGAAAAGAAGTGCGATGTATTCTGGCATGAATGGCTCCTGCTCAGATTCGGATGTGCCACTATCGACACTGAGCGAGTTAGTGTTATTCGGAAGATTCCCGGCTTCAATCATATTGCTTCCACCAGTCGATCCGACTGGATATCCAGAGCCGGCGGTGAGGACGTATTTACCTGACGTGATAGCTTCCCACTTGCCGCGGGTCAGCCTTGGATCAGATGATGTGTGCGTTACGATGACGCATCCTGTCGGATACATGCGATCGAATGAGCTCTCTTCGATCTCTTTGATAAGATCGGGGAGTATCGACTCAATGTAGGATTCAACTGTATCTTGGATCTTGCTTCCCAGCATTGCTCCGTCGGAGGCGGATTTCTCGCGCGTGGCGATCTCGACGACGCGCCTGAAGTTCAGGTTGATCTTACGACGGACCTGTTCGTTGAGGCCGCCGTCACTCGTCATGATCTCGGCTATGTCGTAGCTGCGCGCCATATTCCTCCCAGATATAAGGGAAGGCCCCGGGGACTCGGCAGACCCGGGGCCTTCTGAAGACTAGGATAACACTGTGGCTTTTCAGGCTGTCAATAGCCTAGCCAGGGAAACTAGAACTTTGAAGCGCCAACTGTGAACCCATCGTCGCCCATATATCGTTCAATTGGTATATTGAAGACAATCTCCGTCGCAATCGTTCCAGCCTCCCCGTACAGACTGAATATGTTGTTAGCTAGGACACTAAGACTACTAAAGAGGTCGGGCGTCATTCTATATCTCAGGACAAACCATGTTCCGACCGATGCGAACTGCTGTCCCTGTCCCATATCCACGAGATCGTTCCCTAACATATGGAACAAGTTGCCGCTTCCCTGATCTGCGCTATTCATAGTTGCCTGAGCGCCCAGGATTATGATGCCGTTGTCTACACCGGGAATCTGTCTGGATTCGGCGGGAGGCGTTGTTATGTCAGCATTTGGGTTGGGCCATCCATGAACTACGAAGTTCGCGAGAGTGGTGTTCGAAATCGTTTCCGATTGGAATGGCAGCGATATGTATCCAGAGGGCGGGTTCTGATTCTGTGGAGATAACGTTAGGTCAAGCGGTGTCAGGACGCTTAGATAGAGTATGTCACCTTCTGGACTATTCTCAATATCCTTGAACTGAGCAACCGTTCCCTTGTCCTTTGTATCCGCCTGGAATAAAGATACTTTCTTTTCCTCGAGCCCGTAGGTGGGATCTTTGAACTTGATTTTTCCGAACATCGCTGCTGGATTCACATCAAGTTTCGGAGAGGCCTTCAGCTTCGTTGGCCATAAAAGGTTCTCCGCCATCTGTCATCACATCCTTAGAGAATTAAAGTTGCGCAATACCAAGTCTAAATCCAATGCTAAGATTGACGTAGTGAACTTTTACCTTGACGATAGTCTCGAGAGCTACAGTCGCATAATTGTTAAATATCTCGCTAAACTCACTCTTAAGATCGCCTCCGGAGTTTCTGTAGTCGAAATAAATACTGTAGCCAGATCCAGCAGATGAGAATTGCTCCCCAGAACCGTTACCTTCAAACTCGGGGCTCTCCATCTTGAACAGGTATTTATGCTTATCTGGCAGACGCACTGGTGCCGGTAAAACATCAGGCATATTCTCCAACAATGTTTTCTTAACGGTCTTATCCAGCGTACCCATTATAGCAGCGCCGGACGTACTAAATCCATGACACTTGATCCCAACGATCTCGGTTTCTATGTCCTGGAATGGCATTGCTATAGCGGCCATCACATAGCCTGACCTAGTTATGCCCGTTACATCTGCTATGAAGCCAATCCTAAAGGTATCCGGACCATCCGTACCGACACTGATAAGTCGATAATTCACTGGTTTTTTCATAGACGAAGTGGAAACAAAACCGACTAGGCTTGTGTTTAGATTGCCACCCTGGTTAAATAGCGCCTCTACATCTACGAGAAGTTGAGGCGGCTCCGTTAGCTTCTTCGGATACAAAAGGCTCTCTATCATACACTGTCCTTAGAATGCGATCTGTACGTCTACCAAAGACTTTAGACCATGATTCTCTTTTTGCAAATGGATAAGGCGCCAGAAATGGCCGGGAGGACCGAGGGGTTAGCAATTCCGACGTTCGCCACATTGACACCCTGAGGTTGCGAAAAGGGGGTATCTAGTCCTCCCGATGTAGATGGACGCCCAGATCGGTCACCAGGACAAGCCAGCGGAAAAAGGGCTAAGGACCACCGTACTCATCGAGGTGCCCGTATCCGGACGTCTGGGACATCTTACCACCACTGATGCTTGGGTGCATTATTCTTTCTCGAGAATAATCATGACGCAAAGGAAAGGCCCCCGAAGGATCAACTCCTCCGAGGGCCACCGTGTCTGCAAGGATCGCAGTCTAGTTCCCGGTCGACCGTATCCCCACGGGAGAAATGATAACACCGACTGATGTGAATGTCATTATTCTCGAAAAAGAATAATAGAGCACGGAGTGACGGTGACAGGGCGATGGTAAAATGGACTCATCACTTGGAGGCGGAACTCCTCCATGGCGACTATAGCGTCCGTTCCCGGTCGGCTTAAAAGAGGCCAGTGAGTCTGAATAACCGAGGATTGAAGTTCCCCACGGAATGAACCCGTCTGTGTACGCATGGACATAAAGCGAGAGCCGAGGCTAAGCCGTGGGGATGCCGATGAGGTCCATGATCTCAAGGCGCGCCTTATCGCCGGGCGCGCACGGGGAGCCCTTCCCCGCAGGCAAAACGGGAGGGCGGATACCGGTCATGGACAGACCTTAACCTTATGTTCCTTGGAGGACGTGGTAGCAAGGCAGCCTAGCAAAGCTGAATAAGGGGATTACGTACCATAGGCGGAGCTATGCCTGTAGACCATGATGATCTCAGTAAGACGTGCAGCAGAATCCGCGACAGCGGATTTGCAGTCACCGTTTGAGGTCACGGGGGATCGGGCAACAAGAACGGTTAGATGGCGGCGGATGATGCGGTGGCAATTTCGTTACCCGCCGCCATCTATAAAAGCATTTGAAATTAGATAAACAAAGATAAATAAGACAAACTTGATAGGCCGTGGAGGGTCGGGAAACCCTGGCCGCTTGGAAGGGTTCGTCCGTCCGGTTTTCCAGGGAGCATGGTATCCAGGGTTCTTATGAGAGCTGGAAAAATTAGCGCGGGTAGATATAAAGAAAACAAAGAATCCTAATAATCCTAATATATACTAACCCCCTATATCCCTGGTTTCTTATGTAAATGTGTGTATTTTGTGATGGATAAACTGGTTATCTGGTGTGGCTGATAAGACAACAGCCCTAATAACCAAGCAACCAAACAATCAAGTGTGTAAATTACGCAAGATAAATCCTGACGAAAGGAGATCAAAATGATCAGCATCAAACCAGAGGATCTGAACAACATGTCACCTCAGGCGATGATCGCCTACAAGTTCATGGTCAAGGCAGACCGTGAAGACCCTATCAACATTGCAATGGCAGAAGTCGTCAAGGAACAAGCTCGTGCCGAAAAGATCGAGAACGATCGTAGAGCCAATCCTGACGAGAAGTCAGAGCGCATGGCAGCAGCGTTCACCAATCTGTCCAAGGGCATCTATGGCATCAGCTACGCAGAGCTGGATGAAGATGCTCAGAAGCACGTCAATGAGCTAGCTCAGCTGTGCTGCTAGAAACCAGGGCGGTCGGATCTTCGGATCCGGCCGTCAGGGTTATTTTTTTTTACGCGATGCAGCCCATGGCTGTCGGTGTGCGGACAACCGGCCCTAGCCGGTTGCGGCTTGTCCGAAATCGCAGGCGTACAGCTGTTAATGGGCGTGCATTGGTCATCGCGTATGCAAATATAAAATCGTTTGTTTTCTTTATCCGGTGAATCCGGAAGAACGGAATAAATCATGAAAGACAAGTTCGCTAATCGCATCATCAACCATGAGGACGGCATCACGCACATCAACATCATGATGGACTTCACGTGTGCCATCGCATCTCTCAAGTCTGCGTGCATCATGGACAATCGTCCTGACAAGTTCAATGAGCTGTCGAAGATCGAGATCTCGCTCGACCCTGATTACGCTCAACGCTTGCTCGATATGCAGATCGGCGTGCGTCGCGTGATCATCGATACGTCTAGATTCCTGTGCATTTTGCACGGTGAGGATGTTTCCATATCCACGCTTTGCAAAGTGCAGAGGTCAATGAAATGCTGGGAAGAAGCAATGTCCGAGATGTTCGTCGACGAGTTCTCCGAGTGAACAGTCGAACATCCTGAATCAAACAATCAGATTGGAGCATAACCAAATGAACAATATCGATAAGACTGCAAAGCTGGCACAGTACCATGATCGTAAGAATGCTGGCATGGCTGGCTATGAGTCCTATATGGACCAGCAGTATCCGGAGCTGATCTCGCCGAAGCACGCCATGCGGATGGATGAGCTGCCTTGGTCTGTCAGGCTTAAGCATATGACTGCCTCAGAGATCGTGAAGCTCGTGATTAAGATCATCATCAAGTTCGTCCTCTGGTTGATCGTGATCGAAGGCATCGCCGTTGGCCTGTTCGTGCTGCAAGATATCAGCAGGTATGGCCTGTTCGGTTAGTAACCAAAAGGGAGATGGGTTCGTCCCGTCTCCCTTGTTTCTATGAACGGAGAGAAATGAAGAAAGTCAGACTCATTGCCTCGAAGCTCAACGTAGAAATCGAGGCCAACATGATTGTCCTGTACATCGTCGAAGGTGATGATAGCGAAGGCACCGTAATACCTTTGTCCTACTGCTCAATCGTGGATATCGATGACGGTATTTATCCGGACGACGCTATAACATTTACCTTGGGCCTGAAGTGTGCAGGTGAGCGTGCATATCTCAAGAAGCAGACTGCTGCCAATAGACGTATCAGATTCCCTAGTGATCGAACCATCAGGTTTCCGTACTGTGTCCATAGGACCATCGACGATATCATGAACAGCTACTTCATCGATAATGATTTAGTCGAGATACTGATGAAGTTCCTAGACGCTATTGCGAACCTCAACTATGAGTACCTTAGGTCGCATAGGGTAGATATTGCTGCGGTCAAAAAGATAAGCAAGACGATGCATAGCGTAAGGAAGGCTAAGAGAATCGTCAGCAAGAAGCTCAGAACGGAGAAAAACGATGAACATTAAACTCGTCTCTCCGAGAATACAAATGAACATCGAAGATGATTCGATCTATTTGTATATCGCTGACAATGCAATAGGCCAGAGCATCGTGATACCGATGTCCTATTGCACCATCACGAGTCTCTTTGCAGGCTATGACTCAGATGACGACATGGACTTCACGTTAAGCATGAGAGACAAAGTCCAGTATATTGATTCTACACTCTACGAAGACCACGACAGGCACATCAAGTTCGAAGGCTGCTTCCATAAGACAGTCGGCAAGATTCTAAGTTGCCGCTTTACTGATGGATATCTAGCCAGAGCGATGATGAGATTCCTGTTAGCTGTCGAGACTATCAACTACGAGTACCTCGAATTGCACGGTGACAACATCGTTGCAATTAAGGAGGTGAGTACAACAGTACGCTTCACAGAGAAGGCCAAGAAAATCATTGGCAAGATAGTCGCTGAGACCGACGAGCCTTGCCCAAGGTACTAAAGAACGGAGAGAAGAATGAAAACAAAAGACATCTACCATTTCCTGGAGATGATCGACAAAGACGAAGTGCGTGATCAGATCGTGCCATGTTTCATGGGTTGTCCTGGTATCGGTAAGACCCATGAAATCGAGCGCTATGCAAAGGACCGAGGCAAGAAGGTAGTGCATATCATTGCCTCGCAGATCCTTCCGTCCGAGGTGTCTGGCATCACTATGCCTGACAAGGAGGCCGGCGGCATGACGGTCTATGATCACGTTCGACTGTCGTCATTGAAAGACGGAGACATTCTGTTCTTCGATGAGCTGCTTCAGGGTCAACAGCAAGTTCTTTCTGCCTGCCTTACTCTGATCCAGGAGCGAAGGCTCATGAGTGATAAGCCCTTGCCTGATGTCATGATCGTAGCTGCCGCAAATCCATTGGCAAATCCGAATCAACTACCTGCTGCCATCCGTGACAGGTTCCTGTTCATCGGCATGGAGTTCGACTTCTTTGAGTGGAAGCAGTACATGAAAGATAGCCAGGACATCATCATCGAAGACAGTATGCAGAATGAGATCGATGCCTCTGATACCAACGTCACAGGTTGGAATGCACAAACGCCGAGAACAGTGACCAAGCTCTGCAAATTCATCACGAACAATATCGATGATGAGGATCTCGAGAGATTCCTGTTGGATGCACACATCAACAGCAGACTCGTAAAGTCACTCATCATGTCTGCCAAGGGAGTCTCAGTGAACAGCATGAGCAAGTTCACTGAGAAAGTTGAAGCAGTCATCAAGGGCATAAGCGATACGGAAGATGAGCACATCGTTGTACTCAGTGAGATCGATAGGCTTGCAAGTGGAAAGACGTCTGATACGTCTACCCTCATGAACATGCTTATGAACATGGATGAATGGGACGATGTTATCAAGCCGATGCTCGAGTCAATGAAGCTCTAGAAGAGAGGACATGAAAATGATCAACATGCACAGGCTGAAGCTCGGCACTCTCAAGCTGCCCGAGGTGTATGTCTGTAAGAACCAGGAAGCTGTCGACACTTGTCGCACTTCTGGCATCCCGTACATCAAGTGGTTCTATGGAACTGATACTGACCTGATCCTTTCCATCATGCTGCCTGCGTTGCAGAAGGCAATGCCTGGCGTTGATTGGGACAGGATGTGTCGCATCAAGTGTGGCAAGATCAGGGAAGTCACCGTCATCACTCCGCCGCCAGTGGGCTATGCCGTTGAGAAGGACAGCGAATGGAACATCAATAACGGAAGCATCACTAGCCTTGAGCTTACGGACAGTGATGAGTTCGATCCGGTTGGTCAAGATGTCGACGAGGACTTTGACGAAGTGCAGACCGACTCTGCGAATATTCTTCGCAGGTGTGGTGGCGACGCCTCGCCGAAGCAGGAAGAGAACATTAGCATCGAAGACTTCCTTGGTAGCAGTCTGTCCAAGGTTGATCCTGAGATCATCTCAGAGATGGGACTCATGCCTAAGTTCCTGGGTGAGATCGAGGACAACATCCGCTACAACATCATGCAGTCGTTGAAGTTCCGTGATTCTTATAACAAGAAGCTCGGATGCTGCGTCGGCAACTTCGATAATGAACTGCCGTCGTCGAACCTGCTGATCCTTGATGTCTCTGCATCAATCCCGTGGGGCGTGGCCGATACGCTTCTCAAGATGGTAGACACCATGAGAGAGCAGGCCAACGCTGACCTCATCGTACATGCTGCGCACAGCGTGTGGTTTGCCAAGGGCGACAAGCTACCCTCGCCTGGCAAGCTACGCAAGATATGTCCTCGTGGGCAGGAGGCCCAAGAGTTCAGCAAGATCATCAAGGAGCATGTCTGCGGTAGGAGCTTCGATAACGTTATCTCCTTTGGAGATTACGATGCGCCTTGGTGCGGATATGATGACGTGATTAACACTGCCGTCAAAGAGAATCCGCCGAGCGTAGGAAAGCTCTGGTGCTATCACGTGTACGCAAAGGATCGCACTGGTTTTACCCAGTGGGTAGATGTCTGCTCGCCTAATTGCGAGAAGGAATACAAGACTGGCTGGGCCAAGTGTATGAAGGAGTAACACATGACAGAAGATCCGTGCCCTCCGAAAGGAGGATCGATATATACCTGGATGTACCGTCAAGGACTGAAGGGTAGAAAGATCGAGGATGTAGTATCCGAGGTCTATGCCAATGGCCATTTCATCAGAGGCAAAGACGAACAGAACTTCTGGAACGGCGTGCATAACAGGCAACTGTACCAACAAGGTTCTCAGTCTGCCCTCATGATACCGAGCGAGCTCAAGTCGAAGACTATCCCGTATTCGGATTATCCGATTCACCCGTATCTCGACCAGCCGGAGATCGCAAACAGGTGGGTGCCGATGGACAAGAACATGCGACCGATGATCCGTTGGTCACTCGGTTGCATGAGCCTATCCGATGCTCAGCATTTCTCTCGAGTCTTCCGAGGGAAAGTCGTCAAGTCGAAATACGTATCAGAGAATCTCAAGGGCACTAAGCTCATCGCGATAGACGTAGACGGTGACCATGAGGGCGAACTTGACATCGATGTCATCGAAGCCTTTGCTCCGCTCATGGACCTAACAGCGTCTTTCTATAAACGAGATATAGTGCTCGATCATGTGAGCCCTGATTCGTATGACCTCAAGCTCTTGGCTTTGCCGACTAGCTATCACCTGATCTTCTCGGTAGACAGGCTGATCCCGACGATGCACTTTCCCGAGGCTCACATAGATATCGTGGGCAACACGGCGAACTCATTGCGCCATTGCAAGAACAAGATCTACAACGGTCTCAAGCCGTCGCCTATGACGGACGAGATATGGAACTACATGCTCGATTACATCGAGAGGAGGAAGGGATGAACCTGCTCGATTTCATGAAGGCAATGGCTTACCAGCGCATGACCAAGTCCCAATTCGGAGAGATCATGCACAGCGATGATTACTCTGAAGAGGAAAAGGAGAAGGCTCTTAAGGAGCTCGCGGCCGCAGGTGGTTACGAGCACCTCGACGAGTAAACGAAAGACTGATGAACGGAGAGAACAATGTCTTTCAAAGACGACATCTGGAAACGTTTCCAGCAGCTCGTGGAATCTGACATCGATGGTTGCATAACCGGAAGTCTGTTCGGTGAGATCACCGACTTCGACAACTGGGATACCAAGCCTGATATCGATGTGTTCTGCTACAGCCGTGAGGCTCAGTGCTACGCAGTGGGCTACCTTATGAACAAGATGAATCTCGTGCCGAAGGGAGATCGCCCGGAGTTCACAGCCGGCGAGGAATCCAAGATTGGTTCCCTGCTCCATGGTGGGTATGGTCGTGGCAAGCTGATCACCCTGAAGTTCGGCAGCGATGATGACGACGTGATCGTGAACGTCTCCACCAAGAATCATCGTGGCCAGCTGTGCAATACCGTCGGTGCGGTACTCGGCACGTTTGATATGAGCATCATCATGAAGGGCTACGACATCCTATCCGGGAACTATCTGGATATGCGTGAGCAGCAGATAGTCCGAAAGGACATGGTCGATGTGCTCGGTGTGTCGGAGTCTGATCCGATGACGGCGATCCCGAATCAGTTCCGCTATTACAACTATGCCACCTGGGAGGTCGCTCGTTACCTGCGCCAGTGGGAGCGTGTACTCAAGTATGCCAGTCGAGGCTATGATATGCTGCCGCTTGCCAAGTTCTACAAGATGATGATCGATAAGACAATCGACAACGGCAAGATGTTCAAGACCGAGAACTACGGTCAGGCATACGACGCATTCGTCGAGGACTACTCGGCACTCGCATCTACAATCGACAATTGGATTAAGGAGCATGAGTAATGGATTCTGATAAGTTCTTCAAGAACTACTTCAAGGACCATGACTTCATGTGCAAAGGTTCCCGCAACTGTGATGCGGTCAACTTCTGCATTTGGGCATGGGTCAAGTACGGAGCCTGCGACGAGGAGGAGTTCCAGCAGAACGTAGGCAGGCTGCTTGAGGATAAAATCGCGGACAAGACGATCTCGATTGATGAGACTCGTTATGACGAGGACTACTTCAATGATAAAATTAAAACCGTATTCAACTATCTCCCCTCATGGGGTCCTGATGGTAGTGAAGAGGATGCGTTGAACTACGCATTCAACGACTAGAGAGAGGAAAGTCTCATGGGTGTATTGGACTTTAACGGCGGTGGTTCCGGCAACTCCTGGAACTATCACAGTCCTGAGAAGGATGGCTATTCGCTAGTCCTCGATGGACAGGTAGTCGGGATCGACACGCCGATCGCGCACAACTTCTCGCAGGACGGCAAGCAGGGTGCTCCGAAGTTCTGGGATGATGGCAACCCTGTGCGCAACATTAAGTTCACTGTGGCTGATGCTGCGGGTAACTGCTTTGACTGGACCTTCTCGATTTCTAAGAAGCGTTCGACCTCTGCATTCAACCAGGTGATGCAGGCTATCCTTGCTATCAATCCGAATGCCACTAGCATTGCGGACTGCATGGGTTACCACATCACGGTGACCACGCAGCAGCCGCCGCAGGGCTTCGGCTACTCGGCGTCTAACCCTCGTCCCTGGTCTGTCCAGATCGGCGAGAAGATGCCGCGAGTCGAGGGCTTCGGCTATGAGGTGACTGACTCTGCCGCATCCATGCAGCGCAATCAGCAGCAGGTTCAGCAGGAGTATCAGGCGCAGCAAGCTGCTCGTCCAGCTCCCGCCATGCAGGCGCCAGTTCCGCAGCAGGCTATGCCGCAGCCGATGATGCCTCAGCAGCAGGCAGTGATGACTCCGCAGCAGCAGGCCGCCGTCATGCAGCAGCAGTTTCCCGGAGCAACAGTTCAGTATGCAGCGCCGGCTCAGAATCCTCAGGTTGCGCAAAGAGCGCAAGTCCCTGTAGAGGTGTATGACGAGGACATCCCGTTCTAGAAAACCAAGCCATAAGGAAAGGAACATACCATGGCAAAGATGTATCTCAAGTCCGATCTCAAGTTCGTCGATGGTTACCTGATCGACAATGACGACAATGTTGTCGCTCTCCCTGATAAGGTAGCCGAGCAGATCAACGATCTCGAGACCTGCATTCAGAAGCTGATGTACCTGGACGAGCAGCCCGAGCCGACGCCCGAGCGTAGCCTCGATGGCTTCGAGCGCAAGTCCATTCGCATGGTGCCGACCGTTAAGGCTGACACTCCGACCCTCGATAAGAAGGTCGCTGAGGGCAAGCAGATTCTCAATGAGATCCGTGAGCTCGATAAGTCCGAGAAGATCAACGATGTCATCTCTGACTTCGAGGATGCCTTCGAGTGGTTCAAGGTCGAGCGCTTCGTTGAGGGCTCCAAGGTTGTCCGTGTCGATACTCTCGAGATCGGCAACATCCTCAACGTTGATCCGGAAGAGCTGATCGAGGAGATCGCCTCTTACCTGGACTAACCTAGTTCCCAGGGCCGGGGATCGTAAGGTCCCCGGCTTACTGGGATAACTATTTAAGAACGGAGATCCGATATGAAGAAGACCAACTTCTGCGATAAACGCAGTTGGTCGCATAACGTGGGTGAGCTCTGGTTAGCTGCAAGACGAGAGCATCTCATGGCATCAGAGGTGAAGAACCTCATCACCGATTACAAGAGAATCAAAGCCGGCAAGATCAAACTGCCCAATGCGTTACAGTTTGCCAAGGTCTATGGCTCGAAGATGAACTGTGATATCGACACATCATCCTTCGGTGCAATGGCCCGTGGTCATATCATGGAACCTTATGCCGTCGAGGAGTACAACAGAATCAACGGCACTGGGTTCTATCAGTGGGATGACAAGTTGATCACGCGAGGCGTTGTTGGATTCTCGCCAGATGCCATGGATATCCCCCAGCTTCCTGGTACCAAGATGGTCGTCAATCTTGATGACGAGCTAGTCGATAAGAATGGCGATACCAATCCTGGTCCGAACGAGATCTTGGAGATCAAAAGCTACGAGGCAGGCCAGGCATTCCAGAGACTCTCGATGATCGGACGTGATGAACCGCTTGAGGAGCGCTGGCAAATCGCTACGGCGATGGCTGTGTGCTACACCATCAAGACGGGAACCATCATGTTCTACTTGCCGCAGTGCGGCCTGGAGTTCTCGAAGCAATATGACAGAGCAGATCTTATCGATGAGATCGATACTGTCATGGAGATCGCAAGGATGTGGGACCAGTACACCGAGTACATGGACTGCGTCATGATGCCCACAACGAAAGACACAATCATCTCAGAGGATCAGATCTACTCTGATTATCTCAAGGTAAACAATGCGCTAAGCATTTAACGAAAGGAGAGGCACAATGCCTAAGATTACTGACTTCGGTTTTGAGAAGATCGACGAGCTTCCAACCAAAGAGAATGATTGGGAGAAGCTGCTCGAGGCTTTCCTGGCAGACGAGTCTGCTACTGCCATGATGAAGAAGTTCGATCTCAAGATCGCAAGCAACAAGGCGGCGTCTATCCGTAAGGCAGCCGACAAGCTGAACGTAAACGTCAAGGTTATCACCCGAGGCGATACCGTCTACGTCACGAAGTAGGTGCCGCATGACGTCTATCCAACCGATTGAGAACAACGGACGTGTTTGCAAAGCAGAGCGAATTAACGAGATCGAAGAGTCTGTCGTAGAGTTGTCGGACGAATTAGCCAAGTCTAATGACGCACTCGATGATCTGGACTTCGCGCTGGATGTAGTGCAGGAGCGTCATTGCTCCTACATGGTCAAGAGTAAAAAGGTCCGCAACAAGATGCGTAAGTTGTCGTCTGAACTGTAGGGAGAATGATGAAGATCATCATCACCAATCCTAACAACGGCAGGCGCTGGAGGCTGAGGCCATATTCCAATGGCCTTTGCCTCGCCATCGATAAATCACCGTTGTCCAAGGTGAATCCGAAGAACGGGAAGCCAATCAAATCAGAGTTTGTCCCATGCGATAAGTATCCATCGACATGGGATCAAGGACTTAAGTCCATGCTTGATTTGATGATGAACGATTCCGAGGATGAAACGGAGCTAGAGATCAAAGATCTAAAAGAAGCTCCTGCCATGTTGAAGGATGTATTTGATAAGTGGCTGTCTGATGTGACAGTCGAGATCGAAAGGAACTAACATGCCCGAGAACGATAGCAAGAAGAATCGTAGCGAAACGATTGAGGACAACGTCCACAAGGCGTATGGCGACGAGAGCGTTTCCGATGTTTTGTCCGGAACTCCTGAGGAGATCAAGGACAAGGTGGCAGCTCATAACGAGAAAGTCATCAAGAAAGCCAAAGAGAACAATGCCAGCATCGCACACATCTTGATCGACGATGGCGATACTGATCTTGTGTTTCCGTTTAAGAAGCACATCGTTATTGCATCCGACGGAAGCGTCGGAGTGTGCGGAGAGATCAAGCCGAATGATCTCGCAGATCTCGTGACCAACATTGTCAGGGGAGTTCTCATCAATAACGGAGTTGATCCTGATGATGAGCGCACGTTCAACATGAACGCCGCGCTTATTCTCGAGCTGGCTGCCGTTGACTTCCTTGGCAACGACTCCACGCCGTACAAGATTCTCAAACGTTTCACTCGTCTCATGGATGCTATTGAAGAGTTTATCTCTGAGTAGCCATGTTGTCAGGGCCATGCCACCTTTGGGTGGTGTGGCCCTTTTTTTCTTGTAGTAATGGCGTTATCCTGCTATGGTCTCATTGTAGGCATACTGTCATGGAAAGGAGAACTGAATGGCAGGCTTTCTTAGCAAGGAGACAATCGCCGTGGAGGCCGATAGGTTGGGCGTATCGCTCGAAGGACTCTCATGGCCAGAGCAACAGAAGGCAATCGCCGAAGCCAGGCGTGCAGAGAAAGATAAGATGGCGGCGGAGGTGAAGTCTGAGCCGGAGCCTGAACCTGAACGCAAGTTCACCGTCGTTGACGACGCTCGTGAGAAGGAGATCGCTGAGCTGAAGCGTGAGCTGGCCGAGGCAAAGGAGCAGGCCAAGGCTGTTCCTCAAGTGCCTGTGGTATGCGAGCTTGGCGTGAACGTCGTTGAGCCGACTATCGAGGACTACGACCGTGTCGTGCTCATCGCTTCTCCTGAGCAGAAGCCGACTCCGCAGCAGCCTGGTAAGTATTACGAGGAAGTCGGTACCCAGAAGATCACGACCGAGCGAAGCCTCGATGTCGGCAAGCTCAGCCCGTTCGGTCCGAACGAGAGTGGTACCAAGGTCGTCGACTATGATGTCAAGGATACCGGCCGTCCGGTAAACGCTGAGTCTACCATGCCGAAGTATAGCTGCCTGTTGACCTACAGGCCGACCAAGGACTTGTGTGCTGTCGCTGAGTTCCAAGGCCACAAGGGCTATCTGTGGACCCATCAACGCCTTCCGAACGTGAAGTCTCTGCTTCAGCAGATGGGCGTGTATGAGGAGTTCCATGAGCTCTGGGACAAGAGGCATGGTGCGAAGTTCTACCTCGGTGGTTTAATCTGCGTAGACATCAGCTTTACTGACGAGACCATGCAGCGAATCGTGAAGGAGCTACGCCGTCGCGCTAAGGCTGGCGAGGATGAGATTCTCTAGCATGTTAAACCGGATAATGAATTATCCGGGTGAGATAGCTTACAGGTCGTCGTGGCCCGAGAACGTCTGGCTCTCGGTTGGTATGCACGGCAAGCAGCAATGCCTCTTGTATCACGACGACATATCCACATGGCCATATTCCGTGCAGCAGGCCGATCTATTCGCAAGTGATTGGAGGACAGAGGATGGCTAATTACATCGAGGGCGGTAAGCCCGATGTCGAGAAGGCTCTTTTAGTGGCGTTCGATACGCCGCCATACTTCGACTTCTATTCCACGATAGCCATGAAGTATAAGTCGTTCGAGTTCTCCGATGAGCTTACGGATACCGAGAGGATGTCGGAGTACGCGAAGATCTATCAGCAATTCAGGAAGTTCGTTGGTTCTAAGAAAGCGATGGTTATGGATAGGCGAGATAGCCTTGAGAGCCTTCGCTCCTGGTTCGAAGACCAGTTAGCCAAGTCCGATGTCTATCCATCCAACCGGATTGATATGGTCTACAACAGCCTGAAGGTTGATTGGCTGCGCCAAGCCATAGGAACAATCGACATGCTCATGGAAGAGATAAACGGAGGTTATTGATGTACATCCCAGGTAAAGACGACGACGAAGCCCTCGACGGTATCGATCCCGAGGATCTCGAGATTGATGATGAGGACGTCGATCCCGATGACGAACCGTGGACCGAGGAGGACGACGAAGACGAGGACGACGACGAGGAAGGCGAGGAGGAAGACAATGGGCCTGAGGATCTCGCTGCTGCTTTTAAGCGTGTGCAGGGCATGGACAAAAAGGATCCTGAGGACTCAGTGGACGATGGAGGCGAAGATTCTGAAGGGGACTCCGATGACCAGGATGGAGAGGAGAATCCCGAGGATGAAGACGGAGACGTTGGCGACGATCGAGGATCTTCAGCTCTGCCTGGAGAAATTGATTACGCTGCTGTCAAACGAGGCCTGATCGAGAATCTCAACAAGTCTGCCATCGCCAAGGCAGCCAAGGAGTTCAGGGATGCTAAGATCCGTGAGTTCCAGATGAACGACTTGTATGAGCGTACCTCTGATGGACGTGTGATCTACCACAACCCGGATGATCCGAATCGTCCGTTCTCGTCTCGCATGGAAGCTCAGTCCTGGATTGACTCGTTCAACGGACAAGTAAGGAATGAGCTCAAGCGTAGGGCCCTGGAGATCAGGAACGAGGATGCAGGCTCTATCCTCCCGTCGCTCAGGCTCATGGACTTCGCTCCGTCCTATGACGCCATGGACAACGCTGTGCGCGAGATGTTTGATGATCTGATCGAGGGCTATGAAGTTCTGGATTCCAACGGCAATGTCGTCGGATACAACTGCGACCTCGATAAGATGGCATCGAAGGCCGAGCGTCTGGCTTCGCGCTTCTCCAAAGCCAAGTCATCGAAGCGTCGCACGAAAGCGACAAAGACTGCCAATGAAGGAACTCGTCAGCCTTCTTTGGATATGAGGTCCCATGGCAGTGGGGGTAATGGTAAGATGAAGCGCGAACCTCAAACTCTTGAGGAAGCTATGCTACGACTTCGTCAGCAGAACAAGTAAAGGAGAAAGAAATGGATAAGATGCAGCAGAAGATCGAGAAGATTTTCAACAGGCAGAAGGCCGGCCTCATCGCCAATCTTGAGATGGCCAAGAGTCATGCTCATGCGTGGAACAAGCTGCTCGATATCAAGCGCATTTATCACGCCGTCACGGGTGAGGATCTCACTGATTTCGATAAGGTTCTTAAGGCAGCCGACGAAGCTGCGGCCATGTATGAGAGCACGCTCAACATCGTGAAGAACACGGGCTTTGGTGCCATGGCCCTGGGCGACACTGACTGCGAGTTCAAGAACCCTATTGACGAGGTCGTCGAGTTCAATGATCCGAAGTCGTGGGAAGATGTGTTCCACCAGGCGCTCCTGCACGAGGCTGCCGCTGCTGCCGGCAGCGGTATCGAGCAGATTCGTGCTCGCCTGATCTCCGAGATGGAGAAAGGCACCAAGTGCTCTTGCGATGCCAAGTGCGAGGGCTAATAGTCCAAGGGATCTAATAGGTCCAGCGGGGGTCGAGGCGTAAGCCCCGGCCCCCTTTTTCTTAGGAGGCGTCATGGGAAAACCCAGGGTGTTTTATAAACCGGCAGAGGTTCTGATCGTCGAAGACGGTCGAGTAAGAAAAGGATGGTACACACAGGAGTGCGTTCCTGGCGGTGATGGATTCGCCTATGACGGCGAGTGTACGCCGATATTCGATAGCGTCGATGATCTCGTCGGTTGGCTTGCCGACAATGCAGACTCGATGCCGACGGCCGAGGTGGCATAGATGACGGAGCTAGTTACCGTCCCAAAGCATTACAAGCCGAGGCCATATCAGCAGGCTTGCTGGATGCGCAGGAGGACCGGTCAGGATAACTTCTACTTCAAGATCTGGGGCCGACAGCTCGGCAAGGATACCGACGACATCGAGAACGCGCTCGATTACTCATGGCGCCATCCTGGCACAAGGACCGCATACATCGGCCTCGATAACAAATGGGTAAACGAGAACATCTTCAACAAGTACATTGATGGCAGGAGGTTCTGGGACGACTTCCCTCAAGAGCATATCGTGGTGAAAGACACTGCGAAGGAAGTCACATTTGCCAATCATCCAGAAGACAAGGCTGAAGCGCGCATCAAGTTCATCGGTTTCCAGAACGATGCAGCGCTGATCGGTTCTTCCTACGATCGCTTTGTGATATCGGAAGCCAGTCTGTATGGACCGAATGCCTTCCAGTTCATCGAGCCGATCTGGGAGAACAAGCTCGCCAATGGTGAAGACCTGGCCGTCTATATGAACGGCACGCCTCGTGGCATGAACAACGTATACACGAAGATAATCCAGAACTACACCGGCGTCATGGACCCGATGGATTTCCCTGGACCGCACAATGTGCGCGGGCGCTATCGATCGTATGTGGACGTTGTCACTATCGAGGATGCTATGCGATGGGACGAGGACAAGCATGAATGGGTGCGCCTGTATACACAGGACGACATCGATGCCATCCATGACAAGTACATTAGGCAGGGCCTTGAGGAACTGTTCTGGCAGGAGTTCTATTGCAAGTTCTCGACCGTCAACTCGGGTCTGGTGTACAGAGGCATTGAGCAGTTGCGTGACGAGGGACGCTATTGCCGCTTTAACATCAATGATCGTGAGCCGGTCTATGTTGCATTCGATATTTCCTCGAAGGGCAAGATGACCGACGCCACGGCCGGCGTCGTGTTCCAGTTC